>SNQW01000109.1_pt1 | contig 76226 bp, 60 predicted proteins | sample 2580511 | NCBI WGS metagenome assembly SNQW01 (sample SAMN10953775, study PRJNA522744) | food fermentation metagenome | isolation source: 8-hour incubation of native-enriched microbial consortia from nixtamalized... | place: Mexico | collected 2017-09-24 | reverse complement strand
CATCGCGACCTACGCATTAGGTAACCTTGACTTTTTGGTCTTAAGCTTAAAAAATGACTGTAAAAAAATCCATTTATAGTTTCAATAATCCAAATGTGGGTTTTGCTGAAAATTGATGTTAGTGTTCTTGCAACGCTAGTGCATAAAATGCCGCTATTGGGGATGAACATGCCTGGTTTCAGATCATAAGTACATAAAATGCCGCTATTATGAAGGCCACTTGATCTATACCTAGCCGACGGTCGGCCATTCCAATAGCGTGCTGTTGAACACTGGTTTCTAGACTTCAGCCCTTTTTCAGGCCGACGATATGAGCATAATGGTGGCGGCTATGATCGGCGATATGCCAAATGCCCCAGCGAACGGTTGCTGTATTGCCGTTTTCATAAGGAACTTCTTTCAATAGTTCATCATCATCCAGTTTTAAACATACTTCTTTTAGCATTTCCTGAATCTGCTCGTAATCTTCCAGAAGAGTTTGCAAGGGAACGTTTTTGACCATAGGCAGCTTACCGTCCGCATCATACATCGGCCCAAACTTCGCAGTATATTCTGCCGGAACTTCCGCCTTTTGCAGACGATACACCCAATGAAGATCAACGACCGTCAAATGCCTGATTAATTGCGCTATGCTGTTTTGTTCCCCTTTTGGCCCCTTGTAATCGATTTCTTTCTGCGTCAACCCTTCTACCGCTTGCTTCAAGCGCAAAAAATTAAACCTCACCATCGCATGCAATAAACCGATAACAGGCGACATTCCCGTTACAGGTTGCAAATCTATCTGCTTCAAACTGCATCCCTCGCTATAAAAAGTTAATCAAAAAATCATTAATTTTTCCATGTTCGCCCTCACCCTGTATTTATTATCATAATTATGATAATATTAATAACAATAAAATGATTGAGGTGAAAAAAGATGCCCACGATTCGTCCCATCTCTGATTTAAGAAATAATTTCAACTTGATTTCCGAATTAGCACATCAGGATGGAGAACCTATTTTTATTACAAAAAATGGACAAAGTGATCTTGTCGTCATGAGTCATGCTGCATTTGAGAAACAACAAGCTTTAATCGAACTATACCAAAAGCTCGCCTTAGCTGAAAAGCAAAGTAATGACGGAGCTCCCAAAAAGAGTCACGCTGAAGTGATGAAAAACCTTAGGAGTCAAATCCGTGGACAAGAAATATAAAATCGAATACTTGCCCATTGCTGAAGAAGACTTATCTGAAATCATCCAATACATCATGCTTGATAATCCTGACGCTGCATTATCAATGGCCAATAAACTTGACCAAACCATCTCTACTCTGGAGATATTCCCCAATAGCGGATCTATTCCAAATGACCTTCGTCTCCAGGCACTGAATTACAGAATGCTGATAGTTGACCCATATATTGTATTTTATGTAGTTAATGATGAAACTGTGGAAATCCGCAGAATCCTTCACGGAAAGCGAAAATACCATTTCTTGTTTTAATATAAATCCCTACTTCCATCAAAAAGTAGGGATTTGCTGTTCCGAAATCTATAAAGATGTAAACGCTGCCTTAAACTCCTCATAACTGCCGTAGCGCTTCTCCGCAAGCCATGATTTTTCCGCCATGGCCCGCAACGGTTCGGCGATGCCGGCGCTCACCTCGGCTTCGGTCTGCGCTGACGGTTTGTCGCTCCAAATGGCGAAAGAGCAGCCGATTAAAGCGTCGGGGTAAGGCTGCGGGTATTCCTGCCCTTCCGACTCGCTCACTCTGGGGAACACGCCGGGATGCCAGCTATCGTAGATCTTTTTTCCCGTTGGATACTTATATCCGGCATTTTCTCCCAGCACATAATAAAAATACGAGTCGTTATAATTCAGCACATCATGGCCTTTGTCCCAAAAAGCCTTCACCCTGGCCATATTGCGGTGCCATTTGGTCCAGTAGGCGATTTGGATCGTAGGCTTGAGCGCGGCGCGTTCCTGCTGATCGGCCCGGTAAAATCCGTCGTTCCACGCCCGCACGACAAAACCCTTCCGCTCCATATGATCGGCAATATCGTTAACATAGTCGATATATGCATCGACGCCCGTACCGCCTTGGATCCCCAACGTCTCCCGGGCATACGACGCCAGTTGGGGGTACGCGTCAAACTTTTCAAAGTCGATAAATTCGTCTCCGCCGATATGGAAATAAGGGCTGGCTTGAAACAGTTCCGCATACTCGTCAATCAAATCCAGCGCAAACGCTCTGGCGTCCGGATTCGTGATATCCAGCGCCCCCTTGGCCGGAACACCGTTCGTATCTTTCAGCAGCCATTCCGGATGATTCCGCAAGGCGTAGCCCAGATGGCCCGGCGAATCCAGGGACGGGATCAGCGTAATGTGATAACGCCTCGCCACCCGGATGATCTCCCGTACCTGCTCTTTTGTCAGATATTCCGGCGACATGACTTCCGGATGACGGTCGCTCCGCAGCGTAAAACCTTCATTTTCCGAAAAATGCAGCTGCAGCGCGTTCAGTTTCAGCCAGGACAATTCCTTAATTCTTGCCGTGATCCATTCGGCCGTAAAAAACTTTCTCCCCATATCCACATGCAGCGCCCGTTCTTGCACCGCCGGGTAATCGACGGCTTTGCCGTAAGGGAGATAGCCTTTCCGCAGCAGCTGCTGCAAAATGGTCCTAACGCCGTACATCATCGCCCGCTCGGTCCCCGCCTTGACTCTGACAAAACTTCCAATGTCGATCGTGTAGCCCTCGGGACTGATCGTTTCCGGCGGTTCGGCCAGCTCGATGACCAGGTCGCCGGGAGCGGCGTCGGCGATGGTTCCATATTGAACCGGCAGCTCGTTTTCGGTCGGCAGCCGTTTCGCCGCAAACTCCGACCGAAGCAGTGACACCGTATCGTCAAGTCGCGGATTACCGGAGGATTTTGCACTCCCGATGACGACGATTTTGGAAGAAGCGGCAGGCCTCCACCGTTGTTCGGACGCTGGCGTAAACTGCCGTACGCTCGGAAAAAGAGTGCCCATCCCATGCTGAGTTTCCATTAGCTCACCTCATCATTGGTTTTATTCCGAAATGGCGCTTATTGCTCTTTTTCATATTAACACAGCTGCTGCCCGCAGGCCTGGCCGTTTCCTCAAAAAATTACAGGGACCAGCTTGTTTTTTTCAACTCTTCCGTACTGAAAAGAATATCATAAGCCCCAACCGGTTCTTGTTCAATGAACTCCCGGACGACACGCTGCACCTCCGCTTCCTCGGGGGCGTGAATCATAGCGTATAAATTGTACGGCCAGTCCGGGTAGGAGCGGCGCTGGTAGCAATGGCTGACTTGCTTGAAGGCGGCCAATCTCCGGCCGGCTTCGCCGATCTTGTCCTGCGGCATAACCACAACAAACAGGCCGTTGGCGGTAAAACCGGCCTCCCTGTGCCGCAAAACGGCGGCAACCCGCTTCAGAACTCCCGTGGACTCAAGCCTCTCCAGCCGCATCAATACGTCCTCCCTGCCGCAGCCGGCCCGGTCCGCCACCTCCGCAAAAGGATCGGGCAACAGCGGCATATCGCCCTGAAGCTCACGAATGATCCGCAGATCCAGCTCGTCGGTTTCGCAGGGCAAACGCCGCGCCAGGTTCACGCGGTCTTGGCTGCCGGCCGGCTCAGGGCTGCCTTTTTCGGCATTCCCCTCCATATTCAAAAACACGTTCAGCTTAAAAACCTGCTCGGACGGAAATTCGTACAGCCGCGGATTCCCCGCAGCTTCGCGTATCGGCCCGAGAATCGCCTCGCGCTCTTCCTCCGACCGCGCCGATAACGTAAACCACATGTTCAGCCGATGCCGCCTGCGGTAATTGTGCGTAACGCCTTTAAAGCCGTTGACGACGGCGGCGGCTTCATAAAAACGGCTCTCCTCCACCTCCATGGCATAAAGCCTGCCCGCAAAGCCCAAACCCGCCGGGTTAAAAACGCCGCCAACCCGGCGGATAACCCCTTGCTTCTTGAGTCCCTTCAGCCGTTCCAGCACTTCCCCCGGCGCCAGCCCCAGCTCTTCGCCAACCGTGCGCCAAGGCTCGGCCGTCAGCGGAATTCGGGCCTGCAGCCGGTTCAGGAGAGCCCGGTCCAGCGCATCCAGCTTCATTGGGCTTCCCTCCTTCCGCCCATAGCTCTTGCCGCCGGCCTTTGATGACACCACGGCTCCTCCGCCATAAAATTGCCGCCGCTGTAATAGTACGACCTGGCCCGGCAGCCCCCGCAAATTCCCACATTCCGGCAGGCCCCGCAGGCCCCTTCGTATTTTTCGAAGTTCCTTAAGTTTTGGAAAGCCGGGCTCGTCTCCCAAATTTCATGAAACGGCCGCTCGCGCACATCGCCGACCTTGACCGGCAGGTAGGGGCAAATATGCACCTCGCCGTTAGGCAGGATGGAACAATAGGCAACGCCGGCCAGGCAGCCGCGCGTGTAGCGCAGGTTAAGCCCCATGCTTTTGGCTAATGGCATAAATTGCGGAGCGCAGGTCGGCTTGATTTCGATCGAGGTCGATTTTCGCTTGGCCAGGACGTTTTTTAACGCCGTGAAATATTGTTCGCGCTTTAACGCATTTTCTTCGATATAAATGCCGCGGCCGGTCGGGACGAGAAAAAACGGATGCAGCGAGGAGACGTCCAGCTCTTCCGCCAATGCCGCCACCCGTTCGAAATCATCCATATTTTCGGAGGTCAGCGTCATATTGATCTGAACCTTGAGTCCCGCTTCACGCGCGTGGCGAATGCCCATCACCGCCCGCTCCCACCCGTCGGCGGCATTTCGAAAGCGATTGTGGTAAGCGGGTGAAGCGCTGTCAATGCTGATGGCGATGCCCGCCAGACCGGCTTCTTTCAGTTCGGCAGCTTTGGCGCCATCGAGAAGCGTGCCGTTGCTGCCCAGCGCGGCGCGCAGCCCGCGCTCCGCCGCGTAAGCGATCAATTCGCAAAGGTCGCCGCGGGTCAGCGGTTCGCCGCCGCTGAAAATGAGCATACGGAACCCCGCCTCCTTGATCTGATCTATCAGCCGGCGCCCTTCCTCCGTCGTCAGTTCGCCCTCCGTCGGCGATTCCGGTCCGGAATCGCGGTAGCAATGTTCGCAATACAGATTGCATCTTCTGGTCACATTCCAGGATACGAGCATGGCGTTATCTCCTTTTATACAATCGCTTTATACAATCGCTTTAGACGATCCCGATTTCGCGGTCGCTTAAATAGCAGGAAGGATCGGCCGCCCAGAAATCGCCGGTGACCGACGCTCTTGCCCGGAAGTTGCCGTTGCACAAATCCAGCCAAGCGCATGCTGTGCACCGCCCTTTCAGCAACGCCTTCCGGTCCCGTAGCCCGGCCATGACAGGGTGGGCCGCCTCCCGCCAAACTTCGCTGAACTTCTGCGTGCGAAGGTTGCCGATCTCCACGTCCCGGGTGAATTGGTCCGGATAAATACGCCCGTGCCAATCGACGCAGCCGATGGCCACCCCCGAGCGGTTGCCGCCGTTCCGCCGCAGCAGCCCGAGCAAAAGTGGAGCCCGCTCTGGATCATGCTCCTTCATCCATTGATACAAATAAACACCGTCCGCATGGTTGTCCACGGTGAGCAGCTCCGTCTTTTTCCCTTTGCGGTGCAAATCCAAGGTCTTGGCGATGATCTTGTCCAGCGCCCGCCGCGACTCCTCGCGGGTGACATCCTCCGTCTGCAGCGTGCTTCCTCTACCGGAATAAACGAGATGATAGAAGCAAGCGCGCGGAATGTTCTCCCGGTCGATCAAATCGAGCACACCGTCCAAATCGGGATACGTGTGCTTGCTGATCGTAAACCGGACGCCCACTTTTTGCCCGACGGACAGGCAATTGCGCAAACCGGCCAGCGACTGGGCAAAAGCCCCCTTCCGGCCGCGGAACAAATCGTGGCGCTGCTCCAGGCCATCGAGGCTGATGCCCACATACTTGACCCCGGACTCCTTCAACTGCTTGGCCTTCTCGGGAGTAATCAGCGTGCCGTTCGTGGATACGACCGGCCGCAGGCCTTTGCCGGCCGCATAGGAGATCAGCTCCAGAATATCTTTGCGCACCAGGGGTTCCCCCCCGGAAAAAAGCAGCACAGGCACCCGAAACGAAGCCAGGTCGTCGATAAACGCTTTGGCTTCGTCCGTAGAAAGCTCGTCCGGGTCCTTGGCCGCCCGAGCGTCCGCGTAGCAATGCTTACAGCTTAAATTGCAAGAGCGCGTCGCGTTCCAGACCACAACCGGCCCTTTGCCGGCCGAAACGCCATGCGGTTTGTCTCCCGGCGTGATGTCATAGCGGAGGTGATCCCCTTCGCCCTCTATACCGGTGAGCAGCTTCGTCACATTGATCATTTCATTCCTCTCTTTCTCTGCGATAGTAAATTTATCCATTCCTAAACTATTATAATCAAAGTATGTGAAAATTTACACAATATAATTCATGGACCGGCGCCAGGCAAAAGCCTAGCGGTCGCGGCCCACGATGAAATGCAGCAAATGTTTTAAGAAAACGGTGCCCCGCGGCAGATCTTTCAGGGCTTCCATAGCCAGGCAGTAGTGTTCCCACATTTGCTTTTTGGCGCCTTCCAAGCCGAGGATCGCCACAAACGTAGAATTTTCGTTATCTTTGTCCTGGCCGGTCGGCTTGCCCAGCCGCTTTAGGTCGCCCTCCCAATCCAGCAGGTCGTCTTTTATTTGAAACGCGATCCCCGCGTGATAGGAGTAAGTTTTCAGAACGTTTATATCCGCCTCGTCCGCACCGGCCAAAATGGCCGGCGCCGCCAACGATACCTCAAAAGCGATCCCGGTTTTGTAAAAACAAATCCGATTCAGTTCATCCAAGGTCAGCGCCTTGCCTCTGGAACTAAGGTCCATTGCCTGCCCCATGCAAATTTCTCCGGCCTTTTGCGACATATACTTCAGCAAAGCAAGTACGGCGCCGCCGGGAAAGCCTTCGAGGGAAGATACCTCTTCGATGGCCTTCTGAATCAGGAAAATCCCCGTCAATTCTGCGATCGCGCTGCTGTGAACCCGGTGCAGGGTAGGCCTCCCTCGGCGTATGGACGAGTTGTCTTGGGACGGCAGATCGTCGAAAATTAAAGAAGCGGTGTGCATATATTCGAGCGCTCTAAGCAGCGGCGTAAGCCCCGCGTCCGGCAACCCGAATTCATTGACGCCCATCACCCAGGCGAGGATCGGCCGCAGCCGTTTGCCGCTGCCCTCCAGGCTGTAGTTGGCCGTTTCGATAAGCAGCTCCTGCATCGGCGCGGCCGCTCCCGGCTTGGGGATCGGCAAACGTTCATTGATAGCGCGGCGGGCGGTATGGACAATTTCGGCAAATTCCTCCTGTTCGCTGCGATGGCGGCTCATGACGGCCAGCAGTTGGTCCCGCAGCAGCTTATCCAAGAAATCCACGTCTTCCGCCTTGTCCACCATACGCTGAATGAGCCGGTTCAGTTCCGCGCTGCCCGTTGAAAAGACGTCCATGATTTCCCTATATTTCTTTGAACCGGCGCGTTTTCGATACCGTTTAAGCCCGTTGATGGCGCGGTCGAGCAAAATTTCGCGTATCGCCGCATCCGAGCGGTAGACATGATGGATCAAATGGAAGATGACTGCCCAATACAATTCGAAAGGATTGATCAAATCCGGGCGTTGATGACGGTATTTATAAAAATAGGTGTAAGGCGTTACCGCGCCGCGTTCCATATCCTCGAACAGATCGGCGAAATCGTCGGCCAGCTGGTTGTACAAGCCGTAATAAAACACCCGCCGGTCGAAATCCCCGTCTTGGGGAGCGCCGATCACGGAACGGACAATCAACCGGGACGAAGAGGATTTCAGAATGATCGGCAAATAAAGTTCTTCGTTGGAATAATCCGCATGCGCCAGCTCCTTCACTCTGTCCACATGCTGGGCATGAAAGAAAACATAGGATTGGTCGAAAAAGGCCTGTTTCGCTTGCTCCGGCTGGCGGTGCTTAATGTATTCGTAAGCCTCGCGAAGCTCGGCGTACACATATCTCATCAATTCTCTGCGTTCGCCGCCCCACTCCCCCGGCTCAGGAACGGTGCCGCTGATCAGCGCGGCGCGGATCATCCGGGAATAGCGCTCCTTTTCATCCGCGTTCAGCGCTTCGGAATCCAGCAAATCGTCAATAAAAGGATAAGTCAGTCCGTAATAGTAACCCGATTTGATCGCTGCTTCCAAGATTTGCGCCCGCTTTGCGGCTGGGGCTTCTTCGCTGATTTCGTCCAAGGCGTGCAATACGACGCCGAGAATAATTTTGATCAGCTTCCGCTGGGCTTCCTCCGCATTCATTTCTTTGGGGAGGTGGGCGGACACGCCTTTGAGCTTATCGATGAGCCAGATGGCGGCGTCCTCCACGCCTTCCTTTTCGGCCCAGCGGTAAAACGACCTTAGGCTAAGCAACTCCGTAAGGTTACCGCCGGCGGATTCGGCGGGGCTCAGGAGGTGTTTTTTCAGATCCGCCAGGAAATGCTCCAGCCGCTTTCGCGTACGGGGGTCGTTCAAATCTTTGCCCAAATCCCGCATATAAATATAAGATACGCTGCGCTCCAAATAAGCGTCCAGCTTACCCGACCGGTTCAGCCACCTCAAATAGGTTTGAACGTCGGAGGGATCGGGCTTCTTTCGTGTCCTGGCAAAAAGAAACGGCAGCGGGGCGCGATGCATATGCCTCCTCTTCCACTGCCCAATATCTTCGATTAAACCGGGAACATAACTCCGTTCATGGAGCTGCGACTTCAGCGCGGCAAAATATTCGCCCGCCCGCTTCTCGGCCCTTTGGTACGAAGCGTCCGCAACCTCAATAAGTTCAATTTTCATAACGCCTACCTCGTCTTGTCTATTCTATGATACGTTGTAATTTATGATTACGTAGCAAACTATCATTCCGTTGCAAATAAAGTCATCCCCATTTACTATAACAAATGTTACAGTAAGCGGCGTCAACTATATGTAAAGGAGAAATGGGGGACCATGAATGCGTTTCGTTTCATTCCTGAGCTCGTTTTATGCCGCATGGCGGGATTATCCGGCTGCTTCGGGCACGGTGCTCGGTAACCGGTATGTCGTACAGGAAGTCGTCGGCCAGGGCAGCTACGGTTTAACCTATAAATGCGTAGACCGGACCAGCGGCAGCCTGGTCGCCGTCAAGCAGGCCAGACCAAGCAAAGGCCCCTATGCCAAACGTTTGCCGGAAAGGGAAGCGATGATTCTGAAGGCGTTGCCGCATCCACGATTTCCCGCATTCATCGAATGGTTTACCGGCAAGGGCAACGCGTATTTGGCTATGTCTTTCTTGCAGGGCGATACGTTTGAAGATCTGATCTTTGAGCTGGGCCATAAGTACGGAGAGCGTGAATTCATGAATGAACTGGAGTCGTTGAGCCGTCATACCAAATTCCAATAAAGCACGGACGATGCACCCGGATTTGAATGTGCCGTTTCCTTTATGTTAATATCCGAATAGCAGCAGCTACGGGCACTCTCGCCCTTTGGCTCCTCTTCGGATTACAAGCGCCGGCACAGCCGTATGGGACACGACTACTACAAGTCCAGAAGATACAGCTCAAGCTAACGTTGATATACGTCAAAATGCGGCCAGATAGCGGTAATTTTGGGCGTTATTATTGATTTTCGACCCCTCGTCCGTGAAATAGCGGAATTTTGGACCTCTATTTTATTCCTGCCTTGAAAAAAACACCTTTTCGATCTCATCCGCCGAAAATAGCGACAAAATTTTCCTTTATTTCAGATGGATTCCCTGCTTTGGAGAAAATAACGCCCTTATATACCGCTAATTTCGCGGTGGCCCCGCGTAGCGGTTAGATTACAAAAACGGCGGCCAACCGCGACCCGCAAAAACCAGGTCCAAGGTTAGCCGCCGCTTTCTACCTGCGGAAATCAGCGGGTAAAGGCCAAACCGATTTCCGACACAATCGCGCTGCCCAGATACGTTCCCGTGAAGACGAAAATGGCGACGATGGCAACGCGCCAGGACGTTTTGCGCAGATCCGCCAGCCGGTTGGCCACCGAAATGCCCGCGAACGTCAAGATCGGCGTCGTGATCGAGAGGAAATTCACCGCTTGAATCGAATCATGTCAATATCTGTTGAAAAAAAATTTCCGCCGAATCAGCGCCACCGCATACAGCAGAAGCGGCATCAGTAACAGGGCAACAAAAGAAAACCCCGTTCCTCCGGTCGGAAAAAATTTCAGCATCTGCTGAAAATTTTTGGCCGTCCAGATGCTGAAAACCCCAATGAGCAGGCCGACCGGAAACACGAGGAAGCGGTAATTGTCCAGCTTGAGCCATTGTGCCGTACTCACCGTCAAGGAATAGTACCACATGGAAATTTGCACAAAACCGCCCAGCATCCAAAGCGCCATCACAATCGCCTCCACATGGGAAAAGAAGTCCGAAATGCTGATGTACCGCGATGCCGAAAGCGTCGGAAAAGTAAGGTTGGCCGTGGCTTCCCCATACAGGAACAAGCAGGTGAAATTGGTGATCACCATCGTGAACATCATCAGCGCGACCGCGATTATCCCTCCTTTTAAGGTCTGATCCCCTTGGCGGACCGACGGGTAAAAAGAGTAGATAAACAAAAACTCCATAAACCAAACCGAGGGCTCCAACGCCCCTTTTAACGCGGGACGAATCCCCAGGCCGAATACGGGAAGCATGTTCGTAAATTTGTAATCGGGCAATAGCAATAAAAAGATGGCCAGCACAAACAAAAAGAACAGCGGACCGTAGATCAATCCGAACCTCCCGATGACTTCCACGCCCGCCCTGACCGCAAAAGAACACGTCAGCACAATGCTGGCGATAATAATGACGAGCGGCGTTTGCGACAGGAACGCTTGAACGGTAAATTCCGCATATTCCCTGACGATTAACCCGATCGCGTCGATCTGGAAAAACAAGATCACGGCGATGAACGCGTTTCCTAGCGTTTTTCCGAGTACGCGCTGCACATACTGGATCAACGTCTCTCCCGGAAACATCCGGTGCAAGCTCCACGTCAGCCATACGATGAGAAGCCCGAACACCGAACCGAGAACGGGGGATACCCACATATCCTGCTTGGCTTGCGCCGCGGTGAACGACGGCACGACGAGAATCGAGGTGCCTCCGACCATCAAATACATCATAAAGGCGAGTTGTATATTCGAAATCTTTTCCTTTTCCATACGGTTGAGCACGCACCTCTATCCCTCGGGATTCAATAACATCCAGATGGGGCGGAACACGTAGTTGATCAGTTCGGTGGGACCGGGCAAACCGGGGACGAACAACAACACAAGGCCCAGCCCCCACCCTCCTAAGGTCAGGACGGTAAATGCGATTTTTTCTTTCTTTTTTCCCGCCCGCAGCAGGGGGAGCTCATACAGAAACAAGGCGGCGGCCAGCAGGCTGATGCCGATCACTTTTAAACCGATCATGCTTTTCCCTCATTTACGCAGGCTTTTCCCGGAAAAACCCGGCGACAAGATGCGAATCTTGGCTGCGGCAAGTATGTCGACGTTCGGAAAAATATCGTTCCATCGGCTTTCCTCCCTGGCCCATTGCCGGGGATATTTCCGCCAAAACGCGTCCGCCGCCCCAAAAACGTCCGCCCGGCTTTCCGCTTGAATCTGACTGAAGGCCTGTTCCACTTTTTGCGCCAGCTTCCGGTTTAACAGTTTCTCCAAGCGCGGCAGCTCCTCCGGCTTCGTCACATCGACCGCCGATTCGTTCTGCTGCACGACCGCTTCGCCTTCCACCAGCACTGTCAACCTCCACCGATCACCGCGGATCTCCGGGACCAGCTTGGCGCGCGACTTGATAATGCGGACGGACATAAGCCCCTCTTCCTGTTCTTTCTTTCCTTCTACGGGGAACGTCACGTTCAATACGTTCAGTTCACCCCGGATCAACTGCGTTTCCCGGCGGACGTCTTCATTGAATTCGCCCGCCAGCTTCCCGTCTTTCAGAACCGCGACGCCGGAAATGACCGGAAAGGAATAATCGCTGCCCTGCTCCCGCTTAATTTCGATCAGCGGCAAAACGGCAGCCTTCGACCGGCCGGTCAGCATCTGGTTTAAATCTTTCATCGTAATCCCCATCCCCATCGACAGATTGGACAATTCCCGAAGCGCTTCGGAGCTGTCCCGTTCGATGCGGGTGCTCATGCTTAGAATATCTTTGGCTTTACCCTTGCTGACGAAAACATGAGCCCGCTCGCGCGGCTGGGGATGGCGGAACAGGAAATCGATCTGATCCAGAACTCCTTTCCGGGCAAGCTGTTCGCCCAGCACGTATACCTCGCTGTGACCCCAGAATACTTGGCGGGGAAGCTGTTCCTGCAATTTGGCCGCAGCGTCCGCGAAATCGGCTCCGCGTATGCTCTGCACGATAACCTGGCCGCCGCCGGTGCCGTCCGCGCCGCCGGTTTCCAGTCCGCCGCCCCCGCCGGACGCTTGGCTGGGAGTGTACACCTGTACGGAAAGTTCGATGCCTCCGTTCTTGCCTTCATCGAGTCCGGCCGCCATGATTAAAGCCAAATCGTTAACCTCCGTCCGATCCCAACAGCCCGACAACAGCGGAAACATTCCGAGCAACACCCATACGGCGAGCCGGTATTTGCCGGGCTTCATCGGCCTTGGCCCTCCCGCCCCGGACGCTGACCCGCACCCTGGCGGTAGCGATTCAGGACGCCGATACGCGGCCTGCGGTTCATTTTCCAGAAAGGGGCGCGGACCATCGTATCCTTCAAAGCGTTGACGCTTGTGTACGTAACCGGCGATACGTACGGCACCCCGAAGGAACGCAAAGCGAACAAATGGGTTAGAATGATCGTAAGCCCCATCATTAATCCGAAGAAACCGAGGAATCCGGCCAGAAACATCATCGGAAACCTTAGCAGCCGGATGGAAATGCCCAAGGTGAAGTGGGGAATCAGAAAGGAGGCGATGCCGGTGATCGCGACCACCATGACCATCGGGGAAGAGACAAGGCCCGCCGAGATCGCCGCCTGTCCGATGACCAGCGCCCCCACGATGCTGACCGCCGCCCCGATCTGCTTCGGCAGCCTCACTCCGGCCTCCCTTAGCGCCTCGAAGGTAAACTCCATCAACAGCGCTTCCACCAGGGCGGGAAACGGGATTTGTTCCCGGGAAATCGCCATGTTGAGCAGCAGCGTAGTCGGAATCATTTCCTGATGAAACGTGACGATCGCCACATAAAACGAGGGACCGATCAAAGCGATACACGCAAACAGGTAACGCAGCCAGCGAATAGCCGAAGCAATATAATAACGCTGATAGTAATCCTCGGGGGATTGCAGAAACGCAAAAACCGTTGTCGGCGCGATCAGCGCGATCGGCGTCCCTTCGACCAGTATGGCCGCCCTGCCCTCCAACAGTCCGGCCGCGACCACGTCCGGACGCTCCGTCGACTGCAGCTGCGGAAACGGCGAGTATGGATTGTCCTCGATCAGCTCTTCAATGTAACCGCTCTCGAGCACACCGTCCACATCGATGCGTTTCAGCCGCTTTTGGATTTCCGCGATGAGCGCGGAATCCGCAACACCGTGCAAATAAGCGATCACGACCTTGGTTTGGGAATACTGGCCGATTTCCATGGCCCGCATCTTCAATTCGGGCGACTTCAGCTTGCGGCGGATCATCGATACATTGACCGTCAGCGTTTCCACAAAGCCTTCCCGGGGACCGCGCACGACCGATTCCGCTTCTGGTTCCGAAATCGACCGCTTGTCCCATTTGGCCAGGCTAAACGAGATTCCCTCCACTTCACCGTCCATCAACAGCACCGGATTGCCGGTGCCGATTTCCGCAACGATTTGCTCAAACGAGAGGGTTCGGGAAAACGCGGATATCGGCAAACATGCGCACAGAGCATCCAGTCCCTCCCCTTCCGGCAGCTTCAACGCGGGTCCAAGAATCTGTTCGTCGATCTTCTCCGTATCGGACAAACCGTCCAAATATACGAGCACCGCCCGCTTTCCGCCGCAGTTGAAATCATGAAACACGGCGTCAAAGCTATCCGCGTAGACCTCGTACAGCCGCGCGGCATTTTCATCCAAACGCGGCGCTATTGTTGTCTCGCCAATGTTCTGCATCGCCGCTCCTCCCAAGCCATGGCTCGTTTCTGTGGCTGTCGTTGGACATCCTTACCTTATTATGGTCAATGCGTTCTGAAAAATTCAGCAAACCAGTGATATCCATTCTTTTGGCCGTATACGGTTTAAAAAAAGCTGAAGAGTAAGTGGCTGAGGGGGCTGTCCAAACGGCTCGCGTATTGTCCCTGCCTGCTGCCTTTTCAAGATTATCCCTTTCGTTAAGGGAGCAGCAGGCGAGGGTTGGGGCTAAGGTAAGGGATCAAGAAAAAGATAAGATAAAAAAGAGATGAGGAAAAAATGAAGCGGTTCAGGTTAGATTTTTCGCTCGATAAGGAAACTCTTCTTCTCCTTAATTTGTCTTCTTCTCTGCTTCCTGATCAAACGGGATAATCTTGCAAAGCATCCGGACAGCAAGTGTTGATCTGACCGCTCTCACCCCACCAGCCTTCCTTGTGCACAATCTTTCAACGCCTTCCGCGTTTCTTGCCGCTCATATGCGGCGGATGTCCGACACTTGTTCCTTTCTGCATCATTCCGAAATATATCCGGCACAGACTCTATCCCGCTCCCGGTAAAAATCCCCAAGCTGATCCTGCTCATAGGCGTAGCCCGCCCGGATCAGCAGATCCTCCCGGCCGCGGGCGGCAACCAGTTGCAGGCCGACGGGAAGGCCCTCGGAGGTTAGACCGCACGGAATCGACAAGGCTGGCACCTCCGCCATATTGAAAATGCCGGTGTAGCGGGTCATCGCGTCAAAAACGCTCTCCGTATAGGGGCCGAACCGCACCTCGTCGACGCCGATTTTCCGCGCCGGAATCGGAATGGTGGGCGTGGCCAGCACATCGATGCTTTCCCGGAACAGGCGGGCGAATTTTTCCGCATACCGTTCCTTCGCCTTCAGCGCCTCGATATACCGCAAAGCGGTGATCTCCAGCGACGATTCCAGCAAAGCTCTCGCATCCTCTCCGTATTGGGACAGGCAGCACTCCATCCTGCTCCGGTGGACATAGCCGGCCTCCGAGGCGGCGATGGTCAGCGACGTTTCCGCGTTTCCGGCCACAAACGACACGTCCGTGTCGATCAGGATCGCGCCGAGCGCCTTCAGCGCTTCCAGGGCGCGCAGGTACAGGCCGTAAGTTTCCGGATCGATGCGCTCGTTAAAATAACTGGTGGGCACGCCGATCCGCAGCCCCCGAATATCTGTCTTCAGGTCGGGCAGATAAGACTGCCCCAGCATGGCCCCGGCCAACACCGCCAAATCGCTCATCGTGGACGTGATCGGACCGACATGATCCAGCGTCCACGATACATAAAACACCCCTTTTGTCGGCACCTTACCGTAGGTCGGCTTCAGGCCGATGACGCCGCAGGAAGCTGCCGGGATGCGTACCGAGCCGCCCGTATCCGTACCGATCGAAGCCGCGGTCAAGTCGGCGGCCACCGCCGCCGCCGATCCGCCGCTGGAGCCGCCCGGCGTATATTCCCGATTCCACGGATTGTGGACGGGACCGTAGTGCGGATTGTTGGAAGTTACGCCGAGGGCGTACTCGTGCAGATTATTTTTGCCAAGCAGAATGGAATCCTTGAGCAGCAGCTGCTGAACGACCGCCGCATTTTTATAAGGCACGTTATAAGCGTCGATGGAAGAGCCGTTGGTCGTGCGGATTCCTTTGGTGTCGATGTTGTCCTTGTAAGCGAGCGGGATGCCGTACAGCGCACCGGTCTGTTCGCCGGCCCTGGCTTTGGCCTCAAGCCGTTTCGCTTCCAGAATCGCCCGCTCCTTGGCGATCGTAATAAACGAGTTCAGCGCGGGATCTTTGAGCAAGATTCGTCTCAAATACCTTTTTGTGATTTCCAGCGGGGTAAACAAGCGGCCGGAGTAACCGTTTTGCAGCTCCCTGATCGTGATTCTCCCCATTTGAAGCACTCTCCTTTCTACCACAACCCGATGAAAGTGAGAGAATGCGATGCGCGCATCCTCTCTTGCAATCTATTCGGAAAATGATAGAAAGGTATGGGCCAACCCTTCGCTTGCAAACTTTCCAAAAAACTTGATCCGCGCCGAACTGGGGTTATGGATTGGCGAAAAAACAGCCTGGAACAAGGGAAACGGAATGGAAGCAATGCAAATATTGGCCGGCTTCGCTTTTAACCGGCTGAATCTGCACAAAATTTACCTCTCTAAGAATACTTTTCAGATATCTTAAAAACAGCGGAGCCTCCGAATCGTTGTTCGGAGGTTCCGCATTTTGATTTATGGCTGTTCACCGTCCCATTGCCGGATCAAAACCTCGGCGTCCGCGTTTAGGACGGCCTTCGCGCGTTCATCCCCTTCCCGGGCCAAAGCCGGGTTGTTCAGGTGCTTCAGGAAATCGCGCATATGCTTAGCCGCCTTATCGGGGCGTCTCCCGTCACAGTAATCTGCGCCGATATAAGATCCGACATGTTATCGGACACTTCGAACGTCAACGGCACGTAGTCATCAAAGGAATCCCCTTCCGCCAGTTCGGCTCCGCCCGCGAGCAGCTTGAATCCCGGCGGCGTTTGATCCTGCCGCAGCGGCAGCGCCGCGGATAAGGGCGATTCGCCTGACAGATCCGTGTGGCTGATCTTATAGTAATAGTTCGCCGCCTGATCCAGGCCGCTGTCCGTGAACTCCGTTTCCTTGCCATGGTAGACCGGTTCGTACGTTCCGTCTGCGCGGGTGGACCGGTACAATGTGTAAGCTATCGCGCCGAGCGCCTTGTTCCAGCTAAGCGAGGCCGAATCCGCGTTCTCCTCGTGGGCGCGAAGCCCTTGCAGCGGGTCCTCCGGCAGCGAATCGTCCACGATCATGATCCAGTTGATCAGCGGATCCTGCGCCGCCGTGTTTCGCACCGTGATCTCGATCGTCCCGTCCGTCACATCCGCGGCATGGCCGTACACCCGGTTCGCAATGAAGGTGATCGCCGTTTTCTTTTCCCCGTTGATGTATAAGTCGGCTTTGCGCGTACTGTTTCGCCAGATGTCGTTAAAGCCGGTATAAACCGTGTAGGTTCCGTTATCAACCGTGAATTTATAGGTTAGATCGGTTCCGGCGGGAGAGTTGACGACGTTGCCTCCGTTCAAATACCTCAGGGTCGTAAAAATATCCCCGCTCTCCGCACCGGCCGGTTTGGAAGCTGTCCCAAGATACCCCCAAGCCGCGGGATCGCCCGGATCATACGCTTGTTCCGGCGTGCCCTTGTTGAGCAGCGCCGCTTCAAGGTAAGAGGTCATCAGCCGGTAATCGCTCGTCTCCTGACCGCCGCTGTTCACGAAATAAATCGTGTTTTTCGGAACGGCGTACAGGCTGAACTGGAGTGTTTTGCCGCCCAATTCCGGCAGCGTTGCCTGCAGCGAATAAACGCCCGGCAGCGCAAACGTACCGGCATCCAAAGGCTGGCCGCCAACGGTCCAAACGACCGGCGTCGTTATGGAAGCCGAAGCGCCGTGCGGCGTCACCTCGATTTCGCTCGGCAAATTCAGAAGCGTGCCGGTTTCAATCACTTCCGGCAGTTCCACTTCGGCTTCCACGCCGCCCATATGGTCCAAGATATCCGGCGTCCAGCTGTTATACCATTTGATCGAGATGTCCGTCCCCTGGCCGAATTCGATCGGCAGCCAAATGTATTTCGCGCCGCCGTTCGCCGAAAAATTGCCGCCGTTCCAGTTGTCGCCCATATAAATGAACTTGCCGCGTTCCGGATCGACCGGAATCACGTTTGTCGTCTGCGAACCGAAAGCCTTGGCCGGATCGGGATCGCTTGGCGACGTGCGCACAAACGGATTTTTCAGCGGCGACCACGGTCCGAAAATATCATCGGCCACGCTGAACATATTTTCGTTAGGGGACCATCCGGTCGCGCCCGAGGTCAGCAAATAATACTTGCCGTTATATTTGAACACGGCCGGCGCTTCGCGCACCCCTCCGGGGAATACGCGCACATAATCCTCGCCGTAAACGCCTTTGTAAACCGCATCGCGAACGGGATTGCCGTTTTCGTCCACGTTCCCGTCCTTATGCCAGCCGACTACGTCCGAATAATCGTCGAGCAGCTTGGAAATGTAAATCGTCCGGTTTTCTTCGCTGGAGTAAATCAGATAAGCCGTGCCGTCGTCGTCCTTGAACAGGTTCATATCCCGCGCCATGCCCGGGTTGCCGGGCTGATAGTCGACTTGATCCGGCGGGCATTGATCCATGCGGTAGCTGCGCTGGTAAACGAACGGCCCTGTCGGCGAATCGCTGATCGCGTATCCGGCCTGGGCCTTTCCGTAGTTTTGCGCGTTATTTTCGGGATCTTTGTCCCCGTCGATATGGGCCCACATCACGTATTTCTGCGTTCTTTCATTATAAATGACCTTGGGTCTTTCAATGATCCGGCCAACGCGAATGTCCGCCCAGATGTTGTAAGTATCCGTCCGCCCGGCGTACAGCTCGGAAATAAGCGGATCGCCGGTAAAATCGGCCATCGATTTCACCATCGTCAACGCCATGCCTTCATCCTTCCAGTTCAGCAAATCCGCCGAAGAATAAACGCGCACCCCGGCTGCCGGCCAAGCGCCTTGATGGTATTCACCGTACCAGTAATATTTTTGCGTCTTGTCATCGAACATCACTCCGGCGCCATGGGCGTCGATCGGGTCGCCGTTTGTATCCGCCCAGATTTGGTCCGGCGTAAACGCCGTTCTCACCGTGCTCGCCCCCAGCGGTTCGGACTGGGCCGAAACGTTAGGAACCGGGCCAAAATGAACTAAAACCAACGCAGCGACAAGGAAAAGCAATAAAGGTTTGGCGAGGCGTTTGAGCATCAAAATATAAATTCCCTCCTTGAAATGAAATGGTTGCTCTACCCGGGATAGCGGAGAGCTAACGCCCATCGGCATCCGCCCTCCGTCTCACGTTTTGCGTGAACTCCCGGCCAGCTATCCGCTGCATGACGGCGAGCGGTCTACCGGATCAGCAGCGCCGATCGCCGAGGTCACTCGCCCAGCTGCGCTTTATAAGCGTCCAGTTGCTTTTGCAGCTCGGCCAGCACTTTGTCGTACCCGGCCTGCTTCAGCTTGCTGCGGAACTCCTCCACCGCCGCTGCCGGATCGCCCGCCTTGCCCATTACGATCGCCGGACCGAGTTCCCCGGTTACTTGCGAAATCGCCGTCAACTCCGCTTCCACGGGCGTCTTGTCGAACACGAATTGCCCGTAAACATAAGGCTTTTTGAGCTTGTCGTATTCGGCGTACAGCGTCTCTTCGATCTGATCCCAGGTCGTTTCACTCGGAATTTCAAACTTGTCGACCCGGCCGCCCCAGAAATCGGAGTAGAAGTTGTCTCTGGCGTCGTCATACCCTTCGGGGCGGGCGCGTTTGCCATCCTTGATCACATATTGCACCCCTTCGATGCCGTAGTTGAGCAAGTGGTAAACCTGCTCGTTGTTGCGGATCAGGTCGTAGGCCATCAAAGCGCGCTCCGGGTTTTTGCTGTGCGCGCCAACCGAAGTGCCGCCGTGCGTGATCGACAGCTCCATCAGGTTCGTGCCGCGCGTCCGGGAGAACGGGAACATTTGCAGCTCCGACCCCGGCTGCAGCCGGTCCATCTCCACCCGCAAGCCGGAGAACGTCTGGGTGTGATGCTGGTCAAGGCCGGACAGGCCCGCCTTCAACGCGTCCCGGTTATTGTTTTTGTTGTTCAGCGCATCCTCGCGCCAGAAGCCTTTATCGGCCCAGCTTTTCATCATCGCCGCGTAGTCCAAGAACACGTCCTCAAAAACGGGGCTGACGACGGTAAATTTCTCTTCATAAGATTTGGCCGTGTAGACCGGCAGGAAACCGGTCGAGATCGGCAGCTCCAACTCGTCGGTGTAAGACTGCACGAATCCGCCCCATGTCTGCGTGCCCGATGCGGCGTCCCAGGGAATGACGTCCGGTTTGTTGTCCTTGATATACTGCAGGTACTTCCCGATGCCTTCCCAATCCTTGATCGGTTCGGTGATCCCGGCTTCCTTCGCCCAGTCGCCGCGGTAGAAAAAGCCGTGGTTCACCCACTGCGTGTAATCGTTTTCCGGAATCAGCACGATTTTGCCGTTGTACATGCTTTCCTTCCAATCTTCCTCGGGAACCGACTTCCACGTTTCCGGCGCGTATTTGGGCAGCAGCTCATCAAGGTTCATAAACGCGCCGCGCTGCGCGTTGCCCCACGTGTCCAGCCAGTCCGTGCCGATCGTGATCAGATCGTACGGCTCGCCGGAAGCCAGCGCGAGATTGTATTTCGTCTGCCAGTCGGCCCATTCGATCCATTTCCATTCCAGTTCGGCGTTGATCTTTTCCTTCATGATTTTGTTCACTTCGGCCAGCACCTTTTCGAACTGCCCGTTTTTCGGCTTGTCGCCGAGCACCAGATAGCTGATCTTGACGAACTTCGACGTGTCGATATCTCCGCTGCCCTCCGTGCCGGGATTCGCCGAGTTCCCCCCGGAATTGCCGGCGCTCCCTTTCGCGTCTCCGCCTCCGCCGCCACCTCCGCCGCACGATGCCAGCACGAACACGAGCATCGCCGTCAGCAGCAGGCTTAACCCTTTTTTCCACTTGCTCATGGAATTGAACCTCCCTTTTGAATGGGTGTTGAGGTTGTTCAAAAAGTATCGGCTTCCTTATATCGCAAGAAAAACTACCGCTAATCGCGGTCTGGCTTCCTAGAATGTACATCGATAAAGTTTTTCTTATCACGAAGCTGCGGAAAACCTGACTTCTTTAACTCTCACTTAAACGTATGGCCGCCTCAGCCTTTAACCGCGCCGACCGTAATCCCTTTGATAAAATAGCGCTGCACGAACGGATAGAACAAAATAACCGGCCCCGTCGCCACGATCGCCGTGGCCATCTTCATCGATTCGAGCGGCACGTCGCGCAGTTCCACGTTGGAAGCCGCCGCCGAGTTGCGGATAAAGTCGGCGCTGGTGATCACGTTATACAGGAACAATTGCAGCGGCCGGTACTTCACATCCGGCGACAGGAACAGCATTGAGTTGTACCATTCGTTCCAATAGCCGAGGGCGATGAACAGGCCGATCGTGGCCAGCGCCGGCGTCGTCATCGGCAGGATCAGCCGCACGAAAATCGTAAAGTCGCCGGCCCCGTCGATTTTAGCGGATTCGGTGATCGCATGCGGAATCGAACGGACGAAGCTTTTCATCATGATGATCAGAAACGGGCTGAGCAGCCCCGGCAGCAGCACCGCCAGATAGTTGTCTTTTAAACTCAGGTACTGCGTCACAAGCAGATAAAACGGCACCAACCCGCCGGAAAACAGTGTCGTAAAATATATGAAAAAAGAAATTTTATTGCGGTACTGGAAATCGGGCCGCTGCAGCGCGTACCCGGTCATGGCCACCAGGAACAGCCCCACCGCCGTCCCCACCACGGTGATGCCGATCGTCACGAGGTAGGAGCCGACGATGAGCCCCGGGTTCTCAAACACGATTTTGTAGGAAAACGTGCTGAACTCCCTGGGCCAAAAATTGAAGCCGTATTTTTTGATCGCCGCCTCCGCCGTAAAAGAAGTGCCGAGTACGAGCAGAAACGGCAGCAGACAGAACAGCGAGAACAGTCCGATGAACACGTAGCCGACCAGTTTGACGACGATCCCGCTCAAATCCGTGCGTATGCTGCGGGTTTCGTGGGTATCATCCATGCGCGCCGCCTCCTAGAAGAGAGAGTTGTCGGGGGAGATTTTTTTGACCAGCCAGTTGGCCGTGATCACCACGAAAAAGCCGAACACCGACTGGTACAGGCTGACCGCGCTGCCGATGGAGAAGTTGAAGTTGGTCATGAGCGCGCGGAATACATAGGTTTCGATAATGTCCGTCGTGGCGTACAGCGCTGTGTTGTTGGCCCCGACGAGGTTGAAGAACAGGCCGAAATTGCCGCGGAGAATGCCGCCCAGCGAGAACAGCAGCAAAATGATGAACGTCGGCTTCAGCCAGGGGAGCACGATGAAGCGGATGCGCTGGAATGCGTTCGCCCCGTCGATCTCCGAAGCTTCGATGATTTCGTTGTCGAGCCCCATAATCGCCGCGAAATAGACGATGGAGCCGTAACCCGTCGACTGCCATAAGTAGGTCAACACGATAATGAAAGGCCAGATGCTCGCATTGGAATATGTTTTGACCGGGTCCATGCCAAGCGAGGTTAAAATGCTGTTCAGCAGCCCGTAGTCGTAGCTGAGCACGTTGTACGCGATCAGGCCGATCAGCACCGCCGAAATGAAATGCGGCAGGAACATGAGCGTCTGGGTCACTTTTTTGAACCATTTCTGGCGGATTTCGTTGAGGAAAACGGCGACGACGATTTGCAGCACGTTCCCCAGCAAGATAAAAGCCAGATTGTACACGACCGTATTAAAAGTCAGCCGCCACAGGTCCCCGGTCATCACGAGAAATTTGAAGTTGTCGAAGCCGACGAACGGACTGCGGAAAATGCCGTCCGTGTAGTTGTATTTAATGAACGCAAGATACAGGCCCGGCATCGGCAAATAAGCGAATACGATGAAAAACAGGATGGCCGGCAGGCACATCAGCAGCAGCGTTCGGTTGTTGCGGAAACGTCTCCAGCGGCCGCCGCCATGAAGCGGCTGGCGGCGATGCCGCCCGGTTTGCGCCTGCGTTTGCGAAACGGTTGCCATTTACGGCGCCTCCTTTCATACCGGTATAAAATCGAGCGACTCCAGCTTTCCGTGAGCCTGCGGATCAACGGCCTCAAGAAAGATGGATAGCGGTTCGCCTTCCGCGGCAAACCACGGACCCGGCAAATAAAACGAGTCCGCGCTGCCTCCAGCGATCACCGGCCTTGCCGCGCCTCCCGGGAGCCACAGCCGGCCGACGATCCGCTCGCCCATGAACACCGTGAGCTTCAGGCCGGAGCCGGCTGCTCGGACTCGCCAGCCCTTGCCCGCCGCGGAGCTCTTCACGCGGCCAAGCAGCCAGCCGGCGGCGCCGGAAGCGAGCGTCAGCGGCAGCTCCTGCGCAGCGGCGGATGCTTGGTCCGCTTCGGCGCAGGCCGTTAGCTGCGGCTCCTCCGCGGCGAAGACGGTGAACCCATTGGCCGCATAGCCTTCATAAATGATGACGCGTCCGGCGGATTGCCCAAGGGTTCGCTTCAAGTACACCGTCAACCGGACGGTTTCGCCAGGGGTAACGTAAGGGGTGATATCGATGAACGGATCAAACCGCTGAACCGGGCCCGCATCATTCCCGTTGACTTCGAGCCGCGCCTCGGCTTCCAGGTCCTTAAAATGCAGCACCCACGTATCGGCGCCTTCCAATGGCTCGAACTCCCTGCGGAAAATTTCATGCGGCCGCTGGTCCGCCGTCAGCCAACCGCCAAAGCCGACCAGCGGCCACAGCGATTCATCGGCGGAGTCAATCCTGGCGATCTTATCCATCTTGTCGATCATCTCTGCCTTATCGATCATCTTTGCTTTGGCAATCATCTCTGCCTTGCCGGTCTTGCCGGTCTTGCCGGTCCCGCGGACTTCCGCAACGCCTGACCCGATCGCCTCAGCCGCCCGCTGGAACACGCGCCAGTTGGAGCTGATGTCGCGGACGCGGGTAACCGCCGTGAGTCCGCCGATGCCCTTCAGCGCCGGCAGTCTGAGCCCCGGAAGCCGGGCATCGTCGAAATTGGTGTGCCCCCAAATTTCCGCCCTGGCTTGCAGCCCGAGCGTCCCCCCTGGGAAATCCTCCATTTCGGCCGAAATAAAGGCGCTCCTTCCTCCAGGGGTCACCGTTCCGATGTACCGGCCGCCCGCGTACAGCGAAATGACGTCGCTGCCTTGGCGGACAAGAAAACCTCTGATTTTTGCGCCCACCGGCACTAAGGCGGATGCTTCGTACCAAGCAAACCCCCGGTAAACGCCCAATCGCTCCAGAAACGGCGCCTGCGAGCTTGCTTCGCCGACCTTGTCAGCATACGCCCCCAGCTTACCTCCATCCGCCAAGCTTAAGCGCCAGTTCGCAGCAACGTTATCTGCGGGCTGCTCCGTTTCGGCTGCCGGCAGGGTGACTGTAATCTTGCCGTTTATCGAGATACTCTCGGTATAAAGCGCTTTCAAATGGTCGGTGACGATCAAAGTCAACAACCTTCCATCCTCCAACCGGATTCGGCACAAAGCCGTCCCGGTCCCGGCAAACCTGACGCGCAGCTGGCGATCCGTTTGTTCAAGCGTCGCCTGTTCCGCCGCTGCCGACGCCACCGGCGCATCGATCGCCAGCGCTATTTCCCCGCTTCCCGCCGCATGGAAAGCCAACACCGTTCCCCCTTCCTGCCGCTCCGCCATATAAAGCTCGGCCGTCGAATAATCAATACGCCCTGGCAGGCCCCAAACGGACAAGGGCACATCGACCGGCAAAGCCAGGGATCTTAAGCCGGAAAGCTTCAGTGTTCCGGAGGACGGGAGAAGCAGGCCTTCATCCGCCGCTCGCAGCGTGATCCGCTTGTCGCGCTCATCCCCGTTGGTGATGAAAACAAGCTGACCGCCGCCTGCCAGCCCCAGCGCAAAGGGACCATAAACATGTTCCGTGTCCCCCTCGGTCTTCCACGCCGGCTTCGCGGCAGGCTCCGCTTCGGCCAGCGCCGCTCCATACGCGCGGAGCAGCCTGCCGAGCAGCCTGCCTTCATACGCTTCCGGACGAATATGCCCTTCCGGAGAGATCATCCCCCCAAAGTCGTAGTCCGAGGCGAGGAATGCCAGCGGTTTCCCCCAATTGTTCGTTGCGTTCGTAAATCCGAAATTCGTCCCGGATACCTGCAAGTACGGCCCGAGCAGCTTGGCCCCGGCCGACAGCAGCCGGCGCAGCAGGTAATGCGTGCGGTTCGTCTCCGTCACCAGCAGCGGAACATGCAAATCGGCAAGCTTCTCCCGGTAATGAAGCGCCTTGCTCTCGAATTCGGGATCGCGGTCATGCGGGTAAAAATTGCAAGTCGGCACCACGCCTTCCGCCAGCCCCGAGGCTTGAAGCAGCCCGCCCTGTCCGGCGCACGCGGTGAGCGGAACCCGGATTCCATACGTCAAAGCAAGATCGCGAAGCGCGGAAATATACCCCTTGGGGTCGTCGCAATCGTAAAAATCGAGCTCATTGTCCAGTTGCACGCAAATCACGCTTCCCCCTGCACCGGCTTGCTGCTTTTGCAGGATCGGCATGATTTTGTCATACCACCTGCCGACATGCTCCAGGAAAACCGGATCGTTATCCCTTAACTTCATCGGCGGCTGTTTGGCGTAAAGGTAAGCCGGCAGCCCGCCTCCGTCCCATTCGGAGCAGATGTACGGCCCGGGCCGCGCGATCACCCACAGTCCGGCTTCGGCGGCCAGGCGCAAAAACGTTTCCGCATCCCGCATCCCCTCGAAATCCCAAACGTTTTCCCGCCGTTCATGAAAGTTCCAAGGAAAATAAACATCGATACTGTTGTAGCCCAGCGCTTTAACCTGCTCCATCCTCTCCCGCCAATGTTCGCGGGGGATTCGGAAGTAGAACAGCGAAGCCGACAAAAGGAGCACGCTCTCCCCGCCGATTCGGACGGCATTACTGCCAAAGCTTACGGCCGATTCAGAGCGGACACGGATACGGGTACTCAAGCTTGAATCACTCCTCGCCAATTTTTACTGAATTTTAGTGAAACCCATTTCATGAAACCCGTTTCATTATATGCAAAAAATAATTTATGGGCACCACGGCCACAGCGAATGAAACGGGTTTCATTTCTGGGAATGGCCATACAGAGGTCTGAAATTCGGAAAAATGCTTTGAAAGTCTCAGGGGTAAAAATAAGCGCAAAAACGGTCGTTATCCCGGCGATATCAGGCAATTCGCGAGAAATAAAGGAAACTTATGCCGCTATTTTCCCGCTTCTAAATAAAGCCAGAAAAAACACGCTGAAAAACATAGGAGAACTGCAACTTGAAACTTTAATGGATTGCGATTCGCGGTAAGATTACAAGGTCGATTGTAAGTTAGTTGCGGAGAAAGTTGCTGCGATCAATGCATATTACATAAATTTTGGAACGGTTGAATCGTTGGACAGGGGTTGGCCCATAAAATGTAAGGGTTTTCATTCGCTATTTTAGCCTGACGTCACAATGTTGTCAACACTTTTATTCAGACATTCCTCCTCCCTGCTCCCCCTGCTGTGTCAATCGTTATTCGGCAGGGGCGGCGGTGGATTCGCGCACGACCAGCTCGGGCTTGAGCAAGGTTGTCTTGGCTACCTTGTCCTTGGTTATCATTTTGTGCAGAATTTCGGCCGCCGTGCGTCCGAGCTCGTTTGCGCGCAGCGATACGGTGGTCAGCTCCGGAATGCTGTTGGACGCGAACGGAATGTCGTCATAGCCGACGATCGAAATGTCCCCGGGCACTTTCAGCCCGGCTTTGGCGGCCGCTTTGAGCGCGCCGATCGCCACGAGGTCGTTCAGGCAGAAGATCGCCGTCGGCCGCTGCGGCAAACTTAACAGCCGATCCATAAACGCCGTGCCGCTCGCAACGGAAAAACCTTCGTGAAGCATCCATTCCCTCCGCACCGGGATGCCGTGCCGCTCCATCGTTTTCGTGAACCCCGCGATACGCTGCAGCGTATTCGACATATGCCGATATCCGCCGACAACGGCGATGTCGCGGTGCCCCAGCCCGATGAGATGCCGGGTCGCCAGTTCCGCGCCAAGCCGCTCGTCCGCGGCCACCCGGCTAAGCGATGATCCGGGCAGCCGTCCGTTGATGAGCAGCAAAGGCAGCCTTTTGCCGACCTCGACGACTTCCTCCGTAAGCTCTTTTCCGGGTTTGGCCAGATCGATCCGCCCGCCCAGCATGACGATGCCATCCACCTGCTTCTCCGTCAGCACGTTCAAATACTGCGATTCGCGGACATACTGGTCGGCGCTGTCCCCGTTGGCGGACACGGTGTCGCAAAGGAAATAAGTATAACCTTGCTTTCTCGCCTCCCGGTCGAACCCGGACAATACCTCCGGAAAAAAAGGATTCGTAATGTCCGGCAGAATGATGCCGATCATCCCCGTCTCTTTTTTAGTCAAACTGCGGGCCAGCGCGTTCGGCTGAAACTGGTATTTGTTTATCAGTTCGTTGATGCGCTCCCGGGTCTCTTTTTTGACCGGCGCGGTATTGTTCAGCACCCGGGAAACCGTGGCCACGGAAACATTCGCCTCTTTCGCGATATCGTAAACTGTAACCGATTTCACAAAAGTCACCTACTCGGCATTTATTGGGGACGAAACCAAGTATACCAGAATCCTCGTTAAATGAAAACCGGCATCCCGCCGCGGCCCACGCTTAAAAAATGCTCAAAGGACCTCTTCCCTGCCAGGCGGAAAGGAGGTCCTTTGTGCCGGCCGCTTCGGGACGACCGCTGCGAAATATGGCAAAGCGATAACAATGGATCGGCAAAGATCGATTGCTCTTGCCTTAATCGTTAATCATTTGCGCCAGCCCTTGCTTGGAGTCGATATTTTTCTCCATCGCATCCGCCTGCTTCTCCCAGTCCGCAAATTTGCCGTAAGCCGTATAAATCGTCGAGCCGGTCGGCAGCTCGGGGTGCTCATTCTCTCCGTTCGTGCCCCAGTTCACCCAGCCGGAATCGCTGCGCTGCACGATTTGGTAACGTGATACGACCGCGCTCGTGTACCACACCATGGCATAGCCGGTTTCATCGTTGATCTCGGCGGTTTTGTTGGCGCTCAGCGGGAAAATGGTCTGCTCGGGCGCGCGGTTGACGTCCACCTTCTTTTGGAACAGCACTTGTTCGTTCCGCTCGCTTTGGTGCACCTGTTTATGGGATTCGGGGATGATTTCGGCAATATGCGCCTTGATTTCCTCCGCCGTCAAAATCCCGTCCCGGATGCAAAAGAGTCGCCAGAAGTAGTCCCAGGACACCTCGTTGATATTCGCCCCGATGCTCGCCTTGTACTGCTTCAGCTTGTCGTTCCCCAGCTTGTCCGCGTCAGCGAGCAGACGGTGCACGCCGTCCGACAAAATGTTGGCGTACAGGTCGCCTTCCCGGTAATACGTGCCCCCGTAAGAAGCGAAGGAGGTAAAGACGCGGTTGCCTTGGCCGCTCTCGAATTCGTCCCCGACGGTAATTTTGTTGACGACCGGGATGCCGTCCACCGTGGTGGAGAAATCATCGACCTCGTATTTTCTGCGGAACCAGGGCGAATTGTAGAAAAACTCCCAGGTCACCGAAAACTTTTTCCCTTTCAGATTTTCGTCCAATCCGTCGGGTACCTGGCCGTTCATGCGGTACCGGCAGTAGATCGGGCCTTCGGCCTCGACGACGTATTCCACCTTCGTGTGCTCCGGCGGATTGATCAGCCCGTTTTTCGGGGTGAAGAAAGGACCGTAAAATCCCCCGATCGCATTGGAGTAATCCTTGATTAAATTTTTCCGTTCTTCCTTGGCTTCGAAATACCGGATGCCCCATTTCCCGTAGGAGGTGCCGTCGGCGGTGCCGGAGCACAGCTCCAGAATATAGTAACCGGTATCCAGTCTGCGAAAGCCGTCCGCCTGCGCGGGCTCAAGCTTTTGAATGCCCTTAAACTCAGGGGCCTCAGCAAGCGGTTTGCCGCCGGCATACAGTGAGTACGAGGCGACCCGTTTGTCCATGCTGACCACGTAAACGATCGACGCTTCCCGGATAAATTCCCCGTCAGGCACCACGTCTATAAGTTGAAACGGGACCTTGCGGTTTTGGTCGTCATACAGTTCAAGGCTGCCCGGGTGAACCCGGTAATCGGAGAAATTCAGCTTGGTGATCACCGGCTCGTTTTGTCTCGGCAGATGGTCCGGATTGTTCAGCATGATTTGAAATTTATATTTGAATGCTTGCGCTGTTGTGTCCATAGTCAAAACCTCTTTTCTTGGTTGGTCTGATGCTGCGGTTTATTTGGCGAATTTGAAGGAAAACGGAAGCTTTTTACCCTTCTGGGCGTCGATCAGGACGGCGATCAAGATGATCAAACCTTTAACCAGCAGCTGCCAAAACGAGCTGACTCCCATCAGGTTCAAACCGTTGCTTACGACCCCGATGATCATGACGCCGAAAATCGTTCCGCTGATGCGGCCCCGCCCGCCGGCCATGGACACTCCGCCCAGCACGCAGGCCGCGATCGCGTCCATTTCATAGCCCTGGCCAACCGAAGGCTGGCCCGAATACATTCTCGCCGAAAGCACGATGCCCGCCAGTGCCGAAAGCAGCCCGGCCAGCGTATACACCGCAATCTCCACCTTCTTGATGCGCACGCCCGACAGACGGGCAGCTTCCCGGTTGCCGCCGATCGCAAAGATGTTGGTTCCGAACTTCGTTTTGTTCAGCAGCACGATGAAGATAACCGTCAAGATGGCCATATATAGTACGGGCAGAGGCAAAAAACCGAACAGCTTCCCCGTCCCCAGCTGGGTATAGGCGTCGTTGGTAATGCGGGCCGACCGTCCGCCGCTGTAGATATACGCGATCCCCTGGGCGATGTTCATCGTCGCCAGCGTCACGATAAATGCAGGCAGCTTAAATTGGGTGATGATCACCCCGTTGAAAAATCCGAGCAGCGTGCCGATTAAAATCCCCAGCAAAATCGCCACGGGCATGGGGATGCCGTTATTGACCATAAAGCCGACGGTCAGCGTCCCGGAGACGGCCACAATCGCGCCGACCGAGAGGTCGATGCCGCCCAAAATCATCACCAGGGTCATGCCGAGCGCGAGGAAAACGTTGTTGGAAACCTGCCGTAGCACCGTGATCAAGTTTTCCGTCGTCAGGAACACCGGCGATACGATCGATAAAATCACGCATAAAACCAGCAACACGAATATAATGCCGATATTGCCTCTGAGCATTGATGTAAGAGCGCTATTTTTTGTGCTCATCGCTTTCTCATCCTCCTGTCGCATAGCGCATAATATTTTCCTGGGACAGTTCCTCCCGGTTTAATTGCGCCACCAGCTTGCCGCTCCGCATCACGCACACCGAATCGCACATATTGATGATCTCCGGAAGATCGGAGGAGACCATAATAATCGCCAACCCTTCATTGGCCAACCGGTTGATGATCGCGTAGATTTCCGACTTGGCCCCGACGTCGACTCCGCGGGTAGGCTCGTCCAGGATCAGAAGCTGCGGGTTCGTGGCCAGCCATTTGGCAATAACGACCTTCTGCTGGTTGCCTCCCGACAAGCTGGACACCTCGATGTCCGCCGAGGCGGTCTTAATATTCAGGCCGCTCACGTATTTGCCGATCTGTTCGCTTCTTTTTTTCTCGCTGATCAAAAACCGGCTGCCCATCAATTGATCGAGATTCGTTAACGTGAGATTGAAGCCGACCGAGTTCTCGAGGACCAGCCCTTGGTCCTTGCGGTCTTCCGGAACCATGGCGATCCCTTTGGCGATAGCCTGGCTGCAATTTTTAAAGCTGACTTCCCCGCCGTTCAAGTAAATCCGCCCGCGGTTATGCCGGTAGGCGCCGAAAATGGTTTGCATCAGTTCGCTTCTCCCCGCGCCTACCAGGCCGGAGAAACCGAGGATTTCGCCTTTGCGCACCCGGAAGGAGACGTCTTCGAATACGCCCTCTCTGTACAGCCCTTCAACGCGCAGCACCTCCTGGTCACGGACGGAATAGGTACGGGTATAGAAGCTTTCCAGCTCCCGGCCGACCATCATCGCCACCAGATCTTCCGTATTGGTGTCCGAGGTCCGCTTCGTGCCGACATAACCGCCGTCCCTTATGACCGTGATGCGGTCCGCCATCTTAAACAATTCTTCCAGCCGGTGCGAGATATAAATAATGCCGACGTTTTGCCGCCGCAGCTTCTCCATCGTCACGAACAGTCGGCCCACTTCCTCGTCGGACAAGGAGGAGGTCGGTTCGTCCATCACCAGGATTTTCACGTTAAATGAAATCGCCTTAACAATTTCGATCAGCTGCTGCTGAGCCACCGTCAATTCTCCCACCAATGTCGTGACATCGATGTTCAGCCCAAGCTGCTCGATCATGCGGTTGGCTTCGGCTTTCATCCGCTTTTCGTCCTTGAACCCCCATTTGTTGACCGGTTCGCGGCCCAAAAAGATGTTCTCGGCAACGCTGAGATATGGAACGAGCACGATTTCCTGGTGGATAATGCCGATTCCGTAAGCCCGGGCGCTTTGCACACTGTCGATATCCGCGGGCTCACCGCCGATAAAGATTTGTCCACGGTCGGGCTTATGGATGCCGCCCAAAATTTTGATCAGCGTCGATTTGCCTGCGCCGTTTTCGCCCAGCAAGGCATGGATCTCGCCGGCTTTCAGTTCAAAATCGATGCCCTTGAGCGCATGGGTCCCCCCGAAGCTTTTGGCGATCCCACGCATCTCCAGCAAATTATCTCCCATGGTTGTTCACCTCCGAAGCGGTATCATCTTGAAAAAATTTAGAATGCAAGGGACGCTTGCATTCTAAATTTAAGGGGCTTATTGCCACTTGCCGGCGGTTTCTTTGGCCATTTCCTTCGTGACGATATGAGAAGGCAGCAGCACTTCCGGTTTAATCTCCTTACCCTGCAAATAATCGACCGCCATATTGAAGGAAGTTTCGGCGATCTGAATCGGCACCTGGGCCGAAACCGCCGTAAACGAACCGTCGAGCAATGCGGCTTTGCCGTCCGGAGACGCGTCGATGGAGTACACGCCGATATCCGTTCTGCCGCTCGCCTTAATCGCCGCCGCTACGCCCAAAGCCGACGGATCGTTGATCGCAAAGAAGGCGTCGATGTCGGCATTCGCCTGGATGATGTCTTCGGCGATCGGCATCGAGGCGTCCAGCGCCGCCTTGCCGTCCTGCTGGGCTACGATTTTAAATTTGGAGGCATTGTCGCCGAGGCCGTCCATAAAGCCCGCTACCCGCTGCACGCAGCTTTCGTTGGAAGGAAAGTCCAGGATGGCGATTTTGGCGCCATCCGGATAGTCTTTTACCATCTGCTCGCCCATCAGCTTGCCGGCCATGTACGCGTCGGTGGCGATAATGCTTTTCACGAGGTCTCGATCCTCTTTAATGACGGCTGTGTCGACGTTAAACACCGGAATGTTGCGGTCATGCATCGCTTCCAGCCCCTGGCGGATCCCCGCGGAATCGACCGGGATCACGAACACGGCGTCAAAGCCCTGGTTGGCCGCGTCCGACATCTGATTGATCTGTTTGTTCAGATCATAATCCGGGTCCAGCATCGTATATTTGTAACCTTTCTCCTTGGCCAATCTTTCGTAGGTTTCATTCATCGCCGTTTGGAACGTATTGTTCTGCGTGTTCGTCAAGAAAGCAAAGCTGTACGTCCCGTCCTTGCCGCCGCCATCGCCGCTCCCCGCTTGATTCCCCGCATTGGTCCCTTGCCCGTTGCCGCAAGCCGACAGAGCCAAAACGGTAAGCGCTATCAATGAAAACTTAAAAAATTGCTTTTTCACAATAAACCAGCCCCCTATGATCAGTTTGTGAATAAAGAACGTCTGCGGTCGATCCGGTGCGCACTGTTTTTACGAATAAACCGCTTTCAACTTCTTTACGTAAAATGTATCATAGAGAGCTGCGAAATGTCAAATATTTTGTCGAAATTTTAAACAAAAAAATAATTGCAAATTAATTTACGTAAATTTCTTGAGAATTAATTCTTCAATTTCTGCTGGAGCTGGTTCCAATACAATATTTTTCCAAGCCTTTAACAGATTTTTCGGTTCGACGATATATGGCGGAACGCCGATATACTTATGCTCATCATGGCCCAGCAAGGCCTTGGCGGTCGCCAAACCTACCGCGATCCCCTGATCGTATGGCCGCTGCGTGGACAATCCCTTGACCATTTCTTCTTTGGCCAAATACGTGGCGATTTCCGTATCGAGATCGAACGTGAAGACGGCCACGTCCTCCCGCTTCAGCTCCTGCAAAGCCTTGATCGCCTCGAGCGCCGGTCTGTCCCAGGAAATATACAGGCCTTGAATTTCCGGATGCCGCTTGATCATTTCTTTGCATACGTCGTACGTTTTCTCGATTTGGTAAAAATACTGCTCATCAACGATCTCGATATTGCGGAAATTGCTGCGGATCGTGTCGTTCGCCACGGCGTCCCTTAAATGCGTGCCGTAAAACGGGGCGCCATGCCCGATGAAGCCTATCTTGACGTTCTGCTCGTTTTTGAAATAGTTGCCCAGCAGGAGCGCCGCGTTTTGCCCGTTTTCCCGTTCGTTCACCGAAACGCAGCAGGAATACTCGTCTTTCGTCATGCCCTCCGGCACATGGCTCATAAAAATCAGCTTCGTTTCCTCCGAGATGTTCTTGAATTTCTTGGCGGTCAGCTCATCGTCAACCGGGATGGCGATAATCGCATCCGGTTTTTGCATGCGCAAGCCTTCCAGTTGCGTGACCTGCAGATTCGGGTCAAAACCGGCATTGGTAATGGAAATAATGGAGATGCCGTATTGGTCCAACACATGGCGGATTCCGTTTTCGTATAGTCTCGTCCACGCCGTACCGCCATAATGAAAAGAGATCCCGACTTTATAGCTGCCTGTCGTCAATTTTTCAACTTCTTCCTTGGACAACGTCAATTCATTGGGGGAAACCGGCTTTTCGCCAAACGGTCCTTTGCCGATCACCTGGGTCGAATTCTGGATCGAAAACGTCATCGGGACTTTGATTTCCCGGGCCTCGCCCGGACCGTGATCCATGATATCAAGCAGCATCGAAACCGCTTCCAAAGCCATTTGCTTCGTGTCCTGCTTCAGCATCGTCAGCGGCGGATTGATGATTTCCGACCATTCCTCATCGCCGAACCCGATCACCGAAACGTCGGCCGGCCACTCCAGCCCCAGCTTGTTCATCACCCGCAGCAAATTGAGCGTAATCCGGTTGCCGCTGGCCACAAAGGTCGGACTTTTATGCTGGCCCCAGACCTCTTTGATCCCTTTTTCGAAATCATCCAGCCGGTTTTGCTCCACTTCGATCACCAGCTCTTTGCGAAACGGGATTTTGTAGGAGCCAAGCGCTTCGCGGTAACCTTCCAACCGGTCTTCGACGCTGGAAAAATCCGCTTTTTCAATGATCAAGGCGATTTCCTCGTGTCCGGATTTCAGCAGATGAACGCAGCCTCTGTAAATCCCTTCTTTACTGTCCGCCAGCACGGAGCCGACGCCTTCCAGGCGAACCTTGCGGTCCAGGAACAAAAACGGAAACTGCTGCTGCTTAAGCTTCTGGAACTGCTTCGCTTCCGTGCTGGCCGGTACGATGATCAGCCCTGCGATCCGCTTGTTGTTCAGGATGTTGGTAATGATGTTTTTCTCCAGCGTCACATCGTCATGATGGAAATAAACCGTCAAACTATAGCCCCGTTCGGTTATACAGGCTGAAATCGCGGAAGCCAGCTGAGAATAAAGCGTTCCCGACAAACCCGGCAAAAGCAAGGCGATTTCCGATTTTTTGCCGATTCTGAACTGATTGCCGGCAACCGCTATTTTTTTGTCGTAGCCCAGCTTCTTGATGACGTCTTCCACTTTTTCCGCCAGCTCGGGACTGACGTATCTCGTTTTATTAATGACATGGGAAACCGTGGCTATCGACACCCCGGCTTCTTTGGCTATTTCTTTTATCGTTGCCAATGTACACACCCCATCGCAAAATTTACGTAAATTAATAAAAAAATTGTAGCATTATCTATTTTTCCAGTCAATCGAATCGGGAAAAGCGATTTTTTACAACCATTTTTGCTTTTTAAAATGAATTTACGCATAATTCAGTAGGAAGATTGCCAAGGATGTTTTCTGACAACCATAAATTTTTGTATGTTACCTTTTGGACAGTTGGCCGGTCTAATAAACGAAATGAAAGAGAAAAGAGGTGAAACGATTTGGAATTTAGTGAGGAATGCATACTGCTGGCAAAAGCCGGAGATCGCACCGCCTTTGTTCAATTGATGAAACAAGTGGAACTGCCGCTTTATCAAACCGCTTGGGCCATTGTCAAAAAACCGGAAGATTGCGATGATGCGATGCAGGAGGCTGTCTTAAAAGCCTTTAAATCCATCCATACTCTACGGGAGCCCTCCTATTTTAAAACATGGATTTTTCGAATCTTAATCAATGAATGTTTTAATATCTTGGGGAAGAACAAAAAAACGGTTGCTATCGGCGATCCAACTCTCTTTACTGGCTTGCAGCCTAACGATTATTCCGCGGTTGATTTACGGGATGCGGTTGATCGGCTTGAGGAAAACCTCAAGGTTGTGATTGTTCTGCACTACTATCAGGATATGAATATCAATCAGATAGCCAGCATTTTGGAATTATCCCCCGCTGCGGTAAAAACCCGGCTCTATCGTGCTCGTCAAAAATTGTTGCTGTCCTTTAAAGATCAAAAGGAGGGAAAAATAAGCTATGGAACATATTAATAAAGAAATTTCAAGATTAAAATCCAGGCAGCCCAATGAATTACCCCAAAGTACGCGTTTAAGATTGGACAATACCTATCAAATGATCATGGACCAAAATTTGAATCATTCAATAGATAATAAAGGAGCATTTACAAAAATGAAAATGGTAAAAAAACTTGGACTTACCGCGGCAGCAACTTTTGTATTGGGAGGAGCCGTAATCGGCTCGGGTTTTGTTTCTCCGGCAATGGCGGCCGCTTTGGGAAATTTGCCGCTGATCGGCAGTGTATTTAAGACCGCAGAAGAAGACCTGGGGACCGCAGTCGATAAAGGGTTGGTAACCTTCCCTAATGTAAGTGTCACTCACGATGGCATCACCCTGAAAGTGGTGGAAGCCTATTATGATGGAAATCGTTTGAGCGTGGGTATGGTCCGAGAAGGGGCGGAACTGGACGGTGTCATGATGCCTTGGCGCGACCTTGAGCAAAGTGAGAAAGTCAAGGGTTATATTGATTGGCGATCCAGTTTATTGGATGTCACCGTTAACGGTAAACTCGTGAAGGGGTTATATGGCGATAGCGGGGAAATTCCCGGGCAACAGGACACCTTCACTTATAACATAAGAAAAGGCTTGGAAGAAGCGGCGCTTCCGGATCGGTTTGAATTGTCGTTAGTGGTAAAAGTTACCCAAGTAGAAGAACCTTTCGTGCTTAAAATCCCAATCACAAAGGTTCAACCGATCCTCTCCGTCAATCCGGAAAAAACAATGAGCAAAGACGATTTCAGTTACACGGTTAAACGGGTCAGTCTGACTGCCGGTTCCACCAGAGTGGTCATTGACAGCAACGGTACAGTACCGGTAACCGAGAATCAGACAGGCGAGTATGCAGCCAGCAAAATGTATTACGATATTGTGGATGAACAAGGAAATCCAATTCAACAGTCGTGGGTTCCGTCCCCTTCTGAAGCGCCAAAAAATCACTATCATGAGGACGAACTGTATAGCGCGTTCAGTACGGCACCCAAATCCATTACGATCAAACCGTATACCTATACGCTCAAAAAATCGGATTGGACTGCAGTTGACAAACAAACAAAAACGTACCATAAAGATTTGGAAATGACGATCCCGCTCAATCCGTAAATCAGGAGGAATACAATCATGATCAGCAGAATTTTTAGCAGAAAAATCGCCTTGAGCCTGCTTATCGCTTCGTTTTTAACCGCAAGCGGGCCAGCCCTATCCGGAGTGGCTACGGCTGATGCGGCCAAACAAGAGTCCGCTTCTGCCCAAAGTCTTTTTGAATGGGCTAAGGGAGATCCGGGTTTGCAGAAAGCGGCCAAGCAAGGGATAACAAAGGTGGAAAATCAAAAAGTGACAAAAGATGGCGTCACCTTGAAGTTGACGGACTATCTATTTGATGGAGCAAGAGTTTCCTTTGCTTTGCAAAGGGAAGGCGATAATTTTGAAACAACGCTGGACGATATAACAAATGCCGAGAAAAAGGGGGTTCTTCTATACGTTGATATTTATATCGACGGCAAAAAGATGGATCTGCAATCGTATGGAAGATCGGAGTTGCAAGACAACATTTTGTTGATCTCCTTCAACGACCTGTCCGTTAAGGGCCCGCGAACCCTGTATCTGCCCAAGCAGTTCGAGCTTACGGTCAAAGCTTATATTTCAGGCGTGAAGGATCCTTTTACCTTTAAATTACCCGTCAAAAAACAAGCGCCACAAAACACGGTTTTAAGCAAAGCGGTGGTTAAGAAAGCGGGAAATTTCAGCTATACCGTAAAACGGGTAGAATTAACCCCTTATTCAAGCCGGTTAGAGCTGGCTGCACAAGGCGCTCATAAGCAAGTAAAGGATTTAAAAAATTTAGGATTTGATCTCGCGGATAGTAAAGGGAATACCTTATCTCCTATCCTGCAAGCTAATGACGGCGTCGTCAAAAAGCAGCGCTACTTCGACATGACATATACATCCTTTGCGGCTGTTCCAAGTGCTATTGTCGTAAAACCGTATACCTTTAAAACGGACAGCAAAGGAAAATTGGTTCAAAACAGCGACGGGTCGCCTATTAAAGTATATCTGGAAGATTTGGAACTTGACGTTCCCCTGAAAAAATAAAAACGATGGCAAGCCTTCCATCCATATAAGAGCCCGGCTCGTATCCTACGGTGCGAGCCGGGCTCTTCACCGGGCTTGCTTTTCGTGCTTTCTAAAGAACTTGGCCTGGGCCGCGTCGTGGTCCATAACCCCCCCATCAATTAACTTGTTCGTCCCTCACCTGTCATTGGAGAAATCCAATAGATCGGGAACAAGCCGCTCCAAAATGGATGCTCATTGGAAATATCCAATAGATTTCGTTTAAATCGCCCGTATTACGCCTTGCCGAGCCAATCTATTGGAAATATCCAATCAAGTCGCCGGAATTACCAATCAATCTCCAATTCAATTGGATATATCCAATCAGAACATCCTTTTCATGCGCAGGAACCCTGCTATACTTCTTCCTCCGGCGGCATGTCGGCGAGTCCTGTCCGCAGTCCCTGCAAATCAAGACCGTCGGCGGCAAACGCCTGGCGGATGAGCTCCGGAGCGACAAATTCGTCGTATTTCCCCAGGTAAGGCGCTTCCTCCGGCGCCAGCAGGTCCTCTTCACGACAGTCCCGGCAAGCTCTTGCGATTTCCCCGATTAACGTTTGCGCATCGCTTTTGCCCGAAACGATCATGTAATAGGGCTCCATCGGGACCACGGACCGTAAAGCGAGACGTTCGGACAAATGGTGCTTGAGCAGCCGTTCCAAGGTGCGAAACGCCTTGCTGCCCACCCATGGCAGCACGAACAAGGAGTCTCCGCCGGCCGGCAGGACGGCTTGCCGGGCCAGCCCGGTCTCCCTCGCCAGCCGCCGCGCCCGCTCCAAGCGGTTCACCGCTTGCGGGGACAAATACGGATAAATGGCCGAGCCGGCGAGCACTTCGCGCATCTTTTTCACGACCTGCGTGTGAATGTCACCGCCTGCCCCAAGCCATAACGTATCCACTTTGCCGATCGCCGGTTTTACGTAAACCGCCTTATGCTTCGCGTCCACCTCCGTCACCTTCCACAGCTTCCCGGCCAGGGTAAAGCAATATCCGGGCGGCGGAACGGTCGTAATCGAGCCAATCTCCTCGGAGCCGTTATACACCGCATGTTCTTCGTCATCCTGAAAGACGGCGTAAAAGCGGAAGTTGTTTACGATCTTCTCCCCGGTCAGGCCGATGATCAGCGACTTTTCTTCCGTCCACTGCAGATGATCGGTTTGCAGGAGATAATTCAGGAACATTTTATACTGCTCCGGGCTCACCTGGCGAAACGACGGAAGCGTCAGCACCGCTTGCGCCAGCTCGCCCGGATCCGCTTCCCCCATGCTTTTCAACATGCTCATCGTTTGATGGTACATCGTGCCGATCGGCAGCTTGCGGATCTCCAGCGGCTCGATCCACTTGTCGCCGACGTACAGCTCGATCACCGCGATCGCGCGCAGCAGCGTCCACGGCATGCGCGCCGGCAGCGGGGCATCCTCGTCCTCTTCCTCATGGACGACGAACAGCATCTCCGACGCCGCATCACCGCGCCGGCCGGACCGTCCCAGCCGCTGCACGAAGCTGGACGAGCTGTACGGAGCGCCAAGCTGCACGACCCGCTCAAGCTCCCCGAGGTCGATCCCCAGCTCCAGCGTCAGCGTCGCCGCGGACACCGCCGGTCCCGGGCCGTTTTTCAGCGCACTCTCCGCCTCTTCCCGCAGCATCGCCGAAATGCTCCCATGGTGAACGTAAAACACGTCCGGCTCATGGCGTTTCGCCGCGACCCGGCGCATTTCCAGCGTCGTGAGCTCGGCGTCGGACCGGCTGTTGGTGAAAATCAGCGCCTTCTTCAAATGCGTGCTGTCGTAAATGTACTCGTAATATGCCTTGCGGGCGTTCTGCAGCTGCTCGGCCTGCTGTTCGTCACGGGCGTCGGGAAACGAAAAATGCTCAACCCGCAGCCGCAGCTTGCGCCCTCCCGCCGAGGATACGACCTCGACCTGCTCGCTGCTTCCCGCTCCTAACCATGCCTTGGCCGATTCGTAATCGCTCAGCGTCGCCGACAGCCCGATCCGCCTCGGCTTGGCGCCGGCCATCCGTTCGATCCGGGCGATTTGGCTCAGCACCTGGATGCCCCGGTCCACCCCCATAAAGGCGTGCACCTCGTCGATGATGATGTAACGCAAGTCTTTAAACAACGCGGGAATCGCGTTGGGGCGGTTCATCAGCAGCCCCTCAAGCGATTCGGGCGTAATTTGCAGTATCCCGGAAGGATTCCGGACCAGCTTCGTTTTTTCGGCTTGCGGCACGTCGCCGTGCCAATGCCAAACCGGAATGCGCGATTCGCGCAGCAGATCCTTGAGCCTGGCGAACTGATCGTTGATCAGCGCCTTCAGCGGGCCGATGTACAAAATGCCGACAGAGCTGGCCGGCCTGTTGTGCAGCTCGGTCAGTGCGGGAAACAACGCGGCTTCGGTTTTCCCCGACGCGGTGCCCGAAGCGATCAGCAAATGGCGGCTTGTCCCAAAGCAGATGCGGCAGGCCTCCACTTGCACGGCCCTTAGCGTCTCCCATTTCCGCTTATAAATAAACTCCTGGATAAACGGGGCCAGCTGATAAAAAGGATTGTCGCTCATAGTTCAAACTCCGCCAGAAAGCCGTCGACCTCGTCCGGATCCGCTTCGGCCGGCTTTACCTGGTGCTCGCCAACAAGCTGCTCGAAGGAAGCTTCCGGGTTTTGCCGCAGCGTATGCAGCAAATCCATAAAATCGCGGATCACTTCACGCGGGGTGAGCAACTCATCGGCGCCCAGGCGGCCGACGGCGGCCTCCATAAAATATACAATCTGCTGCTGCGCGACCGACGGCGTATAGCCAAAATGCTGGGCATGGATGTTTACCAGCTTTTGCAGGAGCAGCAGTATTTCTTCGGGCGACAGCATCTCCAGCCTCAGGATCGGCCCGGAATAATTCACGAAGCCTTTCCCGGCGTAACGTCCTTCCATCAGCCGGGAGCGCAGCGCTTCATAGCTGAACAGGCCCCTGCGCTCGTCTTCGACAAATTGCGGCGTTCCCCCAACAAAAATGCCCAGGTGCTCCGCTTTGCCCTGCATTGTATCGTTAAACATCGTCAGCAGTTTTTCGTAGTTGCTTTGCCGGGACACGCTGTTGGAAATCTTGTACAAATTGACGGCTTCATCGATAAACAGCAGCAGGCCGCGGTATCCGATCCGCGCCGCGAACTCCGACCACAGCTTGACGTAATCGTACCAATTTTCATCATCGACGATGACGCCAACTTGCAGTTCCTTTTTCGCTTCCGTTTTCGTCGGGTACTCGCCCCTTAGCCAGCGGAGCGCCGCCTGCTTCCGGTCGTCGTCGGCCAGCTTGTACCCGTTCCAGTAAGCGGCCAGCACTTTGGCGAAATCAAACCCGTGCACGAGGTTCTGCATTTCCGCCGTAACCGCAAAAATCCGCTGCTCCACCGCATCGTTGAGAGCGGGATCGCTTGGCTTAAAGCCCGTCTCCCGCAGCGCCTCCTGCTGCAAGGCGGCGAACCATTTTTGCAGCATCGCTTCCAGCGCTCCGCCGTCCGGGCGCGTTTTGGTGGACAGATGGGTCATCAGCTCGCGGTAGGTGGCCAAGCCCTGCCCTTTCGTCCCGACCAGTCTCCGCTCCGGCGACAAATCCGCGTCGGCCACGACGAAATCCCGGTCCATCGCGTAGTTGCGGATCGTCTGCAGCAAAAAGCTTTTCCCGCTGCCGTAACGTCCGGTAATAAATCTGAACGCCGCTCCGCCCTCGGCGATGTTGTCGAGGTCCTTGAGAATGGCGTCAACTTCCGCCCGGCGCCCCACCGCGACATGCTCCAGCCCCACCCGCGGCACCACGCCGGCCGTGAGCGAATTGACCAGCGCCGTGGTGAGCCGCTTGGGAATTTTCACTTCATTCACGAGAATTCTCCTTTCAAATGCGCAAAAAAGTCCATATATTCCGGGACAATCCGCCCTTCGTCAACAACCAGGTCCCCGATCGTTTCCATCGCCAGCTGGTTGATTTCATCCAGGATCAGCTCGGGCATGGTGCCGTAAGCTTCGGCCACAGCGGCAAGCGCGCTATCGGGCGCAGGGCTTTTGAGGGCAAGCAAAGCTTCGAGCTGCGCCGAATCAAGCTGTTCGGCGAATGAAGTCCAATCCTCGTCCAGCTGCGGCAGGTCCCAATACGCCAAGCTCTCTCCATCTTCCTTGCCGACTTCTTGTTCAGGCGCGGCATTGTGCTCCGAGTCCAAAGCTGCTTCCGAATCCAAATCCGCTTCCGGGCCCGATTCCGCGGCCAAACCCGAACTCGCCTCCGCCGCCGTTTCGCCCCCTTCCTCATAGCCGATCGCCAGCCTGCTCCGCACATAATCCGAATCCCGCTTAAGCGCCGCCAGCTTCTCCGCGTCGATTTCGATCCGCGGCTTTGCGGCCGTCTGCGCAGCGAACTCTTTTTCCAGAAAGCGGTCGATCAGGCGCGCCGTCTCCGGCTCCATAACGACGCCCCTCAAGCGTCCTCTAAATCCTCTTAATTCCCTTAATCGGTTTTCGGCATAGCGGATCGTTTGCGTAATGTATTTTTGCAGCGGACGATGGCTGCTGAGCGGGACCGTACCAAGGGCTATCGTTCTCCCGTAAAGCGAATCGTCGTAGACCGCGCTGCGGAACAGATACCGCTCGGTCGTCCGCTCCCGGCCGGGATGGAATTTGTCGATCAACCGGGTCCCCTGGGTTTTGCACAAAAAAGCGTCCAGCATCCCGACAATCCGCGGGACCCACAGCTCCAGATCCGCTTTGCCGGGTCCCTGATAAAATTTGCTGCGCCGCAAATCGTAGTCGCTTAACGCAAACAAGAGGTCCAGCGGGATTTGGGACGGCTGCTTCTTAAACAGCCGCAGCAGTTCCATATCCAACAAATCCTCCGGATACGAACCTCCGCCGCGCGTGATGATTTCCAGCAGCGGAACATCCAGCGCGTGCACAAACGCAAAATCGGCGAGCCAATCTTTCAAATAGGCGTTTAGCTGCGGATACCGTCCGCCATACGCCATCCAAATCCGGTTAAGTTCTTCGAACCCTTCCTGCGGGTCCGACCACCCCACACCGTTGATCAGTTCATAAACATAAACGAATATGTACGATAGATCCGTATCGGGGTAACGCCCGGCGCGCACTTCGGAACGCCAGTAAAAATACCATCTCTGCTGCGACTCCATCATATGTTCGTAGGTCGGCCAATAGCTCATAAACGGCACAAAAGGCGCCGGCTCGCCCCGCTCGTTCACCCGCTTCCGCGCTTCCTTGGCGAAATGGCGCTCACGGTTGTAGAACGGAATGGACGCCGCGGACGCTTGACTCAGGTCCGTATCTTTTTTAGGCGGTATATCAAGTCCCGGCTCTTCTTCGTACAAATCGATTTCCGCAAATTCAAGGGAACGCGAACGATTTTCCATGGCAAACTCTCCATCCTCATGGACAAACGTAAATTTCCATTTTAGTATATCATAACTGGGGAACGTTTGTTCACATCCGCTTATATTGAAAATAAAAAAACAGCGACCGGACTAGTCGCTGTTCTTGCAAAGTTACTCCTGGGCCTGGTCGTTTCCGATTCGCTCCAGACTTTCCTCATTCGCTCCAGACTTTCCTCATTGGAAGGAAGGGCCGTTACGTCGGGCTGCTCCGGCATAAAGCCGGTTCGCTGATGCGGGCTCGTATCTTCGTAAACGGTTTGCGGGTCCCCGTCAGTTTCGATCGGTAAGCGGTCGTCCGGCATGTTTCATTCCTCCTTTAAACATAAATTTCCCGCTTTCCCTTTGTTTAATGCGCCTTTTGTCTGCCTAACCTTACTTTTCCAAGCAGTCCGCTCGGTTGCAAAGCTCGATATTGAGATAAGAAGTCCTTATGCTTTGTACCCAAAGTATTCGTTACTTCAACCTTAAGAATATTTCTTCCTTGTTTGATATAATCGGTAATATCAAAATGATAAGGTTTAGCCATTTTTATTCCCACATGTTCATCGTTGATAAAAACCTCAGCTACCTCATAGACATCTCCCAAGTCCAAATCATAGTTATAGGAAGTTTCATATCCAAGGTCAAATTCAATCTCGTATTGTATCGTACCGGAAAAATCAGAATATAATGTCGGCTTAGAAATATTCTGTAGTTTTTCTAGGGTAAAGTTTTCGGAAAACATAGGATATTCTTTTGCAGTAGCTAAGCTAACTCTCCATTCTCCTTTAATTTCCATTTCGTCGACTTTTTCTAAAATCTGTCGCTTTTGTGCATCTAATTTTTTATTAGAAACAATATAAATCTTTGATTCTTGAAGATCTAAATTTAACGAGATAAAGCTCTGTTGTTCATCACTTATAATATAGAGTTTATTATCCAGTGCATCATATTGATGGATATAGCCTGTTTGCTTGATCATGACGGTATTTTCAATTTTTACATCTGATGATTCATTAAAGAACATATACACTTCATCGTTACCATGACGGTATTGATAAAAACGTAATGATGGGGATTCCTGTTCAAGTGCAATATGATAAGCCCCTACTGAACGTATATGTTTGGCCAAATCATGTAATGAGACGATTTGGACATGATCCTTTTCTTCAAATAAGGCGATCGAATCTTGGATCGATCCTTCTTCACTAGCCCCCATTGGATATCCGTCAACAAAAATGATATTCGCACCTTCAGCAATCAGTTTTTCCACCTTATCAAAAAACACTTTCGGCCACTTTTCTGCATAAGGAATAATCAGGTTTTCAAACATTTCCTGGTTGATATAAATTTTATTCTCCTTAATTTCGGCTTTATCCAACATATCGATTGAAACGACATCAAAATCAATTTGATTACGCGTCAGTTCTTTGGCGGGTTTCTGGAACAGCATTGCTTCTCCGGACCATTCAGCCTCTGCGTGATAAAGGATCAAGGATGACGCTACATGTATCCCATCGCTCAACAGCTCTGAAACGCGATTTGTATAATTCATCAAATGATGCAAATGACGATGCTGCGGATTATTCCCATGCGCATAAAAATGCGGCGGACAGTCTGTATCCGGGTAAGGAGCCATGTCAAAGGCATGCGGGACAAAGTGATTGACGCCCCTTACAAGCATATGGTCCGTCATCCATTTCATTAAGTTTAAGCCTTCTGACCATCCATAGGCTCCATATAATTCACACATCGTTCTGCCCTTTTTCTTCTCATCCAAATGACCAAAGGAAGAGCCCAACTTTGCTAAACCGTAATGGAAAAACTCGCCATCCCAACCTGTTGAGGTAAAGCTCCTAAAATAGCCATTGTCCAGTCCAGGCAATAGCTGATGCAAAACGACATCGATCCCGGACATCGACTGACCGTCTATAGCACGGTGAAAATGGCCTGCGCCATATCCTAATCTTCCGTGGGCATTGTTATCTTCAATGATATGACCGATGTATTCCACACCGTGTTCATGACACCACTCGGCCAGTTTTCCCGAAAAGTTATCGGAGTATAATCGGGAGACAAGATCCATATAGACGTAACGTATTAAGCTTTGTTTCTCCGTGCCGGTTGCCATTAATAAAGGCAATAGTAATTTTGCCTGTTCCCCTAGTTTTTCTTCTAGTAAAATAAGCAGATCAGAACGCCAAGGAAGTACCATCTCCGCTTTACCGATCCGCGCATTTGGTCCCTTGACATTGCCAAACCTCGGTTCATCCGTAAAAAAACCTGCAATGGTCGTTCCAAAGTATTCGGAAAAATGTTCAAAATGCGGCTGATATACGGTATCAATTAGAACTTGAGTAGCCGTTGGATCAATGGGATTAAGGTATCCCTCCGTGGAAGCTTCTCCACCATTGTATGTTTCTACTAAAGTGAAGATACGCCAATTTCCCTCCGGAATATCCCAATAAACGACGCCATTAACCATGTAATTTGAGATATCGACTAACGTGTTTGTATCGATGGTTTCATAATTGATTATCTTTGCAGCAATAACACCTACAATGTGTTCTCCTGATTTCTCTAACGCTTGTTGCGTCTGGGCCTCATCGGTTCCCACCGTCATGATCGCATTTCGATCTCCGCCGGCATGCCATTTCACAATTATACCAGCGTCTCTCTGCGGACCATGGTAATCCAATTGGTTAATTTTCAAGAACTTTTTTCTTAATTCCGGAAAATCTTTCATGATGGCTCCGTTCGCGAACCCCGTTGGAAAATGAGCATCATCAAACAGCCAAACTTTCATATTTTTTTTCTTAGCCGCTTCAAGGACAACTTTTAAATCCGCCCACCATTTTTCCCCTACAAAGTCAGGATGCGGGCGCGGCTCCACACATAACGCCCTGATGCCGCTCTCATAAATTTTATTCACGTACTCTTCGATGATTTTCGCAGATTCGCCATGCATCCACAGAAAAGGAAATATGCGGTTCCCCTCCTGCTTATTCAATAATTTCTCTATTTTGTTCATATTGCATCTTCCTAACGTATCTATTTATTATCGTTCTTCGACAAATTTTCTCTCCGTCTGCTGGTCAGGAATGCGATAACCAGAGGTACGAAAAACGCAACAGTTGAAGTAATTAAATAAGCGGTAAAGCTTGTATCCATTCCTTTAGGATTGATAAACAAAGGGGCCGCAAATATAGCATTTCCGCCAAAACCGAACATTTTTGCCCCCGTCGCCGCCGTGATGCCGCCCGCGATTCCCCCGCCGATAAAAGCGGCTATAAACGGTTTTTTATAAGGAATGGCAATACTATAAATAATCGGCTCTGTAATTCCCATCAGTCCAGTTATCCCTGTTGAAAGGCCTAATGAGCGTTTCTGCTTATCCTTTTGTCTTAAACCAAACCCAATCGCCGCACCAGCTAGCGCAAATACGGTTACATTCAAAATGGCATTGATCGGATCTTCCCCCATCGTGGCGATATTGTTCATTAAGATAGGGATAAATGCATAATGCAAACCGAAGATAACAACCAGTTGCCAAAAAGCTCCTAGAAGAACACCTGTAACGACTGGGCTTAACGCATAGATTGCTTGCGTACCCGCTGCGAGCATGTTACTAATATACGTCATAATGGGCCCGATAACCAAAAATGTAAGCGGAACGACAATCGTCAATACAATGAATGGAGTTGCAAATAATCTTACGGAAGCCGGCATTTTATTCTGAATTCTTTTTTCTAACCAGGCGGCAAATGCAACCGCAGCTATAATTGGAAATACAGAGTTGGCATAGCTTGTCAAAACTACTGGTATTTTCAGGAATGTCAGGTTTGTTCCTGCATTATATACGTTCACAATATTAGGATAGACAAGCGCTGCTCCGATGGTAGCGGCAACATATGGATTCGATTTAAATTTTTGAGCTGCCGATACACCGAGAATAATAGGCAGGAAATAAAAGAAACCATCCGCGAATGTATAAAGGATCTGATAGGTGCCGCTCTCGGCAGTAAGGATATGGAAAGATGTTAGCGCCGCAAGTACTCCTTTCATAATCCCGACTGCAGTCAGAACACCCATAACAGGAAAGATAATTCCCGAAATCAGTTTAAAGAAACGATTAAATATTCCGCCTTTCCCCTGTTCTTTTTGTTCACCTTCATCCGTACCTTCTTCATTTCCATGAATACCGAGTTCTTCCGTTACTTTTTCATATGCTTTCGCCACTTGAGGTCCAATAATAACTTGATATTGACCGCCGGAAACGGCGGTGCCCAACACACCCGGGACCTGTTTTATATTTTCTGAATTGGCCAAGTTGTCATCTTTCAAAACAAAACGCAGACGAGTCATACAATGGGTTACGCTTCTTACATTTTCTTTCCCGCCTAATTGGGCAACCACTTCTTTTGCCAAGGATTTAAAATCCATCTCTCCCACTCCCTACTTGTCGTTATTTAACCAATAACAATTTTTCAACGTTTATTGGTATACAAATTACCAATTTAAGGCGTTGTTATACTAGGCCTGAGTATAGTGGAACGGCTTACACCCTGAATTGTAAACGCTTTTTATTTGTTGTACAATTACGACAAGTGACTTATAAATGTACCAAACTTAACTTTTAATTGAGGTGACACATGTTAAGAAGTGACTTAACAAAGCTTTTGTTCACGCTGACGAATAGTGAAAAGAGACATAAAGAAGAACCCGACTATCAGAATTCTTTTTACGATCAATTTGAGAAAGTAAAACTCGATGGTAAAGACATATATGTATTTAAATTTTCTGAACAGAAGAAAAACAACGAGCGTCCATATTCATTCAATCCGAAGCTCGCCATCGTTAAACACTCGAGATACTCTAAGATTCCTATGCATATACACAATTACATTGAAATGAACTACATTTACGCAGGCTCCTGCACAGCAATTATTCGGGATAAAGCGATTTCTTTAAAAAACGGGGATGTTTGTATTATGGACACAAATGTTCCGCACACCATAAAAGACGTGGAAGAACACGACATTATCATTAATTTTTTGATGGAAAAAAGTTATTTTACAGCTTCAATCTTGAGTCAGTTATCCAGCAACAGCATCATCTCTGATTTTATTCGCGATGCCATATCGAAGGACCGCGAACATAACCGGTATATTTTATTTCACTGCCAAGAGAGCGATAAACTGGCTTATCTAGTAGAGAACCTACTGTGTGAATACTATGATCCAAGCTTTTCCGCTAAGGATATTATCAATGCGTACATGATACTCATCTTCGCAGAACTACTCCGTTATTATCAAACCGAAAATAATACAAGGTCGAATTCATCGAATAAAACTTACATTTTAGAGATTTTACAATATATTGAAGAAAATTATCAGAGGTGCACATTGAATTCAACGGCTGACAAGTTCGCTTTTCATCCTAATTATTTGAGTCGTGTGATCAAAAAGGATACAGGCAAAAGTTTTAAACAGCTTCTTCAAGAACAAAAATTAAACCAAGCTTGTTTTTTACTGGAAAATACGAGCAAGACTTTAGAAGAAATCTTGAATGCTGTAGGTTACCAAAATCATGGGTTTTTCAATAAAATTTTTATAGAACGATACGGGGTATCACCAAAAGAATATCGAAAAATGAACCAATTGGAATAGTTGAGCAGACATGGAGCCCATGCCTCCCCCATATGCTGATAGGGAGGGTACGTCTAGGAGGGATGGCTTTTGAAAATTCAAGTTCGCGCCGGGGATACGCTGTGGTATTACAGCCAGCTGTTTAACCTGCCGCTGCAGTTGATCGTGGATTCCAACGCCGGAGTGGACGCCGCGAATCTTGCCGTGGGCCAGGAAGTGAATATTCCGGGGTTTCTGGTTAGCGAATATCAAATCAAACCCGGCGACTCGCTATGGAAGCTGGCCAGAGACCGCGGGATTTCGCTGGATATGCTGATCCTGCTGAACCCGTCGGTCAATCCGAACCGGTTGGAGATCGGGCAGAGAGTGCAGCTGCCGCTGCGGGTCACCTGGTTTGTGGTGGACGTCAGAAAACCGTACGATTATGCCGCGCTTCGCTCCGATCTGAACCGGCTTATGGATCTGTATCCGTTTCTCGGATACCGCAATATCGGCCATTCCGTGATGGGCAAACCGCTGCCCGAGCTGCGCGTCGGCCAAGGCAACAAACGCGTCCACGCCAACGGGGCCTTCCATGCCAACGAATGGATCACGACGCCTGTCCTGATCAAGTTTCTGAATCATTATTCGCTCGCATTAACCAACAATACCGGGATCAAAGGGCTGCAAATGTGGCCTTACTATGAGGCGGCGACCTTGTCCGTCGTCCCCATGGTTAATCCCGACGGCGTGGATTTGGTCATAAACGGCTTGCCGGAGCAGGAGCCATACCGCTGCAATGTGCTGTCCTACAACAACGGAAGCACCGATTTCCAGGGGTGGAAAGCGAACATACGCGGCGTGGACCTCAACGACCAGTTCCCCGCGTTGTGGGAACGCGAAGTCGCCAGAAATCCGCAGGAGCGCGGACCCCGGGATTATGGGGGAACCGCCCCGCTTACCGAGCCGGAAGCGATCGCCATGGCCGAGTTAACAAGGGAAAGCGATTTTGCCCGTGTGCTGGCTTTTCACACCCAGGGCGAGGTCATTTATTGGGGGTTCGAGAATCTGGAACCGCCCTATGCCGAAACGATCGTAAACGAGTTTGCCCGCGTCAGCGGATACGAACCGGTACGGTATGTCGAAAGCTATGCCGGCTACAAAGACTGGTTCATCCAGGACTGGAGAAGGCCGGGGTTTACGGTGGAGCTCGGCAGCGGGGTCAATCCCCTGCCGTTGGCGCAATATGACCAAATTTACGAAGAAAGCCTGGGAATCCTGTTGGCCAGCTTGTATATGTAAAGCGTTTGAAGCGAGTCCTTGGAGGGATTCGTCAAGCAGAAAAAAAGGACGCCTGCTGGCGTCCTCAGTTTATCCCCTACGATTCCAGGCTTCTTCCTGGAGCTCGTTATTGATGGCCATACCGGCCAAAGCTCCGGCCGCGGCGGCTGCAATCACCTGATACTTGGCGGAAGCCGCATCGCCGGCGCCGAAGATCCCCGGTACGTTCGTTTTGCCGAGATCGTCGACGATCATCGCCCCGCTTTCCGTTATGCCGCAGTCCAGCATTTGCAGCAAGCTTGATCCCGGGACCAGCTTGGGCGCAAAAAAGATTCCGGTGCAAGGAACGGCCGTGCCATCCTTCAATACAACCTGGCGGACCATGCCTTCCTGAGAATCGATGTGTTCAACCGGCAGATCGAAGACGGGAACCTGGTGGCGCTCAAGATCCTCGCGGTGCCCCTCCGTCCATTGCCCCTGCCCATGGGTGCACACTGTAAATTGCGTAGTCCAGCCCGAGATCATTTTAGCCATGTGCAACACCTGATCTCTCGGAACGATCACGACGAGCGGCCGGTCCCGCAATTCCCAACCGTCGCAATAAGGGCATACAAACGCGCTTTTCCCGTACACCTCGGCCAAGCCCGGGATGTCCAGCGGAGCATCCTTCATTCCTGAGGCAAAAAGCAGCTTTTTCGCTTGGAACGTCTCCCCCTGTGCGGTAGTAATTTGAAAACGTCCATCCTCTCCCGCTGCCGTCACTGCGGTATCTTCCACAAAGCGAACCGTAGGATAGGCTTGGATCTGTTCTTTGGCGATGCGACGGAATTCGGCCGGTTTGATGCCGTCGCGGGTCAAAAACCCGTGGGACTCGCCCGTCACCCGGTTGCGCGGACGGCCTTCGTCAATCACAACTACGTTTTTTCTCGCTCTGCCCAAAACCAAAGCCGCGTTTAAGCCGGCCGGACCGCCTCCGATAATGCCTACATCCAGCAAAGTTGTCATGACGATCTTCCTCCTAAATGAAATGAGTATTACAGACTCAATATATCTATAATATCCGCGAATGGAATGTTCGTCAACTGGCTAAACCTAGCATTAGGGTTATGTCTTTATGCAAAAGTTATTCATACGGCAAAAAATCCCGGAGGCGCCATATAAGCATCGCGGGATTTAATTTGCCGATTATCGGATCTATGGCGTTGCCCCTGACGGACCGAAGTTTAGGTGTTACAGCGATTCTTTAATAACCCGTTTATAGAACATAACGGACAGGAGTCCAAAGACGGAATACAAACCCGTGTACAGCAGCATCACCAGGACCATCGGCGTCCACAGCTCGGTGCCAAAGAGAAACCAGCCGGATTTCACGGCAAAATAACTGTGCGACAAGCCTACGGCCAGCGGAATGCCGAAGCTGAACAACTGCTTGATTTGAACGCCGCGGAGCAAATTGCCTTGCGTGAACCCGATTTTTCGCAAGATCGTATAATTCGGCCGCTCCTCTTCCCCTTCGCCCATTTGCTTGAAATACAAAATGCAGCCCGAAGTGATCAGGAAAGTCAATCCCAGAAAGGCGACGATGAACATGATCAGCCCCATGTTGCCCTTTTGATTCGTAATGAGCTCAGGCTGCGACATATTGCCGGAACGACTTTCTAAGCCCATGCCTTTATACAGTTCGTCGGCCTGATCCATTTGTTCAGGGTTAACGATATCGATGCCGTAATATACGGAGGTTCCCTTTTGGATATCCGGGTTCACGTCCTTCGCCATTCGTTCAAACACCGCTTGATCCACAACGGCCGTAGGCACCCCGCCCGAAAAAGGAATGGAGACGACCGCCATTTTATCCATTCCGATCAGCGATAATTTGATCTCGTCCGTTTGTCCCTTAAGCGTCAGTTCTCCTGTCGGCCGGATCGCCATAAACTGCGTCATCGCATCGTTTAACCCCATAAACAACGCCTCCCTCAGGGCGACGTCCACGCCGTCCACCGATTTCTCGCTGACGACCGGAAGCGTCATGATTCCGTTGCCGCCGTCTTGCGTGCTGACGCCGATAACTTGGGCGACGTCAGCGTCCACCATAAGAACGGCGCGTTTGGTTTCCCTGTACTCGATGTTCGCCTGCCGAAGCGCCTGCCCAAACGCCGCTACATCCGCGGGCTCCATCATCGAAAAGTGGTTCGGTACGCTTTGCTCGGCCGATTTTTCCGCGGAATAATACGAGATATAACTGAGCGACAGAAGTCCGATCGCCAGCGCCGATACGGTCGTGATGATCGTCAGCAGCAAGGCGTTGGATTTCATCCGGAACATAATCGAAGAAAGCGACAGCACCTCGTTCAGCGACAAATAACCGCCCTTCGCTTTCCGCACCAGGTTAAAAATAGCGCTGACCGACCCTTTATAGAACAAATATGTCCCTAAAATAACGGAGCCCAAGATCAGCACCATCGCCAGAAACAGCTCGTTCATAGCGGTGAAAGCGCCGCTGAACAAGCGGGTCGAGACCTTGTATCCGAAAAGGATGAACCCGATGCCGAGCAAGCCGATAAACAGCTCGGAGACGCGCATTTTCCGGTACGTATTTTCTGTCGAAGACACGACCCGGAAGAGCGAAAGGATACTCTGCCGCTTGATGAACGTATAGTTCATGAGCATGATCAGCAAATAAACGGCCGCGAAGACGATCACGGTTTGCAGCAGCGCCTGCGGCGAAAAGCTGAGCTTGGCCTGCTCGTCCACGCCGATGATTCTGAACAAGATCATAAGGAGCAGCCTGGAGCAGGAAAAACCAAAGAAGATGCCGACCAGCATGGAACCGAAATACAGGATCAGGTTCTCGCTGCTTAAAATCCGGAAGATTTTTCCCTTCGTTAACCCGATTAATTGAAACAATCCGATTTCCCGGCTGCGGCGCTTGATGAAAATCGTGTTGGCGTACAGCAAAAATATCGCCACGATGACAACGAGCAGAACCGACGCGGCGGCCAATCCGGCCGCCCCCTTCACGGAACCCTTGATTTCATCAAGCGCCGGATCGTATTGCAGGGTCACAAACGCGAAATACAAAGCGACGCTGAAAATAAGCGCAAAGACGTACAGGTAATAGTTTTTGATGTTTTTTTTCAAATTGCGGTATATCAACTGGTTTAAGCTCATCCCTGGACACCGCCCAATACACCTTGCGCTTTAATGATGTCGTTAAAAAACGCCTGCCTGGATTCTTCTCCCTTGACCAGCTGCGAGTAAATCTGACCGTCCTTGATAAAGACGACCCGGCTGCAGTAGCTGGCCGCCACCGGATCGTGGGTGACCATAATGATCGTAGCTTCGATTTTCCGGTTGAGTTCGCTGAGCTTGCCCAGCAAATCGGAGGCCGACTTCGAATCGAGCGCACCGGTCGGCTCATCGGCAAAAATGATGCTTGGGTCATGGATAAACGCCCGTGCCGCGCTTGTCCGCTGCTTTTGTCCCCCGGAGATTTCGTTCGGGTATTTGTCCTTTAACTCGTAAATGCCCAGCTCAGAGGCAATCGTCCGGAATTTATGATCCGCGTCTTTCCGGGACACTTTTTTGATCGACAAAGGCAGCAGCACATTTTCTTTGACCGTCAGCGTATCCAGCAAATTGTACTCCTGAAAAATAAACCCCAAATGAGACTTTCGGAACTCGGCCAGCTCCTTTTCCTTCATGCCGGTAAATTCCTTGCCTTCGATTTTGATGCTGCCGAGGCTGACCTTGTCGATGGACGAGAGCACGTTCAGCAAAGTCGTTTTACCGGAGCCGGACGCCCCCATAATGCTGACGAATTCGCCTTTTTCCACGCTGAGGTCGATCCCCTTCAGCACCTCCTGTTTATTGAATTTGTTGCCATAGCTTTTATGAATTTTGCTGGCTTCCAGTATCGCCACTTTCCATCACTCCTTTGGTTCTGCCTCTATCTTAACCAGTCGCCCCCGCCCTGTCCTGCGGTTAGCCGAACAAAACACAAAGGCATGTGACAATGTTGTCACATGCCCAGCGTGCTTACAAAATCGTTGCTTTGCGGAAAATACAGCGTAAAAACGCTCCCTTCGCCCGGCCTCGATTCGACTTCAATGCGTATGGACAGCGAATCCGCGACCTTTTTCGCCAAATATAGTCCCATTCCCGTAGCCGCATTGTCCAGATGCGCCGCCGTTGATGTAAAGCCCTTTTCGAAGATGCGCGGCACATCCTTCGGATCGATCCCCCGGCCGAAATCCCGAATACGCAGCCAGGTCCGGCCTTCCAGCGCCCCGCTTTCAACGATGATATCGGAAGCCTGGCTGTATTTTACGGCATTGCTCAACAGCTGCCGAAGGATGAAGCCGAGCCACTTGCCGTCCGTCAGCACTTCTTTGGCCGTTAGCGACACATCAAAACCGATGCCTTTTTGCAGGCACCAGGCTTGCAAATCCTTGATCTCTTTGTGCACGATCGGCTCCAGCGCCGTCCGCTCAATATACCGGTCATTTTCGATAAAAGCGATCCGCTTCTGATGCAACTGGCGATCCAGCAGCAGATGAATGCGCAGCCACTCGTACCTCAGCTGCGACTTCAGCGTTCCTTCCTCCAGCCGATCGATCATAAGCTGCATGGCGGTGAGCGGCGTTTTGACTTCATGAATCCAGGACATCAGCTCGTCCTTTTCCTCTTCCAGCCGGGCCACATGCGCCGAAGCTTCCTTCCGGTACTTGTCCGTCTGTTCGCTGAGCATGTCCATCGCAATCGTTTCAAACGGGCTGTCGGGACGGGCGATCGCGGACAGGTCGTACGTATCGTCCCAGGCCGCAAGGGTCTGGTAAAACCTCGTTTCTTTCGAGTAGCGCATAAAGAGAAAAACGGCAAACACAAGCAGCGACAAAAAGACGATATAAAGGATCGGCAGAAATGGAATCTCGCTGTCGATGAAAGCGACAAACAGCAGCAGCAGCTGCAAACCGGCAATCAGCAAAATCCAACTTAGCCGTTCTCGCAGAAATTTCCGGATCATTGGGGCGCCGCCTCTTCCGTGGCTATATACCCTTGTCCCACCTTGGTTTCGATATAAGCGCCCAGCCCGATTTCTTCCAGCTTCTTGCGCAGCCGGTTCACGTTGACCGTCAAGGTGTTGTCGCTGACGAAATGCTCGTTGTCCCACAAGCTCCTGATCAGCTCTTCCCGGCTGACGATCCGGTTTTTGCGTTCAATCAGCATTTTTAAAATCAGCATTTCGTTTTTCGTCAGTTCGATTGTCCCCTGCCCGTTCCGGATCGTATTCCGCACGTACTCCACCGCGGCCCCGCGCCATGTCCGCAGCTCCATCCGGTCCGTATTGTAGTCGTACACGCGCCGCAGCGTCGCCTGGATTTTGGCGATCAGCACCTCGAAATGAAACGGCTTCTGGATAAAATCGTCCGCCCCCAGCTGCATGGACATCACCATATCGGTCGGATGATCGCGCGAGGACAGAAAAATGATCGGTACGTTGGAATGAGCCCGAATCATCCGGCACCAGTGGAACCCGTCATATTTCGGCAACTGAATGTCGATGACGACCAGATCGGGACGAATCGCCGTAAACTCCCGCAGCACGTCTCCGAAGTCCCCAACCCCATGCACCCCGTAGGACCACTGCTCCAGCCGTTCTTTGATTTCCTGAAAAAGAGACCGGTCGTCTTCGATCAGCATAATGTTAAACAAGCTTATCACCACGTTTGTTGGTTTCGTTTTCCATATTCAGTTTAATGGAAAACGGGCAGCCGCGCCATCCTCCAAAGCGCTAAATCGCAGTGAGTTCAATCTCAAAGCCCAGATCCTCAATCATGCGGTGGTCCTGGCGAACGTCCTGCCCTGCGGTCGTCAAGTAGTCGCCGACGAACAGCGAATTGGCCGCGTACAGGGACAATGGCTGAAGCGAGCGGAGGCTCGTTTCGCGGCCGCCGGCCACGCGGATTTCTTTGGACGGACAAATGAAGCGGAACAGGGCCAGCGTTTTCAGCGCCTTAAGAGCCGGCGTCCGCCCGGCGTGCTCCAGCGGCGTTCCCGGGATGGCGTTCAGAAAATTGACCGGGATCGAATCAGCATCCAGTTCGCGCAGCGCAAACGCCATCTCCACGATTTCCCGGTCCGTCTCCCCCATCCCGACGATTACGCCGGAGCAAGGCGACAAACCGCTAGCTTTGGCGGTTTCCACCGTTTCGACGCGCTGGTCATAGGTGTGCGTGCTCGTGATGGAAGGATAATTCGCCTTGCTCGTATTCAAGTTATGGTTATAGCGGTGAACCCCCGCTTCCGACAGCCGCCGGGCCTGATCCGCTTTCAGCAGGCCGAGGCAGGCGCATATTTTGAGCGGCATCGTCTCCCGGATTTCTTTCACCGCCTCCGCGACCTGCTCCAGCTCCTTGTCCGTCGGCCCTCTGCCGGACGCCACGATGCAGTAGGTTCCGGCTTTGCGCCGCATCGCTTCGCGCGCGCCGGCGAGCAGGGTCTCTTTATCCAACAACGCGTATTTGGCCACCGGGGCCGCCGAGACGAGCGATTGCGAGCAGTAGCCGCAGTCCTCCGGGCAAAGTCCGCTTTTGGCGTTAATGATCATGTTCAGCTTCACTTTTTTGCCGAAATAATGTTTTCGGACTTGAAAAGCCGCTTCCATCAGGGGGAGCAGCTCATCATCCTCCGCCTGAAGCACATTCAGCCCCTCTTCCATCGTGAGGCAATTTCCTTGGAGCGCCTTTGCAACGTAAATATCCCACGGCCCAACCGTTTTCATCAAGTGATCCCGTCCCTTCAAAATGGAGTATTACCGCATAATTGTCAACCTAAAATTACTACACAGGTTAACAATATGTCCAGTAAATTTTAACAAAGGAACCCGGGTTCGCAAAAAACTCTCTACGCCCTCAAAACTATACGCTATGTCTATTTTAATTCAATATCAAACACGGCATGTCAATTTTTATTGATAATCACGACTTTAAATTGTACATGAAGTTCATTTTAAATTTTAGAGGTTTGGTTAACCCCATTAATGATGATATAATAAATACATTAAAACATCTAAGGAGCGTTTCCATGAGGGACCGCAAGCATTTAATAATGGACACGGCGCTTGAACTGTTCAAGGAGCATGGAATTCCCCATACTTCCATTCAGATGATTCTCGAAACCTCGCAAGTCGCAAAGGGCACATTTTACAAATATTTTAACTCGAAAAGCGATGTAATCGTGGCTATACTCGAGCAAAGCCATCAGGATGACATGGTGATCCGCAGGGAGCTGGAAGCCGGCGAATACCCTTCCGAGCTGGCGCTGCTGGCCGACCAATTGGCCGTCCCGATGTCTTTGCCGGAGAAAAGGCCCATTCTCGAAATGTTATGGTCGGAGTATCATAGCGGAGAGCTTGAAATATCGGCGCTGATCGGCAAACAAATAAAATGGCTGTCCTCCAGACTGGTTGATATATACGGGGCCGAGATCAAGCCGTATTCCTTTGACGCGGCCATGCTGTATTTTGGAATGGTCCAGCAAGTTTCGCTAACGTGGGAAAGCTTGTTTCGGACAAGTCCCGAATGGCATGAAGTCATTCCCAAACTGCTGCGTTACATCGAGGCGATCATCAAAGTCATGCTGGATTCCCGGGAAAACATCTTTGCGATGGACCCGCTCCTTCAACTTGACCAAAAAGGAAGCGGGGTGCATATAGAAAAAAGTTTTGTCCTGGAACTAATCGATGCATTAAAACAAAAGGCTGCGGCGGAAAATACGCCCGTCAGTTCCATCGAACTGATCGACGGGCTGCACGGCTTGATCGCGCAGAAAGTCATCAATTGCACATTAATCCTGATTGCGCTTAAAGCGTTGAAAGAAGCTTTTGAACGTACGGGGCTGGAATTGGAAGCCCGGCGGCTTTTTTTTATCGCAAAAATTTATTTGGAACAATCCCAACAACGTAAGGAGCAAACTTATGAAAAAAAATAAAACACTTGAATGGATTCGCAGGGTGATCATGATCATCATCGGGGCAGTGATTACCGGATACGGCCTGGAAGCCGTGCTGATCCCCAACGATGTCATTGACGGCGGCGTTACCGGCTTAAGCATCATGGGCTCCGACCTGTTCGGCATTTCCCTCGGCATTTTGCTGTTTGTTTTAAATATTCCGTTCGTATACCTCGGTTACAAGCAGGTCGGAAAAACGTTCGCGATTATGAGCAGTATCGGCATCGTGGCCTTGTCGGTTTCCACCGTGCTAATGCATCACATCAAACCGATATTGGGACCTAAAGATCCTTTGCTTGTCGTCTTGGCTGGGGGGCTGCTGATCGGCGTCGGAATCGGGATCGTGCTCCGCAGCGGAGGCGCCATGGATGGATCGGAAGTGCTCGCCGTACTGCTCTCCCGCAAAATCCCGTTCTCCGTCGGCGACATTATCCTGGTCATCAACGCGTTTATTTTTACGGGCGCGGGCTTTATTTACGGCCTGGAAAACGCCCTCTACTCGGCATTAACCTATTACATCGCCAAAAATGTCATCGATATCATTCAAGTTGGTTTGGAAAAATCAAAGTCCGTCAAGGTGATCAGCAGCAAATCGGAAGAGCTCGGGGAAGCGATTCAATCCCGTCTCGGCCGAAGCGTTACCTTCACCCCGGGCCGGGGCGGGTACTCGAAGGAGGAAACCCAAATCCTGAACTGCGTCATTAACCGCATGGAAGAAACCAAACTTCTCTCCATCATCAAAGACATCGATCACAGCGCATTTGTCGTCGTATCCGACGTATCCGAAGTGCGCGGAGGCAACTTCAAAAAACGCGATATCCACTAGCCTACGTTGCTTGATGTTTGACCAACGATCTTTCGGACCGTTGGTTTTCTTTTTTCCGCCGCATATTTGCGCCGTAAAAGGTTTGAAATGATATGATAGACGAAGAATATATTTTACATATGCAGATATAAGGAGATGGATCATATGAAAATGAATCGCTTAGGCGCATCCGATTTGCTCGTCGGCGAAATCGGACTGGGTTGCATGACTTTGGGGACGGACGAAGCGAAAGCCGTCTCGCTGATCCATGAGGCGCTGGATCTCGGCGTCAACTTCCTGGACACCGCCGATTTATACGATAGCGGGGGCAACGAAGAGATCGTCGGCAAGGCGATTCGGGGACGGCGGGATCGGGTCGTGTTGGCCACAAAAGCAGGCAACCGGAGAATTCCCGGTCAGGACGGCTGGGTGTGGGACCCTTCCAAAACCTATATCCTCTCGGCCGTCAAAGAAAGCTTGCGCAGGCTCGGCACGGATTATATCGATTTGTATCAGCTTCACGGAGGAACCATGGAAGACCCGATCGATGAGACGATCGAAGCGTTCGAGCAGTTAAAGCGCGAAGGCGTCATTCGGGAGTATGGCATTTCCTCGATTCGCCCCAACGTGATCCGGGAATACGCCGCCCGCTCTTCCATCGTCAGCGTCATGAATCAATACAGCATCGTGGACCGGCGGGCTGAAGAAACCGTGCTTCCTTTGCTTCAGGAAAAAGGAATCAGCGCCATTGCCCGCGGCCCGCTGGCCAGCGGCGCGCTCGCCGCCGGAAGAGAGCCCGCCAAAGGCGTTCTCGATTATGAGCTGGAGGAGCTGATCTCGCTGCGCCGGCAGCTCCGGGAGATTGAGACCGGGGGGCGCAGCCTGACGCAGCTGGCCATCCGGTATTCCCTTGCCCACCCGGCGGTGGCCGTTGTGATTCCCGGGGCCAGCTCCAGGGAGCAGCTGCTCCAAAATATCGCAGCCGCCAACGTACCGGCTTTGTCCGCCAAGGAAGTCCGGCTGATCCGCCAGGCGAGCAAAGCGAACGTGTATGCGCAGCACCGGTAACGGCTGGCGTTGCACGGGACATAACGCGCGCCGAGAAAGGCGCGCGTTATCGTGCCGCAAAACGGGTTAAATGGTTAAAGTTAATCCTCATGCAAGGCACGGCGATGATAGGTTGAGTTGAGTTAAATTAGGTTAGGTTGGACGAGTTAAGTTAAGTTAAGTTAAGTTGAGTTAGATAGTTGGGCTAGGGTGGGTTGAGTTAGTTGGTTGAGTTAGTTGGTTGGGTCGAGTTGAGTTAAGTTGGAGACGGAAGCAGCCTTTTTTCTGCCCGGGAAACTCCAGCCAAAAAATAAGTACATAAAATGGCGTTATTCCAGCGATACCGGTCAATCTGAGAGATATAGCGGTAATTTATGTCGCTATTTTCTTGAACCATATGGGGTTTCCCGTGTTCTGGGCCATTTATAGGAAAATAAGCACAAAAAATGGCGCTAATGAGCGGGAACATACCTGGCCCCGGATAATAAGTACATAAAGTGCCGCTATTTCGGGGGCCGACGGTTCGTCGCCGTTCCAAGCAGCCGGTTTTATCAAATCGACCTCGTACCAACAACTCCCCCATTTGAATTTTTTCAAAGCCCGCCCCGGAATAATTCCCCGGCCAATTTCACAAGCTGTTCCTTGGTTAGAGCGTGCCCGCCGAAAGTGGATAAGAGATAGTAAGCATCCTGCTGTTCGTTATACCACGTAAGGTAATGATAGCTTCTATTCTCTTTTTTCACATCGTTATAAACAAGGTTCCTGCCTTCCACCGAAATCAGCTCTGCCTTGTCTTCCTGCTCCTGGGTAAGCTTTCCGCCGCGAAGCATAAGGGCGCTGATTTCAATATGAGCGGTATCCAGCGTATATTTCCCCTGCACAGCACCGGCCTCCGTCCACGGAATCGCTTTTGCGGCAAAGCGAGTCCCGCTTGAGGTTTCGACTTCAGCTTTTAGTTCCTTCAGTGTTTGCGCATATACCTCAGAGTTTTTTATTTCAGCATCGGTAGGAAGATGCGCACTTACCCCACCGTATTCAAAAGGATATCCCGCTACCGTTTCGGGCAGCAGCGGAGTCCCCGTTCTTTTCATTTCCGCCAAAAAAGCAGCGTAGTCGGTGATCCGGCGCTCCTTGTAAGCGAACTGCAGCTGTTCCTTGGCGCCAGGATCATCTGCAGCCTTGTCGCTTTTCACATAATAAGCGATCAATTCGCCCGGTTTGGCAAGTTTCAGCGCTTTATGCTCAAATTTGTCATAGGAACCCTGCTCCCTTGTAAGATCCGGCGCGGCATATTGTACTTTAATCTCTCCTGCCGCATTGCGGATTTGAATCCATTCGGAAGCGGCATAAGCCGTTAGGGAGAGAAACAGCAGCGTTAACGCGGCCGTAAAAGCCCCGGTGCGGCTAAACCAGCGGCTGCGGTTGTTCGGCGCTTTCCCTGCGGACTCGCGAATGCGGCGCATCACCCGCTCCGTGACCTCAATTTCCGGCAAATTTTTCGCGGGCACAGCCTCTTGAATTATATTTTCGTACTCATTACCGACTCCGTATTGCATTCCATCTCCTCCTTATGCTCTATGCAGGCCTTCATTTTGTTCATCGTCTTCTTCATCCGCTTGTTCAAGGCATTGGGGCTAACCTGCAGGATTTCGCTCATCTCCTGATAGCTAAGCTGTTCAAAAACCCGCAGCACCAGCATATTCCGCTCTTCCAGCGACAACTTCATAAGCGCCGCTTGCAAGGTTTCACTGTACAAGCCCTCCTCCATTTTCTGTTCCGGGCTCCCGGCGGCCGTCTCCGGTTTGAAAATACGCATGATCCGGCTCTGCAGCCGGCGTCTGCGCAAAAGATTCAGACAATGGTTGCAAGCGATTCTGTATAACCAAGACGAGAAGCTGGCCGCAGGCTTGTACCGCCCTATGGACTGATACGCCTTGAACAAAACATCCTGTACGGCATCCTCGGCGTCTTGCCGGTTGCCGAGCAGACGGCAGCAGTAGCGAAAAATCGGCTGCTGAAACGCCTGAACGATCAGCGCAAACTCTTCCCGTTCCCCTTGCTGAATCCGCTGGACGATGTCTTCAATTTGCCCGGGATCCCGTAAGCTTTCCGGCGGTTTAGGTTCCTGTAACGTTTTGCTCACCTCCATGGCTTTCTATGTTTATAACACATGAAGCAAACCAAAAGTGCCTTCGATCAAAAAAAGATTTCGCGGCAATTGGGCATAATAGCCCTGTTTAACCAAAAAACCGGAATAACAAACGGATGCAAAAAGCGAAAGAGAATAACGATGAACCAGACCTCCCGAAAAAATCGTTATTCTCCTTCTTATTCAAACTATCACTTTTTCCACGAAAGGAATGCGGTTTAAGCGGTTCACCGCCATCACGAAATCCGAGCACAACTCCGCGCTGCAAAATTCCATGTCTTCAGGCAAAAATTCCGGCTTGCCGGGATCGTAAAATTTTTGGGCTGCTTCGGAGCCAAGTATCCTTAGCCTGGTTTCCTCCGCCGAAGGAGTGAAGGTGCCTTGAAGAATGCCGGAAATGTACTCCGCGCAGGCCAGGTCATCGTCCCCCGTGGGATGCGAGGCGATAATGTTGATCGTGATGGAGGGGTTGGACTTAAGCCATCTTGCTTTGATAAACTCCGCTGTCGTCCGGGCGTTCGAAAACCCCGTTACCAAAACATGCTCGGCGTTTAGAGCGTTTAGCGTCGCCTTCACGCCATTGGTCGTTCTCTGGACCAGAAACTTCCCCCGAAGATCCGCCCGCCGTATTCGCGCCGGGGAGTTGTCAAGATCAAAGCCGCCGATGAGCAGCCCTTTTTCCTCTCCCGCCAGAAGACATCCCTCTTTTTCCTTTTTCAAGCAAAAAGCTTCCTCCGGCGTTGCCGCGAGAAAGATGCCTTTAATGCCATGAATGAACGCCTGATGAGCGACTGTAAATGCCCGTATGACGTCAATCACCACGTTGATATCCGAAGCTGCGGGCATCTTGCCGCCCCCCTGCATAATCTCGATATCCAACATGTTCCTCCCTTCTTCCCGAGCATTATCAGCTTATGCCCAACCCGGCTTAAATGGTGCAACGGACCCGTGATGAATACCTTCCATGAGAATAACAAATAATGAACTTGTTAATTATGTGTTTACATTTTGACCGACCTGAGGAGCTAATACACATGGAAAAGACCAAATCACGCAAGCTGAATATTTCGTTTGAAAGCGATATACGCCTTACTCCAGGCCGCAAAACAAAAGAAGCCGAGGAAGCCGAGGAGAAATCCGGCAGTGAGTCCAAAGGGCGTATTTGGGAATTTATCGCCATCGCCACCATACCGATCGTGCAGGTATTCGGCAACTCCATGCTGGTGCCCGTGCTTCCCGAAATGCAGCGGCAGCTCGGGATCAGCAAATTTCAAAGCAGCTTGGTCATCTCGATTTTTTCTTTGGCCGCCGCCCTGTTCATTCCGGTAATCGGCTATTTGTCCGACCAGTTTGGGCGGAAAATGATCATCGTCCCCGCTTTGATCGTTTACGGCGGAGCGGGCGTACTCGCCGGCTTCGGAGCGATTTGGGACTCCTACGGGGTGATTATTGCCGCCCGAGCGATCCAGGGCATGGCGGCCGCCGGGACCGCGCCCATCGCGATGGCCCTGGTTGGCGACCTTTACAAGGGCGGTACGGAAAGTAAAGCGCTGGGGCTGATTGAGGCCTCCAACGGCTCGGGAAAAGTGCTTAGTCCGATCATCGGCTCCCTGCTCGTTCTGATTGTCTGGTACGCTTCGTTTTTCGCGTTTCCCGCGTTTTGTCTCATGTCCTTGCTTGCTGTCTTGTTTTTGATTAAAGAACCCAAACACGAGCAGAAGCAGGAGCTGGGGAAATACATTCACAAAATCGGGGAAGTTTTCAGCAAAAAAGGCAGCTGGCTGATCACCTGTTTTTTTGCCGGATCGTTGGGACTGTTCATTTTGTTCGGCGTGCTGTTTTATTTGTCCAATATTTTGGAGGATCCGCCCTACAACATCGACGGGGTCGTCAAAGGCTTTATTTTAGCCATTCCCCTGCTTGGGATGGTCATTACATCCTATACGACCGGGAGCGTGATCAAGAAAAAAGGCACGTTGATGCGCTGGCTTATGAACATCGGGCTGCTGTTGATGACGCTGGCGCTCGGGGCCACGATTTTTTTCTTCAAAAACATGTATGTGTTTATCGGCCTGCTTACGGTCAGCAGCATCGGTACCGGGCTGCTCCTGCCCTGTTTAAATACGATCATTACCGGGGCGGTGCAAAAAAGCGAACGGGGCATGATCACCTCCCTGTACAACAGCCTGCGGTTTCTAGGTGTCGCTTTCGGTCCGCCGTTATTCGGTTGGATGATGGACAAGTCGGATTATCTGGTGTTTATTTCCGTCTCGGTCCTGTCTTTGATTACGCTGGGGCTGGTCTTTTTCCTAATCCGGCCGCCTCGTAAAGTCAGCTGAGCCGCGATTCCCTTTTACCAAAAGATGGGCACCTGCCGGGGGGCAAACGCATATGATGCCTATGACATTGGATCAAAAGCTAAGTTTAAAGAAATGAGGAGATTCCAGATGAATAGTACGTTGCGTGCAGTTTGGCCCCCCGAGCTAAGCGACCCGAGCGGACTGCGCCGTCAAGCCCCCGGCGAGGGCAACCGTCAACCCTTGGAGGCATTAAGCCGCGGCCTCACAATGATCATCGACAAAGGCTTGGGCAGAAATGCGTTTGCGGATTTGATCGAACTGGGTTCCCCCTATGTCGATTGCGTCAAGTTTGGCTTTGGCACATCCCCGCTGTACAGCACGGAGCTGCTGCTGTACAAGATCAATTTGGCCAAACGGCACGGCCTGATGGTGATGCCCGGCGGCACGCTGCTGGAAACGGCCGTTCAGCAAGATGCCGTTCCGGCTTTCTTTGACGCGGTCTGCAGCCTCGGCTTCAACGGGATTGAGGTGTCCGACGGAACGATCGAGCTTCCGCGCAAAAAACGCACCGAGCTGATTCAGGAAGGCAAAAAACACGGTCTTAAGGTCGTTACGGAATTCGGCAAAAAGCTGTCCGGGTCGCTTATCGATGCCACACATCTGGCGGAGACTCAGGAGGCCGATCTGGAGGCCGGGGCCGAGCTGATGACCGTAGAGGCCCGCGAGTCGGGTTGCGGCGTCGGCATTTTCGATGAAAAGGGCGATGCCCGCATGGATATTGTCGACAATATCCTGGAATTCGTCCCCGATTCCCGCAGGCTGATGTGGGAAGCGCCGCTGAAGCATCAACAAGTGCTGATGCTGCGGAAATTCGGTTCGGACGTACACCTGGGGAATATTCCTCCGGCGGATATTTTATCGCTTGAAACGATGCGCCGGGGATTGCGTCAGGACACCTTTGAATTCGGCATCAAGCAGACGGAGGCAAAGGAATGTTTCTACGTGATCTGAACCGCCGCTAAACATAATACAGCCTTGGCCCGATGATTGACTACGGCCAAGGCTGTTTTCATGAATACGGCTAGCTTTAATTGCTGATATTGGACGTCTCCGCCGGCAAGCTCGCCTTGTCATGGTAGAGCATCCAAAGAACGAGGATCACGCTGGCCAGCGCCACCTGCGACAGCAGCATAAATCCGATCGAATACTGCCCGGTCACCGAATGGATGTAAGATAACAGCAGCGGCGGGAAAAATCCGCCGAGTCCGCCCATCATCGAAACGATCCCGTTGACGATCCCGGCCTGCTTGTTGAAATACTGCGGTACCAGCTTAAAGATCACCCCGTTCCCGCACCCTGCGGCGATCGCGATAACGAGGCAACCGACGGTATATAAGGTGAACGTCGGCGAGAAGGCCAACACGATCGCGGCCACGGTAAAGGCCGTAAAGACCCCGACCAGCAGATAAAGCGCGTTGAAGCGGTCCGCCAGCCAACCGCCAACCGGGCGCATGAACGTAGCGAGCGCGATGAAGCCGGCCGTCCGCATCCCCGCGTCAACCTTGCCAAGGTCGAAATTCGTGACGAGGAAATTCGGCAAATACACGGTAAAAGCGACAAACGAGCCAAAGGTAATGAAATAGAGCAGCGAAAACAGCCACAGCTTTTCGTTTTTGTAGACGCCTTTGATCTGTTCCATCATTGACGTTTTCACTTTGACTTCCTTGCGGTCGCCCAGGAGAAAATTCAATGCCGCAAACACCAGCAGCAAGATCAGATACAGCTTCACGGTCATCGACCAGCCGATTTGCGTAGCGATGACGGGCGCCGAAAAAGAGGTGACGGCCGTTCCCAGATTCCCCAATCCGTAAACGCCGTTCACCAAGCCATGGCGCTCTTTGGGGTAATATTTCGGCAGCGACGTAACGCCGACGGAAAATACGGCTCCGCCGATCCCGAGGAACAACCCGCCGATGATCAGATCGACGTATGACTTCGCTTCGCTGATGTAGTACACCGGAAACAGCAATAAGACGAAGCTGATCAAAAAGACGAGCCGGGCCCCAAAGATGTTGGTGTAATAACCGATAGGTATACGAAGCACAGAACCAAGCACGACCGGAATCGCCGTGATGATCGCCACCTTGTCGGGCGGGATGTTGATGTCTTCGCCCATAAACGACACGAGCGAAGAGATGATCACCCACACGGCAAAACCAACGATAAGATTTAATGTTTGCAGCGGTAATTGAACTTTTCTTATCAAATAGATCACCTTTCCCAAATTACTGAATGAACCGCGATCGGATTCCCCAATCCGTATTGTAGAGGAGAACACCGCCCGGCTAAAATAGGGAAATCCCTCGCTTGCGTTCCGGAACTCCCTAACCTGGCCGTTTGGACACAAAAAAGCCCATAATCATCAAACGACGATTATGGGCAAGCGCTTGGATTAAAAGTCCAGCAGCTTCTTTTTGAGCGCGTATTCCACCAGCTCCGGCCTTGTTTTTAAATTCAGCTTCTCCATCAGCTTCGCTTTATGCGCCTCGACGGTTTTTACGGAAATATGCAGCATCTCGGCGATTTCCTTATTGCCGTAGCCCTTGGCCACCAGCGGCAAAATCTCGATCTCACGGGTGGATAAAATCCGGTAGGGGCTGCTCTCGTCCGCCTCCTGGTTTTGGTTGATGAACTCGCGGACGAGCGAGGTGGCCAGCTTCGGGTGGATGTAAACGCCGCCCTGATGCACCATGCGGATCGCCGAGACCAGCTGTTCGTCCGGAGCGTTTTTCAGCACATAACCTTTGGCTCCGTTTTTCAGCACGTGGAACAGATATTCCTCATCGTCATACATGGTCAGGATAATGATTTTCGTATCGGGAAAATCCTCGTTGATCTTCGCGGTGGCGATCAGTCCGCTTTCGCCGGGAGGCATGCTGAGATCCATCAGCAGAATGTCCGGCCGATGCTTCGCCACCATTTTGTAGGCTTCGATCCCGTCGGCGGCCGTCGCGACGACCTCCATGTCTTCCTGAAAATTGATGATCATCGCAAAGCCGCTGCGGACGACGGCATGGTCATCGGCAATGACAACCTTCATGATCTGCTCCTCCCTTCCAACTCCGTTCTATTATGCAGACTCACCCGTCAGGGGCTGACCGTTCCGTCCGGTCCGACCGGAACCTTGAGCAGCACCGTCGTCCCCTTCCCCGGCTCCGAGGTGATAACAATCTCCCCGTTTACCAGTTCGGCCCGTTCTTTCATCCCGTACAAGCCGAGGCCGGTTCCCTTCGGGTCCCTGGCATTGACGTCAAAGCCGTTTCCCCGGTCCTCGACGACCAGCTCCAGCTTGCGGTCCGCGATGTACAGCCGCACGGTGATTTCGTCGACATCGGCGTACTTTAAGGCGTTGAGCAGCGATTCCTGGCAGACCCGGTAAACGACCGTTTCGACCTCGTTATTGAACCGCAGTCCGCCCAGCTCCGCGTTAAAACGGACGACCACCCCGTAGTTTTTCTCGACCCATTTGAAATGGGAGCGGAAGGCCGCCTCCAGGCCAAGGTCGTCCAGCGACGCCGGACGAAGCTCCACGGACAGATTGCGGATCTGCTCCAGCAGCCGGGTCAAGGAGGCCTCGGTCTGCCGGATTTTTTGCAGCGCATCCTCCTGCACGTTCAAATATTTCAGCACGCGCAGATCGACAAGCGAACTGACGAGCTCTTGCGCCACGCTGTCGTGCAGCTCGCGCGAAATCCGTTTGCGCTCGTCTTCCTGGGCCTTGATGATGCTTTTGGTCATCGTGTTACGGTTCAAGGTCTGTTGGGTCAGCAGATGGTTCGTCAGATCGCGCAGCATCAAAACGCGGATGCCGGCCTGTTCATCGACCGTGTGGAAACCGGCGGAATACGGCACGAGACCCCGGTCCTTCGTTTCCAGATAAAGCTGGAAGGAGCTGAAATCTTTAAGCGGATTGGACAAATAACAATCCAAACAGGTCATCGGCTCCTCTTCGCTGGTGTAGCCCCGGCAGGCAAAGCAAAAGGCGTTGTTTCCGTCCCGTTTCCCCCGGCGGAACATCCGCGGGTCAAGCAATTGCTCCGCCGTCGGATTCATGGCGATAACTTCGTTGTCGCGGTCGAAGAAAATGATCGCTTCCGCGCTTTGTCCATACATTTTCAGCAAAAGCTCGGGCGAAATCTGCAGCGAAGGCTGGCTCACGGGATGGTCAACTCCTTTACGGCAAAATCTCCGAACCGGCCGTGAAGCGCCCCGTATAAGGCCTGCAGCGTGTCTTGGGGCATCGTTTGCCCCCCGCGGCAGCCGATCAGCAGCACGCCTTCCACACGGTCCGCCAAATATAAGGGAATGGCCGCAAGGCCGGTCAACTTCTCCGACATGACGATCGGATAATTGATTAATTCCTTTGGGTTGAGCTGCTCCCGGACGCTGGTCACCAGGATCGGGATGCCGGTTTTGAACACGATGCCGGCAATCCCTTTTCCGGATTGGAGAACGATGCGCTTATAACGTTCATTTAAATTGCCGGAAGCGAATTGCCACGTGATCACGTAATCGTTGACCGCCGTTTGCGCAAACGCGAGGGCGGCGAAATCGTAACCCGCTTGCTCCCTTAGCTGATCTATTTTGAACTGGTAATCGCTGGACAATGGCTTCATACGCTAGGCTCCTAATTTCAAATCCTTCTGCCGGCGTTAATGCTGGCGGTGCTTCCTATAAAGGATATAGCTTCTCCGGGCATAATTCAAGGGTACGCTCCAAACATGAACGAGCCGGGTAAACGGCCACAGCGCAAAAATCAAAAATCCGCCTATAATATGAATTTTAAACGAAAGCGGCACTTCCGCCATATAGGCGGCCTCCGGGCGAAACACCAGCAGGTTGCGGAACCACACCGATATCGTTTCCCGGTAATCGAATTCCGGCTGCACATTGTTTGTAACCAGCGTGGAGAACAGGCCCATAAAAACGATGGACAATAGCAGCACATTGACCGCGATATCCGAAACCGAGCTTAAGCGGCGGATCGTTTTTTTCGTCAGGCGGCGCGCCGTCAGGATCAGCATCCCGGCAAACGTGACGACGCCGAAAAAGCCCCCGCCGTACATCGCGCCGATATGGTACAAATGCTCGCTGACGCCCATGGCGTTCATCCACGACTTCGGAATCCCCAGCCCGGCGACATGCCCGAGAATGACCGGAATGACGCCGATATGGAACAGCAGGCTGCCGATCATCAGCTGTTTTTTCTCGATAAATTCGCTGGATTTGGCCGTCCAGTTAAATTGGTCGTAGCGGTAGCGGAAAATATGGCCGACGATAAAAACGGCAACGCACAGATAAGGAAATATGACCCAGGCAAACTGATCAACCAAGCTCACTAGCGTTCACCTCCTGCCGAAGACACAGCTTAAACGTTTCCCGTAACCCCTTGATAAGATAAAAATAAGGACTGTTCTGCTTCTCGAGCGACTTCATCAGTTTGTACGTGCCGTCTTCAAGCACGGCGAGCAGCGTTTGCATGGCGGTTTCGGCCTGCTCCTGATTCAGCCACTGGGCGGCATAGAGAAACTCGCACATCACCGGCAGGTAATCCGGCAGCTCCCGGCCTTCCATCTCCAGACCGTACAGCTCGTAAACGCCCTTAAGCGCCGTCAGCATTTGCCCGCGTTCCCGCGAATCTTCATACTTGAAGTAGGTCATATAAAGCGTCGACGATTTCTCGAAATCGAACGTCTGCACATACTGTTCTTCGATGTCGTCCATGCTGAGCAGGAGCATCCGTTCCCGGTATGCCGCGATCGGTTCGCGGACCGCAGGAGGGCAGTTTAGCTCCTCCGCTTCGCGCAGCTCGCGAAAAGCCGCTTTGTCGGGGTAGGCCAATTGACCGGCAAAAAAGCCGAACATCTCTTTATACTCATGCAGCTTGACAAGATCAATCACGCCAGATCCCCCCGTAAAAGTTCTGTTCGTATAAATCCTGGCCGCTCTTGCCTTTTTCCTGCGCAGTGAAAGCCGGGCCGCAGCCGCCGCAGTCCATTCCGAACCCTTCCGAGCCCTGAGCGCGGTACGGGTCCATGTAGCCTTCCTTGTGCGAAGTCGGAATCACGAAGCGGTCTTCGTATTTGGCGATCGCCAAAAGACGGTACATTTCCTCGATTTGCCGGGCCGACATGCCTACCCGTTCCAGGCGGCTTTCGTCAAACGGCTTCCCGGAAAAGTGCGCCCGCTGATACGAACGCATCATCGCCATGCGCTGCAGCGCGACTTTCACCGCCCCGGTGTCCCCGGCGGTCAGCATATTGGCCAAATACTGGATCGGCGTTCTCATCTCTTCGATCGCCGGGAAGATCAGGTCCGGATTTTGAATCGAATCCCGGCCTTCGAAATAGCTCATGATCGGGCTCAGCGGCGGCACGTACCACACCATCGGCAGCGTGCGGTATTCCGGGTGCAGCGGGAACGCCAGCTTATATTCGATCGCCAGTTTGTATACCGGCGAATTTTGCGCGGCTTCGAGCCATTCCTCGCTAAGCCCGTCTTTGCGCGCCTGCTCGATGATTGCGGGATCGTTCGGATCGAGGAACAGGTCCAGCTGCGCCTGGTACAGGTCCTGCTCATTCGGCATGGAAGCCGCTTCCTGCACGCGGTCCGCGTCGTACAGCAGCACGCCAAGGTAGCGGATCCGGCCGGTGCACGTTTCCGAGCAAACGGTCGGCAGCCCCGCCTCGATGCGCGGGAAGCAGAAGGTGCATTTTTCCGCCTTGTTCGTTTTCCAGTTGAAGTACACCTTCTTGTACGGGCAGCCCGTCATGCAGTAGCGCCAGCCGCGGCAGGCCTCCTGGTCGACGAGCACGATGCCGTCCTCGTCGCGCTTGTAAATCGCGCCCGAAGGGCAGGACGCCACGCAGCTTGGGTTGAGGCAATGCTCGCACAGCCGCGGCAGGTACATCATAAACGACTGCTCGAAGCTGAATTTGATCTCTTCTTCGATTTTTTCGATGTTGGGATCTTGGGGTCCGGTGATATGTCCGCCGGCCAGATCGTCTTCCCAGTTGGGACCCCAGTCGATGTCCATCGGCTCGCCGGAAACCGCCGATTTCGGGCGCGCCGTAGGCTGGTGCTTTTTCTCGCCCGAATTCGTCAGCTTCTCATAGTCGTAGGTCCACGGCTCGTAATAATCTTTCATTTCCGGCATGTCCGGGTTGTAGAAAATTTTCCCGAGGGCGATCTTGGACAGCTTGCTGCCGGATTTCAGCTCCAGCTTGCCGTTCTTCAGCGTCCAGCCCCCTTTGTATTGCTCCTGGTCCTCCCAACGCTTCGGATAGCCGATGCCCGGCTTCGTCTCCACGTTGTTGAACCAGACGTATTCCGCGCCTTCGCGGTTCGTCCAGGTGCTTTTGCAAGTGACGCTGCACGTATGGCAGCCGATACACTTATCGAGATTCATCACCATGGCAATTTGCGCTTTAATCTTCAAGCCAATCGACCTCCTTCAGTTTGCGCACGGCCACGTACACGTCCCGCTGGTTGCCGATCGGACCGTAGTAGTTAAAGCCATAGCTCAGCTGGGCGTAACCGCCGACCAATTGCGTCGGCTTCAAATGGATGCGCGTCGGCGCGTTGTGGCTGCCGCCCCGCTCCTTGGTAATCGCGGAGCCCGGCACGTTGATGTGTTTGTCCTGGGCGTGATACATAAACATCGTGCCTTTCGGCATTTTGTGGCTGACGACCGCTCTTGCCGTCACGACGCCGTTGCGGTTGAACACTTCCAGCCAATCGTTGTCGGCGATGTTATGCTGCTCGGCGTCCTCGCGGCTGATCCACACGGTCGGGCCGCCGCGGAACAAGGTCAGCATATGCAGGTTGTCTTGGTACGTGCTGTGGATGTTCCATTTGCCGTGCGGCGTCAAATACCGCAGCACCAGCGCGTTTTCGCCTCCGGCGACCTGCTTGTCGCGGGGGCCGAACACCATCGGCGGCAGCGTCGGCTTATAAACCGGCAAGGCTTCGCCGAACTGGAGGAAGATTTCGTGATCCAGGTAAAAATGCTGCCGCCCGGTCAACGTGCGGAACGGAACAAGCCGTTCGATATTGGTCGTAAACGGCGAATACCGGCGGCCCGATTTGTTCGAACCGGTGAACACCGGCGTCGGAATAACCTCGCGCGGCTGGGCCGTAATGTTCGCGAACGTGATCTTTTCGGCGGCGCGGTCGGCGGAAATATCCTTAAGCTCCACACCGTGTTCCTGCTCGGCGGATTCCCAAGCCCGCTGCGAAACTTTCCCGTTCGTCGCCGAAGACAGATGCAGCACGGCGTTGGCTGCGTGTCTGGCCGTATGCAGCTTCGGCCGCCCGTTTTTGATCGTGTCGTCGAAATAAGCGCCATTGATGGACTTAAGTTCCTCGTACTCTTCCTTCACCGGGAACGATACCCCGTGGGCGCCGACTTTGCCGTTCTCGAGATTAGGCCCGAGCGTAACGTATTTGTCGTAAATTTTCGTGTAATCCCGGTCGACCACGGTGAAGCCGGGCATCGTTTTGCCCAGGACCGGCTCGATCTCGCCGCGTTTCCAATCCTTCACCTCGCCGTACGGCTGGGAGATTTCGCCGATGGAATCATGGCCGAGCGGGGAGCTTACGATGTCCTTGTAGACGCCCGGCAGATGCTCTTTCGCCATGTCCGACAGGACGCCGGCCAGCGTGCGGTAAATATCCCAGTCGGAACGCGATTCCCACAGCGGATCGATCGCCGGGTTAAACGGATGCACGAACGGGTGCATGTCGGTCGAGGAGATGTCGACCTTCTCGTACCAGGTCGCCGCCGGCAGCACGATATCGGCGTACATCGGCGTCGCGGTCATCCGGAAATCCAGAGACACAAGCAGGTCGAGCTTTCCTTCGACCTCATCGCGCCAGACGATTTCCTGCGGCTTCTCCTCTTCGTTCGGCGTGGACAGCAGCCCGTTATGCGTGCCGAGCAGATGTTTCATGAAAAACTCCTGCCCTTTGGCCGAGCTGGAGATCAGGTTGGAGCGCCAAACGAACATCGTACGCGGGAAGTTCTCCGGCGCGTCCGGGTCCTCGATCGCAAACTTCGTTTCGCCCTTCACGACCTGTTCGTAGGCGTGCTTGATAATGTCGGCGTTTTCGGTCTTTCCGGCTGCCGCCGCTTCCGCGGCAAAAGCCAGGCTGCTTTTGTTGAATTGCGGGTAAGACGGCAGCCAGCCCAGACGCGCGGCCAGCACGTTGTAATCCGCCGGATGGCTGTATTTCGTTTGGCCGCCCGTCGGCGATTTGAGCGAATCCGTGCTCATTTCCTCGTATTTCCACTGATCGGTGGCGAAATAGAAAAACGAGGTGGCGTTTTGCAGCCTTGGCGGAGCCTGCCAGTCGCGGGCGAACGCGATCGTCGACCAGCCCTCGATCGGCCGGCATTTTTCCTGGCCGACATAGTGGGCCCAGCCGCCGCCGTTTACGCCCTGCGAGGCCGTCAGCACAACCAGGTTCAGGATCGAGCGGTAAATCGTATCGCTGTTGAACCAGTGGTTGATGCCCGCGCCCATGATGATCATCGAGCGGCCGCCGGTGTCGAGCGCGTTTTGGGCGAATTCCCGGGCGACTTGCACGACGAGCGAAGCTTTGACGCCGGTGATCTTCTCCTGCCAGGCCGGCGTGTAATGCGAGCTGGCATCGTCATAGCCGGCCGCCGTATGCGCGTTCGAGCCGCCGGGACGCTTCACGCCGTATTGGCTGAGCATCAGGTCATACACGGTGGCCGCCAGCCGGGTCGAACCGTCGGCGAGCGTGATCCGCTTCGCCGGAATCGTCCGGGCAAACGTGCCGTTGCCGCTCTGGTCGAAATACGGGAAGACGATTTCCGTCCACTCGGCTTCATGGCCTTCGACCGAAAGCGCCGGCTTGATGGCCGTGCCGTCTTCGCGTTCGAGCTTGAGGTTCCATTTCGCGTCTTTTTCCCAGCGCTGCCCCATCGTCCCGTTGGGGACGATCAGCTCGTTTTCCGCTTCGTCGATAATAACGGGCTTCCATTCGGCGTGCTCCGAACGTTCGCCGAGATCGCTGGCTCTCAGGAACCGCCCGGCCTTGTATTGGCCTTCACCTTCATGCGAATCGAGCAAAATCAGGAACGGCATGTCCGTATACTGCTTGGCATAGTTCAGGAACATCGGCTCCTGGCGCCGCACGTAGAACTCGTCCAAAATGACATGCGTCATCGCCTGCGCGACGGCCGCGTCGGTTCCCGGATGCGGGGCCAGCCAGTTGTCGGCGAACTTGACGTTTTCCGCGTGGTCCGGGGCTACGGACACCACTTTGGTCCCCTTATACCGCACCTCGGTCATAAAGTGGGCGTCCGGCGTCCGCGTCAGCGGCACGTTGGAGCCCCACATGATGAGGTAGCCGGCATTGTACCAGTCGGACGATTCCGGCACGTCGGTCTGCTCGCCCCAGATTTGCGGCGAAGCCGGCGGCAAATCGGCGTACCAGTCGTAGAAGCTGAGCATTTCCCCGCCCAGCAGGGAGATAAAGCGCGCGCCCGATGCGTAGCTGATCATCGACATGGCCGGGATCGGCGTAAAGCCGGCGATCCGGTCGGGCCCGTATTTTTTTATGGTATAGATGAGCTGCGCGCCGATAAGACGGGTAGCTTCCTCCCACGTCACGCGCACATGGCCGCCTTTGCCGCGGGCTTGCTTATACGATTTGGCGGCTTCCGGATTTTCCACGATGCTGGCCCATGCCTCCACCGGGTTGTCGCCTTGCTTTGCCAGCGCCTCTTTCCACAGCCGCAGCAGGCGCCCGCGCATATACGGATATTTCACCCGCAGCGGGCTGTATTCGTACCAGGAAAACGATGCGCCCCGCGGACAACCGCGCGGCTCAAATTCCGGCATGTCCGGTCCGCAGGACGGATAATCAATCTGCTGGTTTTCCCAGGTGATGATGCCGTTTTTCACAAAAACCTTCCAACTGCAGGAGCCGGTACAGTTGACCCCGTGCGTCGTGCGCACCACTTTGTCGTGCGACCAGCGGCCGCGGTACATGTTCTCCCATTCCCGGCTTTTTTCTTCAACGATCGACCAGTTTCCCGAATAGCCTTCCTTCGGTTTGAAAAAAGTTAGTCCTGATCTTTTTTTCATAGGAAGCGTTCACTCCTTCATCCACGAATGAATGCATTTGATCGGGGAATCCAATGATATTCATTCTGTCTGTTTCCATTATGGGACGGCGCGCCTCCTTCTTCCCATCAGGGAAATCCCTGATGATGGCGGTGAAAACCCTATTAAAAAAACCGCTGAGCGGGTCAGCGGTTTTCATTGCAGGATGGCTACCGGGTGATAACGGCGGTTGTATGGCGGTTAGGCGGTCCGTTGTATGGTGTTGCGATGTGCGGTGATACGGGGGTGCTCTGTAAGGTGGCGAACTGTGTGGTGATACGGTGGTGCTCTGTAAGGTGGTGCGCTGTAAAGTAAGGTGGTGCGCTGTAAAGTAAGGTGGTGCGCTGTATGGTGATGCACTGTGTGGTGCTACGGTAGTGCTCTGTAAGGTAGTGCGCTGTACCGTGGTGCGTCGTGCAAACGGTGCAGCGGCGAGAAATAGCGGAATTATATGATCTTATTTCCCGAAATTCACTCTACTCTCTACAAATAGGGACATTTTTAGAGCTAGAATAAAAAGTGGACACGACGTTAAGTGATGTGGAAAATAGGACTTAACGAAGAAAGAGGTGTCCGTCGTGGGAGAGCGTCAACGATACAATGAGGAATTTAAAAAGCAAGCAGTAAAATATGTTCAAGAGCA
>SNQW01000107.1_pt1 | contig 77555 bp, 66 predicted proteins | sample 2580511 | NCBI WGS metagenome assembly SNQW01 (sample SAMN10953775, study PRJNA522744) | food fermentation metagenome | isolation source: 8-hour incubation of native-enriched microbial consortia from nixtamalized... | place: Mexico | collected 2017-09-24 | reverse complement strand
CACCTTGATCCCCGACATGGCTTCACGCACTACTTCGATACGCACTTCCTCGTATAGCTTACTTGATCGTCGCATACTGTTCGTCCTCCCTTAGAAATACAATAATATATTGTAGGGCAGGACTCCAATTCAATTAGGGGGCCGTGGGGCTTTTGCATCTCATCGCACTAATGGCCGGAATTCGGCTCATTTCAAATGCACTTTTGCAATTGGCCCGGTTAAGCGGCCGTTCCCTCGGCAAGTTGCGCTGCCTTCAACGACTCAAAAAAGGACTTGGAGCTCAGCTCCAAGTCCTTCCTTATTGGTCCGGCGCCACGCCGTCCGCCCCTTCAGCCCGGCAGCTTCAGCTGCTTGCTGCGCAGCTGGCCGCATGCCGCGTCGATGTCGGTGCCGTGCTCCAGCCGGATGCTGCAGCTGACGCCTTGTTTTTTCAGCACATCGTAAAAAGCCAGCACCGATTCCTGGGCGCTTCTTTGATACTGGGCGTGTTCGTCCACCGGATTGTACGGGATCAGATTGACGTTGACGAGCCGATCGCCCATTAGTTCCGCCAGCTCCAAAGCGTGCTCTTTGCCGTCGTTCACGTCCTTCAGCAAAATGTACTCGATCGTGATCCGCCGGTTCGTTTTCTCCAGGTAGTAGTCGATCGCCGCCAGCAGCTTCTCGATCGGAATCGCCCGGTTGATCTTCATGATCCGGGTGCGCAGATCGTTGTTCGGCGCGTGCAGGGATACCGCCAGATTAACCTGCAGGTCGGAGTCGGCGAATTCGATGATTTTGTCCGCCAGCCCGCTCGTCGATACGGTGATATGCCGCGGCCCGATGGCCAGCCCTTTCGGATCCTGGATGACGCGCAGAAAATCGGCCATATTGTCGTAGTTGTCGAACGGCTCGCCGATCCCCATGACCACGATATGGGTGACCTTCTCCCCCCGGCCCTTGCGGTCCAGGTGAAGCTGCACCTTCATGACCTGTTCCACGATCTCCCCGCTCGTCAGGTCGCGGCTTTTCTTGAGCAGTCCGCTGGCGCAGAAGCTGCAGCCGATATTGCAGCCGACCTGGGTCGTCACGCATACCGATAGGCCGAATTTATGGCGCATCAGCACCGTTTCGATCAGATTCCCGTCCTGCAATTGGAACAAAAACTTGATCGTGCCGTCGACGGATTCCTGCCGGGTATGTTCTTTCAGCGTTTCGACCGCAAAATGCTCGGCAAGCACCGCCCGGCACTCGGCGTTTACATCGTCCATCGCCTGAAAATCGGTGACCCGCTGCCGGTACAGCCAATCCCAAACCCGTTCGGCCCGCCCCTTTTTATGTCCATGATCCAGCAGCCAGGCGGCGAGCCGGTCCTTGGTCAAACCATATATCGAATATCGTTGATTCATCGTAATATCCTCGATCCTCTTTCGCTATATTTTAAAATTTTAGAAGTTGACCTTCACCTATTTTAACACATGTTCGAGGATATTCCGCCCTATGGTTGATTTTGACTGCCAAGACCGTCCCGCCGCCGCAGAAACCGGCCGATCCGCTCGGCCGCCTCGGCAAGCCGGCCGGAAGGCTGCACAAGCGCGATCCGCACGTACCCTTCCCCTTGACGGCCAAACGCATCGCCCGGCACCACCGCCACGCCCGCCTGCTCGATCAGCGCGAACGCCAGCTCGCGCGAAGTCCAGCCCGCCGGGATTGGGGCCCACACAAACATCGTGGCCGGGGACTTCGCCACCTGCCAGCCTACCTTCGCCAGCCCGGAAATCAGCGTATCCCTGCGCGCTTCATACTCTTTCACCTGGGCCTCAAGCAAACGATCGTCCGCCATCAGCGCGGCCGCGGCGGCCTGTTGAACCGGAAGAAAAACGCCGTAATCGATGTTCGATTTCAGCGTGCCGAGCGCCCGCAAAACTCCAGGGTGACCGACGGCATAGCCGATCCGGCAGCCGGCCATATTAAACGTTTTGGACAGCGAGTTGAACTCGATGCCCACTTCCCTGGCACCGGGAACCGCCATAAAGCTTAGCCGGGGGCGCCCGTCGAAAATCAGTTCGGAATAAGCGAAATCATGGACGATCAAAATGTTATGCCGCTTCGCAAACCGGATGGCTTCCTCGAAAAAAGAAACGTCCGCCATGGCCGGCACCGGGTTGCCGGGATAGCTGAGAATCATCATTTTCGTCCGCGCCACAATTTCACCCGGAACCTGATCCAACCGCGGCAGATACCCGTTTTCCTCACGAAGCGGCAGCGGATACACCTGGCCCCCGGCCAGTACCACCCCCGCCTCGTAAATCGGATAACCCGGGTCCGGAATCAATACGTAATCCCCGGGATTGACGACCGCCAAAGCCAAATGGGCAAGCCCGTCCTGCGAACCCATCGTTTGGAGCACCTCTTGCTCCGGATCGAGCTCCACTCCGTACCGCCTGCGGTAAAAATGACTCACCGCTTCATGAAACTCCCGGGTCCCCCCCAGGGCATATCCGTAGTTTTCCGCATGCTGCGCCGAGGCCGCAAGTTTCTCCGCGACCAGCGGCGGCGGCGGAAGATCGGGGCTGCCCACGCTCAGGTCGATAACTTCTATGCCCTGACGGGAAGCGGACCGTTTGCGCCGGGCCAATTCCGTAAATATGCCGGTGGCCATTTGCTGCACTTTATCCGATGGGGTAAATTCCATAGCCAAGCTCCTTCAGATTTTTAAACCATTATACCAATTACTCCGCCGAATTCGATACCGCCGATTCCTCCGGAGATCCTTGTTCCTTCACACCCTCCAGCCGGAGGGAAACCCGCTGATAGATGTAGGAAATGGCCAGCAGCACAACGCCAAACCCGAAAAAGGCGAGAATTTTGCTGCCCGTCGTCAGCAGCGACAGGTCGTACAGCAGCATTTTCCCGGTGGACAGCAGCGTCAGCCCCAGGCCGATCCGCCGGATGTACACGTATCTGTAGCGGAAGCCATAAATGATGTAACCGATCGCCAGCAGCAGGTACACCAGACTGAACCATAAACCGGCGTCTCCGAGCCGGAACTGCACGCTCAGGAAGGCGGTAATGACGGCAAACAGGTACGCCCCCATGATGACCGGGTACCATTCCGCGCTGCGGAAATCGCGGCGGATCGCCGTAAACAGCATGTCTTTGCCGCTAAAGAAAACGATAATATTAAAGGCGATCAGCACGATCAGCGCAATATACTCGGCCGCTCCGTTCCGGGCCGCGTCTTCCTGCAGCGCGGGCAGCGCCACCGTGACAATGAAACATATGAAATAGCTGATCGAATACAAGACCAGCGTATAAATTTTGACGAACCGGTCGTAAAGCAGCATGAACTTGGTTAACGCATAGGCCAGCACCATCGTCACCGCCGCGATGAGCAGCCATTTGTACAAAGCTTCATGGCTCATCGACGCCGGAACGAGCCGATCGTAGACGAAGCCCGCTTCATAAACCAAATACAGCCACAAATTGCACAGCGTGACGTATTTTACCCAGGAGATGAACGTGTGCTCCCAGCCAAGATAACGGCCGTTTTCCTCCGGGTTTCGGAAACGCAGCGCGTAATACAGCAGCAGCAACAGCGGCCCCAAAGAGATGGAGCTGTACTGCAGATTGAAATCCCCCGGGCGAACGACACCCACCAAATAGCGGATAAAATCCACCCAGAAGAACGCGCCCGCACAGAGCAGCACAATGCCCCATCCGGCGCGTTCCAGCGGCTTCAGGCGGCTGCGTCCGGCGAAGACGGCGAGGGCCATTCCCTCGAAAAGCCAGCCCATGGAGACCCAGCGGACATCGAGCTGGAACGGGATCATCAGAACCGCAAACGTCAGCGCCGTGGCGTAAAACAGGACGCGGATCGCCCGTTCCTGCGGCAGTTTCTTATGCGCAAACCGTCCCAATGCCGTGTAGACCAGGCAGAACAGCAGAGCCAGCAGCCCCCTGAATCCGGTCAGTTCCGCTTTGGCGATCAGACCGTACAAAGTCCCGCAGCTGACGACGGTATTCAGCGCAAGCAAAGCGAAGTCCCACCAGGTTAGCTTCGACTTGTGCCTGAACGGTATCCAAAGGGTGATGCCCAAATACATCAAAAAGATGCAAACGGCGTACAGCATGGCGATCCACGCCTGCTCCGCCAGCGCCGCCAGGGCGATCATGCACGGCGTATGAAGCAAAAAGCTGATATAGGTGACGGCAGGCCACCGTTTCCGGAACGAAACGAGCAGAATCAAGCCGTTGAGCAGCAGCAAATACCCCATGCCCGCATAAACGGCGGCGCCCTCAAGTCCAAACGCGCTTATGTATGATAGCAAGGGCAGATAACCGCCGATCAGTCCCAGGGAACAAATCGTCCGCGACCTGTACCTGAGCGACAAAAACACGGCCGCCGCCGTAATCAGGACGCATACGGCAAACCCGGCATACATGCCGATGATGTGCAGGAGAAAATAGCTGTAAAAAACCGAGCCGTACAATACCGAAATCCCGCCGCCGAGCAATCCTAAGGCGAAAATCTTTTTCCCTTTGCGGAACAGCCATTCCCCGCCCGCGATCATCAGCGTCCCGAGCAGGAAGAAAACCAGCCCCTTCATATACCCGCTGAACCAGGCCGTATAGGAATATTTGAACGCCGCGCCTACCCCCAGAACGATCAGCAAAATGCCGATCTTGTTGATCCAGTTCAAGCCGATCTTCATTTCGATCTGGTTTTGTTTCTTGCGGCGCTGTACCGTTTCCTCATCGACGCCTTCCGCGGCAAGCTTCTCGTACCCGGCCCAGGTCTCCTGGCGAATGCGATTCTCCTCTATCAGCAGCCGCTTCCGGTGCTCGGCCATGCGCTGTTCCAATTCCTCGTGAAATTGCTTCAAGCGGGCCTTGATTCCTTCTTGGTCGGCATCCAGTTGCCTGTCAGCCTGATGGATCAAATGATCGATTCTTTGTTTGGCGAAATTCTCCAGACTTTCAAGCCGATTCCCTTGTCCGATCACCTTCTCCGAAAAATAGGTGTACAGCTTCTTCCTCGATAAGGCCAGCAATCCGAGCTTTTCATCCAACATCTGCTCGGAAAGCGCCCGGCGCAGCTCCCGGTTCTCGTGATCGAGCTGCCCCAGCCGTTCCTCCAGCCCGTCCGCCCGCCGCTTGAGCTCCTCGTATTGCCGGCGGAGCGCGCCGTTTTCGCGTATGTAATCATAGGATTCATATTCCTCGACCAACGCTTGGTATTCTTTAAGCATCCTGGCCTGATCCTCCTGGAGTTGAACCAGGCGATCCCTAAATTCCTTCATCGCAACCTCCAACCTGTTCCCGTCTGCAACCAAATGACTAGAGTGATAAAAAATCGACTTCCATTATACCTAATAAATTCCATTGTTAACCAGTGTAAAAAGACTCAAAACTGCAATGTCCCGTTAAGTCCGCTCCTTTGTTAACAAAGATCGGGCGCTCTGTTGAAACCGTGAAAACACTGGGACAATACAGTGAAATATGTTCAGCGGAAGCGATTTGGCGGACGGTTCGGAGATCAATCCAGCCCGCTACTGGACTTAAGTCGGAAGCGAAATCTCGACGCGCGGCCAGTTCGGTTCCTCACGCGCTTCCCTTATACTGAATAGCGAAGTGCAATAAAGGAACGGAAAAACGCGAACGATTTTAGCAAAAAAGGCAGGTATAAACCATGAAGCAGGACATTAGCATCGTTATCCTGACCGCCGGTTACGGGAACGGTCATATTCAAGTGTCGCGAACGCTGCAGCAAGCCTTCGCCCGATTCGGCGCCGCATCGGCAAGCATTCTCGATTTGTATCGGGAAGCCCACCCCGGCATGAATTCCATTTCCCGTTATTTATATTTATACAGCCCTTTTTTCTCCAATTACGGTCTGGACTATTATGGCTGGTCGTATTACGCCACCCGGAATATCGAAGAGACCAGCGCTTTGGCCAAGTGGGCCGGGGTGCTCGGAATGAAAAAATTGATCTCCGTCCTGAAGGAACGAAAGGCGGACGCCATCGTAAGCACGTTCCCGTTCGGAGGAATTTCGCATCAACTGCAAAAGCACGGTATTCACATCCCGCTATTTACCGTAGTGACCGATTTCAGCCTGCACAGCCGCTGGCTGCATAACCGCCCGGACCGGTTTTATGTAGCCACCGATGACTTGAAGCAAGAAATGATCCGGCGGGGAGTACGGCCGGGAACGATTACCGTCAGCGGCATTCCGCTGCGGGAACCGTTTTACGAGCCGCCCTTTCCGGTGCCGCCGGACGCGCAGCGGCATCCTCGATCCATTCTTGTCATGATGGGAGCCTGCGTGCCTTTGCCGGATATTCAGCAGTTGACGGCAAGCCTGCTGTCTTTGCCGGACGTGCGGGTCGACATCGTATGCGGGGGGAACGACAAGCTGCGGCGGAAACTGGAGCGCCGGTTCGGCGGTCATCCCCGGCTGCGGCTGTTCGGGTTCGTGGACGCGGTCCACGACCGCATGCGGCGCGCCTCCTGCATCATTACGAAGGCCGGCGGCATCACTTTATCCGAAGCGATCCAAATTCGTACGCCGATCGTCGTTTACAAGCCGTTCTCCGGGCAGGAGCGGGAGAACGCCCTTTATCTGGAGCGGAAAGGCGCCGCGGCGGTGGCCAAAAACGTGCGGCAGCTCCTCCCGCTGGTGAGCGAAATCCTCGACTCCGAAGCTACCCGGGACAAAATGATGCGGCAATGCGACGCGCTCGCCGCCGGGCATGCCGCCGACATGATCGTCAAGGACGTGCTGCGGCTGGTCCGCGGACTGCCCGCCGCGGAAAACCAATTCATAGTATAGGAGTTCGAAACGATGAAAAATTCCGCGCAAGGAGGATTTTGGAGCAAGCTGCCCCCTTCCTTTCTGCATTGCTCCGCTATTTTGTTCCTGACCGAAATGGCCCGCAGCGCTTTCCTGATTTCATTCCTGCCCGCCTATGCCAATGACCGGCATATCACCCTGGCGGCGGTCGGCGCGGCCGTATCGATCCACTATTTGGCCGACACCCTGATCAAGGTCGTCGCCGGATACGTGCTTGACCGGTTTCCGGCGCGGCTCATTCTCAACGCATTTTTGCTGCTCGGACTGCTTGGGCTGTTCGTATCCTTCGGCATCAGCGCACCCTGGGCGATCATTGCCGGCTCCGGGCTGCTCGGGATAGGCGTGTCCCCGATCTGGCTGCTCTGCCTCTCGGAAATCCGGGAGGACCGCCGGGGTTCGCAAATGGGCGCGGTATACACGGTTTGGCTCGTTTCGCTCGGCCTCGGGCCGGTTGCCGTTAATTTTCTGATCGACCGGAGCTACTCCTTGTCGTTCTGGCTGTTGGCCGGACTTTGGGCGGGAGGCTGGGCGCTGGCGGCCGTAAAGCGCGGCGTATTCCGGTCCAGGGATTTGATCCGAACCGTTCCTTTTAAGCAGCAATTGCGGCAAATGCAGCAAAAGCTGTCGCAAATAAAACCGCTCGTACCCGGCATGATTTTGCAGACGCTGGCCGCCGGACTGCTGGTGCCCGTGCTGCCGAGCTTCGCTTCCGAATATCTGGCTTTGGATTATTCGGCGTACTCGATCGTGCTGCTCGGCGGAGGGTTGATGACGGTGCTGCTTCTCATCCCCATGGGCCGCCTGGCCGACAAATGGGGCCACAAATGGCTGCTCGTCGCCGGCTTCGGCGCTTTGGCCGCCTGCCTTGGGCTGCTCGTTTATTCCCGGCAGATGATCAGCACGATACTGCTGGCCCTGGGCTTCGGCGCGGCTTATGCCGCCGTGCTTCCCGCCTGGAACGCCATTCAGTCCTACTTCGTTCCCGCCGAGCAAAAAGCGACCGGCTGGGGGGTACTGTCCGGCATCGAAGGAATCGGCGTGATCATCGGGCCGATTTTAGGCGGGTGGGTGGCCGAAAGCTTCGGCGAAACGGTCACGGTCGGCGTCAGCGCTTTGCTGTTGTTCGGCATCATGCTGTTCTACTGGATCCGGCCGGTCCGGTACCAGGCCGGACAAATGCTTGAGCGCTACGGGCAAGAGCATTAAACCATCCGTTTAAGCGTGTGATAAACCGGAAATTTCCGGCGGATAGCGGGCTCGTTTGAATGTCCCGCGCGGGCGGGAAATTTTCAAACGGCACAGCACGAACACGTCCGTTATTTTTTTAAGGGAGTGGAGTGTTTTACATGAGGTATCGCTATTATGAGCGGCTGCGCGAATATGATAACCGGCTGTTTTTCTGGTGCAATCATAAGCTCAGCCATCCCGCGCTCGACCTGGTCTTGAAGGGAATCACCCATTTGGGCAGCGCGGCGTTTACGATTGCCGTCACCCTTGCGGTGATCCTGTTTGCGGCGGGACCTTGGCAAAAAGCGGGCTGGAAGAGCTTGTGCGCTCTGGCGCTCAGCCATCTGGCGGCCGTCCTGGTCAAAAGGACGTTTCAGCGGACGCGTCCCTACGCGGCGCTGCGGGGAGCCCGGATCTCGATCCGCCCGCTTAAGGATTACTCCTTTCCGTCCGGGCATACGACGGCCGCGTTTTCCGTCGCCGTTCCGTTTCTGTTCGCCGCCCCCGGCCTGGCTCAAATCCTGCTGCCGCTTGCGTTTATCGTCGGGATGTCGCGGATTTATCTGGGCGTTCATTATCCTTCGGACTGCCTCGCCGGTGGCCTGATCGGGGCGCTGACCGCGCTGCTTGTCGTGTTGCTCGCGGGAGCCGCTTGAATGAATAATACATGTTCATGTTCAAAAAAATTCATGTTCAACAGCCGGGATTTCCACCCGATTGAACAATTCTAATAAATCGTTTGGAAGGAGATAGTTGAAATGCGTCCGGTTCCGATAATCAAACGGGCCGTCCAATGGGGTTGGATGGGCTGGGAGCGGGTATTCGAGGCGTTTAGCCGCCTCCGCTCCAAATATGCCGGGGAATACGGCATCTGCAAAATGTTCGTCACGAAGTATCGCGGCAAGGGTATGTTGTGCGAGGATGGAACGTGGATTCATGACGGGGACTGGATCGGGGAACTGCATTTGGACAACCGGAAAATCCTCGCGCTGCTGCAGTCCCACGAAGCAAACCGGGTCGCGCTCATGATCGCCCGGTTGATGCGGGGCACCATGCGGCAGATTTGCGCGGAAATGGTGAAAAACCCGCAGCTGAGCCAAGTCAAGGCGCTGCAGGGCGTCACTTTGCTGCATCGCGGCATCACGCACGGGTTGGGCTTTGAAACGCATCAGATGGAAAGCAGCAGCTTCCGCGCGCTGACGACTTCGTATCTGCGTCTGCTGCTGACGGTGTTCCACCCGAGCAACCGCAGCCGTATCGTTCCCCACACGGAAAAGCTTGTGCCGATGCGGCTGGTGATGACCCGCTCGGCGCTGATCCGGCGGTTCTCCGGGCAGAATCCCGCCGTTTAGGAGGAAGCCCCGGCGGGGCCCCCGGCTAGGCTTCCGTCGCACCCTGCTTGCGTTCACGTCTACGTTCACATCTCCCGTCCACGTTAACCCCGGCGCTGCATCCCCAGCACGGGCTGATGCATCCCGAGGCGTTGCTGGTTCCGGCCAAACAGGGCATGATCGCCGCGGCGGGTGAGATCATCGTCGTGACCGACCACACCAAAATCGGCAAGCTGTCGCTGCACACGGTCGCGCCGAACAGCGCCATCCATACGCTGATTACCGGAACCGAAGCCTCCGAATATGACGTCAAGCCGTTCCAGGAGCGGGGAATTACCGTTTACCGGGTATAATCCCCCGCCCGCGGAACGCCTTCTTACTCGGCCTTCACCAAGATTTTGACCTGATTCCGTTCTTTGAGGAGCCCTTCAAAGCCCTCTTCAACGGCTTGATCCAGCTTGATGCGCTTGGTTACAAGCTTGTCCGCCGGGAAGTAACCTTGAGCCATCAGGCTGATCACCGCCGGAAAAACGTCGCGGTAGCCGATAATGCCGGTCACGGTGCGCTCTTTCATGACGATGTTTTGCGGATGAATCGAAGCTTCCTTCTCGAAAATGCTGACGATCATCGTTTCTCCGCCGATTTTGGTGGAGTTGATCGCCTGGGTCAGCACCGGCGGAACCCCGGTCACCTCATAGGCTACGTCCACTCCGCCCTGTGTGCGCTTGTGAATTTCCTCGACGGCATCGTATTCCTTCGGATCGATGACGATCGCTCCCAGCTCCGCAGCTTTCTGTTTCCGCTCTTCCGACAGCTCGACCGCGTAGATTTCCGCAGCCCCCGAAGCCTTAAGCGCCTCGATCACGAGCAGGCCGATCGGCCCTGTGCCGAACACGGCGGCCTTGTCGCCGACTTTCAATTTGCTGGAGCGCACCGCGTGCAGCGCCACCGCGGACGGTTCGACCAGAGCGCCTTGCTCGAAGGAAACCGAATCCGGGATTTTGTGCAGCATTCCTTCCGGCACGGACGTATATTCGGAGAAACCGCCGCCTCCGCCGGCCAGGCCGTAAAAGCCCATTTTATCGCAAAGATTGTATTTGCCTTGCTTGCAAGCCTCGCAGGTTCCGCAGGCATAGATCGGCTCCACGACGACGCGGTCGCCGACGGCCACCCGGGTCACTCCTTCGCCGACTTCCACCACCTGTCCGGAAAATTCATGCCCCATTACTACCGGCGCTTTGTCTCCGCTGAGCGGGTGGGTTTCAAGCGGGATGAAAATCGGGCCAGCCGTATATTCGTGCAAATCGCTGCCGCAAATGCCGCACCATTCCACCTTTATTTTCGCTTGACCCTTAGCCGGCTTCGGCTCCTCGATGTTTTCCAGTCTCAAATCCTTGACGCCATGCCATCTCAAAGCTTTCACTTGTACTCATCTCCTAGTCAAATTATGAAGCATATGAATCTTTCATTTACTTCCATTTACTATGGTACTCCTAATTTTAGAATTTTTAAAGTCAGTTGATTAAAATTAATTAATTTATTTTTATTGGGCTGAAAACCGAGATCAGTGCTTGACAAAATAAATTATGATAGCGTTCGTGTCTTGGTATCCCTGCATGCTGCTTTGCACGATTATCCCTCTTGTTCAGGGGGTGGAGGGTAGGGGCTAATCACGGCCCTTTCATTTTTCCCGGTGCCGTGCCCCATTTCTCCCGTCAGGTCTGCTTCACTTCTCCATAAACCTCCTTCTTACAAACCTGTCTAACGATCTCGAACATGTCTGCTGCCCCCGAACCTATTTTCTTTTCCTGAATTTATCTTCCTCTCTTATCTTCCTCTCTGCTTCCGGATCAAACGGGATAATCGTGCAAAGCGTCCGGACAGCGGATATTGATCTGCCGATAGACGTAAATTTTAGTCCGGTACATGTCCCGGCAGGTGATGATCTTTTCCGCTTGCCAGCCGGGAAGGGCGAAGCAAATGCTGACGACCCGCGCCCCCGCACGAAGCTGCCGGCGCAGCAGAGGATCAAGCCGCTTCATGGCCCCGGGATAAAGATAACAGATTACCGCATCGGCATGTTCATAACGGTAATCATACAGATCGCTCCGGTGAAAAACGGTGTTCCTGCAGGCGCTCAAACGCCGAGCCAGCCGCGAAACCGTCCATGGAATCAGAGAATTTTCGATGCCGGTGATCCGCCAGTCCGGGCGGCTTTTGGCGAGATGCAAGGCGAGCGTCCCCCAACCGGAACCCGCCTCCACGATAGAATAAGCGGAATCCGGCGAAGCCGGTTCGGCGCCCGCCGGATTCCGGCCATCCGTCGGCATCCGGCCGCCCTTTGGGTACCTGCCGCCGGCCGCCCCAGTCAGCCGGTTCAGTTCCGCAGCGACAGCCCTGCGCACCTCCGCCGAAGCGGGCATCGGCGATATCCCGTTGCGCCAGCTTTTATATACGATGGACAACATGGCCAAAAGTACAAAAAGCATAAGTAATGCGGACAGGATTGAACTCGCTGGCACGGTCATGAAATTTCCCCTCGACTTTATGTAACTTTCCGTTTTTTATTGCGTCTTTCAATTATATGCGTTTTTATGAGGTTGAAAAAAACACGACCACGGATATAACCGCGCTTAGCGCGGAGGATTAGTCCGTTTTTGTTCCGTATAGCCCCAGCCGTCTGCAATAGCCGCTCACTGGCTGGAGGCGACGACCTTCCAATTATGATCGCAGGCCGCCGTAATGGTGCCGCGCTCCCGGATATATTCCGCCACGAGTTCGGCCATGTCGGTCTGGATTTCTTTGACTACCGGTTTGCCCCGGTACATGTCGTAATCCCCTCCCCCGCCGGCGCGGTAGCTGTTCATCACCACATCGACCTCCGCGTCGTCCCGCAAGGGTTCGCCGCCGTAACTCAGCAGCGCCACGCGCCGGCCGGGGGGCCGGGACACGTCCAGCACGTATTCGATGCCCTCCCACATATCATAGTTGTAATGCTGCGCCTTAGGCTCCACGTATGCCGGATTTACGGCAATTTCCCCGTCTTCCCCGACGGTGAAATAATTCGCCGTCTGCTCCAGCGCCTCCCGGATATCCTTCCCCTTAAGCCGCAGCACGGCCAAAGTGTTCGGATACATAAAGTTGGTCAGCACATCCCGCATCGTAATACTCCCGCGAAAACCTTTCGAGGCATTGCTGAGCAAAGCCGCGTTCGACACCCCCACCCCGGCAGCCTCCATCTGAACCTTGTTCACGAATTCCATAAAAGGATGATCGGCCAGCCGGCAAGCCAGCGGGCTGCGGATTTCCATATCCCCGCTGACCTTCCCAATCGGCTGATCTAGCCAATTTTGAGTTTCCACTTCTAGTCCGCGGACCAAATCCAGCACCTTGCCGTCGGCTTCGGTCGTTTCATCCGGGATCAACAGCTCCGCCTTCTTTTCCCGAATCGCCCATGCTCCGTCCACGCTTTTTTGGAGGCGAACGGAGATTTTCCCCAGCGTCTGACCGTTCGAGCCCGGCTGAATCACCGTGACCCCGCCGGCTTCGGCCGCGATTAAACGGTGCTGGTGCCCGGTAATCAGCACATCGATCCCCGGCACTTCCATGCACATGGCGTATCCCTGGTTTTCCCCCGTCAGCCGCTCGGCCGGTTCCCCGGTGCGCAAATCCCGTTCGAAGCCGCCGTGATAAGCTACGACCATCAGATCCGGCCGCTCCTGCTCGCGGATGCGGGGCACCCAGATTTTTACGGTCTCCAGCGCGTCCCGGAACTTCCAGCCTTCGATATGCCGCGGATTTTCCCAATGCGGGATATAATGTGTCGTCACGCCCAAGACGGCGATTTTGACGCCGGCCTCGGTCGTTTTGACGAGATAAGGCCGGCCAAAGGCCGGCACACCTTGCCCCGCGTCCACAATCCCCGCCGACAACCAGGGAAACCGTGAATCCTCCATGACCCGGCGCAACACCCGCTGCCCGTAATTGAATTCATGATTCCCCGGGACCGCCGCGTCATAACCCAACTCGTTCATGACAAGCACCGCCGGATGCGACTCTTCCTGACGCTGTTTTATATAGAAGGAACAAAGCGGCGATCCTTGAATGACATCCCCGTTATCCACCAGCAGCAGGTCTGGCGTCCGCTCCCGTTCCCGGCGGATCATCGCCGCCAGCTTGGCCAGGCCCAAGGGAAGCTCCTCATGCGTCCGGTAATCGGTTGGGTAAATATGCCCGTGCACATCGCTTGTGACGAGAATTTCGCAAACCGCTTCGCAAACCGTACCGTCACCCAAGCTTCCCTTTTGGCTATCCTCCGTATTGCTCCCCTCCACGTTGCCGGCCCGCGGCAGGTCCGCCCCGGTATCCGGCCTCGTTTCTGCATCTATCCGCCGCCACTCTATACGCTTGCTCATCTTGTGCGTCCATCCTTTTTCAAAATTCCCCTTTTTTGCGCGTGATCCGGCGCCAGCCGGCTTCTGCACATGATCATATTTTAGCAAGCCTTTTTTAGGGCTATGTTAAAAATTGCTGCTCAAAAATTTACAAAACTCGGCCGATCCCCTGACCGCCCGTTAATAATCCTCTTATATATTAAACAAGTGAATTCAAAAAATAGAATGTGTGGAGGTCATACGTTTGAAAAAGCTTGCTAAGTTCATGTTGCCTTTATTGTTTACGGTTGCCCTCGTCAGCGGCTGCGGAAGCAACGCCCCGGCGAACACCAGCGGCAACGCCTCGGCGGACGGCAGCCAGCCGGCCAACTCCGCAACTGCCGGCGGAAACGCCCAGACGGACAAAGCCGCGGAACCCGCCGACACCGGTTACGTTCCCGAGACGCTGACCGTGCAGTTCGTGCCTTCGCAAAACGCCGACACACTGGAAGCCAAGGCCAAGCCGCTCGAAAAACTGCTGTCCGACCGCCTCGGCATTCCGGTAAAAGTCAGCGTGTCGACCGACTACAACACGATCATTGAAGCGATGGCTTCCAAGCAGGTTGACGTTGGCTTCCTTCCTCCGACCGCTTACGTGCTGGCGAAGGAAAAAGGCGCGGCGGAAGTCATTTTGCAGGCGCAACGTTACGGAGTTGACGACGCCACCGGCGCTCCTACGAATGAGCTAGTCGATTTCTACAAATCGATGTTTATCGTCAAGAAAGACTCGCCGATCCAATCGGTGGAAGATCTCAAAGGCAAAAAGATCGCCTATCAGAACGTAACCTCTTCCGCGGGATATGTATGGCCGGCCGCTGTTCTTCAGGAAAAAGGAATCGATCCGCTGTCGGATGTCCAACCGATCACGGTGAAAGGTCACGACCAAGCCGTTATCGCCGTGCTGAACGGCGACGTCGACGCCGCCGCCATCTTCCAGGATGCGCGCAACACCGTGAAAAAAGACTACCCGAACGTCTTTGAAGATACTCGCGTCATCGCTTATACGGAGCCGATCCCGAACGACACCATTTCCGTCCGTTCCGATATGAGCGCCGAATGGGTGCAAAAACTGAAGGACGCCTTCATCGAAATCGGCAAAGACAGCGAAGGCCACAAAATTATCGCCGACATTTACACCCATGAAGGCTACGTCGAATCCAACGACAGCGTGTTCGACATCGTCCGTGAATACAACGAGAAAGTAAAAACCGAGTAGTTCAAGACGCCGCGGTTGCCCAAATCCCGAACAATCAAGTCTTGAACAATTAAGCCTGAAACAATTAAGTCTCAAACAATCAAGTCTTCAAGCCAAAGTGCAAGCCAGTCGGTGCCCCCTCCGGGCCCGTGCTGGCTATGCGTTTTTTAAGATATTTCATTTAAAGGATGGTTATTCACGTGATAGAACTTCGCAATATATCCAAAATTTATCCGAACGGCACCAGAGGGCTGGATCAAATCAACCTCAGCATCGAAAAAGGCGAATTCGTGGCCGTGGTCGGGCTGTCCGGGGCCGGTAAATCGACGCTTCTCCGCTCCATCAACCGGCTGCACGACATTTCCGAAGGCGACATCCTCATCGGCGGCAAGTCGATCACGAATGCCGCGGGCAAAGAGCTGCGGACGATCCGCCGCGATATCGGCATGATTTTCCAAAGCTTCAACCTCGTCAAACGCTCCACCGTGCTGCGCAACGTCCTGGCCGGGCGGGTCGGCTATCACTCCACCTTGCGCACGCTGCTTGGGCTGTTTCCGAAAGAGGATATCGAACTGGCCTTTGGGGCGCTGGATCGGGTGAACATCGTGGAAAAAGCGTACGCCCGGGCCGACGAGCTATCCGGCGGGCAGCAGCAGCGGGTGGCGATCGCCCGCGTGCTCGCGCAGGAAGCGAAAATCGTGCTGGCCGACGAACCGGTGGCCTCGCTCGACCCGCTGACGACCAAGCAAGTGATGGACGACCTCAAGCGCATCAATCTCGAGCTGGGCATCACCACGATCGTCAACCTGCACTTTATCGACTTGGCCCGCCAGTACGCGACCCGCATCATCGGCTTAAGAGCGGGCCGGGTTGTCTTCGACGGCCCGGTCTCGGAAGCAACAGACGAGCGGTTTGCCGAAATCTACGGGCGGCAGATCGACCGGGAAGAGCTGCTCGCCAGCCGGCTGCCGGCCGAAGCGGTGTTGGGGGCGCGGGCCTGATGAGTACGAACCTAAACCGGCAACCCCAAGCCGCCGCGCTTGCCCGGCGCCCGAAGGCCCCAAGCAAGCTGAAGCATTATTTGACGGCCGTGATCATTATTTTGCTGCTATGGGGCAGCGCGGCAAAAACCGAAGCAACGTTCGGCGAACTCATCAAAGGGGCGCCCAACATGCTCGACCTGCTGCGGGAAATGTTCCCGCCGAAGTGGAGCTACTTCGACAACATCGTACCGGCGATGCTGGAGACGATCCGCATGGCGCTGATCGGCACTACCTTCGGCGCTATTCTCGCCGTCCCGGTAGCGCTGCTGTGCGCCGGCAATCTGACCCCGAGCGCCTGGATCCGCCAGCCCGTCCGCTTCGTGCTGAACCTGGTGCGGACGATTCCCGACCTGCTGCTGGCCGCCATCTTCGTGGCCATCTTCGGCCTCGGGCCGCTGGCCGGCATTCTGGCGCTGACCGTTTTCTCGTTTGGCTTGATCGCCAAGCTGGTGTACGAAGCGCTGGAGACGATCGACCGCGGGCCGCTGGAGGCGATGACGGCCGTAGGGGCCGCGCCGGCGCAGCGCATTATTTTTGGCGTCGTTCCGCAGATCCAGGCGCATTTCATCTCCTACGTGCTGTATGCCTTTGAAATCAACGTCCGCGCGGCGGCGGTGCTCGGCCTGGTGGGCGCCGGGGGCATCGGACATTATTACGAGGTGACGCTAGGGTTTCTGGAATACGACAAAACGTGCATGATCATCCTGTTTACGCTGGCGGTCGTGCTGATCATCGACTATTTAAGTGCGAAAGTGCGGGAGAAATTGTTATGACAACGAATACATGGCGCGAAAAAATACCCAAACCGAAAAAAAACCGCTACCGCTGGCTCATCTACGTTCTGCTTGTTCTCGTTTACATTTGGGCTTTTGCCGGCATTCCTTTTGACGGCATTAAGGAAACCGCCGGCCAGATTACGAAGTCGATTTTTGCCGGCCTGTTCTCGCCGGATTGGGGTTACGTCTATTTGCCGGACGGCGAAGACCTGCTGCGGGGACTGCTCGACACACTGGCGATCTCCATTTTGGGCACGGTGATTTCCACCATCGTTTGCCTTCCGTTCGCCTTTTGGGCGGCGGCCAACATGAGCCGTACGCGCTGGATTTCCGGTCCGGGCAAAATAGTGCTGAGCTTCGTCCGGACGTTTCCGGAAATCGTCATGGCGCTGTTGTTCATCAAAGCGGTGGGGCCCGGTTCCTTCGCCGGTGTGCTGGCCCTGGGGCTGCACTCGGTCGGGATGCTCGGCAAGCTGTTCGCCGACGAAATTGAAAACATGGATCAAGGACCGGCCGAAGCCCTAACCGCTGCGGGCGCCACAAGGCTGCAGATCCTTTGGTTCGCCGTGCTGCCCCAGGTGCTGCCGGGATTTCTGTCGTATACGCTGTACCGGTTCGAGATTAACCTCCGCTCCGCCACCATTCTGGGGATGATCGGCGCCGGGGGCATCGGCACTCCGCTTATTTTCGCCCTCAGCTCGCGGGATTGGGATCGCGTAGGCATCATTATGCTCGGCATTATCGTGATGATCACGATCATCGACCTCATCTCCGGCGCGCTGCGCAAAAAACTGGTGTAGCGGCCCGGGGCAACTTGGAAATATCCAATGGATTGCCTAGATCAACGCAATAAAACCTCCACCCGGGAAGTGGAGGTTTTATTGTTCCTGCTTACGCCCGTACTTCAGCGCCAAGCAGCTCGCGGATATGGCTTTCGATTTTTTCCGGTTCCTCCGCCGGGGCAAACCGCTTTACGACCTTGCCGCTGCGGTCGACCAGAAACTTCGTGAAATTCCATTTGATCGCTTTGGAACCGAGCACACCGGGCGCTTCGTTCGCCAGCAGGCGGAACAAAGGATGGGCATTTTTGCCGTTGACGTCGATTTTGGCGAAGAACGGGAACGAAACTCCGAAATTCAGCTCGCAGGATTGGGCAACCTCCTCGTCGGTGGCCAGCTCTTGATTGGCAAATTGCCCGCAAGGAAAGCCAAGCACGGCCAAACCCTGATCCTTGTAAGTGTCGTGCAGCTTTTGCAGACCTTTGAATTGCGGAGCAAAACCGCATTTTGTGGCCGTATTGACGATGAGCAGCACCTGCCCGCGATAAGGCTCCAGCGTCTGCACCTCGCCTTTGATCGTTTTAACCTCTATTCCGTATAGGGACATCATGATCTCCTCCATTTTTACAAATGTTATATAATTAAATTGTATACAATCTAATTGGCGATGTCAAATTACTCTCTTGCCCGTATTACCCTGTAACCCCCGCCGTTCTCGCGTTCCCCCTGCTTCGGCCTTTTGCCGCTCGGGCTTTCGTGCTTCCCGGACTTTTGACTTGCGCGCCCGCGGGTGCTATAATTACGCGAATAAAATTGCATACAATTCAATGGCAGGTGATACTCTCATGCAGCCGCATGAATGGATGAAATTGGACAATCAGCTCTGTTTTGCTTTTTATACATGCTCCCGGGAGATCATGAAGCTGTACCGCCCGCTGCTGGCCGAATTCGGACTCACTTACACGCAGTATATTACATTGCTTTCTTTATGGGAACAGGACAACGTTACCGTCAAAGACCTGGGAGCAAAGCTGTTTCTCGACTCGGGAACGCTGACGCCGCTGCTCAAAAAGCTGGAGAATATGGAGCTGATCACAAGAACGCGGGATAAAGCGGATGAACGCAACGTCATTATCGCGTTGACCGAACGGGGGCGGGCTTTGCAAGAGCAAGCCGCGCAGGTGCCGCTTAAGCTTTACGAAGGCACCAAGGTGACGAAAGAGGAGATCATGGAGATGCACAACCATATTAACGACTTTCTGCGTAAAATCGGATCGGCTGAATAAGTTCAGCCAAATCCTCCATAATAGGGAAGTAACCATAGGAGGACCGCCTGAAGTCCCCCGGAGAAAATGGAGGAGGTTCGCTGATGCTGGAAAATCTCGAAAGCAATTACGATTGCGCCCGCGCGGGAGAAGATCTTCATACGTTGAAACAGGAGCTCGCCAAGCTGCGCGGCTCGGGCGCGGGCGATCCACATACGCAAGAGCAAATCAACCGCATTGAAAATCAAATCTCGTTCATTATGAACAAATGCGATATCAACCACTAGCCACACTCCAAAAAAACACCCGTTCATCCGCTAAAATACCGGCGGCGAACGGGTGTTTTCTAGGCTATTTGCTCCCCGTCCCCGATTTGTGTCTTCTCCTCCGGGTTTAAGGGAATTCCAAACGAAGCGTTTATATTATGGATAAATTTGCAGGTTCATTCCTTTCTTAAGTCCCGTTCCTCCGGTAAAATAGAGCTGCAGCCACCCCTATTTTTCAGGAAGCAGGTGACGCCGGTCGTGGATCTGAACGAACTAGCGAAGCAATTTGCCGCAGGAGAGCTCTCCCTGCAAGGGATTTATTTCACCCAATTGCAGCCCGGCATTTACAAGGGACATACCAAATCCCGCCCGACGCCGCATGCCGGCCTGGTTTTCGCCCTGCGCGGACAGACCGTCTTTACCTTTGACGATACGCCTTACGAGCTGCAGCCCGGCCTGATCGCCCATGGCCCCAAGGGCGCGGCGCTGCAGGTCGAGGCCGGACCCGGCGGGTTCGACTACGCCCTTATTCACTACACGCTGGATTCGCCGGCGGGCAGCCCCGATGTTTATACGCGGACCCATTATTTGCTGGACACCGGCGAACAGCCCCGGATCATGGAATTGCTGCGGCTGCTGCAAACGTCCATGACGACGCCCGGCCCTCTGCAAGCCGTCAGGTCCAAAGAGCTGTTTTACGGGACGGTCTATGAAATGCTAAGCTGCGCGCGCAGCCGTTTGAACGCCGGAAGCCGAAGCATGATCGAGCATGCCCTGGGCTACATCCATGAGCATTATATGGAGCCGCTCAATCTGAAAACCTTGGCCGGCTTATACGAAATGGACGTCAAAAAATTCGCTTACGCATTCCGCAAATACGCTGGTATTTTTCCCATCGATTATCTTATCCAGCACCGCATGAGCCGGGCCCGCCTGCTGCTCGTCGCTACGCGCTGCAGCGTAAGCGAGATCGCCGAGAGCGTCGGTTACGGGGACGCCCATTATTTCAGCAGGTTATTCCGGAAACATACCGGCTGCTCCCCGAGCGAATTCCGTTCCCAAAGCGGAAATAATCCACCTGCCTTTTGACAATTGTCTATTTCAAACCCCGGGATCGTTCATTATAATGTGATCTGAAAATGAAAATCATTATCAACAGTACGAAGTGGGGGAAAACCGATGCTTGCATCCTTTAAACGCTGGGGCGTCCTGCCCATCATCGCCATCCTGTTCATCGTCGCCACGGCGGCCTGCGGAACGCCATCCGCTGCCACCCCGCCCAACGGAAACGACGCAGCAGCCGCGCAAAACTCCAGCCCAGACAAAGCCAATACGGGGGCCGGTCAGCCGGGGGCTAACGGGGGCGGGAACGGGACCGATTCCACCGCAGACGCAGGAGGAACCAAGGTCCCGATAACGATTCACCATGACAAGGGCGAAACCGTACTGGAGGAAAAACCGAAAAAGGTCGCTATCACCTACTTCCCGTATGCGGAGCACCTTTTCGCCATCGGGGAACAGGATGCGGTGGCCGGCGTGGTCGGCCTGAAGTCGCTGCAAAATTTCCCGGTATACGACAGCTTCACGAAGCAGGGGAAAATCGCCGACCTGGGCGACACGGCCAATATGGAGAGCATTTTGGCGCTGGACCCCGACGTGATCATCGCTTGGGAGGACGATCTGAAAATTTACGACCAACTGGCCCAAATCGCCCCCACGATTCTGATCCATCAATCCGAAAACTGGCAGGACACGATCACGAAAGTAGCCGCGGTTTTGGGCGAAGAGGAAAAAGCGGAGCAATATATCGCCGGCTATGACGCCAAGCTGGACACGCTGGCCGCGAATATGGACAAGTCCGGGGTAAAAGGGAGAACCGCGATTTTCATGATGACCTGGGGCAAAGGGTTCAATTACTACGGCGGCGTGCGGATGGAGCCGTATTACGAACGCCTGGGCTTTGCCAAATTCCCGGATATGCAGGATTGGAGCGAAATCAGCCTGGAAGGCGTGGCCGCCATCGATCCGGATTATATTTTTCTCGGCGAGGATTTTACCGGTTCGGCGGAGCTGTCGCTCGGTGAGCTGGGCAAAAACCCAGTATGGAATCAGCTGAAAGCCGTCAAAAACGGCAACCTTTACGTTATCGACACGGAAATCGTCGGGCCGCTGGCCATGGGCCAATCCAAAGGGCTTGACGTCATGGAGCAAATTTTGCAAAACTAAGCGGCACCGGGACTCCCCTTCTCTTCCGGAATTTTATATGGAAGGGGAGTTTTGCTATATGGCTGCCCGCCCGAAAGTGTGTTACGATTCTTCTGTTCGCTTATGAACTCATTCATAACACTACTTGTCGGATCGACATTGGGAGGGCGTCACTTGAAAGCGCAGTCTGATACCACGGCGCAAGGCGCGGAAACAACCCGTAAGGAAGCTGGCCGCGCCAAACCACGTTTCGCGAAGCGGAATTATTATTTGCAGCTGGCGACGGTATTTGTCGGTTTTTTTATTTTTGGATTCTCCGAAAATATTAAAGGGCCTGCGATTCCGCGCATCCAAACCGACTTCGGCATCGACGAAATGCAGGTCGGAACGCTGCTGTCCCTCAACTCGCTCGGCTATTTGCTGGCCTGCTCGTTTACCGCCTATCTGGCGCGCAAATGGGGAGCGAAAGCAGTCACCCTGCTGGCCTTCGGATCGATGGCCGCCTCCGGCGTACTGATCTTCGCTTCACGCACCTACCCGGCCTTGAGCGGGTCCTACTTCTTCATGTACGTTGGCAACGGCATGCTGGAAATCGCGCTCGCCGTGCTGGCGGCGCGTATTTTCGTCGGCAATACCGGGACGATGATGAACCTCGCCCATTTCTTCTACGGGCTTAGTTCGATTGTGGCGCCAATGATCGCCTCCGGGCTGATGAGCGTAACGATCGGCGGCCACATGCTCGATTGGCGCGGCATGTATCTGATCATGTTGTCGCTGTCGGTCATTCCGATGATTCCGGCGTTTATGAGCCGGTTTCCGGGGGAGGAAGAGCACGGCGGCGAGCGCGTGCCCGTGTCGCAGTTGATGCGGGACCCCGCCATTTGGCTGATCGTACTCGTTTTATCGTTTGGCGTCATTTCCGAAATGGCTGTCGGCGGCTGGCTGGTCAACTTCCTGGAAAAAGCCTACCACTGGAACACCTCCAGCGCCTCGGGCATGCTGTCGGCGTTTTTCGTATGCTTTACGTTCGCGCGCCTGCTGCTTGGACCGGTCACGGATAAAATCGGGTTCACGCTGTCGCTGATCCTTTTCTCCGGCTTTTCCGGACTGTGCACCCTGGCCGCCATCTGGGCCGGCGAGCCCGGAGCGTTCCTGTTCGCCGCCGCCGGGATCGGGATCGCCCCGATCTACCCGACCGTGATGGCCTTGATCGCCAAGAAATACCGCTCCGGCAGCGACTCCGCCATCACCTTTATCGTGACGCTGATGGGGGTGGGCAGCGTGATCGGCAATTACTTGATCGGCGCCATCACCGACGGCATTAAGAAGCTGTTCGCGAACGCCAGCGACCCGGAGCTCGGCTTGCTGCGCGGCCTTCAGGCCGGATACGGCTTTATCGGCGTGTGCGCGCTGCTGTGTACCTTGGCCAGCGCCGTATTGTTCGCATATTTGCGGAAGCGGAACGAATTGATGTGATATTCCGCCGAGCATAAACTGCGCTGAGTAATTATTGCGCCAAACAACGCGCTGGGGGAAATATTACGCCACGCGTGCACCAGGCATGCACCAGGCATGCACCAGGCATAACACCAGGCATAGGGCTGGCATGCACCAGGCAATAACACCAGGCATAGGGCTGGCATGCATCAGGCAATAACACCAGGCATAGGGCTGGCATGCATCAGACATGCGCCAAGCAACCTGTGGGAATCCGGGGGGCCTTGAGAGCCACCCCAGCGAAAAATAAGAGCAGTAATTGTCGTTATTCCGGCGATATCCATCCATTTGAGAGAAATAGAGACAATTTGTGTCGTTATTTTCACCCATCGCAAGGAAATCCCGCGCTCTGGACTGTTCATGGGAAAATAAGTACATAAAGTGCCGCTATTTTGAAGTCCCAGCCAACGGTTGGCTGTGTCCGCGCCATTCCAGCGGCCGGATTCCAATATCACACACTATCAACGACTATCTCAAACTATCTCACGGTATCACACACTAGCTCACACTCTCTCACTTCCCTTTACCTAATCTCACCTATCTCACGCTACCTTACGCACGTAAAAAAGGCCCGACCGGGCCCTGATCATTTCCCTCCTTTAAACCACTTCGACTACTTCGTATCTATGCCTGCCAAGCCTTCAACTCCCTCCAAAATCAATTCAACTACTTCATGCCACGCCTTCCAAACCTTTAACTCCACCCAAACCTACTTCAACCACTCCTGTCCGCACCTTCAACATCCTCTGGACCTACTTCAAACGCTTCACGTTCGCGCCTTCAACTCCTCCATACCTCCTTCAACTACTTCATGTCCGTGCCTTTCCGGCCCCGTGCTTCCTATTCGGCCTTCAGCTCGATTCCGGGCCTTGTTGTCTTTCCGCTCCTTCCAGAGCCAGCAAAAAGATACCTTCCGCCGGGCGGACGGAGCTGACCTCCGTGCAGCCCGCCAGCCCGGCTTCGCCCAAGGCGGCTTCCAACTCGTGCATCAGCCGGGAAGCTTTAAACACGCCGCCGGACAAGTACACGGGCACGTCGCCCAACTGCCTGCGCGCCGCAACGGCCAGCTCGCACAGATGCCCCGCCGCCGCCTGCATGATGCGCAAAGCGGCCGGGTCCTGCGCCTCGGCGAGTTCATTGACCAGCGGCACCAGCAGGGCCAGGTCCTGGTCCGTAATCTCGCCGGAATAGCAGCGGGCCAGCAGCATGCTCTCCTCTTCGCCCTTCAGTGCGCGCAGAACCGGGCGGGTCAGCCCAGTCGGCGGCTCCAGCCCGGCTTGCGCTCGCAGCGCCGTTTTCAGCGCTGCGAGCCCGATCCAGTAGCCGCTGCCCTCATCGCCCAGCTGATGGCCCCAGCCGCCCAGCCGCAGTTCCCGCCCGGCTGCGTTTTTCCCGTAAGCGACCGTGCCGCCGCCGGAGATGATGACGAGCCCCGGGCCGCCCCGGGTGGCGGCGTACCAGTTCCCCCAATAATCGGGGACCACTTTTAAACTCGCCAGCTCAAAGCGGCGGCCGCTCATCGCCTTCCCAATCGCTTTCGGAATCGCCGCCACATCCCCGTGGTAGCCGCTCAGGCTGAAACAGATGCTGACCGGCGGCCCAACGTCTGCGTCCGCGCCCGTGCCTACGCCCGTGGCCCGCTCATTCAGCCGCTCGCAAACCTCGGCGGCGATTTTGGAGTAGCTGCGCAGCCCGCCCGGCTTCGCGTAATGGATGACCGGCGGCAGCATCCACTCTTCCAGCAGCCGGCCCGATTCGTCCAGCAATTCGACCGCCGTTTTCGTTTGTCCCCCGTCAACGCTAACGATGAGCATGCCGATCACTTCCCGCCCGATAGGGTTGCAGCTTGCCGGCAAACTGCCGCGTGATCGCGATCGGGTCGGTGATCGCCGTGCCGACCACGACGAAATACGCTCCCGCTTCGATGGCGGCAAGCGCCTGCCCCGGCGAACCGACATGCCCCTCGCATACCGCCCGCACCCCCGCCTCCGTCAGCTGCTTGACCAGCGCGATGTCCGGTAGGGCACGGCCTACGCTTGCGTCCGTATACCCGGACAGTGTCGTACCGACGAAATCGGCGCCCAGCCGCCAGGCCCGTTCGCCTTCCGCGAAAGTCGACACGTCGGCCATTACCGGCGCATGCAGCTCCTCCTTAACGCGGCGGATCAGCGTCCCCAGCGCCTCGGTATCCGGCTGGTTCTGCACGCTCGCTTCCAACGCGACAATGCCCGCCCCCGCTTCCACGATCGCCCGCGCATGCTCGAAGGTCGGCGTGATAAAAAAGCGGTGATCATATTGATGAACTTTATAAATCCCGATAACCGGCAAGCCGACCTGCTTTTTGATTTCCGCGATATGCTCCGGACCGTCCGCCCGGATTCCGGCCGCTCCCCCCAGCTCCGCGCTTTTGGCCATCGCGGCGATCATCGGCGCATGGTTGAGCGGGTGATTGAAATGCGCCTGGCAAGAGACGATAAGCCCGTGTTTCATGCTGTCGATCAACATAGACATCTCCTTCAATATTTAATATGAATTTTCGCTGCTGACCTGTGCCGTCAAGCGATGAAGCGGCCGCCTGGCCGATGTCCTCCGTCCTGAACATGGCTTGATATATAAATATGCTTAGCGTTTTGGAGACATAGCTGGGACCGCCCGCGATAAATCGGGAATAACGTGGTAAGCTAATAAGAGGTTCGTTAGAGCATAAGAAAAACGTTTATCGACGCACCTTAAGGAATCCAGGCCGCGTATAGCGGGAGTTATTCTTACGATTGTTCCGCTCCGCTGAAAACTTATAACTCAACTTTCTCAGCACGAAATAAGCAAGTAAGCCTTGATGTCATTGGGGAAGGCCAATCATCTACTGGTGGAGTTGACGCTGAAAGCCGAGTTTACCGTTTTTCATGGGAAGAAGGACGGCCTAATGGGATCAACTGCAAAAGTGCATTCTATTTTCCATGAATCACCACTTCAGAGCGATTGAAATGCAAAAGTGCATCTCTTTCGGGGCTATCGGATAAAAAAGCAGCTTTTGGCCGGAAATGAACTGCACTTTTACCTTTGAACCATCGGTTTTGAGGAGTTTCGACAAAAACCGCCTGTACTTTTGCCTTTCGTGGGATTTCCCCCCTCTACCTAGCGGCTACAAGCCCTGCATTCCAGCGCTGTTAACCCCATGCTCGACCAGCTTTTAAGTTGTTTTCGTTCTGCGACAGTTGAGTTAAAAATTTTATAATCTAAAACAAAAAAAGATGACCCTGAATAATACAGAAGTCATCTTTAACAGTATATATACCCGCCGCTTCGTTATGATGGAGGGATGGTGGATTCGCGGATCAGCAGCTCCGCCGGGAAAATTTTGTGGGCGTGCGTTATTTTTTTGTTGATCAGATCAAACAGGATTTTGATTGTTTCTTCGGCGATTTCCTCCACGGGCTGCTGGATCGTCGTGATCGACGGATTATAATAATAGGCAATGTCCAGGCCGTCATAACCGGCGACGGAATAGTCCTGCGGCACCGATTTTCCGCTCTCAAAAATCGCCCGGCAGGCGCCGACGGCCAGGCTGTCGGAAATGGCAAACAGCGCCGTGAAGTCTTCGCCCGACTCCAGCAGTTCCTTGGTGACGACGTAGCCGTTTTCCATCGAATAGCTCTGGATATGCTCCTTCATCGTGCGCACCAGGTTTTCGTTCAGCTCCAGGCCGTGGTCCTCCAGCGCTTTTTTGTAGCCTTCGTACCGCAGCCTGCCGATGCTGGCGTCCGACATCGGAGCGGAAATAATCGCGATCTTCCGGTGGCCGAGCTTGCACAGGTAATCCACCATCTTGTAGCTTTCCTTAAAGTCGTCGACGGAGACCGAAGAATACTCCTGCGGATCGTACTCCGACGTCATGCCGATCGTACTGAGCACATAAGGCACGGTCAACTGCTCCAGCTTTTCTTTGGCATGCGCGAAATAACCGCCGAGGAACACGATGCCCTTCAGCCGCTTTTCTTTTTCCAATTCGATCGCCACTTCGATTTCATCCTGATTTTCGTCGACCCGCTGCAGGATGAACGAATATTTTTTGCGCTGAATTTCTTTTTCAAAGACTTGTATCATCCGGTTAAAAAAGGGGTTGGTGATCCCCTTGATCAAAACGGCTATCGTTTTTGAGGCGGAACGCTTCAGATTTCGGGCGCTGTTGTTCGGGACGTAGTGGTTCTCCTTGATCACTTTCATAATCATCGCTTTCGTCTCTTCGCTGATGTCAGGATGATTGTTGATTGCCCGGGAAACCGTCGTTACGCCAACCCCGCATATTCTGGCAATATCGATAATTGTCATTGAAGCCATATCCGATCTTCCCTTACATCGTAATTTCCGCTATTCTCTACAAAATATAGCAACATACTTGGTAGAAAACAAGGGAGGACAGAGGTAGCGCAAGGCCGGTTCAGATTCCCCAATCCCAAAAGCCTATTACGCCCGTTACCCCCTTGCCCTTGCCCCGTGCGGTTTACCCCTTCACGGCGCCGGCAACGACGCCTTCGATAATGTATTTTTGACAAAGCAGGTAAAATACGACGATCGGCAAAATCGCCAGCACCAGCATCGCCATCATCGCCCCCATATCGATCGAGCCGTAACCGCCCTTCAAATATTGGATCGCGATCGGAATCGTCCGGTATTCGGTCCCGATGACCAGCATCGGCAGCAGATAGTCGTTCCAGATCCACATCACGTTGAGAATCGAGACGGTGATCGCGATTGGCTTCAAAATCGGCAGAACGATATGGAAAAAGGATTGCACCGGATTGCAGCCGTCGATCAGGTCGGCCTCTTCGATTTCCAATGGGATCGATTTGACGAAGCCGCTGAACAGGAACACCGACAAGCCGGCGCCGAAGCCGAGGTAGATAACGATAATTCCGGCGGGGTTATCCAAATGCAGGATATTGGCCGTTTTGGTCATGGTGAACATCACCATTTGAAAAGGAACGATCATCGAAAACACAAAAATATAATACATCAATTTCGTAAATCTCGTTTTCACCCGGGTGATATACCAGGCGGTCATCGCCGTCAGCAGCACGATCACGGCCACCGAGCACACGGTGATGAACAACGACATGCCAAACGCGTTGAAAAATCCGGTTTTGGCCACACCCTCCGTATAGTTCTTCAGGTTGACGAACGTTTGGCCGTTCGGAAACTGAAACGGAATATCGCTAATAAAAAACTTGCCCTTGAAGGAGTTCATCAGCACGATCAGAATCGGAGATAGAAACAGCACGGCGAGAACGAGCAGCACGGTAAATTGCAGCACGTCTCTTCCTTTTGTTTTTGCCATCAGTTTTCAACCTCCTTGCTTCTCGTAGCCAGCAATTGCACCAGGGCGATCAATGCGACAAGCACGAAAAATACGACCGCTTTCGCCTGGCCGACCCCTTCCCAGCCGACGCTGCCATAGAAAGTGTTGTAAATATCGAGCGCCAGCATCGAGGTTTGCTTGGAAGGTGCCCCTGCGGTCAAAGCAAGGTTCTGGTCAAACAGCTTAAACGAATTCGACAGCGTCAGGAACAAGCAGATGGTGATGGATGGCATCACCAGCGGGATAGTGACGCTTTTCAATATGCCGAAACGGGTACATCCGTCGATTTTGGCCGCTTCAATCACTTCTTTGGACACGTTTTGAATGCCGGCGATATAAATGATCATCATGTACCCGATTAATTGCCAATTCATCAGAATCACAAGCCCCCAGAACCCGTACGTTGCGCTGGAGGTCAAGGTCACTTCAAACTTGTACAAAATCCCGTTCAAAATGAGCTGCCAGATGTAGCCCAAGACGATGCCGCCGATCAGGTTCGGCATAAAAAAAACGGTGCGGAACAGATTGGTGCCCTTCTTCCCTCGGGTGAGCAGCAGCGCCAGGAGAAATGCGAACACGTTCACGCTAATGACAGCCACGAGAGTAAACCGGACTGTAAACCAAAGCGCATTCAGAAAATCCTGATTGGAAAAAGCTTTGACATAATTGCTAAAGCCGACCCATTTGGCGTCGGTCACGGTCGTAAACTCCGTGAACGACAAATAGATGCCAAGCAGAAACGGAATGATAAACATAACGGTAAAAGCCAGTATGGTCGGTAATGCAAAAAGGGCGAAATATTTTTGTATCGATTTTTGCATGGGCCTCTCTCCTTACCCGGATTAAAGCGGCAGCGCACCCAGCCGGAAGCGCCGCCGCCTTGCAATGCTTATTACTATTTAGCTCTTTCGGCTTTCCAGGAGTCCTTCACGGTCGTGACGACGTCATCCCACGTTTTGTTGCCCTGCGCGTATTGCAGCAGCGCATCGCCGAATACGTTTTTGAACGCTTCGCTCGGGAAGGCCGCAAACGCCCACGGCACTGAGGTAATGCCGTCTTTGTTCATCCAGTCGGAAACTTCTTTGGCCAGCGGGTCAGCCGGTTTTTCATTGTCGTTAAACGTATTGAATGGGGCGATGAAGCCAAGCTCGTTCGTTACATACGCCTTGCCTTTGTCGCTGGAGAACAGCCACTCCAGGAACGCAATCGAAGCCTGCTGCTTCTCGGACGACACTTTGCTGTTGATCGCCAAATAGTTTTCCGTTCCGATGGCCAGGCCTTGGCTTTCTTCCCCGGACATTCCGGTGTAGATCGGCAGGAACTTGATGTCTTCCGCTTTCACGACGTTGCCGTCGACTTCGTTGATTTGCGCCCAAGCCCAGTTGCCGTTTTGCACCATGGCGGATTGCCCCAACGCGAACTCGGCCATAGAATCGGTGACCGATTTGCTTCCGAGCAGCGCCGGTTTCGTCACCGAGTTATTGATGTACAGATCAAACACGTTTTTGAAGTTTGAATTGTATTTGAATTCCACTTCCGCTTTGGACATCCCCGCCAAAATCGGGCTGTCGAAGGCCGTATCCTCTTTGAACTCATAGTAGAAAGGATAGTTAGCCAAGTGGGTCTGCCATCTCCACTGTTCGCCGGAAGCGAGGGAGGTCGAGGAGAATACGCCCTTGATGCCAAGCTTGTCCGCTTTCGCTGTCATATCCTCTACAACCGCTTTCAACGTATCGAAGTTTTTCACTTCATCCATTGACGCAATCGAAACGGCTTTGTCCGGCAAAGCAAAATACTTCTGCATAATGGCGTTGTTGTAAATAATCCCGTAGCCTTCCACGACATAAGGAATCCCGTAAACGCCTCCATCGCTCGTGACGGCCAGGCTTTGGTCGGACAGATAGCTGTACAGCTTCGTATCCTTCAGATCCAGGGCATAGTCCTTCCAGTTCTGATAGCCGACAGGGCCGTTGATTTGGAAAATCGTTGGCGCATCGGATTTGGCGATTTCCGATTTTAGCGTCGTTTCGTAAGTGCCGGCGGCAGCCGTCACCACTTTCACCTTCACGCCGGTTTCCGCCTCGTAATCTTTGGCGATTTTCTCGTAAATCGCGGCGATCTCCGGCTTAAAGTTCAGGAAATAAATTTCTCCCGCTTTCCCCGAATTGCCGCCTCCGCCGTCACCCGCTTGCCCATTTCCGCCGCCGCAGCCTGCCGCCAGTCCGGCGAACAACGTCAAAGCCAGCACAAGACTCCACAGTTTTCCGACCTTCATGTTCGTTCCCCCTTGAGAGAATTGTATAAATTTTAGTGGAATGAATACGCTTCCCAATAATTATGAATGCGCTCTCGGTAACGATTCCGAAAACCGTTCCGGCATCCTTATCGGTAACGTTTTCAGTCACAACGCAATAGTAGCACACTTGTCTTGAGGTCGGCAATACATATTTTTCTAAAAAAACAAAAAACGCCTGACGGCGTTTTTCTGAAATGAAGCCAACTCCTATTAAATAATCAGGCTGCTTACGGCAAAAGCCATACCGATGAACACCAGGCAAAGCAGCGTGCCGACGGCGACGTTGCCCTTCTTGAGCTGGTCGGAGATTTTAAACCCGGGCGTCACCAATTCAAAAATCCAATACGAAGCGATCAGGCACACATACCCCACGGCAAACCATAACATCATGTGCCAAATCGAAGTGTTCGTATAGGCCGCCACCCCGAGAATGATTGCCGTGCCCAAAAATTTGCCGCCCAGCGCCAAGGCCACGGCCACATTTCCCTTTTTCAGCTCATCCATGTCGCGATACGGTGTCATCCAATTAAAAATGACCATCCCCACCAGCTGAAGCAAAATCATGGCGATCACGCTCACGACAATATTAATGACTACCGTCAATTCGCCCACCCCCGAAATTTCGCGTACGCCAAATCATAATCGGCAAAATCATGCACTTCCTCCAGCACGACCGACGCGGTTTTGGCCTGTTTCAAAGCCGTGTAACGTTCGTCGTCGATCGGCTGCTTAATGCGGTTGCCGGTCGGCAGCTCAAGCACGGCAAAATTCCGGGTCTTCCCCTTGTATTCCGTTTTGTACACGCCGACCAAATCAACGTCCGTCGTTACGGACACCTTGAGTTCGGCCAGGTCTTTTTCGGCCGTGGCCTGATCGGGGTAAGACTTCAGCGTCGTCCAGGAGGACAAACGCACCTCGTTTTTCTGGTTCTCGTCGGTCGTCAGCTCGGCATCCATAAACTGGAGCATCCAAACCTTGTCGCCCGTCGCATAGTTATTGTCGTTTGGCAGCAGATCGTTATCGGGTAATATCGTCATGTCGCTCCCGACCAAATCGCCCACCGTTCCTTCGAGGATCCGGTAGTCCCACGGCACGCGCGAAGTCGTTAAGGTTGCTTCCGCCCCTCCGCTGTCCGTGCTCAACACGCTGTTTTGCCCGCCGCAGGCGCTTAGCGCCAGCACGGCCAAAACGGCGACGGCCGCCGCCAGGAAACGCCGGACCCAGGCTCTATTACGCAATTGCATTTATCTCACTCCCAACGCAATAAAATGACTGGCGTTGCCGGTAATCGGCCCGCCGGCCCGGCCAAGCAAACCGCAGGGCGTTCCGTTCAGGACGAACATGCCGGTCAACAAATGAAGTTCGCCTTCCGCCGTTTCGATGCGCGCCAGCTCCGCTCTCTTTTGGTATACCGAAGGGAACAGCACGCTGCTGTCGAAGCCCTCCCGATCCTCCAGCTCAAGCCGCCCTTCCGCATCAAACATGCGCACGGAGCCGCCCTCGCGCCCAAACATCGATTTGGACACGAAGCTGCCCGAGAAGACCGGTTTATTATAGGTCGGCAGGACGTAGCGGGCGATCGCTTCGCGCTCTTCCGCGTCGAACAGCAGGCCCAACTCATACAGCCCCCAAGCCGCGGCGAGCAGGCCCTTGGATTGCAGCAAAATGCTGTGCGGCCCATTAAACAAGGTTAGCCGGCCGGTTTCGATCGCGTAGCTCAGCGCTTCGCCCCCATCGTCCACCGCCATCCACTCTTTGGGATACAGGGCGAACATCCGTTCAATCGCGCGGCCGTCTTTATTTTTCAGAACGCCTTCATCCACCCAAAGCTCCAGGCAATCCTCGTAAAAAAGCTCCAGCCCGCTGTGTCTGCCCAGCGCTTCGATCGTCCCCGAGTCCTCAAGATGGCGGCCGTACCATACACAAGCTGCGGTGTCCGGGCGTTCGAGCGCCCAAGCTTCCTTAACCAGCTCTTTCATCCGTACGTTGGGCGAAGCGTACCCGGCCTGCTCCAGCACCCACGGCGTGGCGATCGAGGCTTCCACGTATCCCGTGGGCGTATCGGCGTTCAGCTCCAGCAGCTTGATGGTGCCGTCGTTCGCCACGGCGAAATCAAACCGCGCGTAACGGCTGATGAGCCCCGGCTCCGGCAGCGGCAGATCATCGAGCATGTTCCACAGGATCGGCGGAATCCCGATCAGCTCATACAAATCGCGGCGGCGATGCACGTAACGGACGGTTTTGTCCAAAATGCGCCAGATGGCGGCCGCCGCTTGCTCCAGCTCTTCATAGACGGCTCTGGGCATCAGGACGATCTGGTCGATCCAGTATTGCTCTTCTTCGATATCCGCCCACGTAAATCCGAGCTCATGCAGCCGCTTCACCCGTTCGCTCCGGTCCGGATGGGGCTGGCCGATCACTTCGAACACGCCGCCATTTGTTCCGTCGTACGTTCCGTTGTTCGTTCCGTTGTTTTTTCCGTTGTTCGTTCCATCGTACGTTCCGCCGTTTGTTCCGTTGTTCGTTCCGCCAGTCGCCCCGTTGGGTATCCCGCCGCTCATCCGCCGAAAAACCCTTTGCCGCCGCCGGATTTCGAGCCGGAAATCGAGCTTTTGCTCGACGAAGAACCGGAGGACGTGCCGGAAGATGAGCCGAGTCCGCTCGATTTACCGCCGATCCCCCCGGCCGGCGACGAGGTGGAGCGTCTGACGATCGACCCGGTGGATGAGGTCGAGGTTTTCGGCCGCACGACGGAGCCAGCCACCTGCTTGTTTTGGAACGTTCCGCTGGAATACGTGCGCGGAGCATACGGCGTATTGGTGCCCGCGTAATAACCGCGATGGTTGTCATACCAGCGGCTGGACGAATAAAACGAACCGTTGTTGAACAGCAGATGATACAGCAGCATATCATCCCAGCCGAACCCCGAGCCGTAATGGTTAATGACGGTCGTGCCGCCGGAGGAGCCGGAAGTTCCGTCCGTCCCCGCACCTCCGCCGGCTTCAGCGCCACCCTGCTGCTCTTCGTCGGCCGGAAGCGGAATGCTCCAGTCTACGTTTTTGTCAAAATACTGCTTCACTTCATCCGTCGACCATTCGACCAGCTTCGGTCCGTCCCCCGACGAATCGCTGCTGGTGGCCGAAACCCCGGGGGCGGGAATCAAAAAGGCGTTAGCCAGCAGAGCGATCCCCAGCGATGTGGACAATACGCGCAGCGGTTTGCCGTCCGGTGTGAAAAATTTAGAGCCGGCCGGCTCTTCCGGTGGCGACGATGGCGATATGATCTCCGTCGGTTGCATTTGCTTTTTCGTTACTGCTTCTTCTTCCTTCGCCAAATCCGAACCCTCCTTACGAAAGCATCCTTTAATCGTGCGCAATCGGAATGAGCAGAAGCTCCAATTTCCCCTCGTCGACGTTCAGACGGCCTTCCACCGCCTCATATTCGCGGTTGCCGACAACAAGATAATTCACATGCTCAAGCGCGGCGACCATGTTGGCGCTCCAAGTGCGCTCTTCCAGCTCCCGCAGCTCCCCGTCCGGCAGTTTCTCGTATAATTTCACGCTCATGCCTTGGTCCAAGCGACTCACCCTTTCAATTTAAAACAACACTATCTAATGATACGTAAAGGATCTTCCCTAGTTTCATGAAAGATCAGGAAAAATCATAGATAAGGGATGATTAAAAATTTTAGATTCCACGGTGGTTCCACACACTTAGAAAGTGATACGCACGGTATAGTCCTCCGCCAACCATTCGACTTTGGCTCCCAACGTTTCCCCGATCAAACGCAGCGGCACATATACGCTATCGTTCCCCACGAAGACCGGCTTTTGCTCCGAGACAATAGCCTTCCCGTTGACGATGACGGACCCGGACACCGAATTCAGAACGATCTTCGTTTCGCCCTTCTCCGCAATGACCGATCTGGTCGAGACATCCCATTTCGGGGTAACACCCGCCTGTTCGAAAACGCCGCGCAGCGGCACATAGGCCCGGCCGTTAATGAGCAAAGGAGGCATGGCCAGCTCCGTTTCAGTGCCGTTCAGAACGACTTTGATCGATTTTTTCACCGGCTGAGGGGTAGTGATTTCGGTGTCCCTGAGCCCCAGCCCCGTCTGGCCCCACTCGTTGGATCCCCAAGCTATCACATGGCCGTCTTTCAGAAGCACATAATGATTCCGAACATCTCCCGTAATGGAGACCGCACCGGAAATCCCTTTCACTTGCGTTGCTCTAATTTTCCCGTCGCCCTCCCTTGTCCATGTCCATACTGTTCCGTCCGCTTTTACCGCCGCATCTGTCGTAACCGACACAACGTCCGTCAATCCGGGAATTCGCGAAGGAGCTAACGTGTTGTCCGCTTCATCGATCCAGAAATAATTCTTCCAGGTCCATACGCCGCCATCGGTATCCAATGCGACGCCGTCGTCATAATCGGCCGCTGCGGCCTTAAATTTCCCGTTTCCCCGGAGTTTGGTCGGCTTTCGAATCTCGTCCGGCTCACCGCTCCGTTCCAATCCCCATACCCAAATTTGACCGTCACCGTCGATCGCCAGGGCAACGTAAGTCCCGGCCTCCACAGCCACCGCCTGTGGAATTCCCTCAACCTTAACCGGCTTTAAGGCGCTGGTCCGCAAACTGTTTCCAAGCTGCCCCTGCTCGTTGTTCCCCCAAGCCCATACCGCGCCGTCCTTATCAAGGGCAAGGCTAAAGCCGTCTCCGGCGGAAACGGAAACGATATCTTTTAAAGCGGCGACTTGCACCGGCTCCACGGCAACCTCCTGCGATTTGTCGCCGGTGCCAAGTTGGCCGTGCTCATTGCCCCCTACCGCCGATACCGTGCCGTCGTTATGCAGAAAGAGCGTATGCCGATAGCCGCTGGAAACCTGCTTCACCTGATCGATATGCACCTTAACGGGCGTATAGGCCGGCAGCGTCGAACCGTTCCCCAGCGAGCCGTAGCCGCCGCCCCAGGCCCAGACCGTTCCGTCTTCCGCGGTAGCATAAGCGCTTCTGGAGCCAGCTTCGATCTGCGTGATCCCCGCCAGCAGCTTGGCTTCCTCCGGAGAGGCCTCCGCCGCGTGGACCGATGGCGCCGCCGCAAGCGGCAAACCTATAATTAGACTCGTGAGAAATGCGATAACCGCAGTTTTGTTTATTTGTATTATTTTCATTGTTAATTACGCCTCCTTGTAAGCTCTATTTATTAAACACCTGCTCGCGGGGAAAAGTTGCATGCTTGCGGACAAGCCGACATTAATGTAACCAAGCGATACACGAAGCCAACGGAGACAGAAATCATAGAGGCGGTTGATCAAGCTTTTACGTAAGCCTTGCTTGTGGTATAATGTGTTTAGAAAATACGCAAAATGAAAAATACCGCGATGCTGGATCGCGGTAGACAAGGGCCGATGGGCAACCACGGCGAGATTTTCGATCAAATCGTCAGAAAAACCACCGGGTGGCGGCCAACCTATTCCCGGTGGTTTTTCTTGTCTCGCGCCTGCTTGCGGGCGGTAAGCAACGTGTTAATTCCGGTCAGAATCCCGATCAGCTTCGTCACCCCGTCCAATAGCTTTAAGCACAATTCAAGAATGGACAACGGCCTCACCCCCTCTCGGGCTGGCTTCACCGCGTCCACCCACCGGTGTACCTCGTCCATTTTATTATACCAAATTCTTGAAAATGATAGAAGCTGATTCAAAGGGCTGATACTCTTCGCACCCTCGGGTCGTCGCTGCATGTGCCTGTATACATAAACGGGTTAAGCTGGCGAGCTGCAGCCTGAAAAATGTATACAAAATTCTAATTTATATGTGGAACCCTCTATTTGCCCGGTCGAGGTCATTCTTTCAAGAAACCCAGAGTACCGCCCCTTAAGCCGAAAGATTTCCGAAATGACTGAAAATTGGCGCAAGGACGCCACTTCCTCCACGCAACCGCCTGAAAGGCAGACTGCACGAATATTCTTTTGCAAGATACGCCGCTTCCTTTTCACTTTTCTCTAGACAAAAGCAGTTTCAACCCTTGTCTTATCGCTTCAGTTCGAGAAATGCTGTGCTCAGCATAAGCAATCAAAGCCTCGTCCATTTCCTCTTCAAAGTGCACTTTTATGCTGACACTCTTAGGGTTGTCTACTTTTGGCCGTCCTGTTCGTGGACTCAGCCCTATCACCTCACCTTCTGCACACCACACATTTATAACAATATTTTTGCACTCCATAAAGTCAAGATCGTAGTAAGGAAAATAATTCATTACTAATATTGAGGCTGATGCGGAAGAAACCAACAAATTAAAAACAGGATCAAGTAGACGAAAAGCGCCCCCTTGATCCTAAGATAAACGTGATTTCGATTCCATCAACATCAGTGCAGGCCTCTCTGGCGTCCCCCCGTTTTCCTCACCGGCATGGTCCGAAGCCATTGTGCAGCACGCAAGGCGAACCGTGAGAGACGCTCGTTAGCTACACCAAAAACATCGCCACCACCGTCGTCACAGCAAGCCCGATCAGCACCGGCTTCAGGTTGCGCCGCGCCAGCTCAAACGGGCTGACGCCGCAGATCGCCGCGGCGGGGATGAGCGCCCACGGGATCAGCGTGCCGCCGCCGACCCAGATGGCGGCCACTTGGCCGAGCGCGGTCAGCGTCGCTGTCCCCGAGCCGATGGCGGTGCCGAACAGCTGAGCGATCGAGCCGGCCAGCGAAATGCCCGAAAAGCCGGAGCCGTCCAGACCGGTGATCGCTCCGGTGACAGCCAGCGTAATCGCGCCGACGATGCCGTTCAGCGGCACGATGCCGGCCAGGGCCGCGCCAAGGTCGTTGACGATGCCATGCGATGTTTCGGGCAGCACCTGTCCGAATAGCTCCGCAAAAGCGGCATCACCGAGATAAAAAAAGGCGGCGATCGGAATGACCGGGCCGAACACCTTAAAGCCGAAGACCAGACCGTCGATCAGGTAGGACGTGACCTTCTCCAGGCCGCGGTTTTGGTGGGCCAGCAGCGTCACCGCGATCAAAATCAGCACCGCCGTCCCGCCCACGAGCGCCGTAGCATCGCCGCCTTGAAGGTGGAGCAGGAGCATCGCGACCACGTCGGCGGCAAACAGCAGAGGGATCAGGACGGCAAGCCATTTGCGGGCTTTGAGGGGCAGCGCGGCCCGTTCCTCATGGCCGGCCGAACGCTCCTCCCCCAGCACGCCGCCCGCGCCGGTTTTGGCCGCGGCCAGCCCGTCTCTCCAGGCTCCGCTGCGCATGTCCCGGCGCATCATCCAAAAGGCCGTGATGGTGCTCACCAGGCCCATCACGATCACCAGCGGCACGCTTGCCGCCATCACGCTGCCGACCGGGAGCCCGGCGGCATCCGCCGTCAATTTCGGGGCGCCTTGAATAATATAGTCGCCGGACAGAGCGATGCCATGTCCGAACAAATTCATCGCGACGGCCGCGCCAAGTGCCGGCAGCCCGACACGAAGTGCCACCGGAAGCAGGACGGCCCCGATCAAGGCGATCGCCGGCGACGGCCAGAAGAAAAAGGAAGTCACCATCATAATGAGGCCGATGCCCCAATATGCCATCGAAGGCGTGCGCAAAAAACGCGTCAGCGGCGCCACCATCGTTTCGTTAATACCGGTTCGCATCAGCACCCGGCTCATCGCCACGATGATCGAAATGATCATGATCGTACTCATCAGTTCTTTAGTGGCGTAGATAAACGAATTGAAGATGCCCGAAATCGAACCGCTGAGCGTTCCCGTAGCAAGCAGTCCGAGCGCAAATATGCCGGCCACGCAAATCATCGTCGTATCCCGCCGTTTGATCATCAGCACCAATATGAACACGATGAAGGCCAGATACACGTAATGGATCGCCGACAGCTCTATTCCTATCATGGTGTCACGCCCCTTTTCCAAGCATATTGTGCTATATGCTATGCAGGAGCCCAGGCAAAAGTTCGATCCATGGCGATTACTGATGTTTGGTTGTGTCGAAGTTTGGCGTTGAAGTAAGATGGCAGTGAGGTAGTAGCGAAGTAGTGCGAGGTTGTGTGAGGTTGTGTGAGGTTGTGCGAGGTTGTGCGAGGTTGTGCGAGGTTGTGCGAGGTTGTGCGAGGTTGTGCGAGGTTGTGTGAGGTGGAATGAAGTAGCATGAAGTTGCATGAAGTTGCATGAAGTTGCATGAAGTTGCATGAAGTTGCATGAAGTAGCGTGAGGTTATAGTGGAGAGTGAAGTTATAGTAGATAGTCGAGATAGTGGGGGCGGAAGAGTTAAGACGGCAAGTTGATCAGGGGAGTGATATCCAGCAAAATGTGAAGTCTAGTGAAATGTTAAATGTCCTGTGAAGTAGTAACGTCCTGCGAGGTTGTAACGTCCTGCGAGGTTGTAACGTCCTGCGAGGTTGTAACATACTGCGAGGTTGTAACATACTGCGAAATTGCAATATCCTGAAAAGTAGCCCTCATCCTGCAAATTAGCATCATCTTGCGAAGTAGTAACATCCTGCGAGGTGCAGAATTCCACGAAATGCAAAAGTGCATGCGAATTTTGTCAAAACCTCCCGAAACGGGCCAACGAGATGCAAAAGTGCATTTCAATTCCGCCAAAAACATCAAAAATTTCTAAAACGGCCCCGATCAACTGCACTTTTGCAGGCGAATCGTCTAAAAGGGGGCATTCGCGAAAAATGAGATGCACTTTTGCATTTGGTTCAACATGCAGTGGGTTCCATGTGCTGTAGCGAAAGCTAGTTTCAGACCAAACCTGTTACTAACAAACCAACTGTTTCAGACTAAACCAAATTGTAGTCCCTGATTTTTTTGTACAAGGTTCCGCGGGAGATGCCAAGCAGCTTGGCGGCATTGCTTTTGTTCCCGGCAGCGCGCTCCAGCGCCTCCTTCATCAGCTCGATTTCTTCCTCGGGCGTAATCCGGGGCTTCAGCATTCTGGACGGAGGTTCAAAGCCTGATCCTCCCGACTTCTCCATTCCTTGCCCTCCGGCCTGACCGGAAGTGGAATGAGCCCCCATAACCCGGCCGGAGGCGGAGCGAACCCCCATGACCTGGCCGGAAGCGGAGAGACCCTCCCCGCCACCCCCCTCGCCGTCAAGCTCCAACTGAGCCTGCCGCTGCTGTAGCGCCTCGGGCAGATGCTCAAGCGTAATCCGGTCGTTTTCGCTCAAAATGACGCAGCGCTCCATCACCGCCCGCAGCTCGGTCTGGTTGCCCGGCCAGTCGTAATTCAAAAAGGCCAGCATCACTTCCGGGGCCACCACCGGCACCGGCTTTTGATATTGCAGCGAAAAGGTGCGCAAATACGTCTGGATCAAAGTGGACAGATCCTCCTTGCGTTCCCTGAGCGGCGGCACCTTTAGCGAAACAACGTTCAAGGCGTAGTACAAGTCCGCCCGGAATTTCCCTTCCTGCACCAGCCGCTCCAGATCCTGCACCGTGGCCGCGAAAATCCGCGTGGATACGGGCGTCTCCTCACCGCCGCCGATCCGTGCAACCATACGGCTTTTCATGAACCGGCACAGCTTATCCTGGACATCCGGTGAGAGGCGGTCGATTTCGTTCAAAAACAGCGAACCTCCGTCGGCCGCCTCCAGCTTGCCGGCCTGACCGGACGGCCTGCCGGAAAAAGCGCCACCCTGATAGCCGAACAGCTCCGCCTCGGCCAGCCCTACGGGGATGGCGCCGCAATTGACCGACAGAAACGGCCCCTCGCTCCGGCGGCTGGCCCGGTGGATCACCTTCGCCAACTGTTCCTTGCCCGCGCCGGTTTCGCCGATGAACAGCACGGGCGAATCGGTTTCGGCGATTTTTTTGGCGATTTTCACCACCTTGCCCATGCTTTCGCCGCGGGCGTGCAGCAGCGCAAACGGATCCCGGTCGCCCATTTTGTGGGTCAGCAGGCGCGATTGCGCGGCCCCCAGCTCGTCGTTCAGCTTGACGAGATGCGTGATGTCCTGCTCGGTCGCTACCCCGCCGATGATTTCGCCGCCATCCGCTAGGATCGGCGAAGCATTGATCAGGACGTGAGTGTCCGGCCGCGGACGGTGATACGCTCCCTGCAGCCGCCGGCCTTCGTCCAGAATCTTCAGCACGACCAGCGCCTCCGGATCGAAATGCTCCCCGATCGTTCGCCCGGCAATGTCCTCCTTGGCAATCCCATATACTTCTTCGGCCACCGCATTCCAGCCGACCACCGTCCCGTTCCGGTCCACGACCGTCACGGCGTCGCTAACCGTCTCCAGCAGCGTCCGGAAATAAGCCTCTGTCTGCCGCCCGGTCTCCCCCACCGCCCGCAGCATCTCGCCAAACGGGCAGTATCCGATCGGCCGCCCCTTCTCGTCCGCGACAACGATGGCCGTCCGGCCGCCGGCTTCAGACAGCTTGACGATCAGCTCATGCAGCGGGCCGCTCACGCTCAACTCCACCTCGTGGACAACAACCGCCGCAAAAGCCGCGCCATGCGCAGCCAAATACTCGCCGATGCGGCCCGTCACCTCCTCAAGCAAGCTGGCGTCGCGGGGGGCAAACAGGCACACTCCCCCGTCCCCCGCCGCCGTAACGACCATCTTGCCCTGCCGAAGCGCCGCCAGCAGTGCAGAAACTTTTTCTTCCGGCTTCAGTTCTACGAAATCCCGGCGAATCAGCCGCTCCCGTTCAACATTGAACATTTCGATTACCTCGCACGTCGTTGCAATTTATTTGTAAATCTAACATGAAAAAAGCGGCGTTTCAATACTCGTTTAACGAGATTAGCTTGACGCGTAAAGGGGAGAAGACGCAGGAGTCGAAGGCTCAAACTGTTCATTTTTGAACATAATTAAGATTTCCACAATAAAATTTTGTTTATTTCTCGGACACATATTGTTCATTTATTTAAAATATTGTATATTTTGTGTACAACGACATATGGAAAAGGATGGGTGCCATGGATGCGTTAATGAGAACGCTGTTTTTGGCCTTGGCCCAAAACCGGTCCGTGAGCAAACTGGCCCGCCGATACGGCCTCCGTTTCGGGGCTAGCCGGTTCGTCGCCGGGGAAACGCTTGAGCAGGCCATCGAAACCGTACGCCGATTAAACGGCTCCGGACGGGAAGCGACGCTCGACCACCTGGGCGAATTCGTTTCGAACGAAGCGGAAGCCAGCCGCTCCACCGAGATGTGCCTGAGAACGCTCGACGCGATCGCAGCCTCCGGGGTACGGGCCAATCTGTCGCTGAAGTTGACTTCGCTTGGCCTCGGCATCAGCGAGGAGCTGTGCATGCGCAACATGACGGACATCCTGGAGCGCGCCCGCATCCACGGTTTGTTCGTCCGCATCGACATGGAGGATCATGCGCAGTGCGAAAAAACGATCGCCATCTACAGACGCCTCCGCCGGGAATTCGACCATGTCGGCATCGTCATCCAGGCTTATTTGTACCGCTCCGTGCAGGATCTCGCAGACCTCAAAGAACTGAAGCCCAACCTGCGCCTCGTTAAAGGGGCTTACAAAGAGCCGCCCGAAGTGGCTTATCCGAACAAGCCGGACGTCGACGAAAATTTCAAACGCCTCATTTCCACTCACCTCAAGAACGGCAACTATACCGCTATAGCAACACATGACCCGCAAATCATCGGCTTCACCAAACAGCTCGTAAAACAACTGAATATTCCGCTTAACCAATTCGAGTTCCAAATGCTGTACGGGATACGCGAGGAACTTCAGCTGCAGCTCGCCCGCGAAGGCTACAAAGTACGCATCTACGTTCCTTTCGGACGGGATTGGTTCGGCTACTTCATGCGCCGTCTCGCCGAGCGTCCGGCCAATGTCTGGTTTGTGTTGAAGAACCTTTTTAAATAATCCCTCTGAAAAGGAGACTTCCCTCATGAACAAAACGGCAAAACCCGCTGTATTCCGCAACGAGCCTTTTACCGATTTCAGCCAGGAGCCCGGCAAGCGGGCCATGCAGGAGGCGATCGCCAAGGTCAAGTCCGAGCTGGGGCGCGAATATCCGCTGCGAATCGGCGGCGAGCTTATTTTTACGGAAGACAAGATCTGTTCCTTCAACCCGGGGCAAACCGGCGAAACAATCGGATGGGTAAGCAAAGCCGACCGTGTACTTGCCGAAAAGGCAATGCAGACGGCGCTGGAGACGTTTGAGTCGTGGAAAAAAACAGCGGCGCAAACGCGCGCGGAAATTCTGCTGAAAGCCGCCGCCATCATGCAGGAGCGCAAGCACGAGTTCTCCGCCCTGATGGTCCTCGAGGCCGGCAAAAACTACGCCGAAGCCGATGCCGACACGGCGGAAGCGATCGATTTCCTGAATTTTTACGCGCGGGAAATGATCCGGCTGAGCGAAATCAACGAGACGATGCCGCTCACCCCGGTGGCCGGCGAAGAGAACCGTCTGACGTATATTCCGCTTGGTGTCGGCGTCATTATCCCGCCCTGGAACTTTCCGCTGGCGATCTGCGCCGGCATGACCTCGGCGGCCATCGTCGCCGGCAACACCGTCCTGCTGAAGCCCGCTTCCAACACATCGGTGATCGCCGCCAAGTTCGCCGCTTTAATGGAAGAAGCAGGCCTGCCGGCCGGGGTGCTCAACTTTGTTCCGGGCAGCGGCGCGGAGGTGGGCGATTACTTGACAACGCACCCCCAAACCCGGTTTATCAGCTTCACCGGCTCAAAGGAAGTGGGCCTGCACATCAACAAGCTGGCGGCCGGCGTCGCCCCGGGGCAGCTCTGGATCAAGCGGGTCGTGGCGGAAATGGGCGGCAAAGACGGCATCGTGGTGGACGAAACCGCCGACCTGGACGCGGCCGCCCAGGCGATCGTCACCTCGGCGTTCGGCTACCAGGGGCAAAAATGCTCCGCCGGATCCCGGGCTTTTATCGTGGAGGCGGTGTATGACGAGGTCGTGAAAAAAGTGGTGGAGTTGACCCGGCGGCTGACGATCGGACTGCCTGAGCACAATTTCCCCATCGGCCCGGTGATCGACGAAAGCTCTTACCGCAAGGTGCTGAAGTACATCGAGATCGGCAAACAAGAGGGCGAGCTGCTGACTGGGGGCCGTCAAGCCGAAGTGACCGGCGCGCAAGGGTTTTATATCGAGCCGGCGGTTTTTGCCGGCGTGAGCGGTAAGGCCCGGATCATGCAGGAGGAGATTTTCGGGCCGGTGCTGGCGATCGGCAAAGCGCAGGATTGGCGGGAAGCGGTCCGGCTGTTCAATGACACCGAGTTCGGTTTGACGGGAGCTTTTTTCTCACGGGATGAAGATCGGATCTACGAAGCGCTGGAAACGATGCATTGCGGCAATCTTTACGTGAACCGGAAATGCACCGGCGCCCTGGTGGGGGGCCACCCGTTCGGCGGGTTCAATATGTCCGGCACCGACTCGAAAGCGGGAGGCTACGATTATTTGCTGCTGTTCACGCAAGCCAAGCTGACCTCGCGAAAAAAATAACGCCGGTGCGAAGAATCCCGATATGAATAGCGATACGGTTGCCGATACTATTGCCGATGTGGATATAGTTCAAGTGCGTGTTCAAAAAGGTCGGTTTTCAGCACCGAGAAGATTGGATGAAGCCAGGGGCCGAGGAGCGGAGCGTACGTTTGGGGTACGTGAGCACCGGAGGGTCCGGCTGAATTCAAGATTCGATGCCGAGTTACTTCTTGAATTCTCTTCGTGATCAAAAGCGGACTTTTTGAACAACCTCTTTAAATATGGACATGAAAAGGGGATAAACGTCATGAAGGGGAAGCTCATTAACGCGGAAAGCGGGAACGTGTTTACCAGTACGCAGCAGTTGATCCGGACTGCCCTGCAGACGATGAACGAGCCCGCGGCGATGTACGAACTGCTCAAGGAGCCGCTGCGGACGCTGACGGTGCGGATTCCCGTCAAAATGGACGACGGCTCGGTCAAAGTGTTCACCGGATACCGCGCGCAGCATAACGATGCGGTGGGTCCGACCAAAGGGGGCGTGCGGTTCCATCCCGACGTCACGGAGGAGGAGGTCAAGGCCCTGTCGCTGTGGATGAGCATCAAATGCGGCATCGTGAACCTGCCGTACGGCGGCGGAAAAGGCGGGGTCGTCTGCGACCCCCGCACCATGTCCCTGCGCGAGCTGGAGGCGTTAAGCCGGGGATATGTCCGCGCCGTAAGCCAAATCGTCGGCCCGACCAAGGATATCCCGGCGCCCGATGTATATACCAATTCGCAGGTCATGGCCTGGATGCTCGACGAATACAGCCGCATCCGCGAGTTCGACTCGCCCGGCTTCATCACCGGCAAACCGGTCGTGCTGGGCGGCTCGCTGGGCCGGGAGTCGTCGACGGCGCTCGGCGTGACGATCGTGCTGCAAGAAGCGGTCAAAAAAGCCGGCATGACCGTCGAAGGCTCGCGCGTCATTATCCAAGGCTTCGGCAACGCCGGCGGTTACCTGGCCAAGTTCCTGCACGACGCCGGGGCGGTGATCGTCGGAATCGCCGACGCGCGCGGAGCTTTGTACCACCCGGACGGACTCGATATCCTCGAACTGCTGGACCGGCGCGACTCGTTCGGAACCGTATCCCACCTGTTCCCGGGCCGGATCACGAACCGGGAGCTGCTGGTGCAGGATTGCGATATCCTGATCCCGGCGGCGATCGAAAATCAAATCACGGAGGAGAACGCTCCCGACATCAAAGCCAAGCTGCTGGTGGAGGCGGCCAACGGCCCGACGACGTACGCGGCGACGGAAATCCTGACAAAGCGCGGCGTCCTGATCGTGCCGGATGTGCTGGCCAGCGCCGGCGGCGTGGTCGTGTCCTATTTTGAATGGGTGCAAAATAATCAAGGCTACTATTGGACGCTGGAGGAAATCAACAAGAAGCTGGCCGACATCCTGACCGCCGCGTTCGAAACGGTGTACCGGACCTCCAGGCTGCGGGGCGTCAATATGCGGCTGGCCGCTTATATCGTTGGCCTGAAAAGAATGACCGAGGCCGTAAAATGGCGGGGGTGGATCTAACTATGGCAACTACGCTGATCATTATCCGGCTGGAGCTGGATCACGAGCACGTCAGCTTCGGCGATGTCGCCGCCGCGGTCAGCCAGGCCGGCGGAGACATAACGTCGATCGACGTTATCTCTTCGGCCAAAGGTTCGTCGATCCGCGACATCACCGTGGACACGGGCGACCGTGATGAAGCCGCCATCGTAGGCGCGCTGCGAAGGCTGCCCGGCGTCCGGCTGATCAATGTGTCCGACCGCACGTTCCTGATGCATCTCGGCGGCAAAATCTCTATCAAGCCGACGCTGCCGATCCGCAACCGCGACGATTTATCGCAGGTGTACACTCCCGGCGTCGCCAAAGTGTGCAAGGCGATCCACGAAAGCCCGGCCAAGGCGTTTTCGCTGACGATCAAGCGCAATACCGTCGCCGTGATCACGGACGGCACCGCCGTGCTTGGCCTTGGCGGCATCGGCCCGTACGCCGCCGCGCCGGTCATGGAAGGCAAAGCGATGCTGTTCAAGCAGTTGGCCGGGGTGGATGCTTTTCCGCTATGCCTCGATACGAGCGACACGGAGGAAATCATCCGCACCGTCAAAGCGGTCGCTCCGATTTTCGGCGGCATCAACCTCGAAGATATCAGCTCCCCGCGCTGCTTTGAAATCGAGCGGCGGCTGGCGGAGGAGCTGGATATCCCGGTGTTTCACGACGATCAGCACGGCACCGCGGTCGTCGTCACCGCCGGCCTGATCAACGCGCTGAAGGTGGTCGGCAAACGGATGTCCGAGGTGCGGGTCGTCGTAAGCGGTGTCGGTGCGGCCGGCGTGTCCATCTGCAAAATGCTGCTCGCCGCAGGCGTCACCCGGCTTGTTCCGGTGGATAGAGCCGGTGCCATCGTGTTCGGTGGCAAATACGAGCACCCGATGTGGCAGTGGCTGGCGGAGCAGCCGCAGGTGGAGGCACGCGCCGGCGCGCTGAAGGACGTCCTGCCCGGGGCCGACGTCTTCATCGGCGTCTCGTCCGGCGGCCTGCTCGCCGGCGCCGATATCCGAGCGATGAACGAGCGGCCGATCGTGTTCGCGCTGGCCAATCCGGAGCCGGAGATCAAGCCGGAGGAAGCGCTGAAGCATGCGGCCGTGGTCGCCACGGGGCGAAGCGACTATCCGAACCAGATCAACAATGTGCTCGTTTTCCCCGGCTTGTTCCGCGGCGCGCTCGACTGCCGCGCCAGACGGATCAACGAGGCGATGAAGCTGGCCGCCGCGGAGGCGATCGCCTCGTCCGTGACGGACGAGGAGCGGAATGAGCAGTACATCATTCCAAGCATTTTCAACGACCAGGTGGTCCCCCTCGTCCGTAAGGCGATCGTGATCGCGGCGATATCGACCGGAGTGGCCCGGCGCATTCCGCCGGATTTCCGGTAAGCTGGAGCCAGTTGGCGGTGCAACGACGGATGATCCGGTTGTACTCACTTGCCGCATACCACCAACGGATCTGAATACAAACCGAACATTAACTCCAATTCATAATTTATCCATGGTAAATTATTGAATAAAATATACAATTATGCTATATTAAAACTATCCGGCCGGTTTATATCAAAGAAGTAAGGAAGTTTAAAAATGAGCATTTTAAAATCTTTAAAACTCACTTTTCCATTACTATTATCCTGTACCTTACTGCTTTCTAACGGAGGAACTGTATTTGCAGAGGGGAGTCAAAATGGGGACATGGAACCGACTTCTGAGATATCTTCTCAATCAACCTCTGTTATTAAGATGTCCCTTGATCCAGAATTAAACAAGAAATTTGCTGAACAACAAGGATATGGCCTGATTCCATTATCGGAGCATCCAGATTTTTTCACTAATTCTGAAACTTATGCCTCCTCTGAATATAAACTTATACAAACAATTACTGGAGGTGGAACAACTACTGGAGCAGAATCCTATGCAGTTTACAAAATGTATAAGTCTGTAACTAAAGGTGATGACATTATTACTTTTGAGTTTCAATCGAATGCGAAACCAAAATCAGGATATAGTTTAGTTGGGTTTACAGAGTCTCATTGGATTGGAGAACCTGCATATGAGGTAATAGATTGGTCACCGAAAGGAACAACAAAAACAACAAGTGGCAGCACTATAAAATGGGAAATAAACCCAAGCTATAAAGGTTTTTCTCTAGGGAAACTAGCAGGTGAATTTGGAGGGAAAAATGGTTCAATAACGGGAAATTACCAGGGATTGGATTGAACATTAAAAACATTAGAGAATATGAATTTTCTAAAAAATTGATTTTACAAAGCTATACCGAAAGGGAGTATCTGGATGATAATTTGAGGTATGAAGATATCAAGAAAGTACTCAATATTAATGGCGCCAAAATTGTCGAATCAACAATAACCGAATTTAAACAACAAGTAGATAATACCAACGTAGATAGAAAACTAGTTCTGCCTCCAGACTCTAATCTTCAAGAAGGGTCAATTTATTATGTGCTATTTTCTTATCTTGAGAAACAAAGTAACGAAAAATACCATTTTTATACTGATTTAGATGGATCGTCAGGATACCTAGAAAGTTATGGTCAAGAGTTAATAAATGTAAATGGAAAAAACAAAAAAAATACCATTAAGCTAGAAACAAATGTTCCAGTGAAAACCGAGCTATGGTATGACCAAGATACTGGTGTCCTTCTGAAAAAAATTGAGTACTTTAATCAAAATTATATCCTTCGTTACGAAATCAATTTAGATTCCTTGAAGGAGTAGCTACCTATGAAAAAAAGAATTATCTATTTACTAGCAGCTATTTTTGCCTTAATTGTACTTTTTAGTATCTTTATTTATCCTTCTTTTTATAAATATATGTATATAGAAACTGACAATGGTAAGTTTCCAGTAAGAATTAATGTGATAACTCAAAACGCAGAAATTTTGACTTTAGATGGTTGGTTGGATATTGTAAATTAATAAAGCAATTTCACAATTATATTGAATAAATAACAGTTACCAAATAAAAAAACAGGTTATTCCTGCAAACAAATGAAATCAAGTGCAATTCATCAAAAAATAGTTTATCCGTATCTGTAAAAAGTCCTTCCTTTCAAAGTGGTTGATGGATAAATAGAATTTCCTCCTTCTCCGTTACAACCCCATAAACAATCGGTCTTCCTAGATAGTAGCTTTACGATTTATTAGGATAAAAGGAGCAGAGAAAGACCCTATCCTCAGCAAACATGGAGGCAGGGTCTTTTTATATATTCAAAATTTTGATTACATATTTTTTAAACTATTATATATTTACTTTAACTAGACTTTCAGACAGCCAGAGGGGAAATGAAAGATTACAAGTTGAGGGGAAGAGCTTTCTTGAGCAAAAAGCTTTATATCAAGGTAATCACCACGGCAGCCCTGCTTAGCGCCTGCGCGCTGCCGGCCCATGCGGCAACCACTTTCACGGACATCGACGGCTCCTATGCCAAAGATGCGATCGTGAAGCTTGCGGAGTCCGGGATTTTGAACGGCAAGGGCAACGGGAAATTCGATCCGACAGGAACCATTGAGCGCCAGGATTTTGCTATCATCCTCGCCAAAGCGCTGGGACTGGATGTGTCGGCGCCCCCGGCGTCGGCCACCTTCCAGGACGTGCCCGCGGCCAATTATGCCTATAGTGCCGTGGAAGCCGCGGTCAAAGCCGGTTTGATAAACGGCTACGGTAACGGCGTTTTCGGCAATGGCAACAATTTATCGCGGCAGGATTTGGCGGTTATTCTGGTGCGGGCGCTTGGGGTTGATGCGGCCGGTAAAGCGGCGGACCTGAAATTCAGCGACGCGGCTTCCATTTCCGGTTACGCCAAAGATGCGGTCGCAGCAGCCGTTGAATTGGGCCTCATCTCCGGCTATCCCAACGGCACGTTTAAACCTGACGGCAGCGCGCAAAGACAAGAGGTGGCTTCGCTCACCAGCAAATTCATCGAAACGCTGGACACTCTTAAAGGCGAGGATTCTTCTCCGGACACGAAGCCTTCCGAAGGTGATACGGACGCATCGAAGCAGCCTGAAACAACTCCTGCGGCAAGCGGGACGGACAGCGGCGGCGGAACTTTGATTGCCGGCCGCGGAAACAGCAATAGCAGCGGTGGCGGCAGCGGTACAAACCGGCCGGATACAACCGCCCCCACGGTCACGGTTGTATCCGCTTCACCGGTGAAGATCGGACAAGCCGTTGCCGTCAAATCCAGCGAAGCCGGCTATGTTTACCTTGTCCCGGCCGCCAAAAATCCGTTGACCAAGGCAGATTTGGATGCCCTGGTCTCCGCAGCATCCGCCAGCGGGGCGGCCGTTTCCGCAGCCGGCGGCATGGCCGAAATCCCTACCTCCGGCCTCACGGAAGGGGATTATAAGGTTTACGCGGTCGACGCCGCCGGCAATGTGTCGGCACCTTCGGCACCGGTGTCATTGACCGCCGCCCAAGAACTGCCGCTTGAAATCAAGCTGGCGGAGGGAGCCGCGCTTTATCTGAACAGCGTTCTTTTACCGGATCAGGCTGCCGTTACGATTTCATCCGGGGATACATCCGAATCCGAAAGAGCGGAATACTCCTACAACAAGCGGAATATCAGGGACTTCTTGCAAGTCAAGCGCGGTGAAACGGCCGGAAGCATCAAATACGCTCCGGAAAAAGGCGCCTTCAACGTGGCCGATTCGTCCACCCATGCCGTGATCGCTACGGTTACGCTGAGCACATACTCCGATCTCGTTTCTATTATTCCGTCCAACGACGGGATCATCATGATTCCTGTCAAGGAAGCGACGGAAAACACGGAAGCGTCCCTGTTCTTTAATCTTTGGGAAAACGGCGTCGTGCTCGGCAGTCAGGAACTCCGGATTACGTTTGACGAGACGCCGCCAACCGTAACCGGCAGCACGTATAACGAAGACGGAACGATTAGCTTAACCTTCAGTGAGGATTTGTCGGTTTCGCCGGACTTTGGCGGCATCACGCTTGATTTTTCGGCCAGCGGCGACTTCACGGACGAGGACACGAAGCACTTGAATCCCTTCGGAGATTACACCGTGACGATGCTCAGCCGCCATGAATTCAGAATCGAGCTGAACCCAAGCACGGCTGCTTACCTGAAGCTCCAGAGCCCAGGCAGATTCCGCATCGTCGCAATCGGCGGTTGGGATTTTGCCCGGAATCCCGTGATGCTGTCCGAGCCTGTCTTTATCGATATCCCGGGGGAGGCGGAGATCACGCCGGAGGAAGCACCGAAGTAATACCTGAACGTGATCTTCTTCGTGGAGGCGGAAAACGGGGATATGGTCCGGTTCATGAACCGCCATATCCCCGCTGCTTTATTCGTTCAAAAAGGTCGTCACGCGGTTTTGAATCAATTTTGCCGCTTCCTCCGCGGATTTTTGCCCGCTAAAGAACGCCAACGATTCCTCACCCACGATGGCGATCACCTTCCCGTCGAGCTGCGAATATTGGTCCACCGTATCCAATAGCTGCTGGAACCGGGTGAATTCCTCATCCTCCGCCTTCACGGCTTTTCCGTCAGGCAGTTTGTAGGTGCCTTCCCCGATTTGCTGCTTGATCTCCTCCAGCTTTTGCCCGTTCACCGATTTGAGCAGCGAAAATCCGCTGCGCTCTCGTATAGATTGCGCCTCTTCGGACAGGAGGAAGCTCACCAGCTTCCAGGCTTCTTCCGGGACGGGCGTCTTCGCACGGATGCCAAGCTGGGTAAGGGGAATGATCCGCATCGCGCCGGATTGCTCCGCGCTGTGGGGCTTTTGCAACAGCTGCGGATGGTCGAAGTACGTATGCGTAACGTTGATTACATCGGCCGGTTCGAACAAGACGGCGGAATAAAACAGCTGCTTGCCAAGTTCTGCCGGATTCCCGGTCATGATACCGTCATCGTACATCTTTTTCACTTGCTGCAGCAGCGCCACGAATTCTGGTGAATCAAACTTCGCTTTTTTTGCCGCCGAATCTACGTACGTCCCGTAGCTGTCGACCACCATTTCCTGCGTCAGCATCTCCGGCGGGTAATCCGCCATTGCATAAATCCCTTCCTTGCCCTGCGTCAACGTCTTCGCAACAGCGGCAAAATCCTGCCAGGTCCAGGTTTCCTCCTGGATGCCGGCGTCTTTCAACACCTCGCCGTCGCCGATAAACGCCCTCAGGCTAAAGCCGGCCGGAACAGCGTACAGGCCGCCGCTTTCCTTCATCGCCTCCAGCACATTCATTTGCACATCGTCCGTGTTCACAGTCTTATCCTGGCTCAACAGCGAATCCATGTTCAAAAGCAGGCCCTTTCCGACATAATCGCCCACCGGCAAGTTATCGAGCTCGAACACGTCTGCTCCTTGCCCCGAGAGCAACTCCGTATTGATCGACTTCCGGTACTCGTCCAAATCGCCGGGCTCACTCTCTTCTCCGGCTTGCTTGTAAGCCTGAACGTTCAAATCGATGTCCGGGTATTTCGCTTCAAACTTACGCTCCAACGCTTCATAAAAAGGAGTCATTTCCTGAACCGATAAGGTCAGCCGGGTTTTGCCCCCTTCCTGGGCAGGCTGCTCTTTCTTCCCGCCCGTCTCCGGCCCTCCGCCGCCGGCTCCGCATGCGGTCATCGCCACCGAAAGTATTAAAGCTCCAATTAGTGTCATTGCCAACCGTTTTTTCATGGGATATACCTCCTTGTTCTCCTCACATCTTTATTTAAAGTCCGTGTTCAAAAAGTCAGGTTTTCAACAATTTATTGCAAACGAATCTGGTTGCCGTCCTGCAACGGCTCGCTGCTTTCCAGGATAATCAGGTCTCCTTCATACAGGAGATCCGCCGGAATCATCGTTTCCCCTTCGTTCACGGCGCTCGTTTCGATCGGCACCTTGCGGGCCACAAACACATTGCCCAAAGCGCCCAGCTGTTCCTCCACCTTGAAAATAAACCGCTTTTCGCCGTCGCGATGAACCGCTTCGTTCGGAAGCACCCAGCCTTTGTCGGAGGAAACCTGCTCCAGCTTGACCGAAGCCTGCTCGCCCCCTTTCAGGCCGGGATCGGCCACATGGATACGCAGCAGCTTTTGCGGCACCGCCTCCAACGTTCCGGCACCGTTCTCCGGCGAACCGTAGCTCCGCGCCCCCGCATCGGCCATTTCTTCGATCGTGCCCTCCAGCCTGTACGCCAGTTGATCGGCGGCCTGGGCAACCTCAACCTCGATGTTCTGCCCGACCCTGGTCCCGAGACGGCCGATCAGTCGCCCGTCGACGGCAATCTCCAGCAGGTATCCCGCGCTGCCGCTCGATACCACCGCATCCGGCAGTCCCGCCGAGGCCAAGCCCTCCACCGCATTCACTTCCTCAATCACCCCGTTAAACGGGGCCAAAAGTTCCCGCTCGCGGTTTAACTGCTCCTGCAGCCCCGCGATTTTCCGCTCCTGCACCGAGATATCGAGCTTTCGCGTTTCCAACTCGCGTTTAGTCGTACGAAGGGCGGAATCGTCTCCGCTAACCGTCGCCTGAATAAATTGATCCTGAACGTTTTGCAGCGCGATTCGTTGCTTCTTTAGCTCTGCGAGCTCATCCTCAAGCTCACGCTCGGCGGCGCCGCTGTCGTAAAGCACAAGCTTCTGCCCTTTTTTAACCGCTTCGCCTTCCTTCACGAGCACTTCCCGGACCTTCCAGCCCGCCGGATTCGCCAGCTCCGCCTGCTTTGCCGGCCGCAAGATCCCGCTGCCCTCCAGCTTGTATGTAAGCCCCCCGGCCGCCGCCTGCACCGTCCGGACCTTCGGTAAGGTCACCGATTGGAGCGTGTTGCTGAAAAACGTGAAAAACAGCAGTCCCCCCATCAGCAGCATAAAGACGGTGAAAATCAGTTTTTTCCGTTTACGATCAGCCTGCTCTTTCGCTAACTCCATCGTTTTGCATCCCCCCTTATCCCTTGATCCCGGACAACTGCACGCCTTCGATGAAATATGTCTCCGCATAGAGGAACAACAGCACCATCGGAGACATGTACAGCATGGATGCGGCAAAAGCCGTCCCCCATTCTCCGCTTAATCTCGATAGAAAGACCGATAAAGGCTGCTTGAGCGGGTCCAAAAAGATCAGCGGCTGCTCGACCATATTCCAATAATCGACGAACAGCAAGACCACTAGCGCCGCCAGTCCCGGTTTGACCATCGGCAGGATGAGCGCCAGGAATATCCGCGGATGGCCGGCGCCGTCCATTTTGGCGGCTTCGATATAAGCGTAAGGGATATGCAGCATGAACTGGCGCAGCATGAATACCCCGAACGCGGCGAACACGCCCGGCAGGATCACCGCTCCCGGGCTGTGCAGCAGCCCCAGCTTATCGGCCATGATATAGTTGGGGACCAGCGTCACCTGAAAGGGCATCAGCATCGACAGTAAATAGACCAGGAAGAGCGCGTCACGTCCGCGAAACCGCAGTTTGGAAAGCGCATAGGCGGCCATCGCCGCCACCGCCGTTTGTCCGGCGATGATCGGCAGCACCAGTCCCGCGGAATTCCAAAACATCACCAAATATTTCGGGGTATACACCAACAGCCGGCCGTACTGCTCCAAGGTGACCTGGTCCGGCACCCATTTCAGATTGACGAAGGTTCCGGCACCGGTCGAAGTCACCTCCGTGAGCTTTCCGATCACCCCGTAATTGATCTCCAGCTCCTGTTCCGTCATCAGCGAATTGGTGAACGTAATGACGACCGGGAACAGCAGCAGCAAGCCGATCACCCCCAGGAACGCCGTCAGCAGAGCTTTTTGCACCGCTTTGATCACTTGCACGCCGTCCACCTCCTATTCGTACAAGTTCTCTATTCCATAAACTTCCGGTAGCGGCGCTCCAGCCCGAACAAGGCCAGGACGATCGCCAGGATGACGACGACCATCAGCACCGCCGCGGCCGTCAGCTTCTGAATGTTCAGCGAAGCAAACATGTTGTTCATGTAGTGCTGCAGCATGTAGACGCTGTCATGCGGATAATCGCCCGCCAGCAAATACGTCTCCCGGAACACCTTAAACGAATTGATGATCGATATGATGACCACGAAAAACGTCGTCGTCGTTAAGTAAACGAGCGTGATGCCCAAAAACTGGCGAAAGGGTCCGGCGCCTTCGACCCGGGCGGTTTCGTAGTAATCCTGCGGAATTTGCTGCAGGCCCGCCAGGAACAAAATGACGTTGTAGCCAACGTTCTTCCACAAATACACGACGATGACTACATACCGGGCGGCGGGGGTTTTCATCCAGTCCACGCGCTGGATCCCGAAATGGCTGAGCGCATAGTTCAAAACGCCGTTCCAGTCGAACACCACCTGCCAGATGATGATGACCGAGGCGACCGGCACCACCAGCGGCAGCACGTAGGAGGTGCGGAGCCACTTCCGCAGATAGATTTGCCGGTTCAACAGCAGCGCCAGTCCCAGCGACAGCACCAGCATCAGCGGGACCCCAAGCGCGCTGAAATAAAACGTGTTGGCCGCCGCTTTCCGGAACGAATCGCTGGACAGGAGCTCACGGTAATTCGCCAGGCCGACGAAACTTCCGCCGGAAGTGCCGCTCATGAAGGAATACATCAGACTCATCCCGAACGGAATCAGATAAAACACCGCAAACCCGGCCGCGCTCGGCGCCAGAAACAACCACGCCGCCGCCCCGTCCCCGCGCAACGGGCGGGCGAGGCCCAGCCGGGTCAGGCCGTTCGGCGCACGCAAAAACCCCCACTTCTTCATCTTCCAGTCCTCCTGCATTCATGCCTTTAAGCATAGGGCAGACTTTTAAAATCAAAAGTGGGGTAAATCTTAAATTTTTCTTAATTCGATGTCGAATCTTGAATTCAGCCGGATGGGGCATATGCTTTCATAAAACCTACTTTTTGAACACGTATTTAAATCCCTAACTTCGGCAAGCGCACTTCAAACTGCGTGCGGATGATATCGCTTTGCGCTGAAATGGAGCCCTCATGCTGTTCGATGATATTTTTGGCGATGAACAGGCCGAGACCGGTGCTGCCTCCCTGATGCGTCCGCGCCCGGTCGCCGGTGAAAAACATGTCAAACAGATGCGGCAGCTCGTCCGGCGGAATGGAATCCCCGTAATTGATGACGCGAATGACCGCGTTTCCGCCTTCCAGCCGTCCGTGGATATCGATGAACCCGCCATCTTTACCGTAACGGGCGGCATTGGTAAATAGGTTCTCGAACACGCGGGCCAGCAGGTCCCCGTCCCCGGAGATCGTCAGCTGCGGCGCGAGGTCAAGGCGGACGGTCAGCCCGTTTTTTTCGAACAGGGGGTACAACTCTTCAGCCAATTGGGCCAGCAGCTCGCCGAGGTCGAGCGGCCCGCGGTTCAGCTTCAGCTTGCCGTAGTTCATCCGCGTGATTTCGAACAGCTCGTCGATCAGCTTCTCCAGCCGCTGCGATTTGGTGTAGGCGATAGAGGTGTAATGCTTCATCTGTTCGGCGCTCAGATCTTTGCCCTGCAGTATGAAGTCCAGGTACCCGATCACAGAGGTCAGCGGCGTTCGTAAATCATGGGCCAGGTTGAGCACCAGCTGCTCTTTGCTGGTTTCGGCGAAATCGCCCCGCTCCACGGCCTGCTGCAGTTTTTCGCTGGCCAGGTTGATGTCCCGCGCGATATCTCCGAGTTCGTCTCTCGACGGAACATGGACCCGGCTGGTGAAGTCGCCTCCGGCCAACTGGTTGATTCCCCGGGAAATCTCCCGGAAATAAGCGACGTAACGCCGGGTCAGCAGATAGAAATAAAAAAACGAGATCGGAAAAAAAATGATCAGGAACACGTTAATATCGCCGATCTCTCTGATAGATTCGCGGACTTCGAACATCGGGTTTTCTCGTAGCAACGTATGGTAATACTGCTGCAGCGCCAAGTAAATTATAAAAGTGGTGCCGGCGGACAGCAGCATACTCAGCCCAAACAGCTTGATCATTTGAAAACGGAAACTGCGGAATTTGGATTTAACCATCGAACGTGTAACCTACCCCCCAGACGGTTTTGATCAGCCTGTGTTTGTATTGGTCCTCTCCCAGCTTCTTGCGCAGGGTGCGGATGTGCACCATCACCGTATTTCCGCCTTCGTAATAAGCCTCGCCCCACACCTGCCGGAAAATATGCTCCGAGCTGAACACCTTCTTCGGATGGCTGGCCAGCAAATATAAAATATCGAACTCCTTGGGCGTCAGCTCGACCCGTTCGCCGTACAGGAATACGGTCCGCTCCTCGGGATGGATGACGAGCCCGCCGGCCTCCAGCACGGGAATGCCCGCCTGCGCTCCCGCCGACGGGTTAAGCTGAATGAAGCGGCGCAGCTGCGCGTTCACCCGGGCCACCAGTTCCATAGGGTTAAACGGTTTGGTCATGTAATCGTCCGCGCCGCGAACCAGCCCGGTAATTTTATCGAGGTCACTGGCCTTGGCGCTCAGAAAAATAATCGGCAGATGATGCCGCTCGCGAATTTGCCGCGTAGCCTCGTACCCGTCGAGCCTCGGCATCATGATGTCCATAATCGCCAAATCGACCGGCTGCGTCCGCACGGCGTCAACCGCCTGCTGCCCGTCGGATACCTTGATGCAGCGGTAGCCCTCTCTGACCAGATGCAGCTCAATCAGATCGGCGATCTCCGCCTCGTCATCAGCAATCAGAATCGTGATTGGTTTCATCGCTTGGCTCTCTCCTTTTCATGGACAGCATAACCGAGATCAGCCTGCGATTTCAAATGGTATTAGTGATAATCATTTACTACTTCCGTTCTGTTTTTCATTGATAGTTTCGTTGGTTGCATTTGTTTTGTTGTTAATAGAGTGGTTTTTTGGAAAAAAATAAATTTATATTAATGATTAGCGAAGAGCTGGGGAGATTCGGGCTTGAATGTTGTGGAGAATTGAAACTCGGCAGACAGTTTCATTTTTTACGGAAAAGGCGAAGAAATAGCTGCCAACCGGTTAGAGGATCAGGAGATGACCGTACTGTCGCTTCACCTCCTGAAGAACTGTTTGATCTACATCAAATCCAGCGTGCTGACTAGGGGGAGTACCAGCGAAGCTGACACCTTCTCTAGTCAATTATATTGACCATTGTTTAAAAGATGGCTATATTTATGATATATTCCCAAAATTTATCAGAGGTGGTTAGTTTGAATGATACAACCACGATTCTCGGAGCGCTGGAGCAATTTTCAAAACAGAATGGGTTAAATATTAGTCAACTATCCAAGCAGGCCGGATTGAATACGGGCACGATGAGTGCTATTTTACACAGTCAGAGAGTGCTTTCCGTGCATCAACTTGACCGGATTACTACGGTGATGAATCTCCCCGATGGGCATTTTTATGAGCAGTACATCCAGGAGTGCTTGAATGAAGTGGCGCCGAATTGGCGCAGAATCAAACCTTTCTTGTACCGGTGCGCAGAGTTGGACAAGCTGGATTGCATTAAACAAACCGTAAATCTATTGCTGGATAACCTTGTATATTCATCTCCCTTATTTGAGGTAGCGGAAGATTTAATTGCGCAAGGAAAACGGATGGCAGCAGCGATTCTTTACGAGAGTGTAGCGCTAAGCGAAAAAAGTCAGCATTCAGAGCGGTTGGCTTATTGCCAGTACAAGTTGTTCCTAACTAGACTCGGGTCCGATCAGGAACAAAACTACCGGGCTGCGATCCAGTTTGAGCCTTTCGCGGAGCGGCTTGATGAAATCGACCAACTGGATGCATTGAAGAATTTGGCGGATACCTATCGTTCTTTGCGTCGCTGGGATAAGGTCCTTAAAATTAGCAAAAAGCTAAAGCGTCTAGCTAAAATTCAGTACTCTTTGTCCCACTCCCGGAAAAAGAATAACCATGACCTTGTTAAGAAACTGCCCAGGCCATTATTTTTTTATGTTGTCTTTGGTAATATGCTAATAGGCGATGCGTATTATGAACAAGAGGATTATGAATCGGCTCTGCAAATTCTCAGTGAAGCTGCTGATTTAGCATGGGTCAAGGAGACGGATAAAGAAACACTACACTGGAAGAACTTGTTTCAGGAATGGACTCAAGCGAATACTCTGTTGACCAAGTTAATGGCTGGCGATGTAGAGTTGCTTCCGGAATATGTGAATTACTTCGAGAAGAAGGAAAATGAAATACTTACGGGGTTATGGAATATCATGATAGTAGCTAACCGATACAAGATTAACGTCGATCATATTCTTGCTAAGTTTGAAAGCGTATTGTCTAACGTTCTGGAACAGGAAGAAAACGAAATCTATAATCAACAAAATACCGATAATCAGCTCATTGGTTTGCTAAATGAATTAACTGACTATTATTTATTCAGAGAGAATTATGAACAAGGATTTAAATCATTGATGGATGGCCTCAAAAAATCTACTATGATAAACGACGAAAGCTCTATACGTCAGAGTGTGAGACTAATGAATGTTTTAGAAACGTTGCATCTGCCAAATCGAAGGTAGAGATCATCATTTAATGGAAATGTGGAAAAGGGTATGAATAAAATACTCTGTTGTACGCCATTAATTTTCTATTCCTATTGGTGATAAGTGTAGGAGTAAGTGCAGGACCACTTATGGGGACGCTCGGCTTACATGTTGGAGGTTAATTCGAATCTCTATCATGATTTTTAGATGGCAAGTCGCTATAATTTACACATCAGCTAAAACCACCGGATTCCACACAAGGCTCCGGTGGTTTTTCTACCAGGAGCGGGGGAATCAGGAATGATAAGAAGCATCGGGATTGTCAGGCCACTTGATGAGCTTGGGAGAATCGTTATCCCTATTGAATTACGCCGTTTTATTGGGATAGGCCAGGGCGATACCATAGAGTTTTTTATTGACAATGCATCCCAAAGAATCATGATGCGCCCGTACCGGACACAAGAGTGCCTGTTCTGCCAATCGATGGAGCAGCTTATATACTTCCGGGAACGCTTCATTTGCGCGGCATGCTTACAGGAACTGTTCCCTGAACAGCAAGCAGGGAGTCAACAATCGGCTAACCTGGAAATTGCGGTGGCGTTGGAGAATCGGAACGATCCAGACTCAGGAGCTGCACGGCGGCCCCGGCAAAAGACGAGTGTTAATCCGAAAGCTCAATGAAGTGATGGCTATCTATCCATCTGAAAATCAATCCAAGTGGGCGGAAAGGATCGGCGTTTCGCCGTCGAGAGTCAGTCAACTACTTCGTCTTATGAAATCAGCAGAGAGCTAATAGAAAATGTATGTTTGAGACATACATACGAACGTATGCTATGTAACCGGCTGGAATGGAAGCGAATATTCATCAACGGAAAGGCGTTCCTGGAACATGGGGAATGCCCTTCTTCAAGTTTCTCTGGAAATGGAATAAAAAAGTCGAATTATAACTCTTTTTGCTTTGCATTGGAAAAATTCAGTCGTTTACTGGATATGTACAGACTCGTATTACCATATTTCCCAAAAAGAGATGGTATATGAACTAATTTCGAATAAATCTATTTAGGTTTTGTTTTTTCTTAGTTTTTGTAGTAGTCGATCTAAAATGAAACCAACAAGATACCAGAAAGCTAATGTGGTGAGATAAACTACCGTCATTGGAATATCTGCTTTTCGTACAAAAAGAGAGGATTCGTATAACCAGACCAACGGACTAAATATGGCCAATAGTATGTTGTAATCATCATTTCCCGAAATATTTATAACAATAACGAAAAATGGAATTAAAACTATCCAAAATCGAAATGATTTCATTAAAAAACGAATGGGCTTCATTATTTATACCTCCAATTTACATTTGACCTAATATCGAATTGTCTAACTGGCTACACAAATATTATACAGAAGTTAAATAAGACCGTTGTAACAACTGTTACTTCTCGCTGAAACGATGCAGAATTGGCAAGAAGAGATCGTGAACTACCATCCTGTCGCTGGACAAACGCAACAGTCGAAGGGCTCTATAATCGCATCAAGGTTTATCGACGTCGTCATTACTTCACAAGACACTATGGGCGCTACAAAACCGGCATTCTTGTTGAATGTAACCGATCGTGGCAAGAAATATCGGCAGATCAACATCCACTGTCCGGACGCTTTGCACGATTATCCCGTTTGATCCGGAAGCAGAGAGGAAGATAAATTCAGGAGAAGAAAATAGGTTTGGGAGAAGCAGCATGTTCGAGATCGCTAGACAGGTTTGTAAGAAGGAGGTTTATGGAGAAGTAAAGCAGACCTGACGGGAGGAATGGGGCAAGACACCGAAAAAAATGAAAGGACCGTGATTAGCCTCACCCTCTCCCCTCTGAATAAAAGGGATAATTGTGCAAAGCAGCATGCAGGGATACCAAGACACGAACGCTATAGATAGCCACCTCAGAGCCAAAGTATAATTTATTTTGTCAAGCACTGATCTCGGTTTTGAGCCTCTTTATTTAAAGAAAATTGGTGAAGGTGATATATTGCGATAAACGAAGACGTTGATATCTTTAGAGAGGAAGCTAATTAGGGATTTGTAAATTTATTTTTATTGGCATCTAAATCGTAGCATAGATTGTTTTATTTTTACTCCAAAAAAGGGCGGGCCGAAGTGATAAGACTTCGGTCCGCCCCTACACTTGGTTCGAACAATTTAACTTTTTAAGTCCAACGTTTTCCGTAAAAAGGTCACATTTAGCCGTGCGGTATCCGGCAGGACAACGTCCGCCCCCGACGCGGTGAGTGAGGCTTCCTCGCCGATGCCCACTGCGGTCATACCCGCCGCCTTAATCGCTTCGATCCCGGCCTGGGCGTCCTCGACGCCGATGCATGCCTTCGGCGGCACGCCGATCTCCTCGGCTCCGCGCAGGAACAGATCCGGGGCGGGTTTGCCCCGCTTAACCGAATCCGGCGGCACCACGTAACTGAATAATTCCGTGAGCTCCAAAGCGCGGAGAATCTGCGGCGCGTTTTTGCTGGCCGACGCGATGACCGCCGGAATCCCCTCGCGCTGCATTTCCAGCAGCAGCTCACGTATGCCCGGATACGTATCCTCCGGTTTCAGGCGCTCCAGCAGTGAAACGTAATGCTCGTTTTTCCGCCGCGCCATGTCCTCTTTCTCCTCCGGCGTATAAGCATCCGCCTTCCCGCCGTGAACAAGAATACGTTCCAGCGATTCCATCCGGCTGATGCCTTTAAGCTGCTCGTTAAACGCCCGGTCGATGGCGATGCCCAGTTCTTCGGCAAGCTGCTTCCAAGCGATGAAATGATACTCGGCGGTATCGGTGATCACCCCGTCCAAGTCAAAAATGACCGCTTTCAATTCCATATTGTCCAGAACACTCCTATCCACTTTTTTCAATAGTACCCCACGTTGGATAAATCCAATAGAATTTCCAGCTACCAAACGCATTTTGAGCTCTTATTGGAAAAATCCAATAGATTTTCCCCGAATGGCGCCGTTTTGCGTCTGCTGAACCTCATCTGTTGGAAATATCCAATCTAGGCATTGTATTTATGACTGAATTTCCATTCTATTGGATTTTTCCAATCAGAACGTTGGGCCGGGCGGTGAATTTTAAGGATCGGCGCCAGGTGGAGTTTTTTAGTGAAAAACGCCCCAAATCATCGAGTATCTTCCCTCTCCTCCCCTCTTCTTCCTTCCTCTTCCTTCCTCTTCCTTCTACTTCCTTCTACTTCCCCCTACTTCCCGCCAACTTCCCACTCGATCCAAGGCTCGTCGCTTTCCAGGCGCTCCCCGTTCAGCTCCAGCACCACGCGCCATCTTTCATCATTGCGCACGGTGACTACACGGCCCTGCCCGTCCGTTCCGGGCCTGATCACGATGTCAAACCGGGCGCCGGCGATGTTCAGCCCGTTTAGCTTACATTCGCGGTCTTGCCAGGCGGCCGGCAGCTGCGGGTTCAAGCGCAGCACGCGCCGGTGCGCCTGCGGCCGGACGCCGAAAAAGCCGCGGATGACCGGCACCGCCAGCGCGTAAAGGGTCCAGGCCTGCACCACGCAACCGTAGTCCGGGGACATCTCGGAAAAAGAGCCGGGCAGCGCCGCGGAGAACGTGCGCAGCATCCGGCGCAGCAGTTCCAACGCCTCGTCCGGATGGCCGTTTTCCGCTTCGGCCACAGCATGGACGCCGGTCGAAATCGTCATCGTCCCCTGCTGGAGGATGCCGGACAGATAGGTGCCATATTCGCCGACAAAAACGTCCGACCGCATCGTTTCCAGCGCTCTGGCGGCTTTGTCCGGATCGGCGATACCCGCCTCCATCGGCGTGACGATTACCCAGTTTTTGTTCAGCAGCCAAGGGATGTCTCCTTCCTGGCCGGCGGTGTCCTGAAGGATCCGCTCCATGTACTCCCCGTACCCGGCAACCCCGTGTTTCTCCGCCAGGGACACCATGGTCTCCCGCTTGGCCGCGACCATTTCGCGGGGCGCCACGGCGTCGGCGTACAGCCCTTCCGCTTCGCACCAGAAGACCCGATTGACAGCCTCAACCGCCCGCTCGGCCAGCTCGCCGTATTTCGCCGAACGCTCGTGCTCGCCAAGGAATCCGCTCATGGCGGCCATCGCCCGCAGCGCTTGGGCGGTATAAACGGCGCTGTCGATCAGCTCCATATTCAGCCCGGCGATTTCGATAATCCCGTAGCCGGAAGGGAACAAGTCACCGTCGGGGTCCATTTCTCCCAACAGCCAATCGATCCCTTTCACGCAATAGTCATAATGGCGGCGCAGCAGCGCTTCATCGCCGGTCCATTGAAACAGCTCCCACACAAACGCGATATAGTGCGCAGTCTCCTGGGTATTGCCCGGATTGGCCACCGCCCCCAGCGTCGTGATCTCATGCACGACTCGCCCGTTGCCGTTCGTTTCCTCCGACTTTTGCAGCAGCAAATCCAGTGTGTCTCGCGCCAATTCGGGATCGCCGATGGCCAGCACGCCCTGCAGCGCATAGGTGCTGTCGCAGCCGAACCACCAGGGATACGTCGGTCCCCCGGCGGTCAAGCCGCGGCCCAGCCCGTCGACCGTCTGCACCAGCCACTGATTGTTCCACTTGGCCCAGGCAAAAGCTTCGTTCAATCCCGGTTCGCCCTCGATTTCCAGGCTGGCCCGTTCCGCGATCTCCCGGTACAGCGCCTGTTTCTCCGCAAGCAGCGCTTCATGCCGCTGCGAAATCAGCTGGTAGGAACGGTCGCACTCCTCCCGCGAGGTATACGAACCGGCCGCAAACAGCCGGAAATCGAACGTTTCTCCCGCCTGAAGCTCCACCTCCGCGGCAAAAGCAACCCCGCAGCCGGCTCCCGCCGTAAATTCAGGCCCGTACAACTCCGGATCGGCTTCGACTGCGGTCCCCGGCAGGTCTGTCCCCACCCGCACGAACCACGGATGCTCCTGATCCTTGACCAGCGCCTGGCGGCCTGCGATCTCCACCGGCACATCCCGTTCCCCGTCCACGACGCCGGCCTGCTCCGAAAACCAAACCGGGCGAAGGTCCGTCCGCACGAGCAGCTCCAACCGCAAACGTACGGGCTGCCCGGCATTGGCAAAGACGCGGTAATCGGCGACGAACCCTTTTTCCCGTTCCGGGGCGAATTGGGAACGCTCGATGGAAACCGGGATATGGCCCAGCCAGTGATCGTATTCAAAACGGCCGCCCCAAGGCTCACTCACAAAAGCGTCGGCTCTTGCCCAGACGGAAATGCCCCGTTCCAGATCCGTGACCTTCAGCCAAAAACCGTCCAGCAGCTTGATCGGATGCAGCCACACGCCCCCCATCTCGCCCGCGAGATGATGGCCGAAATCGGGGAAATACCCGTCCTGCGAGCCGCAAATTTTGACGTATTCGCCGCCGTGATAATAAAGATTAAGTGGGTGTCTGCTCGTTAATCGGCTCATGAACTTCCTCCTTGATATAAATCAGCCTTTAATCGCCGAAGAGATGGAGATGCCTTCGATAAAGTATTTTTGCGCGATAAAAAAGACGATCAGCGCCGGCAGCATAATCAGGATCGTAGCCGCCATCAGCATGTTCCATTCGACATTGTAGAGCCCCTTGAACATCGAGAGGCCCAGCGCCAGGGTGTATTTTTCCGTGGAATTCAAATAAATCAAAGGTCCTTGGAAATCGTTCCAAACACCCATAAAGGTAAAAATGGCTACGGCGATCAGCGGCGCCATGGACAACGGCAAAATGATGCGCAAGAAGATCTGCATCCGGTTCGCCCCGTCCACAAACGCCGATTCGTCGAGATCGCGGGGGATAGCCCGCATAAATTGGCGGATCAGAAAGATATTAAACGCCCCGCCCCCGAAAAAGGACGGCACGATCAGCGGCAAAAACGTATCGACCCAGCCCGCTTCCTTGAACATGATAAACATCGGGATCAGCGTCACCTGGGAAGGCAGCATCATCGTCGCCAGCAAAATGAGAAACAGCGTTTTTTTCCCTTTGAAGCGGAATCTGGCGAAGCCGTAGGCGCATAAAGCCGCCGAAAATACGGTTCCGATCAGCACCGGAAGCAGAATGATCAGCGTGTTGAGCAAAAAGGTGAAAAACGGGATCGCCCGCACAGCGTCGGCATAATTGCTCCACAGCCATGTCGTCGGGAAGAAGTTGTCTTTAAACACTTCGGCCGGCGTTTTTAAAGAAGTAAAAAAAGTCCACAGCAGCGGAACGATGACCACCGCCGCTCCGGCAATCAGCACCAGTTGGCTTACGATCCCGGATATGGTTATTTTTTTGAGCCTTTGTTCCATTTGCTTGCGCCTCCTTTAATCCTTTTCGTCGTCGCCCTGGTAGTACACCCACATGGAAGAGCTGCGGATGACGAGGAGCGTGAAGACGAGGATGATCACGAACAAAATCCAGGACAGCGCGGAAGCGTAACCCATTTCATAATCCTGGAACGCTTTGTTGTACAGATACAAATTGTAGAACAGGGTCGAGTTGAGCGGCCCGCCGTTTGTCATGACAAAGGCCTGGGTGAAATACTGGAATCCGCCGATAATCCCCATGATCAAATTAAAAAAGATCGTCGGCGAGATCATCGGCAGCGTAATGCTGGAAAAACGGCGCAAACGGCCCGCCCCGTCAAGTTCGGCCGCTTCGTACATTTCTTCCGGAACCCCTTGCAGCCCGGACAAATAAATGATGATCGTGTTGCCGATCCCCCAGATGCCCATGACAATCAGCGCACCCAGCGCGTAGGAAGGGTCCTGCAGCCAGGCCGGGCCCTGGATGCCGAACAAGGCCAAAGCCCGGTTCAGAATCCCGTATTCCGGGTTAAAGATCATCACCCACATCATCGACACGGCGACCGCCGGAATGACCGAAGGCATAAAGTAAATCAGTCTGAACAGCTTCATGCCCCGGCTGCGCATGTTCAGCAGCATCGCCGCGAGCAGGGAGAGAATCTGGTACAGGGGCACGGAAACAAGCGCAAACACAAAGGTCACTTTTAAAGACTGGTAAAACAGATCGTCCTGTAAAATCGCCCGGAAATTGTCCAGCCCGACCCACTCGATCGATTTGACCCCGGTGATGATGTCCCATTTGCTGAAAGCCAGCAGCAAGGAGAACAGCATCGGGCCGATGGTGAACAGCAGCAGCCCGAGCAACCAGGGAAGAATAAACAAGTACCCGGCGCGTTCCGATTTTGAATTACGCATGGAAAAACCTCCTTGATGAGACGGGGTGAAGCGAAGAGCGCTGCACGCCCCCCGCTTCACCCGCCGGTCGCTTACTTGATTTTACCGTCCACATTTTTGGCGGCTTCATCGAGCGCCCCCTTGACATCCTGTTTGCCCAGCAAGATTTTCTCCAGCGCCTTGGTGAATTCCTCGACGAACACCGGCCCGTTGGCGGAACGCATTGTGACCGGCTTTTTCGCGTAGTTCATCATTTCGATCACCGGTTTGTCGGCTACTTCCGCCTCCTTCACCTGATCCAGTTCGGCGACGGTGGCGGGCAGCACCTTGCTGTTCTCCGCGCGCAGCTTCTGGGCGTCGGTGCCGGACAGCCATTTTACCAGCTCGTAGGCTTCCTGCTTATGCTTGCTGGCGGCGTTGACGGCCCAGCCGGCGCTGGCGATGATGCTCGTTCTAGTCCCGTCTTCCCCTTTGGGGATCAAAGCCGAGCCATACTGTACATCCGACTTGTCCAGATCCCCTTTGATCCAGCGTCCGGTCACCATCATCGCCAGCTTGTCGGTCATGAACATCGAAGAGTCTCCGCCCATCGTTTCCGTATCCTGCGGTGTCGGGGAGACGCGGCCTTCTCCTTTGGACAAGGCCACGTATTTTTCCAGGGCGGCCACGGTCTTGTCGCCGTTCATGTAACCTTCCGCTTGGGTGCCGTCCTCGTTGGCGATGTCCGTTCCGTGATCCCACAGATAAGTGTAAATCGGGTACTCCCATTTCGTGGCGTTGAAGCCGAATTGCGTATATTTGCCGCCGTCTTTTTTGGTCAGTTTCTGCGCAGCGGCAATCAGGTCATTCCAGGTCCAGTCGTCCGTCGGATACGGGAGCTGCGCTTCATCGAACATCCGCTTGTTGTACCACAAGGCCAGCGGATTGAAATCCTTCGGCAAATAATACTGCTTGCCGTTGATCTTCATGTTGTCGATCAGGTCCTTCTGGAAGATGTCCAGGGAGAAGGAGCTGTCATTCTTCAAATAATCGTCAAGCGGTTCAATGACACCCTTATCGACATATTTGAAATAATCGCCTTCACCGATCAGGAACACGTCCGGGGCCTGCCCGGCGGCCAGCGATGTGGTCAGCTTCGTGCCGTAGCCGTCGCTTGGAATCGGTTCGAATTTGACCTGGATATCCGGATGCGCCGCGTTGAATTCATCCGCCAGCTTCTGCTCGTTGGCGCCGGCGTTCACGTCTCCCCAGACGGAGAAGGTCAAGTTTACTTTTTCTTTCCCGCCTTCCGCGCTCCCGCCGCCGGAAGCGCCTTTTCCGCCTCCGCATCCCGATAAAACCAGCGCCGCAACCATAATCAAAATAACTGCTGCCGACCATTTTCTGTTCATCTTTAATGACCTCCCTTAATTAGCCTGTAATCAAAAACCGTTGATTCTGCCGAAATACCGGAGCTACGGTCCGTTAAGATTGCTTGATCAACTCGTAATCGTAGTGCAGTTCACCGGTAAACTGTACGCGTTGTCCATGTATGATTAGCGCGACCTCCGCGTTCGCGTCCTCCGCTTGGATATGGAGGCGCTGGCGGTCCAGCGTAAACCGCAGGCGCTCGCCCCGCCAATACAGCGGGAAAGATAGTGTCTCCCACGCCTCCGGCAGTCTGGGGTTCACATGCAGCTCTCCGCCCAGCATCCGCACACCGGCAAAGCCCATGACCACGGACTCCCAAATTCCGCCCAGCGAGGCCGAGTGAATGCCCGCGTCGGACGAATGCATATACGGGCCGAGATCGATTTCGGCGGCCCGCCGGAACAGCCGGTAAGCCAGGCTGCGATCCCCGAGATCGTTGGCCAGAATGCAATGCGTCGACAAGGACAACGAGGAATCGTGCAGCGTTTTTTCTTCGTAGTAATCGTAGTTGGCTTTTTTCACTTCCGGGGAAAACCGGTTCTCCAGCAGGAAAAACAGCATCATAATGTCCGCCTGTTTGGATACCTGCATTTCTCCCACCTGGTCGAGATTGTAATCGTCGAAAATACCGCCGACCCTCTCTTGCTGTTTGTATGGGGTGAGGTCGATAATTTGTTTCTGCAAATACGTATCATCCTGCGGGATGATCCCCGCTTCGTTCGGCTTAGGCAAATAAATGCGCGGAGCCTTGGCCGCCCAATCGGACACGGCCTGCTCCAGGCCAAGCTTCGCGTTCAGCTCGGCGAACAGCTCCTTGTCTTCTTCCAGCAGCACGTTATAGTATTCCATGGCCAACTCCAGATTAAAGTGGGCCATATAGTTGGTGAACGCGTTGTTGTCGACATGTTCTTTGTATTCGTCGGGCCCGACAACTCCGTTGATTTCGTAGCGGCCCCGGTCCTCGTTCCATTCCAGCCGGCTGGCCCAGAATTTGGCCGTATCGAAGATGATCTCGTACCCGCAGCGGCGCATGAAATCCCGGTCTCCGGTCGCCTGGTAATAATGCCAGACCGCGTACGCAATGTCGGAGGTAATGTGCTGCTCGATAAACCCGGACCAGATTTTGGTCTGCTCGCCGGTAACCACGTCCACCGCTCCCCATACGGGAGTCACTTCGCCGTCGCTCGGCCAGGCCGCTTCCCAAGGATACATCGCCCCCTCGTAACCGTTGTCGCGCGCCTTGGCCCGCGCTCCTTCCAGCCCCAGGTAACGGTATTCCAGCAGCGAGCGGGCAACCTCCGGATTCGAATAAATATAGAACGGTAAAATAAAAATTTCCGTATCCCAGAAGGAGTGGCCTTTGTAGCCTTCCCCGCTTAAGCCTTTGGCGCCGATCCCCATGCGGCGGTCATGCGCGGGCGTCATGGCGACCAGATGGTAGACCGCGAAGCGGACGGCCAGCTGATCGAAATCATGGGCCGATTGAATCGACAGGTCGTACCGGTTCCAGACATCGGCCCAGGCTTCCCGGTGCCGGCGGAACAGCTCATCGTATCCGGCGCGGTGCATCTCCTTCAGTTCGTGCAGCGCCGTCTCGCGGAGCGCGTCCAGCGTCGCGCCTTCGGCGAACTCGCGGTCGCGGCTGGTGTAAACGGCGGCCAGCTTTTCAAACACGAGCGCGTCCCCTTCCGCCAGGTCAAGCGAATAGGTGACGGCTACCTTGCGGCGGTCGATGTCCATTTTCGGGGCGATATCGGCCTGGCTGCCGTTAACTTCCAAGCGGTGGGCCGCCCCAAGCACAAAGTCGATTTTCGACTCCGTTGTCGTCTGAATGAGCTCCAAATACGTTTTGTCGTAAATCCGCTTCTCGCCTTCATGAAAATGCTGGCTGCCGCTGTTGCCGGCCTGGCCGTCGATGCCCGAGTTGATCGAGAGGCGCGCGCCTCCTTGCAGCAAACGGATTTCCACCTGCATGCCGATCTGATGCAGATGGGCCAACGAGACGAACCGCCGGAACGTGAAGGCGATTTTTTGGCCCCGGTGCTCCCATGCGAAGCTGCGAACCAGCTCCGCATCCCGCAGATTGAGCCTGCGTTCATACTCGGTCACCGTTCCGAGCTGCAGCGACAAGCGCGTGCCGTCGATCCGGATGTCAAGTTTGGTCAGGTCGGCCGCATTCGGCAATTCGCTTACTTCGAACTCATCGAACTTGTTGAACGTGCCGTTGACGAACAAATTTCTTTTTTCCCCGATGTAGGGTTCTTCCGTCGCCGAACGCAGCCCCATGTAGCCGTTCCCAAGCGACATTACGGCCTCGCACTTGCCGAGGGCCAGCGGATCAAATTCGTTCTCGGAGAACGTCCAGTTTCGCAGTTCTTCCGTACTTGCCGGATTGTAGTTTAGCATTGCAGTCATCCACTCCATATCACTTTCTTTTTTCTGAAAGCGCAATCGAAATCGTTTTCGAAATGATGGAAAAAATTCGAAAACGATTTCGATTGCAGCAAAATAAAAAAGGCATTACTTATACGAAAACGTTTTCGACTCCATTATTGCACCTTAATCGTCTCTCTGTCAACAATTTCGAACGGAAGAATTTTATGATAACCGGCCGTTTGCTTTTCCAGCATGTTAACCACCTGTTCAAAGGCGGAATAACCGATCTTGGTAAAGTCCTGTTTGACGGTCGATAATCTGGGCGTCGTATAGCTGGACAGTACGATATCGTCAAATCCCATGATCGAGAGCTGATCAGGAATGGCTATGCCCAGTTCCCGGCAGCGGGTCATAAATCCGATCGCCATCAAATCGCTGACCGCAAAAACGGCGGTGATTCCGGGATTGTCCCGCAAATAGCCGTCCGCGGCTTCGTAGGCTTCCTCCTCGTTAAAATTCGCGTCGATCACGCGTTCGGGACGATACGGCAAACCCGCTTCTTCCAAAGCTTGGCGGTACCCCTCGAGACGATCCACGCTAACCGCGGCAAAAGGATGCCCGTTAATCAGGCCGATCTCCCGATGGCCTTTGCCGATTAAGTATTTTACCGCCTCCCTGGCGGCACTGAGGTTGTCCGTGGCCACGGAACCCGAATGAGGGCCGACGATATTCGCATCGACGACAACGCTTGGCAGTTCGCTGTTCACCAATTCTTCGAAATAAGGATCGCTGGTGCGCAGGCCGGAAATGACCACCCCGGCGATTTTGTTTTCCTGGCAAAACTGCCAGTAGGATTTGTCCTGCTGCTCGGACAAGCTCCGCGTGTAGATGACGACTTCATACTGGTAATGCTGGGCGGCCGCGTAAACCCCGCTCATAATCTGGAACATTACGCCGTCTTTGCCGTTGGCCTGCTCAAAGTTGGAAATGATCAGCGCGATCGTTTTCGTTACTTTGTGCTTCAAATTTTTGGCCAGCATATTCGGGAAATAGTTCAATTCCTGCGCGGCCTTCATCACCTTTTGCCTTGTCGACTCGCTGACGTCGGAATAACCGTTCAACGTCTTGGATACCGCCGAAATCGACACATTGGCCCGCTTGGCCACATCTTTGATCGATACCATCTTTTCACCACAACATTTCTATTAAGAGGTAGTTCAAAAAGTCGTCTTTTGAAGATATAAGAATGAATAGACGTCTTAGGCCTCCGCTTCCTTATATCGCAAGAAAAACTACCGCTAAATGCGGTCTGGCTTCCTAGAAGGTACGTCGATATGTGTTTTTCTTATCACGATGCAGATCATGAAGCGGATTCGACGTCGAATCTTGAATTCAGCCGGGCCTTCCGTTGCTCACGTACCCAAAACGTACGCTCCGCTCCTTTCGTCCCTGGCTTCATCCAACCTTCTCGGTGCTGAAAAGCCGACTTTTTGAACCCGCACTATAAGGTTCAAGTTCTATTGTATAGAATGCCGGCAAAATAGCAACCGATTGGTTAACCGCTCACCTCGATTTGATTATGTTCGGTTTCGATCGAGTAGTCTTTGAAGGCCCCGTCTTTGTTTATCGTAAATTCGGCTATTCCGTACACCTCATCTGTGTATAAACCAAACGTATATATTCCTCAAATCGTACTCTCCCTCCATCTTAAAAGACGCAAACCAGCCCTCGTTTTGCGGCAGTAAAAAGGCAAAAGCGCCTGCTCGCCGAATTTTCGCTCTTGCGGGACTTAAAACCGAGTGGTTAATTGGAAAAATCCAATAGAATTGAAGTCTATTTTCAGATGGAGTGGTGAGATTGGATAATTCCAATAGATTCCGGCACGACAGGACATAAAACGGCGCTTTGAGCAAGATCTATTGGATATTTCCAATGAGTGTTCAAAATAGCGTCCGATTTCTGCTAATCTAATGGATTTATCCAATTAAAGGCGGAGGGACGGGCCGGATTACCCTCTGCATAAATTCAAGAAAAAAAATCCAACTTAACCATGAATTCTTGGATTGGATAAGGAGGAACTGTTGATGAATTGGTCTTGGGTATGGGAATCCTCGGTTCTCGTCTTGGCCGGGATCGTGCTGCTGCGGATTGCCGGCAGAAAATCGATTGCGCAATCAACCGCTGCAACCACCGTAATCATCATTTCGATCGGGACGTTGATGGTTCAGCCGGTCGTCTTCGACCCGCTGTGGAAAGCGCTGGCTTCGGCGGCAGTATTCATCTTCTGGCTGATTGTCGTTGAATACTTGCAGTTAAAATGGGACTGGTTCGAGCACTTGCTCAGCGGCCGTTCCATCATCGTGATCGAAAACGGACAGGTGGTGCCGAACAACATGCGCAAGCTGCGTATAACCGTAGACCAGTTGGAGGTAAGGTTAAGACAGATAGGCGTCTCCAACATCGCTGATGTGAAGACGGCCACTCTGGAGCCTAACGGACAGATCGGATACGAGCTGATGGAGTATGCCCGCCCCGTCACCGTCGGCGATCTGGAGCGTATTTTCGGGCTCAAACCCGGCATGTCCCTGGACCAATCCGTCCTTTTTCAGGAAGTGCGCCAAAACCATCATCCCACCTCAGTCAATCCCAAATTGCAATAAAGGAATTCCCATGTATGGCCAATTCATGAATTCGGCATAACCGACCGCTGCCAACAACATACTAGAGTCATCTTGCGATGGAGGCTGGAAAAGATGGGACAAAAAAGAATGAACCTGCTGATGTTCAGCGGTGAATACGACAAAGCGATGGCCGGACTGATCCTGGCGAATGCCGCGCGGGATATCGAGGTGGAGGTGACGATGTTCTTCGCCTTCTGGGGGCTGTTTCTCGTGCGCGATCCCGACAAAATGACCCTCGAGGACAAAACGCTGTACGAAAAACTGATGACCTGGATGACCCCCAAAGGTCCGGAGGAACTGCCGTTGTCCAGGATGAATTTCAGCGGGCTCGGCAAACGGATGCTGACGGAGATGATCGAAGACAACGAGGCTCCGAAGCTGATTCATTTTTTGAAAGGCGCGCGAAAAAAGAACATCAAATTCTACGGCTGCAAGCTCTCCGTGGAAATTATGGGCCTCAAACCGGAGGAGTTCATTCCCGAACTGGAGATCATCGATGCTCAGACCTATCTGCGCGATGCGCTGGAATCCGATATCCAGTTGTTTATTTAAAGGCATGAAGCAGGGTGGATAACTTATCCAAATTATTACAATTTTCCGACAATTCTAACTTCCGCTTAACCCCTTTGGGCGAATGTACGTAACCTAAACCGATCTTAAAAGAAGCCTAAAGGGGAGACACGGCATGCTGCAGGCCAAAATCGGTACCGCCGCGCACGAACACGGGTTGAACGGGCGGCGCAACATCGCGGAGGAAAATGAGTTCCATTTTTATCGGGAAAATACGATCGGTTACCGCCAGAGCTTTATTTCCCCGTACGGAAGGCAAAGGCTGCTTTATGCCGATTGGGCGGCCAGCGGCCGTCTGTACCGGCCGATCGAAGCGAAACTGGCCGAGGAGTTGGGTCCGTTCGCGGGTAATCCGCATACGCATTCCAATCTGACCGGCACGGCGATGACCGCCGCTTACGAGGAAGCGAAGCGCATCATCAAACGCCACGTCAACGCCGGACCGGACGATATGCTCCTGTTTGCCGGGACCGGGATGACCGGCGCGGTGAACAAGCTGCAGCGTTTGCTGGGACTGAAAATGCCGCGGCGCTGGCGGACAGCGGCCTTGTCCACGATGGCCGAGCGGGACCGCCCGGTCATCTTCGTCACGCATATGGAGCACCACTCCAACCATATTTCCTGGGGGGAAACGATCGGCGAAGTGGTCTGCATTCCCCCAGGGGCCGACGGGCGCGTTAACCCGGAGCACCTGGAGCGGCTGCTCCACCGGTACCGCGAGCGGAAGGTCAAGGTGGGGGCTTTTACCGCCTGCTCCAATGTGACGGGCTTTGAAACGCCCTATCACCGACTGTCGCGGATCATGCACGAGCACGGCGGAATCAGCGTGGTCGATTTCTCCGCCAGCGCTCCTTATGTACGCATCGATATGCATCCGCCGGGAGCCCCGGAGGACCGGCTCGACGCCGTTCTGTTCTCCCCCCACAAATTGCTCGGCGGCCCGGGCACAAGCGGCGTGCTGGTCATGAATGCGAAGCTGGGCGCCGAGCCGGTCCCCGATCATCCCGGGGGCGGTACGGTCTCCTGGACCAACCCTTGGGGAGAGTACCAGTATTGGCCCGACCCCGAAACGCGGGAGGACGGCGGCACGCCGGGAGTGATGCAGGCGGTGCGCGCGGCGTTATGCCTGAAGCTGAAGGAGCGGATGGGGATCGAGCGCATGCTGCGCCGCGAGCGGGAGCTGACGGAGGTGCTGCTGCGGCAGCTCGAATCCGTTCCGGGGCTGCACATTCTCGGCGGACCCGGGCGGAACCGGCTTGGGATCGTGTCCTTTGTCACGGAATCCGTTCACTACAACCTGATGGTGAAGCTGCTGAACGACCGCTTCGGCATTCAGGTCCGGGGCGGCTGCTCCTGCGCGGGGACGTACGGCCATTATTTGCTGGGCATAGACCGCGCTTCGTCCCGGCAAATCGCCGGCCTGATCGCCGCCGGCGATTTATCGCGGAAGCCCGGTTGGGTCCGCGTGTCCCTTCATCCGATAATGACGCATCGGGAAGCCGCATTTATCGGCGCCGCGGTCCGGGAGGTCACGGAGAATATCAAGGAGTGGAAACAAGACTACATCTATGAACCGCGAACGAACGAATGGCGGCATGTTCGCGAACAGCGGCCGGCGTTTGGCGAGGAATGGTTCGAATTCTCCAGGGGATAGGCATATTCCGCCGGAAAGCGCATAACGTATGGCGATGCCAGTGATCCTGTGAGAAGGAGTGAGTCGGATGGAGTCCGGATACCCTACCTATCCCCCTTACGGATATGTCACCGAGAACAAAACGAAGCCGTTAACCTTTCCGCCTCAACACCAAAACCGGATGCCGGGCTTTGAGTATTTAATGGTGCCGCGGCCGATTTTCGACTATCCCGGATATAAGGGAAGCGGCAAGCTGCAAGGCAAGGTAGCCGTCATTACCGGGGGCGACAGCGGTTTCGGCCGGGCTATCGCCGCAGTTTACGCCAAAGAGGGAGCAAGCCTGGCGATCGTGTATCTGGACGAACACCGGGATGCGGAGGAAACGAAGCAGTACGTTGAACAGTTCGGCTGTCAATGCTTGCTGCTCCCCCGCGACCTCCGCCGGTCCGAGTCGGCGCAGGACATCGTAGCCGAGACGCTCCGCCGCTTTCACCGCCTCGACATCGTCATCAACAATGCCGCCGTGCAGCCTTTCACCCCCAGCATCCTGGACGTTTCCGACGAGCAGTTGGAAGACACGTTCCGCACGAATGTTTTCCCGTTGTTTTATCTGACAAAAGCGGCTCTCCCCTACCTGAAGCCGGGCAGCGCCATTATCAGCACCGCCTCGCGGATCGCCTATGAAGGCGATAAGAACGTGATCGTTTATGGGGCGACTAAAGGAGCCGTCGTCAGCTTTACCCGCTCGCTGGCTTTGTCTCTGGCGCATCAGGGGATCCGCGTCAATGCGGTCGCGCCGGGACCGGCATGGACGCCGCTGAATGTGAGCACCTACCCGGCCGGGCACGCGGCGACGCTTGGCGACGACATTCCGCTGGGCCGCGCCGCGCAACCGTTTGAGGTGGCGCCGGCCTATGTGTATCTGGCGTCGGCCGATTCGCTGTATGTCACTGGCCAGGTGCTCCACGTCAACGGAGGCCTGATCCGCTACTCGTAGACCGGTGCGGCCTTCTTTTAGAGATAGTTCAAAAAGTCAACCCTTCTCGGGGCGAATAGCCGCCTTTTGAGCATGCACTTTTAGGGGGCCGGACGGGCAAACGGCCGGGCGGGCAAGCGGCCGGGCAGCAGGGCGGCCAAGCGGGCGGGCAGATGCGGGCTGACGGCCTGGCGGCCAAGCGGGCTGCAGACACCGGCTGGCGGACGGGCGGCCAAGCAGGTTGCAGATGCGGGCTGGCGGACGGGCGGCCAAGCGGGCTGCAGATGCAGGCTGGCGGACGGGCGGCCAAGCGGGCTGCAGATGCAGGCTAGCGGACGGGCGGCCAAGCAGGCAGCACATGCGGGCTGGCGGACGGGCGGCCAAGCCGGTTGCAGACGCGGGCTGGCGGACGGGCGGCCAAGCCGGGCAGGCAGACGCGGGCTAGCGGACGGGCGGCCAAGCGGGCTGCAGATGCAGGCTGGCGGACGGGCGGACGGGCAGGAGGCCAAACGGTCAGGCCGTCTTCGACAAGCGGGTTGACCGCCCCCCTTTTTTGTTGGCGAGGTAGACGCCGCCGAGAATAAACACAAGCCCGGCCAAGAGACGCCAGCCGACCGCCTCGTGCAGCAGCGCAAAGCCCCAGATAATCGCGCTGGCGGGCACAAGATAAGTGACTGTCGTGGCGAACTGCGGGCTGCCTTTTTGCACCATGAAATAGAAAAGGATATAAGCCAAGCCCGAGCCGAATACGCCCAGACCGATGACCGCGCCCAGCGTGGCGGGCGAAGCCAGCGGCGCCAGAGAGACGCCTTCGGTCGCCGCGGCCATGACGCCGCTGCCGAGCATGGCGCACAGCAGCGTACCGAACGTCACCTGATACATCGACAATCCTTCGGAGAGCTTCTTGGACAAGTGCGAGCCGATCGCATAACATAGGGTGGCCGCCAGCATGCAGGCGAAGCCGAGCCCGTCGACCGAAACGATCGAAGTAGGACTTACGCCGAGCAGGACGATGATTCCAATGAAGGCGATGCCCATCCCCAGCCACTGCCTCCGGCCCGCGACGGCGCGGAAGAACAACACCCCTACAGCCAGCGTCCACAGCGGCGTCGTGGCATTTAACACCGAGGCCATGCCGCTCGTCAGCCGCGTTTCGCTGAAGCCGATGAACGCCCAGGGAATCGCGGTATTCACCAGCGCCATGACGGCCATCGGCAGCCAGGGAATGCTGCGGAAGCCAAACGGCTTGCGCAGGATCAGCATCACCGCGGAGATCGTTGCCAGCCCGAAGGCCGACCGCAAGAAGGCGATCGCCCATGGGCCGTAGTCCGGCAGCAAAATTTTGATGAAGAAAAAGGAACCTCCCCAAATCAAGCTTAATAGAATCAATGCAAAATAAAGCGGACGCGCCACTCCTAATCCCTTCTTTCTTTCAGCGTTTGCGCTAAAGTATTTTTATCTATAGTAAGATGAGCTACATGTTCTAACGGTTGCCACAACCGCTATTTGTGCCAAAAACGCTGATTTAAAATTGTAACGGTTGCCATGGCGCTTATTTTACTTAAACCCGACTACTTTTGCTTAGATTCAGGCAAATAACGGCGATGGCAACCGTTAGAATCAAATATGGCCTGGCGGCCACCGCCATATATGAAAAATATGGGTTGTACACGCACTCACTTTATGAGGTAATAATTATAGGTGGATCATAGGTCGATTACATTTTGGAGAAACACTCCGTGTTAGAATCGGA
>SNQW01000105.1_pt1 | contig 79129 bp, 58 predicted proteins | sample 2580511 | NCBI WGS metagenome assembly SNQW01 (sample SAMN10953775, study PRJNA522744) | food fermentation metagenome | isolation source: 8-hour incubation of native-enriched microbial consortia from nixtamalized... | place: Mexico | collected 2017-09-24 | reverse complement strand
GCAATTGGTCCGATTCTAACACGGAGTGTTTCTCCAAAATGTAATCGACCTATGATCCACCTATAATTATTACCTCATAAAGTGAGTGCGTGTACAACCCATATTTTTCATATATGGCGGTGGCCGCCAGGCCATATTTGATTCTAACGAACCATGTGGCTTTGTACCAAAGGGTTTTGGAAACAAATGTATAATACTAATGGTAGGCTATATTTTAATTCTATCGAGGATGTGCCAGCAAAATGACATCAAAACTATTAAAGTTAACCGAGACCAACGCTTCTGACTATCTGCCTGTGATTTTTCAGTGGGCTGCGGACGAAACCGAAAAAGAGTACCACACTTGCCGTCCGATTCAAGAAATGGATCGTTACGAGGCTTTTAGAAAGAAGGTGACTGCCGGTCTAAGCCATGGACATCGCCAATACGTGTTGATGGATGTAGAGGAGAATGAGGTTGTCGGGAAAATAAGTCTTTTTGACTATAATCCGAGGAATCGCAGTGGGGAATTTGGTTATTATATTCCGCCTTTGCATCGGGGGAAGGGAGTAGGAGGCCATTTGATTCAGCTATTCCTGGCAGAAGTGTTCCATGATCAACATTTAAATTTACATAAGGTCTATGCCACGACTGCAGCTAACAATAAACCTTCGATCAAGCTATTGGAGCGTTTCAACTTCAAATTCGAGGGCGCTTACAGAGAGCATTACTGGTTTAGCGACGGTTCTGTTTGCGATCAATACCATTATTCTTTATTAAAAAAAGAATTAAGCGTGTAGAGAAACGCGGGGCTGATCATGGCCGCCGCGCCGAACCTAAACGCCGAACCTAAACAAAGAGTGAAGGGGTTAATTTCCCGATCACTCCTTGTTTGCGTACATCTATAAACGTTTATTGCTTTCCGCCGTTTCTGGGTACGTAAACCCTGCCGTGAAGGGCTTCCTCGGCCCATTTGGCCGATTCGGTTCCGTCAACCGGACCTTTTAAAATCGGATCGTCCGTGGACGTCATCCAATTTTCCACTTTGCGGCGCAGTTCTTCGGCCACCTCCGCGTAGGCGGGATCGTGGATCAGATTCGTATATTCCAGCGGGTCCTTTTGACGGAGTGCGAATAAAATTTTAGCCTTGACAAAAACAGCCAAACACCACTGCTTGTTTATTTCGTCTGTCGGATGGCGGGCAAAATAGTGCTCGATCGGCCCCACTCTGACCATTAATTGCAAATCATACAACTAACTTTATATCCATTTACCCAATCATTCGTTTAATTGCATTTCATGCAGGCTTTCCCTCGCCTCTTTGCCTTTTCTTCGAAAGATAGCGGAGTAATTGCAGGTTTTACACTTAATCATGCGCAGTGGCAGCATTTCCGGATAAGTAACTGTACATTTTACAACTATTCCATTCAACAAAGGACCAAGAAAGCTGAAGTAGGAAGCAGGTACGCTCAGGTGGGGATCACTTTGCTACAACTGCTGGATCTGAACAACGAAATCGCCTCGAAAACCGGGAAAAGCTTTCTCCTTTGATCCAATGTCAATCCTAGGTCTGGATAGCCGCTTCGCCCAGTTACATCAACGCTTACTTGCCAATTTCATGTTGCTAAAGTTGATTTATAAAATTTTAGGGTGTGGAGGGGGCACACAGCTTGCGTATTTGTGGAGGTCATGGGAATAACGGTAAAAAAGGGCCTTATTTTCGTAAGAAAGGGTGTTCACAAAAAATAGAGGGATTTTTTACCTCTATTTTAGGAACATGGGGGGCAAACGGGGGCCTTTCCAAGCCTAGTCCCAAAATAGCGGGAATTTTTTCCGCTATTTTGCGCAGGATGGAGGGGAATCCCCAAATAAGGACATGAATTGGCCCTATTTCCGGCAGAGATTTGATTGGCGCATGAGAAGACCGCCGGAGCGAATTTCTTCGGCGGTCTTTCATATGACTCCATTCATAGACGGAAACGACATTGTGCCGGAACCCCTCCGTCACTGCTGCAGCTGCCGCAGCACGGTGATTTCGACGCGGCGGTTTTTTTGGCGGCCTGCGGCGGTGTCGTTGCCGGCGGCCGGGCGGGTGTCGGCATATCCGGCGTATTGGAAATGCTGCGGATCGAGCGCCTCCTTGTCGACAAAGAAGCGAAGCACCGACAACGCGCGCGCGCCCGACAGCTCCCAGTTGTCCTTGAATTTGGACGACCGGCCGATCGGCTGGCTGTCCGTGTGGCCTTCGATGCTGATCACGGTGTCGAGCTGCCCGAACAGGCTGGCCAGCTTGGACAGCGTTTTGGCCGAACCGCTTTTCAAATCCGCTTTGCCGGTATCGAACAGGAAGCGGTCGCTAAGCGTGATCGAGATGCCTTTCGGCAGATCGGCCACATGAATTTGATCCTCGAGGCTGTTTTCCTTAATGTACGCCTCGATCAGCTGCATCAGGTTGCTCAGTTCTTGCTCCTGCTTGCGGAACGCCAGCTCGCGTTCGGTGAGCGGAGCCTGGCCGGAGTTGCCTTGGGCGGGCGCTTGCTGGCCGCCGTTCCCGCTGCTGCCGTCCTGGCCCGCACTGCCGGTTCCTTTGCCGTTCTGAGCGGTGGAGGAAGGAGTTTTGGCGTTGTAGCTGCTTAACGAGCCGGTGATGCCGGCGCCTTTATCGAGAATGGAGTTCCCGTTGCTGAACGTCATTTGCAGGGACTGGGTGACGACTTCGTATTTTTCCGCATCGAGCCGGCTCATGGCGTACATGATCACGAAAAAAATAAGCAACAGCGTAATCAAATCCGCATATGTAATCATCCAGCGGTCCTTGGCATCCTGTTGTACCGCGCGCCGCTGCCGCCGCTGCCTCCCATGACCCGGAACCTCGGGTTTGTAATTGCCGCTTGGCGATCCCGGGCGACTCATATTTCATTCTCCCGGGAGTCGATGTTAAACCGCGTATTCGGGCTGAGCCCTGCGTCCGTTAACTGACCTGGAGTCCGGTTGTCGGTTGCGTACGATTCCAGCTTGCGGCGCACGAGCAGCGGATGATCCCCGTTTTGAATCGACAAAATCCCTTCGATCATCATCTCCATCCGGTCCACTTCCTCTTCGCTGCGCGCTTTGATTTTGGAAGCGATCGGGAGGAAAATCAGGTTTGCGCTGGCCACCCCATATAGCGTGGCGGTAAAAGCGAGCGCAATCGACGGCCCCAGCGCCGTCGGTTCGCTCAGGCTGCCGAGCACGTGGATCAGCCCCATGACCGTGCCGATGATGCCCATCGTCGGCGCGTAGCCGCCGGCCGATTCGAAAACTTTGGCGTAGCTTTCATATTTTTTTTCCAAAGCGTCGATTTCGAGGCTCATGATTTGCTGGACCATGGTGCGTTCGGTTCCGTCCACGACCAGTTGAATCCCTTCGCGCAAAAAAGGATTCGGGTAGTCCGCCGCTTTTTTTTCCAGGGCAAGCACCCCTTCGCGCCGGGCCACCGTGGCCATGCCGACGATGTCTTCGATCAGCTCGCCCGAGTCCTGGTGCCGGGAAGAGAACGCGAGGGCCAGCGCCTTCGGCACCGTGCGCAGCTTGGAGACCGGAAAGCTGATCAGCACCGCGGCGATCGTGCCTCCAAACACGATCAGGGCGGAAGTGAGCTGCATGAGTCCCCCAAGCTCGCCGCCTTCCCACAAGAAACCGCCGATCAGGGCGGCCAAACCGATAATGATGCCAAGTAACGTTGCGATATCCATCGAGTGTGTACAACTCCTATTCTTCGACTTACCGTTTGCATCTATAAGATGAAAAAGGTATAATACATGGGAACACGCATTCCTATTTTGTAAATTAAGGAAGGTGTATAGTTTATTCATCGGAATCATGACCGATCCTGTTTAACAAAAGGGCACGATTAGGCAAAAGGTCTCAATTATATATAAGTAAGACTAGGTAGAATTATGGGGTAACTTGTCGGATCCTCCTCTAGTATTTCATTTTAGACGATAGGGTGATGTTGGACAATGAGTGAAATTGTATTTAGCGATAATAAATTCGAGCTTGTCTCCGAGTTCACTCCGCAAGGGGATCAGCCGGAGGCCGTAAGGCAGCTCGTCGAGGGCATTCGCGCCGGGAAAAGACACCAGACGCTGCTTGGCGCGACCGGAACGGGCAAGACGTTTACGATCGCCAATACGATTGCCCAGATAGGCAAGCCGACGCTGATCATCGCCCATAACAAGACGCTGGCGGCGCAGCTGGCCAGTGAGTTTAAAGAATTTTTCCCCAACAACTCGGTAGACTATTTCGTCAGCTATTACGACTATTATCAACCGGAAGCCTACATCCCTTCCTCCGATACCTACATCGAGAAAGACTCCAGCATCAACGAAGAGATCGATAAACTGCGCCACTCCGCGACGAGCTCGCTGTTTGAGCGGCGGGACGTCATCATTGTGGCGAGCGTGTCGTGCATCTACGGCCTCGGTTCGCCGATGGAATACCGCAACCTGGTGCTGTCGCTGCGGGTCGGCATGGAGAAGCCGCGCAACCAGATTTTGAGCCGGCTGGTGGATATCCAGTACCAGCGGAACGACATCAACTTCGTGCGCGGTACGTTTCGGGTGCGCGGGGACGTGCTGGAGATTTTTCCGGCTTCCAAAGGGGAGCACGCCGTGCGGGTGGAATTTTTCGGCGATGAAATCGAACGGATCACGGAAATCGACGTGCTGACCGGCGAATTGGTCGGCGAGCGCGAGCATGTGGCGATTTTCCCGGCATCCCACTTCGTTACGCAGGAGGAGACGATGCGGATCGCGCTCGCCAACATCGAGCGTGAGCTGGAGGAGCGGCTGGAAGAGCTTCGTTCCAAAGGAAAGCTGCTGGAGGCCCAGCGGCTGGAGCAGCGGACGCGCTACGACATTGAGATGATGAAGGAAGTCGGCTTTTGCTCCGGGATCGAAAACTATTCCGGGCCGCTGACGTTCCGCGAGCGGGGGGCTACCCCGTATACGCTGCTGGATTATTTTCCCGACGACTTCCTGATCGTGATCGACGAATCCCACCAGACGCTGCCGCAAATCCGGGCGATGTACAACGGCGACCAGGCGCGCAAAACGGTGCTGGTGGAGCACGGCTTCCGCCTGCCTTCGGCGCTGGACAACCGGCCGCTGAGGTTCGAGGAATTCGAAGCCAAGGCGCAGCAGTTGATTTACGTATCCGCGACGCCGGGACCTTACGAGCTGGAGCATTGCAATACGATGGTGCAGCAGATCATCCGGCCGACGGGCCTTTTGGATCCGGTGATCGAAGTGCGGCCGACGAAGGGACAGATCGACGACCTGATCGGCGAAATTCAGAGCCGTATCGACAAGGATGAGCGCGTGCTCGTGACGACCTTGACGAAGAAAATGGCCGAGGATTTGACCGACTATTTAAAAGAGATCGGCATCAAAGTAAGGTACCTTCATTCCGATATCAAAACGCTGGAGCGGATGAGCATTTTGCGGGACTTGCGGCTGGGCACGTTCCATGTGCTGATCGGCATCAACCTGCTGCGCGAAGGGTTGGATTTGCCGGAAGTGTCGCTGGTGGCCATTCTGGACGCCGACAAGGAAGGCTTCCTGCGGTCGGAGCGCTCCCTGATCCAGACGATCGGGCGGGCGGCCCGGAATGCGGACGGCCGGGTGCTGATGTACGCGGACAGCATCACGGAGTCGATGGACAAGGCGATCAAGGAAACCGAACGGCGGCGCAGCATCCAGATCGCTTACAATGAGAAACACGGCATTACGCCGCAGACGATCCGCAAGAAAGTTCGCGACGTGATCGAAGCGACCAAGGTGGCGGAGAGCAAGAGCGAGTATCTGGCCGACGCCGCCAAGGTCAAGATGTCCAAGCGCGATCGCGAAGCGATGATCCGCCGCTTGGAGGCCGAAATGAAGGAAGCGGCCAAAAACCTTCAGTTCGAGCGGGCCGCGGAGCTGCGTGACGCAATCATGGAACTCAAGGCGGAGTAAGCGGCGGCGAATTGGAGTTAAAGCTAAAAGCAGCTTGAGTCAACAGTTCAAAAATCTGTTATTCGGGATTTTTGAACTGCCTCAGTTTTAATATAGATGTTGTTTAAAATCGGCTTTTCGGCACCGAAGCGTATGTTTTGGCGATCCGCGTTTATGCTCAGGCGAAAATATAAGGACAAAAAACGCCGCTATTTCGCCGATATCTCTCATGTTGAGTGAAATAAAGGCATTTAATGCCGCTATTTTCTCCAGCCGCAGGGAAATGGGACGGCTTTTCGTTCCGGCATTGAACAATAAGGACGAAAAATGCCGCTAATGGGGATGAACAAGTTCAAATCCGGAAAATAAGAGCACAATGTGCCGCTATTTTTGGAAAGCAGCCTCAGAAACACGTGCTTGGTCCAGCCGAATTCAAGATTCGACGCCGAATCCGCTTCCCTATTCTTGCTTCGTGATCAAAAGATGATTTTTAAACTACCTTAGTTAGATGGATGTTTAAAAATCAGGTTTTCAGCACCGAGAAGGTTGGATGAAGCTAGGGATTGAGTAGCGGAGCGTACGTTCTGGGTACGTGAGCAACGGAAAGCCCGGCTGAATTCAAGATTCGACGCCGAATCCGCTTCTCTGTTCTTGCTTCGTGATCAAAAGCTGATTTTTAAACTACCTTGATAAAGGGAGATGAAACCGTTGGCTAGTGAGAATATAGTCATCAAAGGCGCCAGAGCGCACAATTTGAAAAATATCAGCATCACGATCCCGCGCGACAAATTTGTGGTGTTGACGGGCTTAAGCGGTTCGGGCAAATCCTCGCTCGCCTTCGATACGATTTACGCTGAGGGGCAGCGCCGTTACGTCGAGTCGCTGTCCGCGTATGCCCGGCAGTTTTTGGGACAGATGGAGAAGCCGGACGTGGACTCGATCGAGGGCTTGTCTCCGGCAATTTCCATCGACCAGAAGACGACGAGCCGCAACCCCCGTTCCACCGTCGGAACGGTGACGGAAATCTATGACTATCTCCGCCTGCTGTTTGCCCGGGTCGGGCATCCGCACTGCCCGGAACACGGCATCGAGATTACGTCCCAGACGGTCGAGCAGATGGTCGACCGCATTATGCAATATCCTGAACGCACGAGATTGCAAATTCTGGCCCCCGTCATTTCCGGGAAAAAAGGCGAGCATAAAAGCTTGTTCAGTGAAATCGCCAAACAAGGCTTTGTTCGGGTGCGGGTTGACGGCGAGCAGCGCGATTTGTCGGAAACCATCGAACTGGAAAAAAACAAAAAACACTCCATCGAAGTTATCGTCGACCGGATCGTGGTCAAGGAGGATGTCCGCAGCCGGCTGGCCGACTCGATCGAAACGGCGCTGAAAATGTCCGGCGGGCAAATTTTGGTCGACATCATCGGCCAGGAAGAGCTGCGGTTCAGCTCCAATTTTGCCTGCCCGATCTGCGGATTCAGCATCGAAGAGCTGTCGCCGCGGATGTTTTCGTTCAACAGCCCGTTTGGCGCTTGTCCGGAATGCGACGGGCTTGGCGTCAAAATGATCATCGACCCCGATCTGCTTATTCCCGATCCGTCGAAGACGATCGAGGACGGCGCGTTTGAAGCGTGGGCCGGAGGCACATCGAATTACTATCCGCAGTTTTTGAAATCCGTTTGCGAGCATTTCGGCATTCCGCAAGATGTGCCGGTGTCCGAACTGACGAAGGAGCAAATGGACAAGCTGCTGTACGGAACGGGCGATACGAAAATCCGCTTCCGCTACCAAAACGATTTCGGCATGAGCAAAGAAGCTTTGGTAACGTTCGAAGGGATCATCCCGAACCTGGAGCGCCGGTACCGGGAAACCGCTTCGGAAGGCATCCGCGAGTTCATTGAAGAGTTTATGGGCACGAAACCGTGCGGTACCTGCAAAGGCCATCGTCTGAAAAAAGAAAGCCTCGCAGTCACGGTCAACGGGCAAAATATGGCTTATGCGACTTCACTCTCGATCGGTGAGGCGATGGAGTTTTTCGGCGGGCTGGAGCTCAGCGAAAAAGAAAAGCAAATCGCCCACCTAATCCTGAAAGAAATCAACAACCGGCTCGGTTTCCTCGTAAACGTCGGGCTCGATTACCTGACGCTCAGCCGGGCGGCGGGGACGTTGTCCGGCGGGGAAGCGCAGCGGATTCGCCTGGCAACGCAAATCGGCTCAAGCCTGATGGGCGTGCTGTATATTTTGGACGAACCGAGCATCGGCCTGCACCAGCGGGATAACGACCGGTTGATCTCCACGTTAGCGCATATGCGCGACATCGGTAACACGCTGATCGTCGTCGAGCATGACGAAGACACCATGCTGGCGGCCGATTATATCATCGATATCGGACCGGGGGCGGGCATTCACGGCGGCCAGGTAATTTCGCAAGGGACGCCGCAGGAAGTGATGAACGACCCGCGTTCCCTGACCGGCCAATATTTAAGCGGCAAAAAGTTCATTCCGGTGCCTTTGCAGCGGCGCAAACCGGACGGTCGCTGGCTGGAGATCAAGGGAGCGAAGGAGAACAATCTGAAGAACATCAACGTCAAATTCCCGATCGGCGTGTTTACGGCCGTGACCGGGGTATCCGGTTCGGGCAAATCGACGCTGGTGAACGAAATCTTGAAAAAAACGCTGGCCCGCGACTTGAACAGAGCGAGAGTCCGGCCCGGCCAATACAAGGAGATCAAAGGGCTGGAGCACGTCGAGAAGGTCGTGGACATCGACCAGTCGCCGATCGGGCGGACGCCGCGTTCAAACCCGGCCACGTACACCGGCGTGTTCGACGACATCCGCGACCTGTACTCGCAAACGAACGAAGCGAAGGTGCGTGGCTACAAGAAAGGGCGCTTCAGCTTCAACATCAAAGGCGGGCGCTGTGAAGCCTGCCGCGGCGATGGCATTATCAAGATCGAAATGCACTTCCTGCCGGACGTGTATGTGCCTTGCGAAGTGTGCAAAGGCAAGCGCTACAACCGCGAGACGCTGGAAGTCAAATACAAAAACAAAAGCATTGCCGATGTGCTGGAGATGACGGTGGAGGATGCCACGGAATTTTTCCAAAACATCCCGAAAATCCACCGCAAGCTGCAAACGCTGCTTGACGTCGGGCTGGGCTACATCAACCTGGGGCAGCCGGCAACGACGTTGTCCGGCGGGGAGGCCCAGCGCGTGAAACTGGCTTCGGAGCTGTACCGCCGCAGTACCGGCAAGACGATCTACATCCTGGACGAACCGACTACCGGGCTGCATGTCCACGATATCGACCGGCTGCTCAAGGTGCTGCATCGTTTGGTCGATTCCGGGGACACCGTGCTGGTCATCGAGCATAACCTGGACGTCATCAAAACGGCCGATTACCTTATCGACCTTGGTCCGGAAGGAGGCAGCGGCGGCGGGACGGTCATCGCCACAGGCACGCCGGAAGAGGTCGTAAAGGAGGAAAACTCTTACACCGGCCGCTACCTGGCTCCAATTCTCGAACGCGACGCGAAACGCACCAAAGAGCTTGAAAACCTGGAAGTGGAGAGCCGGGAAGTGGGTTAAAACTATCCGCAGGGCGTAATGCAGTAATGCAGAGTAATCCGTAAAGAATTGCAGGAAGAAGTATAGAAGAAGTTGTAGAAAAAGTTGTAGAAAAAGTTGTAGAAAAAGTTGTAGAAAAAGTTGTAGAAAAAGTTGTAGAAAAAGTTGTAGAAAAAGTGTTTAAGACAGTCTGCGGCGGTCCCTTGTGATTGCGGGCAGGCTGTTTTCTTTGTCCGATTAAAGTAGTGTTCCATATGACGGGGGAGTGGACTTTTTGGCAAGAGGAAGCTTGAGTTTGTGTGGCGACAAATATAGTGTTAAGACGAAATTAAATGCATTTCCTACATTTGGGATGGCATGTTTGAGTCGGATGAGAGCAACAGTTGTAAAAAGTGCGATTAAATATAGGGTATAGAGGTTGGCCGAAACTAAGTTCTGTTTTATATGCAGGTTATGCAATTAAAACAAAGGATTCAGCCAAATTTCCGAAAGTAATTGTAAGTTTTGCACTTATACGCTACGGGCCTAGTAAATGAGCAAGGGGCTGGCACCAATCACCAGCCCTTTGCAATGCAATATCTGGCTGCCTCACGTTCTTTTACGAAGCAACCCCGGCCTCTAAAATGCCGCTAAGCTTCTCCTGGAAGGCGGGAATGCCAACGCGGCGGACAAAGCCGTGGAACGATTCCCCGGCGGTGCGCTGCTCTTTGTAGAACAGCAGGAGCTGCTCCAGCACCTGGGCCACCTGATCGCCTTTGACGCGGCCTTTCAAAGCCTGGTTAAACTGCGCCTGGGGTCCGTTAGGCCCGCCGCCGAGAGTGCCGCCCACGGCGATGTCGAACGCGTCGACCATGCCTTCCGGCGTTTTCACCAAAGAGCCTTGCAGACCGATGTCGGCGATATGCTTTTGTCCGCAGGCGTTCGGGCAGCCGATGAAATGGATGCGTACTTTTTCGTCCAATTCGACGTGCTGATCCAAATATTCGGCAACCTCGGCGGCGCGGCGTTTCGTTTCCACGATCGCGAGATTGCAGAACTCGTTGCCCGTGCAGGAGACGGTGCGGCTCATAAAATGCTTCGGAAACGGCGTCAGCCGCTGCAGGACGGGAGCTTTCAGCGCTTTCTCCACCTTGTCGTCCGGAATGCCGCTCAGCAAAATGTTCTGGGACATCGTGGTGCGGATTTTTCCTTCCCCGTATTGATCGGCCACATCGGCCAGCTGTACGAGTTCATCCGCATTGAAACGGCCGACGGGAACGTTTAGGCCGATGTAGTTTAAGCCCTTTTGTTTTTGCGGATGGACGCCGTCGAAATAGGCGGCTTGCCAGCCTACCGTTTTGTCTTCGCCGCGCGAAGGCATATCGCCGATCAATTCGATCAGTTTGTCTTTGAATTTTTCCGGGCCCCAATCGGCGACCAGATATTTCAGGCGAGCCTGATGGCGTTTCTCGCGGTATCCGTAATCCCGGAAAATCGTCGTTACGCCGACCGCCACCTTCAGCACTTCCTCCGGTCTCACAAAAATATCCAAGGGCTTCGCCAGATGGGGCTTGGCCGAAAGACCGCCGCCAACCAGCGCGTGAAAACCGATCACCTCTTCGCCGCCGATCGTTTTGACGGCCGGAACGAAGGCCAGGTCGTTGATCTCCGCCTGCGCGTTGTTATAAATGTTGGCAGAGATGGACATCTTGTATTTACGCGGAAGATTCGAGAAATCGCGGTTCAGCAGGAAAAAGCGGTTGACTTCTTCCACGATGTCCGCCGTGTCGATCAGCTCATCTTTATCGATGCCGGCAAGCGGGTTGCCGACGATCGTACGCGGGCAGTCGCCGCAGGCTTCAAACGAATAAAGGCCGACTTCTTCCAGCCGCCGAAAAATATCCGGCAAATTCTCCACACGCAGCCAGTGGAATTGAATCGCCTGACGGGTCGTGACGTCCACGAGCCCGCGTCCGTACAATTTGGAAATTTCGGCTAACGCCCGGGCTTGCTTGGTGTTCATAATCCCGGTGTTGATCCGCACACGCATCATGAAATGGCCGTCCTTCGGTTTTTGCTGATATACGCCGGCCCATTTGAAACGATCCATATCGTCCGCCGGGATGGAGTCATACCCTTTGACCGCGTATTCCTCGATAATGGTGCGGATGACGTCCAGGCCGTCTTTTTCCAGCTTGACGAATTCGAATTTGTTTAATTTCTCCGGTTCTTTTGTCCAAATCGGCTCGTATGCCATGCGTAACCCCTCCTTGTATGATCAAATCTATAATTCCGACAGAATAACTATGATATAAGTAACATAATGGTACCATAGTTATGAAGGAGCGTAAACCGACAGAAGGGCTTTTGGACATAAGACTTCCTTATGGAAAAACAAAGTTCTGGTAATAATGAGGATGTCAATGAACAAATGCGCAAAAGAGATAAAAAACCATGCCTTTAGAGTTATTTTTTTGACGTTTTTTTGTCTTTCCTCTTGCATCCGGCGGGGCGGGAAGATAACATAGAAGGAGATATGTAATTTCGTGGATTTCAAGAGGAGGTTTCGCGATGTTGCTCGCCGCAGCGGGAGAAACGACAACGACGTTTAACGGATTCGATATTTTTATGATTTTGTTCACCGTGATCATTTTGATCGGCGTGGTCCGCTTGTTCAAAGAACGTCCGAAGAAAAATCTGTTCGCCATCGCCTTCGGGATTATCAGCCTGCTCGTGTTTTTGGTGTCCGACGCCATTATGATCAAAGGCTGGTTCGGTTAAGCTTCCGGTACATAACCCTTCATGCAGTGAAATGGTTGGGCATCTTAATCCGGGCGGGATGAGGTGCCTTTGAATTTTTTTTTAGCGTAAAGTCTTTACGAATCCGCAAAGTGTAATATAATGGAAACAGGTGAAGCACACCTTGATATCGTTCATCGATAATCGAGGTGTGTTTTTTTATTGCCTGAAATGGGTTATTTTCACAAAACAGGGATGTTACGGGAGGTGATGATGGAAAAGGGGCGAATAATTAGAAATAAGGTATTTTATGTGATTGGTGTAAAACAATAGAAGGAAGGATGAGGCAATTCCATGAAAAAATGGCTGTCATTTCTGTTGGCCGGGGCTTTGATAAGCGCTTTTATTCCGTTCGGGTCCCATACGGCCGTCGGCACGGTGAATGCTGCAGCAATCACTTTCAAGGACGTGAAATACGACCACTGGGCGAAAAAGGCGATTGATTCGGCGGTCGCCAAAGGTTACTTCAAAGGCTACGCCGATGGAACCTTTAAGCCGAACGCGACCGTGACCCGGGCCGAATTTGCCGCGCTTTTGGCGCGTGTGGCGAAAGGGGATACCGCTGAAACGGCTTCTTCCGGCCATGAGTTTTCCGATCTGACAGGTCATTGGAGCGAAGCCGAGGTGGAACGCGCCGTGTCCCTCGGATTTGTTCAGCCCGGCGACTATCCGAACGGATTTAAGCCCAATACGCCGATTACCCGGTTTGAAATGTCAAAATGGATGACCTCGGGGCTGGCGGCGGCCGCTGAGGATTACAAACAAGCGTTGGAGGATACGAAGACCACCGTGATCCCGGTAAAGGAATATTTTAATCCCGGCATACCGCAAATTAAGTCCTCTTACATCGCCGTAGCTTTAGGAACGAAATTAATGAGCGGTTACCCGGACGGCTCCTTTGGCCTGGACAAAAACGCAACCCGGGCGGAAGCTTCCACGATCCTGCTGAATCTGGAACGAGTAGGCGGCCAAAAGGCCGACGACTTCCTTGGCCTCAAGGAACTGCGCCAGGTCGGAACGGAACGGACCAATCTGGAGACGATCAGCCCGTTTACAACCGGCAACACCTCTTTAAACGATGTGGCGGAAAAAACACTCACATTCCGAAATCACGCCGGCAGCCTAAAGCTGCACAATTATATCGTGGTCGATACCGAAGATTTCAAAAATATTAAGAGCATCTATGCGCCGTTGTTTGTGGATGAGACGGATTATATTAGAAGGTTGGATAAACCGGGGGTATATAGAGCGTATATTCAGATTACGATTTATCCGAAAACAAAAGAGTTTGACCTTGACCACTATATGACTGGAGTAGGTGATGGTGTAGTCAGGGGGAGCAGAGTCGTAAATGAAAATCTTATGCAAAAGTATGGATATCTTACACTCCCATATTTGGAGCCAAAGGAATTTTTCAAAAAGTATACCAATAAAGAGATTACTTTATGGGTTGAAAGATACTTGGATACCGACTCGAGTGGCGGGCAAATCACGACAGACGATGGTTCTTTTGCAACAATAAAAAAGAAATGATCAAGAGTGGTTCGATATGAAAAAACGGTTTGTTGCTTCTTTCTTGTCAATTTTATTTATTATCCCGTTTGCTGACTATTCCTATGCTGCTTTTACTAATGGATACCCAAGTGAAGGGATAGAGGTTACTCCCGATGGCCCGGCGCAAATGCAATCTGTAAAAGTGGAAGTGAAGGGGGAAGCCGATGCTTTGCCAAAGGTCATTTGGGTTCAAAGCGATACCGATATTTGGGTTGCTACATTTGGTGACGGAACCCGTATAGAGACTGGTACCCATAGCAGTGGAGTAAGCGCATTACCATTAATAAAGCGCACAGATTTTGAGCTGGATATGACAAGTTATGCCCCCTCTTCTATGGTTGACAGTCAGAATAGCCCATTTTCCAAGGCTTACGTTAAAGAGTTAATGATTGAAGATATGGATTGGAAGAACGAAAATACCTATGAACCCGTCGGCGTAAAACCAGTATTTCAAGCTGGAAGCATTACGGCAACTATTAAAGTTTCAACAGGATACCCCCTAACATTTAACTCAAAATACAAATACGCCACCCGCTACGACGGAGCGGACAAATTTATGGCCGAATACTACATCCCGATGCTCGTCAATTACAAAGGGTACGTGGTCGAGAAAAAGAAAATGCGCGTGCTGGACAATGCCACGCTGGCGGTGGGTCAGACCAAGGAGATGAAAGCTCAGGTAGCGACACTCGAATATAATATGTCGGATTGGAACGACAATTGGTATGATGTCACAACGGCTTCCGAAACGGTATGGACGTCTGACAATAGTGCGGTGGCTACTGTAGATGGTTCAGGGAAAGTGACCGCCAAGTCCAAAGGAACGGCCACGATCACCGCCCAGTGGAAAAAAGGACCGTACTGGCTGTATGGAGCGGCCGCAATTACGGTCGGAACAGGCGGGGACCCCGAGGGTCCTGGAGACCCGGATGAGCCGCCAGGCGTAAAATGTACGAATCCATCACCTGAGCGATCCATGGCCGGCAAGGATTTTAACCCTAACGCGAGCGCAGTCATTAAAGCAGATAGCCGGGGAAGTGAACGATTCAATGTAGCGGATGGCATACCGACCTCGGAAAGTTTGTATGGTAATGTCACAGCGAAAGAATATTTGTATAACTACAAATACAATAAAATGGTAGGGACTTGCACCTTTATTGTGCCTGTAACAAGAGATTTTAATCTGCGTTGGGTAGAATACGTATTTGGTGTCGGCTATAAGCACAGGTCTGAAAATGTAACGTTGACTTATGATGTTAAGGTTACGAAGCCCTATGCTTACTGGGCAGTAGCTGAATTTCAGTTGTATGAGATAGTCAGGGCGACGCTTTTGAACTATGCCTTTGAGGATGGTGGGATCTCAATTTTGCCAACGGGATATGATCCGCCCGATTTTGTATTAGCGGCTTATACTACCCATATCCAACCCCCACCACAGATTAAAACCATTGTACTGAGGGATAAGGACATCGATGGCGGAACTAAAAGGCCGGATATTGAAAACGATACACGCGAGCGGGGGGAAATGGAAGCAGAAGCCAGTAAACGTGCGCCCAAGCTGTATGTCCGAAATGATTTACTGGAATTTGAGGGTCAAACAATTATGAATGACGGCTGGGTAGAAGGACAAACTGAAATGCCGGGTGAAATTCCGGAAGCGAAAATCGTTAATGACAACGTACTGTATAGCCCAAACCATATTATACCAACTAGCAAAACGAACAAGGCGGACCAAGCGAGCAGCGGAAGGATTTACTACGAAATCATGAACGGGAGTACCGATGCGGACGCCAATAAAGACTTTCCAATCTACGGGATCAATTCGGTAACGGTACATACGCCGGTTGTCATCTATCCCAGCGTTTCGGATGATCGGGCCCATAATCAAAAAACGACTCCAGCGCAGGGGCGTTCCGCGATTATTCTTGACCGGCCTTTTACCGTGGAAATGCCCAACAGCGGACAGCATGCGAATTATCTCGGTTATGGAAACCGGAACTACCTCAAATACATAGGCAGCAAGCAGGTGCGTTTCCCGTTTGACGTGTACGATGGAACGAAATCGGCTTTTTACTCGAAAAATACCTGGATCGAAGTGGACAAAAGCAAGGAGTCGTTTGCGTTTTTCTTACCGGTGTGGGTGGATGAAGGTTTTTACGATGTCGAGTTTCGCACGATCGCGCACAATGCGCCGTCCGGGGCCACGGATCAAACCAATGCCAACCTGGATCTTAAGCATCATATCGCTTATGATACCGTACCGGTGGATGCGATCGGGCGCGTGTACGATTTTCGAGTGACGGATATTGCCGATTATAACTGGGAAAGTGTGTTCCGGACCGAAAAAGGCGGGCGAACGCCGGCCGGTGCGTCTTATTGGGTAGGCTTGAACGGGATTGACGGGGCGGCGCGCGGCAACACGAGCAGGTTCACGCTGCCGATCCGCCCGGGCAGCCATCCGCTGTACAATAACGCTGTGATCAAGACGGGCTACCATTTCAAGTTTGACCTCAAAACGAAAGGGAATATGTTTGGGGCGCAGGATCAGATTGCAATTACGCCGGCGTTTTATTTTATCGATGCGAAAAAAGGCACCCGGACGCCCGTTGATTTGTACTACCATACCGGCAGCAAAAGCTACGTCAAAATCGGCTCGCCTTCCGACAAGGTGCAGCGTTACGTCGTTTTGAACGAGCGGCTGCGGAATGTGCCGGCCGAGGAGTTGACCGATACGGCGCTATACAAATACGATCACGACTATACGTTTAATCAGGTGGCCGGGATCGGGCGAAGCCAGTTCGTGCAGAACTTTATTCGCAAGGTGGCGAAGCAGCGGACGGCCGCGGGCAGTTTCAGCCTGCTGCGGCTGCCGGAAGGCGTGCGGACGCTGATCGGACCCAAAACCGATCTGCCGCCCAGCGTCGATCCGGCCCGGGCCAATGCCGCGGTGCAAAAATGGTACGGGGAATACAGCTTGCCGTCCGACCTGTACGCGGTGGCGGCGGGTACGAATGTGGCCGAATACGGGCGGACGCACGGCGGGCTGACGGATAAGTCGCCGATATTTTTGAAGGATGGATACATCGTCGTGAACTTTAACATCAAGACGGTGCGGGATGGGAACACGGACAAGCCCCACCTTCAGTATATCGATGCCCCGCTAATGAACCAGTGGTTCGGGCTGGAAGGGTTTAAGCGCAGCGCGGACGATCCGTACGGACGGACCTTTGCGCTGCTGGACGGGGACGTCGTGTTCTATCACGCGGACCAATCGAGCCGGGGCGATTTTCGTTCCATGGTTACGCATTAAGAAAGTTTGGGAAGACTCCTTCTCCGTTTTTTGGGGAAGGAGTTCTTTTTTGCTCACGGATTCGCAAGTTCTATGCTACAATGTTCTAGTCTATTAACGAGCAAGTGAGATGCGGGAGGACCCTAGAGTTATGAAACCAAGTCCGTTTATTGCAGTGGAAGGCGCGATTGGGGCCGGCAAAACAACGCTGGCGGCGATGCTCGCCGAACGGTTTGATTATCCGCTCCTGAAGGAGATTGTGGAGGAAAATCCGTTCCTGGACAAGTTTTATCAGAACAGCGGGGATTGGAGCTTCCAACTGGAGATGTTCTTTTTGTGCAACCGGTACAAGCAACTGGAGGATACGGCGCAGAAGTTTGTGTCCCGCCGCCGGCCGGTCGTGTCCGATTATCATATTTATAAAAATTTGATTTTTGCCCAGCGCACGCTGAAAGGGGGCCAGCTTGACAAATACCGGCAGATTTATCATCTGCTGACCGACGATTTGCCAAGGCCTAACCTGATCGTGTACATCCGGGCGGATCTGGCGACCCTGCAGCAAAGAATCAAAAAACGCGGCCGGAGCTTTGAGCAGGACATCGATCCCGGTTATCTGGAGCGGTTAATCGAGGATTACGATGAGGCGATGGCCCGCATTAAAGCGAATGAACCTGAAACGGTTGTCATCACGGTGGACGGCAATGCGATGGATTTTGTCGAGCATCCGGAGCATTTTGAACAAATCGTTGCCGAGATAAAGGAGCGTATGTAAACGATGAGCCATGATTTTCATATTCCCCAAGACGCTTTGATCACGGTCGCGGGCACCGTAGGCGTAGGCAAATCCACGCTGACTGCAGCCCTTGCGGCCCGGCTCGGCTTCCGCACTTCGATGGAGAAGGTCGATCAGAACCCCTATCTGGAGAAGTTTTATCACGATTTTGAAAGATGGAGCTTTCATCTGCAAATTTATTTTTTGGCCGAACGTTTTAAGGAGCAAAAAGCGATTTTCGAAGCGGGCGGCGGATTTGTGCAGGACCGTTCGATTTACGAGGACACCGGTATTTTTGCCAAAATGCATGCCGACCAGGGCACGATGTCCAAAACCGATTACGAAACGTACAGCAGCCTGTTCGAGGCGATGGTGATGACGCCGTATTTTCCGCACCCGGATGTGCTGATCTATTTGGAAGGCGAGTTGTCTTCGATTTTGAAGCGGATCCGGCTGCGGGGCCGGGAAATGGAAATCCAGACCGACGTATCCTATTGGGAGCAGATGTATAAGCGCTATGCCAAATGGATCGAGGAGTTTGACGCGTGCCCGGTGCTGCGGCTGAACATCGACGAATACGATGCCACGGATGAGGCCTCGCTGGACGAGATCATCCGCCAGGCGGCGGAGATCATTCAAGCGTCGCGGGCGCGGCGAAACAAATAGCATGGTAAAACCTCCGTATCCCGTTATCGGGAGCGGGGGTTTTTTGGCTGAGGGGCGAGTCCTTTTTTCGCGGGTGGAGGATAATGGGGAGTATACCTGAATATGTGATTGGCTTTACTATAATGATATTGCAAATCATACACCTAATTTTATATCAAAATGCTCAGTCATTCGTTTCAATTGCATTTCATGCAATTACATTCCCGTTTCATTACCTTTCCTTAAAAAGAAAACGAGGTAATTGCAGGATTTGCACTTCATCAAGCGCTGTGGCAGCCTTTCCGGATAACTAACTGTACATTTTGCAACAACTGCCGGAATTGATTCGCGAAGCGCTGCCAAAGCCAGGAAAAAGCTTTCCGCTCTGATTAAGCGTCAGCTTCAGCAGGACGGTGAAATTAATTTCAAAACGCCTGAAGGTCCCCGAAATCAAATAAGTGCTTTTTTCCTTGTGAATGGATGGAAAAGCTAGAGTACGCCGGCAATGTCTGCTAGAATATATAGGTTGACGGATGATTAAATTTTGAACTTTTATCAGGTATGGATATAGATTTAAGACTTTGTGCCGGCTTAAGCCGGTTTTAGGAGGATATACATGAGCAAGGCAGGATTGACGAGGCAGGATGTAGAGCTGCTGGCGCCGGCGGGTGACTGGGACTGCATGCGGGCGGCGGTGGCGAACGGGGCGGACGCGATTTTTTTTGGCGTGGAGAAGTTTAATGCCCGGGCGCGGGCGAACAATTTTCGGATGGACGAACTGCCGGAGATCATGGCGTTTTTGCACAGCTATGGGGTCAAAGGGTTTCTGACGTTCAACATTCTCGTGTTCGAGGATGAGCTGAAAGAGGCGCGGGAACTGGTGGAGGCGTGCATCGAAAGCGGCGTGGACGCGGTGATCGTGCAGGACCTGGGGCTGGTGAAGCTGATCCGCGAAATATCGCCGGATTTTCCGATTCACGGATCGACGCAGATGACGATTACTTCGCCGGAGGCGGTGGAGTTCGTCAAGCCGTGGAACATGGAGCGGGTCGTTTTGGGACGGGAAAACAACCTGAAGCAGATCAAGGTGATCGGGGAGCAGGCCAAGCTGCCGATGGAGGTGTTTGTGCACGGGGCGCTGTGCGTGTCGTATTCCGGTCAGTGCCTGACGTCGGAAATGTGGGGCGGGCGCTCGGCCAACCGCGGCGAGTGCGCGCAGGCGTGCCGGCTGCCGTACGACCTCATGGTCGACGGGGAAAAGAAACCGATGGGCGATGTGGCCTATCTGCTGTCGCCGAAGGATTTGGCGGCGATCGACATCATGCCGGAGCTGATCGAGGCGGGCGTGACTTCGTTTAAAATCGAAGGGCGGCTGAAAAGTCCGGAGTACGTGGCGAACGTAGTAAGCAAATACCGCAAGGCGATCGACCGCTATTTTGACGGGGATGATACGAAGCCTTCCAAGGAGGAGATCCGCGAGCTGCAGCAGAGTTTTTCGCGCGGCTTTACGCACGGGTTCCTGGAAGGGACGAACAATAAAAAGCTGGTTGACGGGACGTTCCCGAAAAGCCGGGGCGTATACCTGGGCCGGGTCGAAAAGGTGCTGCGCGACGGCGTTGTCTGCAAGCTGGAAGCGCCTCTGAAGCGCGGCGACGGGATCGTGTTTGATGCCGGAGATCCGACGAAAAAAGAAGAAGGCGGACGCGTTTACGACCTGCGCCGCAAAGGCGTGAAGCAGGAGGGCGAGGCCGGCGAGGGCTGGATCGTGGACATTGTGCCGGGGCGTAACGACGTGGATTTGCGCCGGGTGCATGTCGGCGACCGCATTTGGAAAACGAGCGATCCGGCGCTCGACAAACGGCTGCGCCAAACGTTCGAGACGGACAAACCGTACCGCGTGTTTCCGGTGCATGTGCGGGCCGTCGGGCGCCCCGGCGGGCTGCTCACCACCTTCTGGACGGATGTGCAGAAGGGCACGATGGTGCGCGTCGACTCGGAGCTGGAGCTCGAGGTGGCGCAAAAACGGCCGATGGACGCAGCGCTGCTCGAAGAGCAGTTCGGGCGTCTCGGCGGCACGGTGTTTCAGCTCGAGCAGCTGGATGCGGAGCTGCATGGCGACGTCATCCTGCCGATTCGAGAGCTGAACGGCATCCGCCGGCGCGCGGTGGAGCTGCTCGCCGCCGAGCGGCCGAAGCCGCCCGTGTGGACGCGGGCGGCGGCGGGGGACGCCCCGCTTGCCGCGGGCGGGGCGTCCGTGGCGGCCCCCGCGCACGGCGGGGGGCCGGGGGCCGTGCCCGGCGCGCTGCTTGGCAGCGCCGGGAGCGCGCGCGCAGCGTCCGGCGGAGCCGACGCTGCTGCGCGGGGCGGCGCCGCGGGCGGCCTGGCCGGTGCCGGCCCGCGCCGCGCGCCGCATACGCACGGTGAAGCGCAGCTCACCGCGCTGTGCCGCAGCCTGCCGCAGGTGCAGGCTGCGCTCGAAGCCGGCGTCTCCTTTGTCTACGCCGACTTCGAGTTTATCAAGCAGTTCCCGGCAGCGGTCGAAGCCGTTCATGCCGCCGGTAAGCAAATTGCGCTGGCCACGCCGCGCATCCATATGCCGGGCGAAAACGGCTACCACAATAACATCCTGCGCCTTCAGCCCGACGCGGTGCTGGTGCGCAACACCGGGGCGCTGTACTTTTACCTGCGCCACCGGATGGAGAATCCGTCGGCCGTGCACCCGCGGCTGATCGGCGATTTTTCGCTGAACATCGCCAACCACAAAACGGCCGAGCTGTTCCTGGAGGCAGGCTGCGATATCGTCACGCCGTCCTATGATTTGAACATCCAGCAGATGGTCGACCTGCTGCGGGTCAGCCCGACCGCCGACATGGAAGTCGTCATCCATCAGCATTTGCCGATGTTCCACACAGAGCATTGCGTGTACTGCACCTTCCTAAGCGAAGGTACCGACTACACCAACTGCGGCCGTCCATGCGAGCAGCACCGGGCATCGCTGCAGGACCGCATCGGCATGTCCCACCCGGTCCGGGTCGATGAAGGCTGCCGCAACACGGTATACAACGCGATCGAACAGTCCGGCGCGGAGTATTTGAACCATTTCCTTGAGCTTGGCGTACCGCGCTACCGGGTTGAATTCCTAGAGGAAACCCCGGATCAGGTGCACAAGGTCATCGACCTGTACAACCGCGCCCTGCGCCGTGAAATCAGCGGTACCCAAGTCTGGAAAACGCTCAAAGCCACCAACCAGCTCGGCGTTACCCGCGGACAACTTGTGAAGTAAATACGGAGGGAGTCTACAGCAGTTCTAACTGCTTAGGCTCCCTTTTTGTACGCACAAAATTTTTCGTCATGCAGAGAAATTATCGCATTGCAGAAAATAACGGAACAAAAAGGCGTTATTTTCGCTAGATCCCCGGCACCTTGCAGGATAGAGGTGTTTTTTGGCGTTATTTTGCGGGGAAGGCGGTAAAGACGGCAGATATCCAGAGCGCCGGGAGAAGTAAGGCCATAATTTACCGCTATTTTCCCGGTGAAGGAAGAAAGCGCCTCAATAACGCCTAAAAAGTCCTTTATTTGCGCACAGCACCATCGCTCGATCCGGCACGCTTACCACTTCTGCCCGGAAGCAGCACCCGGAAGCCGCAGCCAGAGGCACCGCCTGGAAGCTCGGCTAGGGGCCTATGGACTGGCCCGCAAATAAAGGACTTTTTAGGCGATCAGGGCCGATTGGTTTATTCCGCTGCACAGCCTGCATCCGGAACAACTGGAGCTGTCGTCAGGAATTCGCCTGCTTCCCGAATACGGGAAAATCTACTGTTTTGAAAATGGAGAGCTTATCGGGCAAAGAGGACGGGATGAATGACGGAGAAGTGTCACGCGGTTGTCATGATCTTAAATTCCATACTTTTACAAGAGTGATATAATACGAAGTAAGCAATAGAATAGGCTTGCAAGGGCGGTCGGCTACCTCTCATAGAAGGGAGGGATGCCAGGTGGAAGTTTATCAAGCATTAACGCTAATGATCTCATTTGCGACTTTAATTGTCCTGATACTTTCCTTCCATAAACACAAATAGACCGCCCTCGGCAAAGGAACCGGTCTATTTGTGCCGCTATTCCAATACAGCCTGCCGCCCTTAAAAGCGGCTATTGCCCGGGGCCGTGCGCTGCAAGCATGGCTCCTTAATAATAAAGACTTTTAAAGCCTTTAAAAGTACTTTCATTGTATCACAAATAAAATGAAATTTATACGACCGCTAAGATTTTCTAGGGGAGCCCGCACCGTTCTATGGCTGTGAGCTCCCCTGCGTATTAACCTGTGAGATTTAGCAACCTAAAAAATCGCCCGATACAACTCCTCAATCTCGGCTACCGATGTTTCCCGCGGATTGCCACCTGTACATACATCTTCGAATGCGGAGCGGGCGAGGGCGGGGATGTCCTCTTCCCGCACGCCGACCTCACGGAGACGGGATGGGATGCCGACGTCCTCCGATAGCTGGCGAATTGCGGCAACTGCGGTGTTGCGCGCTTCCTGGATGCTCATTTGTTCGGTTCCCGGCACGCCCATCGCTTTGGCGATGTCGCGGTATTTTTCCCCGGTGTAATCGGCGTTGTATGCCATAATGGACGGCAGCAAAATAGCATTAGCCACCCCATGAGGCGTATCGTAAAAAGCCCCCAACGGATGGGCCATCCCGTGCACCAGCCCCAGGCCCACATTGGAAAATCCCATGCCGGCGATATACTGCCCCAACGCCATTCCTTCGCGGCCTTGCGGATCGTTATTTACGGCACCGCGCAGGGACCGGGCGATAATTTCCACCGCTTTCAGATGCAGCGCATCGGTCAATTCCCAGGCTGCTTTGGTAATGTATCCTTCGATCGCATGGGTTAGAGCGTCCATACCGGTGGCGGCGGTGAGTCCTTTGGGCATTGAGCTCATCATATCCGGGTCGACGATGGCAACGACGGGAATGTCATGGGGATCAACGCAGACAAATTTTCGTTTGTTTTGCGTATCCGTGATCACATAGTTAATTGTGACCTCCGCCGCTGTTCCGGCCGTTGTCGGAACGGCGATAATCGGAACCGATTTGTGGGCCGTGGCCACCGCTCCTTCCAAACTGCGAACGTCGGCGTATTCCGGATTGTTGCTGATGATACCGATCGCTTTGGCCGTATCCATCGGCGATCCGCCGCCAATCGCGATGATATAATCGGCCCCGGCTGCCTTAAAGGCGGCCAATCCTTGCTGCACGACTTCAATGGTAGGATTTGCTACCGTTTCATCAAATACGGAATAAGGCAACTGGTGAAGGTCAAGCAGACCGGTTATTTTGGACACGACATTATGCTTCACAAGCTCCTTGTCGGTTACGATCAATGCCTTAACAAAACGGCGCTGCTTCACTTCATTGACGATATCGGCAATCGCCCCGGCCCCGAAATACGAGGTTTCGTTCAAAATCATACGTTGGCTCATGGCCAAACCCTCCTTTTTTGTGAAACTGTTCACTTGAATGAGTGCATAGAACTTTCAAGCCTTGCGTTATCTGACTCCATCATAAATACGATTCGTTGGAAAATCAACATAAAACAACATTAATTTATGGTTTTTATTTGAATTTTTGGACATAAAAAAATCCGCTCCATTAAGAGCGGACTTTGATACCAGTAATACGTTCAAATTCCTCATCAGCTTCTATTCTTCGTTTATCATATGCCTCTTGGCCAATGGATTGAATTATTTTTTGCCTAGCTCTCCGCATTAAAATCGAAGATTGTTCTCTTTGAGCACGAGTAGGAGGAATAATCATGACCCCATTTACAGGTGAAATTGCCCGCTTAGTCTTATGGGATTTGATTACCGAGGATTGGCTGACTCTAAGGACTTTGCGAAGCTTACCTTTGTCATAAGAGATCATCTCCTTTACTTATAAGGCCATTTTCGTAGCACTTCCGTGCCCTTAATACGAGTACCTTATAAGTAATATCATTGTCCCGCCTTCATCCTCTTTTATCTGTGCGGGAGATCACGCTTACGTTCTATATCGAACGGACAAGCTCCTCTTTTCCGGCCAGCACTTCCGCCAGGATAGCCGCTCCCAGCTTGAAGCCGTGCGTGAATGCCGCCTCATTATGCATGGCACTGGCCTCCGCATGAAGATCCAGCAAAGCTTCCAATTCGCCGAATTCCTTTTCGCCCAGTTTCTTGCGCCAGTTCTCCATCGCCGTGGAGATTTGTTGGCATAATGGACGATATTTCGGGTTCCTGGGCACGATCATTTCATCCGGCAAAATATTTCCGGCATAAAGCTCTTCCAAAATACTTGGCACGTTTATCCTCCCTTTCTATATAAGTACGTGTTCAAAAAGTCAGGTTTGGAGCATCGAGAAGGTTGGATGAAGCGTAAGTTTTGGGTACGTGAGCAACTGAAATGTTTCCGTAGGAAACATGCTTCGGAAGCATATGCTTAGGCCCGGCTGAATTCAAGATTCGACGCCGAATCCGCTTCTTGACCTGCTTCGTGATCAAAAGATGACTTTTTGAACTACCTCTATAAGTGGCCGCCTCCTTGAAAGGAAAGTTTGCACATGGTAGGATATTTATGCAACTTTCCTTTTTTGGGGGTTGCCTTGGGGGGAAGTGGCGTGATTCTTTAGCGAGTGTGCGCCGCTTCCTTTTATTTTTCTTCTTCGGACAAAAGCAGCTTCAACCCCAACCGGATCGCTTCGGTTCTGGTGATATTATGCTTGGTACAATAAGCAGTCAGGGCTTGGTTTGTATCTTCGTCGAAGCGAACTTTGATGCTAAAGGTTTTCGGGTTGTCCACTTTTGGCCGTCCTGTTCGTGGGCTCAGTCTGCTCACCTCACTTTCTGCACTCCACAAAATAATAATAAGTTTTTGCACTCCATAAAGTCAATTTAAAAGTTCCAATTTTTGACGTGAAAATACTCCTCTCAACAGAAAATTCTTCTTTTCGCCATATTCATTATATATGAACTTGCAGTTATATAACCAAAGGGTTATGATAATACTATCGAAAGGGGCGATAAGTATGCCGGATACCTTTGCCGTCATTGCCGAGCCTTCCCGCCGGCGGATTTTGGACCTGCTGCTCCAGTCGGAATCCAACGTAACGGATCTGGCCCAGGCGTTGGGGCTGTCGCAGCCCTTGGTATCCAAGCATTTGCGGACGCTGCGCCAAAGCGGTCTGGTCAAGGTCCGGATCAAGTCCCAGCAGCACATCTATTCGCTGGAAGCCGAGCCGCTGGCAGAGATCGACGAATGGCTGAAAGCCTATCGCAAGAAGTGGAATCAGCATGTTGACGCCTTGGAGAATTTTTTGGACCAGCAGAAAAAAGATTAGGAGGAAACGGAACATGAGATCGCCGATTGAGAATCCCAAGCTTATGCAAGAGCAGGAGGATTGGGTGCTAGTGCTGAAACGGGTATTGAACCATCCGCCTGAAAAAGTTTGGGACGCGCTGACCCGGGCCGATCAAGTCCCGAAGTGGGGGCCGTTTTCAGCAGACAAGGATCTGACCGAAGTGGGGGCCGTACGGCTGAAGCATATCAACACGCCTGAGGCAGAAGAGATGGAAGGATATGTTTTGGAGGTTAACGCTCCCCATCTGCTCGTGTTCCGCTGGGGTGCAGACATCCTGCGCTGGGAACTGGCCGCCCTTGGCAAAGGTAAGACGACCCTGGTGTTGCGGCATCGGTTTGCGGATCGCAAACAAGCGCCTTCCTACGCGGCGGGCTGGCATCTTTGCCTGGATGGCTTGGCCGGAACGCTGGCCGGCGAACAAATGCCCTCGATGGTGGGGGAAGAAGCGCTCAAATACGGTTGGCAGGAATTGTACGAGGTCTATGAGGAAAAGCTGGGGATCCGCACGAAATGAACGCCATAACCCAATCGAAAACCTGCTGATTAAACATAACCCGCTTAACTGACTCAAAAATAAACAATGCAAAGTGGCTCAAAACCGAGATCAGTGCTTCACAAAATAAATTATGACTTTGGCTCTGAGGTGGCTGGGCTGTCTATAGCGTTTCGTGTCTTGGTATCCCTGCAGGCTGCTTTGCACGATTATCCCTCTTGTTCAGGGGGGAGGGTAGGGGCTAATCACGGGCCTTTCTTTTTTCCCGGTGTCGTGCCCCATTCCTCCCGTCAGGTCTGCTTCACTTCTCCATAAACCTCCTTCTTACAAACCTGTCTAATGATCTCGAACATGTCTGCTTCTCCCAAACCTTTTCTTCTCCTGAATTTATCTTCCTCTCTGCTCCCGGATCAAAGGGGATAATCATGCAAAGCGTCCGGACAGCGGATATTGATCTGCCGATATTTCTTGCCACGATCGGTTACCGGCCTTCCCTGTCAAGCCCTGATTATTAAGTTGAGCTTGTAAAGTCATTGAATAAGTCTTGGACAAGGGCGTCCCATTAAAGGGGCGTTCGTTTTTTACGTAAAAATTCAGAATTCTCCCCGTGCAGACAGTCGTTTTTCTAGGAAAGACAAGTTTTGGAAGTTTTGTGAACTGGGGCGCTGAAGACCCTGATAACCAATGTTTATCGGTGCTAAAAAAAACGTTGATTTGCTATAATGAAGGCGTAAATCAAAGTATCGCTCACAACGTCGGAAGGCCATGATTTTCAAAGTAAAGCTCATCAATTTAGGAGGGTGACTTAAGATGGTTGAAGGATTCCTTGAGATGCAAATCGCCGTACACCAAATTCAAGGACGGCTGGAAATCGACGGAGAGTCGGAATACCGCAAAATCGAATTCGGCACCGAACGTTTCCTGCATACTCCCGAACCCGGCCATCGGCTCTACAGCGAAGAAGAACTTCGGCAACATCCGCGGCGCAAATGGTGGTTCCACTAAGAAGTGAAGCTGCCAAAGAAGAAGTTTTGTACTTGAACTTGTTATCCCGATTCCGCTTAATCGGACATTTGTCCGGTGAAGCGGTTTTTTGTTATCGAAGAGGGATGAAGGGATCGATCGTTATCATAATTCAATGTAAGTTTAGTTATACATAATGTGTTACTTTTATCTATTTTTCTGTTCTTTTTCATATCATTTCGAACAAAAATGTCAGTTTTCATAACATATTTTCAAAATGACATCGCTTACACTATTGACAGTAAATTTCGACATGTTATAATTACTTTAAATTTTAGTTTGTTTGTTCTCCGACGAAACTGAATGGAGGAGGGGAGAGGTTGTATAATCGAACCGGAAGTTTGGATCTGATCAAGAAGATCAACCGGAACTTGGTTCTGGAAATGATCCGCAGCGAGAAAAAAATCAGCAGAGCTTTAATAGCCAAGAAATTAGGTTTAAGCCGATCTACGGTCACCTCCATCGTCAATGAGCTGATCAAGAAAAAGTTTGTTGTGGAGACGGGGTTGGGCGACTCTACCAAGGATGGGGGCCGCAGGGGAATCGAACTGGGCTTTAATCCTAAATCGGGATACGGCATCGGCGTCGATATCGGGCGGACTCGAACCCTGATCGTACTGACCGACCTTGATGGTGAGATCGAGCATAAGGAAGAATGCAAAACAACGGCTACCGTAGAAGAGACTTTGGATCTGGTTCAATCGTTTATTCAAAAATCCGGGATTGAAAAAGATCGTATCCTCGGCATGGGGATCGGGCTTCCGGGGATTGTGGACAGCAGGGAAGGGATTCTCCTCGACGTGCCCGCTTTGAACTGGGGCAATATCAACCTGGTTGAGAAGGCGAAAACCTATTTTCCGTTTCCGGTATATGTCAACAACGATGTCAATTTTGCCGCATTAGGAGAAAGATGGCTGGGCAGCGAGGGGTTAACGGACAATATGTTCTTCATAGCCATTGGAAGCGGGGTGGGCGGCGCTATTATCGCCAACGGCGAATTAATCGAAGGCCATCGTTACTCGGCGGGGGAAATCAACTGTTTTATCGATCGGGAGGACCTGGCCCAAAACAGACGGAACCGTCCCGGACAGACGGGAGCGTTCGAGCAGCAAATTTCGGCATTCGCTCTGGAGAAAAGCGGGGTATCTCCCGAAGAACTTTTTGTGCGCTACACCCGGGCGGAGCCTGAGGCGGCTCGCGTTATTAACGAATTTGTGCAATATTTGTCCATCACCATCGCGAATATCGCAAGCTTGCTGAATCCGCAGAGAGTGATTATCGGCGGGGGCGTATCCGGCTCCATGTCCGCCGTGATTGAGGATATCCGCCAGCAGGTGTCCGAACTCACGCCGATCCGCACGGAGATTAAGCTGGCCCGCCTGGGCAGGGATGCGGGCGGATTGGGAGCAGTCGCTTACGTATTCCAGCAGCTGCAGGATGCGGAGGATCTATAAAAAAGTTCAAGTTCAGTCAGCAAGAGGCTCTGAGTAAAGAGCCGCACCGCTTTCAATTTGTTTGTACTTCGAACAAACTAACATATCAATGGGGGTTATTTCATGAAAAAGTCATTACTCGGTATCATGTCCCTTGTGCTAATTCCGTCCCTGCTCGCCGGGTGTTCCGGCGGAAAACCGGCAAGCGGCGCCAATGACGGCGGTGTTCAAACGATCCGCGTTTTGTCGAGCGATGACTTTGCGGGCTTCCGGGAAAAAGCGGTGGAGGAGTTCAATGCGAAAAACCCGGACATCAAGGTCGTTCTGGATCATGTAGCGTACGATCAGTTGCATGATAAGGAGTTGGCCTCCTTTAATGCCAGCGGCGACGCGGCTTACGACATTGTGGACGTCGATGAAATCTGGACCTCCGAGTATGCCAACGCCGGATTCATTCTTCCGGTGACCGGCCGCTACACCGACGAGATGAAGCAAGGCATCCTGCCGGCGAGCTTGCAAATCGCCAGCCTGGGCGAAGAGATCTATGGCGTACCGATGTTTAACGATGTCGTGTTCTTTTACTATAACGAAGAACTGTTAAAGAAGGCCGGTTTCGATCATCCGCCGGTGACTTGGGACGAGTTCGCCTCGATGTCGAAAGCTCTGCAGGAGAAAGGAATAACCCCCGGTCCGGCCAGCGCATGGGGATGGAGCGCCAATGAAGGCCTCGTTGCTTACTTTGCCGAATTCCTTGGCTCCTTCGGAGGAAAGTTCATGGATGAGGCGGGTAAGCCGGCGTTCAATGACGAGAAGGGAGTTCAGGCGCTCACGTTCATGGCCGATTCCATGGAAAACGGAGTGATCGACAAGGCGTCGATCAACTACAACGACCGTCAAGTGCTGGATGCTTTTAAAAACGGGAAAACGGCGTTTGTTGCCGGATGGTCCTTTTACTGGGGCGAATTGAACGGCAGCGATTCCAAAGTCAAAGGCAAGGTGAAGGTGGGGATGGTTCCGGCGGCCGAGGGAGCCCCGCATACGGCGGCAACCGGGTCGATGTACCTGGCGATTACTCCGCAATCGGAACATGAAGACGCCGCTTGGAAGTTTATCGAATACCTGGGCAGCAAGGAAGTCCAAAAACAGCAATCGCTCGCAGCCGGCTCTCTGCCGATTTGGAAAGAGCTCTACAGCGACGCCGATCTCAACCAGAACTTTACGGCATTGAAGGATATGGAGAAACAGCTGGAGCAGGTGATTTCCCGCCCGTCGCTGGATTCCTACAATGAATTTTCCAAAAATATGCAGATTGTTCTCCAGGCGGTATTAACCGGTCAAAAGGATGCGAAGACCGCGCTTGATGAGCTGGCGGCATCGACGGAACAGCTTGCGGCCAACGGCAATTAAACGGGTCCCGCTCCGGCGGGACTTTCCATCAAACCTGCGGAGTCTCATATGGATGTGGAGGTATCTAATGATCAAAAAACTTCGGCCTTTCGGATATTTGCTGCCCAGTTTTCTCGTTATTCTCGGCGTGACCCTGCTTCCTTTGATCTACGCGATCTTTATCAGCTTCATTAACTTGACCAAAAATGTGCACAAACTGGACAATCCGAAACTTTGGGATTACGTAGGTTTTGAGAATTTCGCCAAAGTGCTGTCCGACTCTTCCTTTTGGCAGGCCGTCGGCCGAACGATGTATTTTACGGTGACCTCGGTAGGTTTGGAGTTCATTCTCGGCATGGCGTTTGCCTTGATTCTGAATGAGAAATTCGCAGGAAGAGGTTTTGTGAGGGGGTTCATGCTGATTCCTTGGGCGTTCCCCACGATTGTAAATGCGGTCCTATGGAAATGGCTTTACGACCCGGATCATGGAACGGTCACCGTGTTGCTGGCCGCCCTTGGCATTACGGACGGTTACTTTAATATTTTGGGCTCCTCTTTTTCGGCTATGAATGCCATCGTTATCGCCGATGTGTGGAAAAATACGGCTTTCGTGACTCTGATTTTATTGGCGGCGATGCAGTCCCTCCCGGTTGAGGCCTATGAAGCAGGCAAAATCGATGGGGCCTCGGCGTTCCGGAGATTTTTCAGCATCACGCTTCCGTTGTTAAGTCCGGCCATATTGGTCGCGCTGATCATGCGGACGATGGAAGCTTTCAAAGTATTCGACATTATTTATATCATGACCGGGGGCGGCCCGGCTGGGGGAACGCAAGTGCTGTCCTTCCTGACCTATCAGTCCTCCATGATGTTCGGCAAATTCAGTTACGGCTCGTCCATAGCGTTTGTGATGTCGATCTTTATTCTGATATTCGCCTTTATCTACATCAAAATTCTATACAAAAAAGCGGAGTGACCTATGGAGAGAACAAGAGCTCAGAAGTTTTGGATATATGTCGGCGTGTCTCTTATCATGCTGTTTACGGCGCTACCTCTGCTCCTGCTGGTGATCGCCACCTTCTCTTCCAGCGGGGATCTGAACGCGAAAACCCTTCACTTGTGGCCTGCGGAATGGACTTTTGACAATTACTCGAGAGTGTTCTCCGGTGAAGCGAGCGACGGCAGCCTGCCCCCCTTTCTAACGGCGATGAAAAATAGCGTGGTCGTCGCGCTCAGCTCCACCCTGCTGACGCTGTTCATCGGGATGTTTGCGGCGTATGCCTGCGCCAGGTTCCGTTTTCGCGGCAGGGACGCCTTGCTGGTCTCGATTCTTGGCTTCCGGATGGTGCCGGAAGTGGTGCTGCTGATCCCTCTGTACGTGATCTTCGCCCGAATGGGGATGATCAACCATAAGCCGGCGCTTATCGTGATCTATATGGCCTTTAACCTGCCGTACGTCATTTGGATGATGCAGACGTATTTCCGTTCGATTCCAAGGTCTATGGAAGAATCGGCGCAAATCGACGGCGTATCGCCGCTCGGCATTTTGTTCAAGTTTTTGCTGCCGCTGTCGCTTCCGGGCTTGGTGGCCACCGGAATATTCGTGCTGCTGATCGCCTGGGACGAGTTTATGTTCGCCAGCATATTCACTTCGACTTATGACGCCAAGACCATTACGGTGGCGATCTCCGAGTTTTCGAAACGCGGCATGATCGACTTCGGCATGCAGATTACCGGCGGATTGCTGGCATCGCTGCCGCCGATTGCTTTGGCTTTGTTCTTACAAAAATACATCATCAGCGGCCTGTCGGAAGGCTCTGAGAAGGGATGAAGATTATGAGTCAATTTTTCAACGAGGTTAAACAACAACCGGAGGCGATCCGGGAGACGATTCGAAACAATATTTCCGTCAGCGCGGCCGGCGACAAGCCGCTGTTGTTGACGGGCATGGGCAGCTCCCTGGCCGCTTCCGAACTGCTTGTCTCTTATTTGAACCTGCACGGCATTCAAGCGTCGGCTATCGACAATTCCGAACTTTTATACTATTATCCCGATTCTTTCCTGGACAAGCATCAGCTTTACATCGTTTCGCAGAGCGGGGAGAGCTTCGAGGCCAAGGAACTGGCCAAGCGCTACCCCTCGGCCTCGGCCATCACCAACTCTCCAGACGGTTCTTTGGCCGGTTTGGCCCGGGAGGTTCTGCTCACGCATGCGGGAAAAGAAATAGCTATCGCTTCCTCGAAATCTTTTACGACGACGGCGGCTTTGATGCTGCTATTGGGCTCTAAAATGACGGGGAACGATCTGACGGATTCGCTTTATCGGACGGCTGACGTCATTGAAGAGCATTTGAATAGAGAAGAGGAGTACCGGAAGCGGATCGTCGATTTCATTAGCCCGGAGAAACCGCTCGTTCTGCTGGGCCGGGGGCCTTCGGTTTACACGGCGCGGCAGGGTTCCTTGACGCTGAAGGAAACGGCGCGGATTTTTGCCGAGGCCGCTTCGGCTCCGCAATTCCGGCATGGTCCATTCGAATTGATTAAAGAGAATTTGCAAGCCATCTTCTTTAATCCTAAAGGAGCAACTTACGAAACTAATAAAAAGTATGTTCTGGAAATGGCCGAACTGGGGGCAAAAGTGCTTTATGTCTCCGATGAAGAGCTTAGACATGAACGCGTCATGTCGTTCGCAATTCCATCCGTTCACGAATACGTGAGCCCCATTCCTTACTCGCTGGTCATCCAGTTAGCCGCCATCGAGTTATCGGCGAAGCGGGGATTGGTCGCAGGGGAAGCCGAAATCATCACGAAAGTAACAGGGAAGGAATAACCCCAGATGATAAATTTGGTAGGTGTAATCACCGCAGATCTGATCCTCGCCCAAGTGAAAGAACGTCCGGACTTTGGCGAAGAGCATATGGTCGATACGATGATTTTGCGGCCCGGCGGCCTGGCCAACACGATTTTCCCGCTGGCCAAGCTCGGCGTCAAACAACGGGTCATCTCCCTTTTGGGCCAAGACGATTACGGAAGCAAAATTTACGACGAGATAGCGCCATTGATAGAAAATGAGCTTGCGCGGACCGAAAAGGGGACGGTGCTGTCCGTATCCATCGTCAAAGAGGGCGGGGATCGCTACTTTGTTACTTATAAAGGGAACGCCTACGATTTAACCGCGGCTTCGGTTGAAAGGGAGCAAGACTTCGACCTTGCGCGTGCGACGCTGTTGTACGGTTATTTCCTGGCTCCGGGATTTGGTCCCGATGCGGCGCAAACCTGTTTGAAACGGGCTAAAGCCGCCGGTCAAATCACTTTCTTCGATGCTAATTCGGCCATCGATGGCTGGAGTTTAAAGAGCAGGCAGGAGATTATCTCCTTCCTGCCGTACATCGATTACTTTATGCCCAATGATGAAGAAATTTTGCATCTAACCGGGGCGAGCGAGGTGGATCAAGCCGCGAAGCACTTGATTTCTTTAGGCGCCAATACCATCATTGTCAAGCGGGGAAGCCGGGGAGCAAGCGCTTATACCCGCTCGGGAGCCGTGCATCATGCCGGATTTCCTGTAAAGGCTTACGACACGACGGGGGCCGGGGATAGCTTCAACGCCGGCTTCATTTACAGCGTGCTGGAGGAGAAACCGCTCGAAGAAGCATTGCGATACGGGAATATGCTTGCCAGTATTGTCGTCTCCAAAAAAGAAGACCGGTACCCCACGCCCGATGAAATTGAGAGAAACATTATGGAAAAGGCGGGCAGGTAGCCGGTTGAAATAACCGAATTTCACAAATAAGGGTTTATTCCGCAGGACCGGGGCCGCGGAATAAACCCTTTTTCTTCAGGGGAGTAGCTAGATTTGAGAATTTTTAGCGGGAGGATTCAAAACCTAAATCAGAGACAATGGACAAAATGGGCGGATCGGGAGCATGTCTCTAGGTTCGTATATCTATTTTTGTACGTAGTATGTGGTATAATGTCAACATCTGAAATTTTATTTTGATTTAGGGAGAATTTAGTAATGAAAATACGTAAAGCAATTATTCCGGCGGCCGGACTGGGGACTCGTTTCTTGCCCGCCACTAAGGCAATGCCTAAGGAAATGCTGCCGATCGTCGACAAGCCTACGATCCAATATATCGTGGAGGAAGCGGTCGCTTCCGGGATTGAAGACATTATTATCGTGACAGGGAAAGGCAAGCGGGCCATTGAAGATCATTTCGACAATTCTTTTGAACTGGAACATAATTTAACGGAAAAAGGCAAGTGGCAACTGCTTAATGAGGTGCGTAAATCGTCAGAAATGGCGGACATTCATTACATTCGACAGAAAGAGCCTAAAGGACTGGGGCATGCAATCTGGTGTGCTCGGAAATTTATCGGCAACGAACCGTTTGCAGTGCTGCTTGGTGACGATATCGTCGAGTCGGAAGTGCCTTGCCTGAAACAAATGATTAACGTGTTCGAGGAGCATAAAGCTTCGGTGGTTGGCGTACAGCCGGTAGACTGGAATGAAGTGTCCCGTTACGGGATTGTGAATCCTACGGTGATTCAGGAGCGGGTTTACTTGGCCAATGAACTGGTGGAGAAACCAGAAACGGGTAAGGCCCCCTCTAATTTGGCGATCATGGGGCGTTATATTTTGACCCCGGCGATTTTTGGCATCCTTGAAGAACAACAGGTAGGCGTAAACGGAGAGATCCAGTTGACCGATGCGATCTCGCGTCTCGGTGAGACGGAACGAATTTTGGCCTATAACTTCGAAGGAACCCGGCATGATGTAGGCGAGAAGATGGGCTTCATTCAAACCACCATCCATTATGCGCTGGAAAATCCGGAATTGCGGGATGAATTACTTCGTTTTATGACGAAGATCGTTAGTGCAAATCAAAAAACGGCCTCTCCTGAGTGAGAGACCGTTTTTCTTTATGCTTTAAAAGTTTTGCTGAGTTATTTTGTCAATTTCCCCTTTTTCGTTCGGATCCATTTGCAGCAGGCGATCATATACCGCCTGGTCGGTGGTTCCGTTCTTCTGCAAGGCTGCCAAATACCAGCGGGTGATCTCACGGTTCGTACCATCATTCAAGTCATCCTTGATGCCAACTTTAAAAATCTCCGCAGCTTTTGCCGGATCGTTCAGCATATATTGCATTTTACCGGCGTTTAGCACCATCGGTTGCGTGATTTCAAACGGATTTCCTTGCAATTGACCTTTCGGCAGAGTTTTCAAATGTTCAACCCCGGCAACCACATGCTGATATGCGGCAAGTCCTGTTTTGAAGTAGTCGTCCTTCTTGGCAGTATCCTGTTGACCAAGCGCTTGGTAACCTAGCTCATAAGACTGCACAATCAACTGTTCGTACCAATTCATGTCATAGGCGTAACGATCGGCATTATCGCGAAGAACGGCGTAGGCCTTATCGTTTTCACTATTGGATTGATACAGCGCCATGAGCTGCTTGTACATATTTTTGTCGAACGGTTCTTTTTTCAGCGTATTTGTTAGTAAATTAAGCTCTTCGTTGTAAAAAGACTCATCTTTCGTCTGACTGTACACGGCTTGAAGAAGGCTGGACATATACAATACCGCATCGGGATGATCTCCACGTTTGCTGAGAGCCTTATCCAGCGGTGTTTTAATTTCCTGGAAGTCATTACTTGTGGTGAATAAGTTTTTAGCTTTAACAACGTCTTGGCTTGCTCCAATATAACGGATCGATACAAAGATCAGCACGATCGAGGCAAGCACCATAACCGTGCTATACAAGCCTCGCATTGTGCCTGGCTTCAACTTGAGTTTGGCTACCGGGCGGTTGTCCATCACAGCCGCCATGCCCCCCAGTCCCAGGAAAACAAGCATGCTGATAAAAACAAAACTCATGTTGAAGTCCATTAAACTGTGCATCAGAATCGAAAAGACAAGGATAAAATAAATGAAATAAGACTCGCGCTCATGTTCCCCGGCTTTGATATAACCGCGAATATATTTATAGAAAATAAAGACCAAAAATGCCACGAAGATAATGAATCCTAAAAGGCCGGTCTCGACCAGATACTGCATCACAAAGCTGTGCGCTTGACGGCTGGAGTACGGGTTGTTTTGATACTTCTCAAAAATCGACGCCCATGCACCGCCGCCTGCACCGATGATTGGATAATCTTTAAGAACTTTTACGGCGTCTTTATAGAATGTCATCCGTTCAAGGAAACTGTGCTGCTGCAGGTTAAGATTTTCCAAACGTTCCCCAATGTTGCCCGGTAAAATATGCTTGAGGTTCGTGCCCAGGAACAGCCAAGCCAGGATACCGACCACAACGACGGAAACGACCGGCAGCCACAGGCTGGACAGTTTTCTATCCGCCCATTTGCTAAGGCTGCTTTCCAAACGAGGAGCTGCATAACGCTGGATCAGCCATGCGATCACGGCCAGCGCCAGCGAGGCGCCAAGTACATAAAACCAGCCTTTGGCCGGATCATTGATTTGCCCCAGGTGGAATTGCTGCCCGAGGTTCGTTACCGGTTTAGCGATCACCAGCGTGGCAACACCGGCCAGCACGCAATAAACAATCCACAGGATTTGTTTGGCCGGCTTCAGGAATAACAACAGTACGACGAAGACGACAGGCAAGAACACCAGGCCGCCGCGCGATAACGTCAGCAATATCGAAAGGACCATCGGTACCAGCATAAATGCGTGGACCGCTTGGCCATACCATTTTTTAGAGCGAGTGATGCCGAACACGGCGATGAAGAAGAAGGCCATCAGAAACGCGGCATACGTATTAGGATATTGGAAAACAGATGCGAGACGCGGACCGTTTGCGTCAACCCAAACCGCCTGCGTGTATTGTCCATGAACGACAATTCCCGAGAACCAGCTGACAATGGCCGACACGGTTCTTCCCTGTCCGAGCCAGTTGAATAAGCCGAACAGCACAATCACGTAAGCAACCGTAATCAAGGTCGTCTCAATCATCCGGTTGGCCTTATGATTTTGCAGCAAATAAAGCCCCATAATGAACATAAAGGCATAAAGCGATTGAATCAGCACCATATTGGAAGCAAAGTACTGGCTTGCCGCCGAAATTAGTGCAATAATGTAGGTTATGGGAATTAAGAGAACAAATAGGGCTGTCCAGTCCCGTTGGTCTTCCAGCTTGATATTTTTGAAAAAAGCCGCAACCCACACCAGCAGCAGGATGCTGCCGACAAGAACCGACCAATAGATCGGCTGCTCAAAATTTAGCACAAGACCGTTAAACACACCAGCCTGGAATGGGGCCCAGACCAAAAACATAATTAAGCCAACTAACAACAACCATAACGCCGCAGGTAACTTTTCCCGAATTCTCGACTCTACGGCCATTTTCCCGTATACTGGATTCGACACGTATTTATCTCCTTTGCTAGTAGATACGTTAGTATTTTAGCATATTGAAAGATTAGGAGCTAGATTAGTAAGTATCAGGATACTGTTAACAATTTTGGTGGTGTTTCAAATTAGAAATCTTCTATTTCGATTAGTGTACAAATTAGCGGTACTTGTTAAACCTCTTGTAGTATACTTGTTACCGTCCGATGCGAGGCAAAAGGTGAAAAGAGTTTTGCTTAAAAAAGCTTTTCCAATTGAGAACAGTTCCAATCAGCCAATTAGCTCGAACTATGCTAAGGGAATAAACCTCCTGGGTTACGCTAGGGCTGAGATGGGAATTGGAGAGTCATGCAGAATTGCGGCCAAAAGTATGGAAGCCGTTGGCCTGTCCTTTGGAATACTCAACTTCACAGGTACAAATAATGCTAGGATGGAGGACCTTTCCTGGGTACATAAAGAAGTTACCCATCCGTTATACAATGTGAATTTATTTCACTTAAATGCGGAACAAATGATGGAGATTTATGCTTATTACGGGAACGCCCTTTTTCAAGGGAGATATAACATAGGCTACTGGCATTGGGAACTGCCGGATTTCCCTGATGAATGGCTGGAAAGTTTCTCACTGGTGAATGAAGTTTGGGTCCCTTCTACTTTTGTAGCGGATTCAATCGCTGCCAAAAGTCCGGTTCCTGTTGTGAAAATTCCGCATTCTATAGAAGTGAGAATTCAGGAGCCTCGGGACCGAGCATATTTCCATTTGCCGGAGAACACTTTTTTGTTTCTTTCAATGTATGATGTAAAAAGTTATCAGGAACGCAAAAATCCTCGCGGGGCTATTGAAGCATTTAAGAAAGCGTTCGAACCGGATAATTTAGAAGTCGGTCTAGTGGTTAAGGTTAACTGCTACAAGAGTAGTCAAGATGAATTGGATATGTTGGACTTACTTAAGGAAAATTATCAAAATATTTATTTCATCAAAGATACCATTAGCCGAAATGACATTAATTCTCTAATTTTTTTAACCGATTGTTTTGTTTCGCTGCATAGAAGCGAAGGTTTTGGTCTTGGATTGGCGGAAGCGATGTATTTGGGAAAACCGGTGATTGGTACGGGCTGGTCTTCGAACACGGATTTTATGAATACTAATAACTCCTGCTTGGTCGATTATCAGTTGATTCATGTGGGGAAAGATCAGGGGCCTTATAAAGCTTACCAATCATGGGCCGATCCGGATATTGAGCATGCTGCCGCCTATATGAGAAGATTAGCTGTCGATACAGATTATTATAGGAAAATTGCTGAAAATGGCGAGAAACACATCAAGGAGAATTATTCACCGGAAGCCATTGGCCGCTTAATTCGACAGCGTCTTGACTATATTCACAAATGGAAATTTGGAGGATAACATGAAAATAACTTGTGTCATAATGGCTGGAGGTAAAGGAGAAAGATTTTGGCCCAAGAGCAGAACAAATCTGCCGAAGCAATTCCTTAACATTTCGGGAAATAAGTCGATGATTCAACAATCGATCGCCCGATTGGAGAAGTTGGTGGATATTAACCAAATATTTGTAGTCACCAATGAATTGTATGCTGAGTTGATTAAAGCACAGATTCCTCATTTGCCGCACGATAACATTATCATAGAACCGGTTGGCAGGAATACGGCGCCTTGCATTGGGCTAGCTTCTATAATGATTGAAGAGAAGTTTCCGGATAGTACGATGATCGTATTGCCTTCCGACCATATTATCGAAAACGAAGAGGGATTCGTTAAAATTCTCCGAACGGCGGTGGAAGTTGCCCAGGACAATAGAAGCTTGGTTACTTTGGGGATTCAACCTACCTATCCGGAAACGGGGTATGGCTATATCGAAAGCACGGATTACAAGCAAGTGATCAATGAATTAGACGTACTTAAGGTTAATAAATTTGTGGAAAAACCGGACTTGCAAACGGCAGAGTCATATCTGGCGGCAGGAAATTATTATTGGAACAGCGGTATTTTCGTCTGGAGAACGGAAGTCATTCGAAATTATATCCAGCAGCTCATGCCGGAAATGCATGATATACTGGAAACGATGCGAGCCGCATTTGGCACTTCCCAGCAATCCGAAGTGATTAAAACGGAGTTTGCCAAGATGCCGGATCAGTCTGTTGATTACGGCATTATGGAGAAGGTAAAGGACATCTATGTTATCCCTTGTATTTTTGGCTGGGATGATGTGGGCAGTTGGACAGCTTTAGAACGGATTAATGAACTGGACGAAAACGGAAACGTTATTCGAGGGAATATCTTGAATCTCGATACCAAAAGATGCATCATCGAAAGTAACGGAAAATTAATCGCCACCTTAGGGATTGAAGATTTGATTATTGTTGACACAGAAGATGTGACTCTAATTTGCAGCAAGGACAAGGCTCAGGAAGTTAAACTATTGCTGAAAGAACTGCGGATGCAAAAGCTGGAGCAGTACTTATAATAAAATTTATAACTTTAGAATTGGAGAGATCTTGAAATGGCTAAAAATGCATTGATTACAGGAATTACAGGGCAAGACGGATCTTACTTAGCGGAATTGTTGCTTGAAAAAGGATATAAAGTTTACGGCCTCCGCCGGAGAACTAGCACCCCGATGATGGATAATATCGAGCATATCAAAAATGAGATTGAATTTATTGAAGGGGATCTGCTGGATCAAGGTTCACTTGTAAATGCAGTGAAACTAGCTAATCCAGACGAAGTTTATAATTTGGCGGCTCAATCTTTCGTGGGTACTTCCTGGGATCAGCCTTCTCTAACAGGCCAAATTACAGGGATCGGTGTCACGAATTTGCTTGAGGCTGTGCGTTCTAAAAAGCCTGAAGCGAGATTTTATCAGGCATCGAGCAGCGAGATGTTTGGCAAGGTTGTTGAGACACCGCAAAAAGAAACAACTCCGTTTTATCCGCGTAGTCCGTACGGTGTAGCTAAAGTCTACGGTCACTGGATTACTGTGAACTATCGGGAGAGTTACAATTTATATGCTTGCTCCGGGATTCTGTTTAACCATGAGTCTCCACGCCGTGGAATCGAATTTGTAACACGTAAAGTCACGACTGCCGCTGCCAGAATTAAACTGGGGCTGCAAAATGAACTTCGTATGGGGAACCTGGACGCTAAACGCGACTGGGGATTTGCTGGTGATTATGTGAAAGCGATGTGGCTCATGCTGCAGCAAGATAAGCCGGAGGATTTCGTGATTTCTACGGGAGAAACTCATACCGTACAGGAACTAGTCGAGATTGCCTTCGGTCATGTAGGCTTGAACTGGAGAGATTATGTCGTGATCGATCCGAAATTTGTTCGCCCGGCGGAAGTTGACCTGCTCCTCGGGGACTGCTCAAAGGCTAAAGAAAAGCTGGGATGGAAGCTTGAGGTAGGATTCGAAAGTTTGGTAAAGATGATGGTGGAAAGCGATTTGAAGAAAAATAGATAGTATATAGGGAGGAATCTTCTTCCCTCTTTCGTATTATCGTATTAGAAATCGGCGTATGCCTAAGGAGTAATTTTGAATGACCCTATTTAAACAAATTTATGAATACAGGGAAATGTTAAAGAACTTGATTGTTAGAGATTTGAGAACGAGATATAAAGAATCTGTGCTGGGATTTCTTTGGACATTACTTAACCCTTTACTCATGCTGGTTATATATTCTATAGTTTTTAAAACAATAATGCGAATGGATATTGAAAATTACAGTATCTTTCTGTTTGCGGGGCTTCTACCGTGGCAATTTCATCAAACAGTTGTTTCGAGTAACACCTCTATTATTATAAATAATAGCGGATTAATAAAAAAAGTTTATTTTCCTAGTGAAATTTTACCTATAGGAACAACGGTTGCTGGGGCGATAAACTATATGCTTTGCCTCATTGTGCTGTTTATTTCTATGCTGTACGTTGGAGTGCCCATCAAAATCAGTATTTTATATTTTCCTCTTATTCTTTTAACCCAAATGGTATTTATTATCGGGTTAAGCTTAATGCTGTCGGCAATGAATGTCTACTTTAGAGATATAGAACATATTGTTGGGATTATTATGATGGCATGGTTTTATTTAACACCAGTTTTTTATCCGTTATCGATGGTTCCAGAAAAGTACCAGTCCATTTTTTTGTTAAACCCAATGACTCATATAGAACAATCTTACAGAGACATTTTTTACTATGGAAAACCCCCAGAGGTTGAAACATTGCTGATCTGTTTGTTATTTTCAATGTTTTTTTTAGTCGCAGGAATGTACTTGTTTGGAAAACTTAAGAGAAACTTTGCCGAAGAACTATAAGTGGCGAAAGGAAATGCTTATTATGGAAGTAATATCAATAAAAAATCTTAGTAAGTCATTTAAAATATATTATGATAAACCTGTCACGCTAAAAGAACGAGCATTATTCCTAAAAAAGAAGACTTACAAGGAAATGAAAATTATTGATAATATCAATATATCCATCGAACAAGGACAGATGGTCGGCCTAATAGGGCATAATGGATCGGGTAAAAGTACTTTGTTGAAATTACTTACAAAAATTATTTACCCGGATAAAGGCGAAATTAATATTAAAGGAAGAGTATCCAGTCTACTTGAATTAGGTGCAGGATTTCATCCCGATTTTACAGGGATTGAAAACATATATATGAATGCTTCAATTTTTGGACTATCTAAAAAGGACATTGATCAAAAAATAGAATCGATTATTGCTTTTTCTGAGCTAGGAGAGTTTATTTATAATCCTGTAAGAACTTATTCTTCAGGTATGTATATGCGTCTTGCGTTTGCTGTGGCAATTAATATTGAACCAGATATTCTTTTAGTAGATGAAGTCCTAGCTGTTGGTGATGCTTCTTTTCAAAGAAAATGTTTAAATCGTATTAAACAGCTTAAGGGAGCAAACAAAACAATTGTACTTGTTACTCATGATCACGGAGTGGTAGAGAGAATGTGTGATAGAGCAATTTGGCTTCATCAAGGAAGCGTACAACTCGATGGACGCCCAAAAGATGTTGTGAATAATTATTTGGCTTATTTAGCCGATAAGGATCAAGAGACGGAGGATAATCAGCGGAACCTTTTATCTTTTAATGATAATGTAGAGGGAGAAGATACTCAGGATAATAATAGCACCTCCGTCCAATCTGATGCTTCTGAACTAGATATGGCGCCAAAACGCTGGGGAAACCGAGATGTCGAAATCAAAGAAGTTGAAGTTCTGAGTAGCTCCATGAGACACTTGTTTGCCGAAGAAGAAGTTACGATTGCTATAAGATATAAGAAAAATAAAGTGAGACAGAATGTGATATTTGGGGTAGCATTTCATACTTTAGATAAAATAAGAGTATATGGAACAAATACACAAATTGATTCATGGGATAGTACATCTATTCCAGGTGAAGGGATTATTAAGGTGCATTTCCCTACAATTAATTTGATCGAAGGGGATTATTTGGTTGATATAGCTGTTCATGATGAACTTGGAACTATGTATGACTATATAGAAGGTGCAGTTAATATTCGTGTTTTGTCAAAAATCCATGATGTAGGTTATTGTAGAATACCTCATGCATGGACTGTTGAGGAGGTAAAATAACGGGATGAACAAATTCTTTGAATTAGAACCTGAAGAACAAATTGAGGAAATATTAAATGTTATTGAACAAAATAAACGGAAGAGAAGACCCTTAATTAAAAACACTCAACCTGATGGTGATTCATTTATAGATCTGTATTGGAAGCACCGTGAAGTATTGGAAAACAGCAATCCCATTCCTGTTCCTGAAAATGTGAGATTAAGATTTATAAAAAGAGTCATTGGTAAATTGATAAGAACATACACAAGAAAGCAAGTGCATTTCAACCAATCGGCTACTAATTTTATGGAGCTGGTCCTCAAACATTTTAGAAGCCAAGAGGAAAAAATTAATAATCTATCTTCCAATCTAGAAGCTCATAATGATTTGAGTAATAAAATGAATCAATTGGACAGTGATATTCGAGAGTTAAAGAAAAAGAATCAACTTATCGATAAAATGAATGGAGATATTCAAGAGTTAGAAGGGAAATATAATAAAAAAATTGGTATTATAGAAGACCATCTATCCAGTTTGGTAAGTAAACTTGATAATACGAGAGAATGGTTATCAGGACTAGAACAGAACAACAATAGTCTTAATAAATGGTTAGAGATTATAGATGGACGAGTTTTGGCATTAGAAGAGTTTCAACATAGAACAAGAAAAGAAATTTATGCTGAACTAAAACATATGGCGGGATCTGATTTTTTTGATAAAAATACAAATGAAATAACTTCAGAAATAATAAATAAGAATAAATTTAATCTGTTTGTTAACCAGGGATTAGTTAAAGTTAACTTAGGGTGCGGCCATTTACCCCAAGAAGATTATTTGAATGTAGATATGAGAGAACTAGAAGGTGTAGATATTATTGCTGATGTTAGAAACATACCCTTCGAAAAAGAAAGTATTGACGAGCTTTATCTAGCCCATGTGATTGAGCATTTTACAGAAGTTGATATGGAAAAATATATCTTGCCCTATTGGTATTCTTTATTGAAACCAGGTGGAAAAATAACAATTATTTGCCCTAATTGGAGTGCAATGTTAGATGATTATGCAAAAGGTAAAGTTAGTTTTGAGATATTGAAAGAAATAACTTTTGGATCTCAAGAATATGAAGGAAATCAGCATTATAATATGTTTTCTCCCCATTCACTAACAGAGTTATTGAATAAAATAGGTTTTAAAAGTGTGAGTATTGTGGATGAATACCGTATAAACGGACTTTGCATCGAAATGGAAATTGAAGGAGTACGTTGATGGACTTAAGAATTTTCCAAGTGATTGACGCATTAGATTATGGTGATGCTGTTAGTAAGCATTGTATTGAGCTACATCGAGCTCTTAATAACCTAGGGTATGCTGCTCAGATCTACTCTAAATTTTCGCATGATAAAGTGGCTGAGTATAGACAATCCTTTGAGAAAATTAGGGTTAGAAAAGAAGATGTAATTATATTTCATTTTTCTGGTAAATCTTTGTTAGTAAAAGAATTAATTAAACTCAATTGTAAAAAAATATTGATTTACCATAATATCACGCCTCACTTTTATTTCGAAGGAATGGAACCACATTTTTCACATTGCTTAGAAGGGAGAGAACAACTTCAAGAACTGTCAGGTAAGTTTGATCTTTACTTGGGAGACTCCCAGTTCAATGTGGAAGAATTAATGGCACTAGGATGCTCACCGTGTGGTGTCTTGCCTATTGTAGTAGACCTGGAAGTGAAAAAAAATCGGAAAGACCCAGTTTTATTTAAAAATAATAAAGCGGGGGAAAAGTTCATATTCGTTGGTAGAGTTGCACCTAATAAAAAACATGAAGATATCTTAAGAGTATTCGATTATTTCTATACCTATATAAACCCTCGCTCAGAACTCTATTTAATCGGTAATTACAATGATTATCTTCCGTATTATAATAAATTAACAGAATTAAGCAGTAGTCTCGCAAGTAAAAAAAATATTTTCTTTACTGGAAAAGTGTCTGAAGAAGAACTTGATTTCCATTACAAATCAGCCGATGTATTTTTATCTATGAGTGAACACGAGGGTTTTTGTGTTCCTTTATTAGAGAGTATGTCGTATGGATTACCTACTTTTGCTTTTGACGCTGGGGCTATCAGGAGTACTATGGGACCTGCAGGAGTTAAACTTCAAAAGAAAGAACCTGCTGACGTTGCAGAACTTATTAATTATGTACTGGAGAGCAGAGAGCTTAGAATGAAAATTGTTGAAGACCAATACGATTGGTTGGATCATTTTTCTAATGATAATACAATTAAAACTCTTAAAAGGGTTATAGAACAGGTGATATGATGAATATGAATGAGGAATTATCCTTTTCTATCGTAATATGCACTTATAATAGAGATGAGTATCTTGAAAGAACATTAGAGAGTCTCAATGATCTGAATTACAGTAATTTTGAAGTAATTGTAGTCAATGGACCATCTAACGATAATACTGATCAAGTTTTGAGTAAATATATAGATAGAATTAAAATCTACAAAAATCAGGCAGCTAATCTCTCTGTTTCTAGAAACATTGGAATTAAAGCAGCACAAGGCGATGTAGTTGCTTTTATCGATGACGATGCTATACCTGAACCGAATTGGCTCCATCAAATAAAGGAAGTTTATGACATTCACAACCCGATAGGAGGAGCTGGAGGAAGAGTATTTGGCCCTGGGGGAGATCACTTCCAGTTTCATAACGGAATTATTAATATATGGGGTGAGGCTGATGTCAAAAGAGATCACCCTGGTGAATTTATTCAGCAAGTCAACGATAACTACAATATTCTTATGGGAGTGAATAGTACTTTTTTAAAGAGCGCTTTAATTGAGATTGGAGGCTTTGATGAGTACTATGAATATTTCCATGATGAGAGTGATGTGTGTGTAAGACTGGCAAAAGCAGGGCACCCAATATATCACCATGAAGAAGCTTATATACATCATGAATTCGCGAAATCGCATATAAGAACAACAAATTATAAATTAAATTGGTATCCTATAGTAAAGAATACCGTTTATTTTGGCATAAAAAACTCTAAAGGAGTCAGTAATATTTTTAAACGAATAGCAGTCCCTTTGTGGGTTGCTTCAAAAAGAATGTCTGAGTTCAAGCAATGGTTACGTGAGGGAAATATTACGAAAAAAGATTTTCATTCGTTTCGCAAAATGTGGTTCAAGGGTTTGATTAAGGGATTTATGGATGGCTTTTTTGTAAGGAGAAAAGTGAATTTTAACTTAGTTGAAGATGGAGAGTTTCTTGTATTTCAAAAAGAAAAACATCTCGACGATAGTATACAGTTTGATACAAATAAGGAAGCATATGGAATTTGTTATTTGAGTAGGTATTATCCACCCTTCAATAGTGGAGGAGTTGGAACTTATACAAAGGTACTTGCTGAAGGAATGGTCAAAAAGGGATACCCGGTTTATGTTATAACTTCTGGTTTACCTGAGGAAGAAATGACATTAAACGGTGTAAAATTAATTTCAATTGATAAAATTTCTTCTTCACCAGTATTTGATTTTATTTCTCAAACTATGAATGTTACTAGAACAAATCTTGAGTATTCTTTAAAAGTTTCCTATATAGTCGAGGATTTATATAATAAGGGGCTTATAAAAGTCTTGGAATCTCCTTTATGGGATTATGAAGGTTTTTTATCAACTTATATTGAGGGATTAAGAACGTTTGTTCGACTGGAGACACCTTTAAGGGTTGCAGCAGAAGCCCAGAACTGGGGCTGGAATAAGGATTTTGAATTATCTTCTCGTTTAGAAAAAAAGTTTATTGAGAGTTGTGATGCGGTCATTCCGATATCAGAGGATATAAGGTTAACAATTGGAAAGTTATATAATATTGATTGGAGTAGGCTGAATGTTAAGTGTATTCCGTTAGGATTAGTTGAGAACTTTGAAGCTCAACAAATTCTTTCAAACATTAAAAAAAATGAAAACAAAAATATAACTAACGTTCTGTTTATCGGTCGACTTGAGAGAAGAAAAGGGATTGATATTCTACTTAGAGCAGCAGTAAATATTTGTAAAAATTATAATAATGTAAAGTTTATAATTGCAGGTAATGATAACATACTTTTCAAAGATGGAAAGACAATTGTAAATATCTTAGAAAATGAAATGCTTCCATTTTCTCAACAGATTATTTTTACTGGAGAAATATCAGAACAAGAGAAAAATAAGTTATTAGCATCTTGTGATATTTTTGTAGCTCCTTCACGTTACGAGTCTTTTGGAATAGTTTATTTAGAAGCAATGCAACTTTCAAAACCTGTAATTGGAACAAATGTAGGAGGGGTTAAAGAGATAATTAATGCTGAGCATGTTGGAATATTGGTGGAAAAAGAACAAGTCAATCTCCTCGAAAGAGCATTGGTTAAATTATTGGAAAGCCCAGAATTAAGAAAGTCACTAGGTGATAACGGACGAATCAGGTATAAATCTAATTACACTGCTGATTTAATGATTAATAGAACGCTTGATTATTATAATAACTTTTTAAATAGTGTTGGTTAGGAAGGATTAAATGAAAATCAGAGAATATTTTAAAGGAAAAAGTGGTTTGTATTTTTGTATATTTATATTTATGTTATTATTTCTCTCAACATTCTATTACTTTGATAAAATTGACAGTTATGTGATAGTTCTTTTGGGGGGAATATTTTTAGTTTTTGTTTTATTTATATTAAATCAAGAAATCCATATTTATAATAAGTTTCTCTTTATTGCATTGATATTTGGAATTATATTTATAATATTGACACCTCCGTTTAGAGTTACGGATGAAAATGTGCATTTTATTAGATCATTTGCTATAAGTAATGGTGATATTATTCCTAAAAGTAATGATAAAGGTGAACTTATTGTAAGCTTACCAGTCTCTTTTATAGAGATGTTTAAATCAATTGGTGATTTTACAAATCATTTTGACCCTAATTTTCGGTATTCTGTTTATAGTACTCTGAATGGATTTGATTTCCATGGCTTCTCTAACGCTACACAGGAAATTAATAGTGTAGCCAATGGATCGCCATTTGTTTATCTCCCTCAGGTTATTGCTATTTTAATATGTAAACTTTTTAATTTCCCAATACTTCTTTCTGTATACTTAGGCAGATTATTGAATTTAATTGCTTGGGGATGGATGGTATATTACGGAATTAAAATAGCCCCAATTAGTAAAAACATCTTATTACTAATTTCATTAACTCCTATGATATTGCATCAAAGTGCTTCATTATCACCGGACGCAATAACAAATGGGATATCTTTTCTTTTTATTTGCTATATCCTTAAATTAAGACTAGGGAAAATCACAAATAAAGGAATAGTTTTTTTAATAATTTTCAGCATTTTGTTGGCACTAATTAAATTCCCTTATTTTTTGTTGCTTCTGCTGTTCTTTATTATTCCGAAGCAAAACATTGGAGATACAAAAAAGTATATAAAGGCAATAATTATTATTTTCGTTCCCGGATTATTAGTGTTCCTATTTTGGAACTTTATTACATCAGGAGCACTTGTAATAAATAAAGAAGGAGTCGATCCTAAAGCTCAAATTCTATTTGTACTTAACTCTCCATTTGAATATATGAAAATACAAATTTTTACAGCAATAAAGTTGTTTCCTTTTTACCTTAAAAGTAGTTTGATTGGCATTTTTGGCGGTGGAAAAGAGTTACCAGAAATATTAGATATAATTCCAATTTGTATGCTTATTGTTGGATTAATAGATAATAAATCCGAAGTTATATTAAGTTTAAAAAATAAACTCTTTATTATCTTATTATTTTTTGGTTTGGTTCCTTTGATTTTTTTACCTCTTTATGTTCAATATTCACCTGTAGGATTTCCTATTATTGATGGTGTTCAAGGTAGATACTTCATTCCTATAATTACCTTGATAGTGTTAGTTCTTTCTAATATTGGAATTAATCATAATTTAAATAATTTGAGAAAATATGTTGAAGTCTTAGTAATTTGGTCACTTTTCATAGCTAGTCTAAGTATTGTACAGATTTATTATTAAAATATTAAAATCAATTTAATAGTTAGCTTTAGTAGAGGGGGGATTATCGATGAAACTGAATTATTATACCTTTCAGATAAAGTTTTTTTAGATTATAGTATGGGTTATGTTTTTTTTGTTTAACTTAAACACTTATAATACTTTTGAGTTTTATATGTTTTGGGCGTTGTAATCTTGTACCAAAGATCAACATATAGACAGGAAGGAATTAGTTGATATGAGCATAGGTACTTTACAAAAAGAATTATTTATTAAACCGAATGAGGATAATATTGAATTGTCAATTATTATGCCTTGTCTAAACGAAGCTGAAACATTAGAAACTTGTATTAAAAAAGCACAGTCGTTTTTACAATATTCAAATATTAACGGCGAAATTATTATTGCGGATAATGGAAGTATTGATGGATCACAAGACATAGCTGTTAGAAATGGTGCACGAGTCGTAAACGTAAAGGAAAAAGGTTATGGAAGTGCATTGAACGGTGGAATTATGTCTGCTCGTGGCAAATATATTATTATGGGCGATGCGGACGATAGTTATGACTTTATTAACCTGCAGGAATTCGTAAATAAACTAAGAGATGGTTTTGATTTAGTAATGGGAAACAGATTTAAAGGGGGCATTAAGCCAGGTGCAATGCCTCCGTTACACAAGTATTTAGGGAATCCCGTTTTATCGGGAATTGGACGGTTATTCTTTAAGAGTCCAATTGGTGATTTTCACTGTGGACTACGCGGTTTTAATACCAATTCTATTAGAAAGCTGGGTTTGAATACTACAGGGATGGAATTTGCTAGTGAAATGGTTGTTAAAGCTACTTTAAATAACTATCAAATAGCAGAAGTTCCAACAACTCTATCTCCAGATGGGAGAAGTCGTCCACCTCACCTTCGCAGTTGGCGGGATGGCTGGCGTCATTTAAAGTTTTTACTAGCTTATTGCCCGAGATGGTTATTTTTGCTACCGGGATTGACTTTCTTAATTCTGGGCTTAGTCATGACATCTATTTTATTGGCTGGTCCATTAAAAGTCGGTAGCGTAACATTTGATATTCATACGTTGCTTTATTCTACTTTATTTATTATTTTAGGCTTTTCAACTATTTCTTTTTGGCTGTTTTCAAAGGTATATTATATGAATAAAGGTGTAATACCTGAGGATAAAACGGTTCGAAATATCCAAAAAGTGTTTACTTTAGAGAAAGGTTTGATTTGTGGGATAATTTTGTTTTTACTGGGTCTCTTTGGATCATTTTATGCGTTATACACTTGGGGCAATACCTCATTTTCTGATTTATCACCAATTGTTACTATGAGGTATACCATACCTTCAGTTGCTGCAATGACTATAGGTATCCAGCTTTTATTTTCTAGCTTTTTCCTGAATTTACTTGAAAAATAATTGGTCAAAAAGGATATTGACATGAACAACATTAAAGGAGTTATTACTAATTTTAATATTAATAGATATTTAGTTTTTTTAACAATTGGAGGGATCGTTGGAGTAATAACTCTATTAATTAGAGAACTGTTTGACATTGTTCTCGGGATTGATAATAGAATAGTTTACTTGTTATCTATAGCTTTTGCTTATTTTATTGGGATAATACTGAGCTTTTTCTTACATTCCAAGGTGACATTTGGTAGGAAAAAAGTTGCGAAAAACAACTTATTTTCGTTTATTGTTGTGGCTATTTTAGGCCTGATTAGCACGATGATATTTTCCTTTATGCTGCGATACTGGGTGAGTTTTGATAGTTATTTTAAAAATTTCGGAGCAACTATCTCATTTGGGATAGGTTCAATACTTTCGAGCATTTTAACGTATAGTGCAAATGCAAAATTTGTTTTTAAAGAAGAAAAAAACAAAGGTGATAACAAATGAAAGCAATTATCCTTGCAGGCGGGACAGGTTCCCGCCTTTTTCCCTTAACGAAAGTAACCAACAAACACCTCCTCCCTGTTGGAAAATACCCTATGGTTTTTCATTCTGTATATAAGCTGAAACAGGCAGGACTTACTGACATCCTCGTTGTTACTGGCAAAGAACACATGGGAGACGTTGTGAGTTTACTTGGCAGTGGCTCTGAGATAGGTGTTTCCTTTACCTACAAGGTACAGGATGAAGCCGGTGGGATTGCACAAGCACTTGGCTTGGCCGAGCAGTTTGTAGGTAATGATCAAATGGTCGTTATTCTAGGGGATAATGTATTTGCAGATGATATTACTCCGTACGTTGATAATTTTAAAAATCAGAAAACTGGGGCTAAAATTTTAATCCAAAATGTACCTGACCCTACTCGTTTTGGGGTTCCCGAACTTCAAGAAAATCGCATTGTTTCTATTGAAGAAAAACCACAGCAACCTAAATCGGACTATGCTGTAACCGGTATATATATGTACGATTATCATGTTTTTGAGATTATTCGGACCTTAAAACCGTCCGCTCGGGGTGAGTTGGAAATCACCGATGTCAATAATGCATATATTGAACGTGGGGAGCTCACTTATGATGTTCTCCAAGGCTGGTGGACAGATGCTGGTACGCATGCGTCGCTGGCGAGAGCTAACGAACTAGCGAAGGACCTCGTATTTGGAGAAGAGTTTGGGAAACTTAAGCTTTAGATAGGGAGGATGTTTGACAATGAAACTCACCTCGCTTAAGTTGGAAGGCGCGGCATTGCTTGAACCGGTTGTCCATGGTGACAATCGGGGTTTTTTTATGGAAAGCTACAACGAACAAACAATGCATAAACAGGGTGTGAACTACAAGTTTATTCAAGACAATCAGTCGTTATCTGCGGAACCTGGCGTGCTGCGGGGACTGCATTACCAGTTGAATCCCAAGGCGCAAACGAAGCTGGTTCGGGTACTAACCGGGGCGATTTATGATGTGATCTTGGATATTCGCAAGAGCTCGCCCACTTTTGGCCAATGGGTTGGAGTTATTCTTAGTGAATACAACAAACGCCAACTGTTGGTTCCTAAAGGTTTTGCACATGGATTTTGCACTCTCGTGCCAAACACACAAGTTTTATATAAAGTGGACGAATATTATTCTCCGGAGCATGACCGCGGCATATTATGGAATGATCCGGCTTTAAATATCGATTGGCCGGTCAGTGAACCGTTGCTTTCGAACAAAGACCGAAGGCATCCGACATTCGCGGAAGCGGAAATGAATTTCGACTAGGAGGACCTTTTTCATGAAACTGTTCGTAACAGGCGGTGCCGGATTTATCGGCAGCAACTTTGTATTATACATGTTAAACCAGCATCCGGATTACCAAATCGTAAATGTGGATGCGCTGACCTATGCGGGAAATCTGGAAAACCTGAAATCGGTAGAAGGTAATCCAAACCATATCTTCGTGAAGGCGGATATTACAGACGCAAAGACGATGGATGAACTGATCGGCCAAGGCGTTGACGTGGTAGTCAACTTTGCAGCGGAGTCGCATGTAGACCGGAGTATTTTGGAGCCGGATGTTTTTGTGAAGACGAATGTGCTGGGGACCCAGGTGCTGCTTGACGCGGCTAAAAAGCATGGCGTTAAGAAATACGTACAGGTTTCTACGGATGAAGTTTACGGGACGTTGGGAGAAACGGGGTTGTTTACTGAGGAAACGCCGCTCACGCCTAACAGTCCCTATTCGGCAAGTAAGGCCGGAGGGGATCTGCTTGTCCGTGCGTATCACGAAACCTTTGGGCTGCCGGTGAACATAACACGCTGCTCGAACAACTACGGACCTTATCAATTCCCGGAAAAGTTGATTCCTCTCATGATTTCCAAGGCATTAGCTGACGAGGCGCTTCCTGTGTACGGGGATGGGTTGAATGTACGCGATTGGTTATATGTAGAAGATCACTGCAGTGCGATAGATCTGGTGATTCACAATGGCCGAAATGGCGAAGTTTATAACATCGGGGGAAATAACGAGCGGACGAATCTGCATATTGTGCGGACGATACTGGAGCAGCTTGGTAAACCGGAATCCTTGATCAAACATGTGCAGGACCGTCCCGGACATGACCGCCGCTATGGCATTGATCCTACCAAGACCATGCAAGAGCTCGGTTGGAAGTCGAAGCATTCTTTTGAAACCGGAATTAAAGAAACGATTCGTTGGTACTTGGACAATAAGGAATGGTGGACTCGGATTCAATCCGGTGCATACCAGGAGTATTACGCCAAGCAGTACGGCGACCGTCTGGGTGAGCGTGCATGAGAGTGCTTGTCACCGGGGCCGGAGGACAATTAGGAAAAGATGTCGTGCGGACTTTTGGGCAAACCGGGCATGAGGTTCTGCCGTGTGATCGGGCTTCGCTGGACATTGCCGATTACGAGATGTGTTTGAAACGTGTACAGGAATTCAAGCCGGATGCGATCATTCACTGTGCGGCTTATACCGCCGTCGATCAAGCGGAAACCGATATTGATGGGGCCTATGCAGTAAACGCAGTAGGAACTAGAAATATGGTCGTTGCAGCCGAACAGGTGAAGGCTAAATTTTGTTACATCAGTACGGACTATGTCTTCGATGGAAATGCAACTTCGGCTTATCATGAATTCGATAATACTGATCCTCAAAGCATCTACGGTAAATCGAAGCGGGCGGGAGAAGTGCTCGTGCAAAGCTTGTCTTCCGCGTTTTTTATCGTTCGCACTTCTTGGGTGTACGGGCTGCACGGCCATAATTTTGTGAAAACGATGTTAAAACTAGGCCAAGAAAAACCGGTGCTTAACGTCGTGAACGATCAAAAAGGATCCCCTACTTATACGGTCGATTTAGCGGCCTTCCTTTTGGAACTGATTCAAACGGAAAAGTACGGAATATACCACGCTTCGAACGTAGGGGAATGCACGTGGTTTGAGTTTGCCCAAGCGATTTTTGCGGAGGCTGAAAATGTTTGGGGGGAAGAATATCCGGTTCGGGTAGAGCCTTGCACAACGGAGGAATTTCCGCGCCCGGCTCCACGCCCGCGGAATTCGGTGCTGGATCACTTGTCGATCCGCACGAATGGATTAGCAGACTTACCGCCTTGGCGGGAAGGACTGAGGGCGTTTTTGCGAGAGCTTAAGGAGAGCAATGGGGAGATCAAATAAACATAAAAAATGCCGGTGCTCTAAAGCATCGGCGATTATTTTATGAAGAAGATTCTCTATTTCCTTGAATTTGCAGTAGCTCCTACTTCGGCTCATTGTATCAAAAGATTTCTCCATTGCTATATGTTTTCTGAGATTGGTATCAAACCTTCCCCACCCACATCTCACCCACCGAAATCTTCATCCGGCTGAGCCAAACGGTAAGGAACAAACTGATGGAGGCGCACAGAACAAAGGAAATCACCGTTTGCGAGTATACATCCAGCATATACAAATAATCGATCGCCAAGCGGCTGGTGAAACTCAAGACGAAAGCGTGCATGAGATAGGTGCCGAAGGAATATTTGCCAAACAACCCGAGAAGTTGGGTAAACTTCGTTGGTTTACTGGCCAGCTTCATCGCGGCGGCGAAGACGAGCACGATCAAAGCGATGATGGCGATCATCATCAACGGTTTTAGCGGCGCTGTTACGTTGGCGCTGTAGAGATACAGATCGCCGGTGGAACTGCCGGCAATTCGAACGATATCGTCAATAATAAAGTAAAAGCAAACCGCCAGAGCCGCGATGGCTATATACTTGGCTTTGGCGACAAATTTCTTCCACGTTTCGTAATACAGCCCCGCCAGACCGCCCAGCATAAAATAAAACATCCAGAACAGGAAGTTCCGGTCCAGATAGTCGAAAATAAAGGCAAGCTGCGGATTGTCCGAGGCGATCATGCCTTTGGACAAAGCGTAAACCAAAATGAGATTCACCACAAAGAAAACGGCCGCGACGAGCAGATTGAGCCATGCTTTTCTTTTTTTGGACATCAGCAATCGAAACCACGGAAACAAAATGTAAAACGGTATGATCATCACCATAAACCATAGATGATATGAGGCCTTCCCCGTGAGAGCGGCTTCTAAGAGGTTAAGCAGCTCATTCCAGGTCGTTGATGCCGGAACACCGCTTAAGAAGCTGACCCAAACAAAGTAAAAAACGGTCCAGGTCAAATAGGGCAGGATGATTTGCCGGAATCTTTTCCGCAAAAAGCTCAGATAGTTCAGTTTACCGTCATAATTATAAAATAACACCACACCCGTGATAAAAACGAACAGCGGAACCGCGAAGCGGATGAATCCGAGGAACGTCGTCCCCGCGATGATGGATGGGGCGCTCACATCCGGTTGGTAAAAGACGCCGGCGATGACATGCTGCAGGACGACCGCCAAAAACGCAATCCCACGCAAGATTTCTATCTCTTCCAATTTTGCTTTTCTCAAAGGAATTCCTCCAGAAGCTTTTGTCATAAAATTACCATAATGAAAAAGTGCCGCCTCGTCAACCAGAGTGTACGTATGGAGGCCGCGTTTGGTATAATGAACACGCGCCACAATAGATATGGCAATATAATATAAGAAAAGGAAACTTTAACATGTCATTATCCCCTACGGTTACCGTACACATTGTAACTTATAACAGCGCTGAAGATATCGAAGTTTGTCTGAATGCTGTTTTGCGGCAGACGTACGAACTTCAGAAGGTTATTGTTATCGACAATGCCTCGGCGGACGGTACAACGGAACGCGTACGTAACTATATCGAACGAACGGAAAGCCGTATCATTCAACTCATTTCCAATCCCTCGAATACCGGCTTTGCTCCTGCGCATAATCAGGCGATTCGCATGACGGAGAGCGATTACGTGCTTGTTCTCAATCCGGATGTAGAGCTTGGGGACGAATATGTGGAGCGGCTTGTCAGGGAGATGGAGCGGCAACCGGTGATCGGAAGCGCTACAGGACTGCTCCTTTTCAAGGATGCTCCCGGAACGGTGGACAGCACCGGTCTCGCCATGAACGGGATCTGGCGCGCTTTTGATCGGGGAGCGGGCGAACCGGCGACAGCCTGGAAGGAATCCGGCGAAGCGTTTGGCGTGTCGGGCGCCGCGGCGCTCTACCGGAGGGAGATGATCCGGGAGATTTCGCATCAGGGCGAATTTTTTGATGAGAGCTTTTTTGCCTATAAAGAAGATGTCGACGTCGCCTGGCGGGCGGGGTTGCTCGGTTGGAAAGCGTACTATTGCGCGGATGCGAAGGCAACCCACGCCCGCGGCTGGAAAAAGGGCGGCCGCAGCTCGAAGCCGCTGTTTGTACGCAGATACTCCTATATTAACCGCTATAAGATGATCTATAAAAATCTTACCGGCTATCGCTGGCTAAAACATTTACCGAAACTTTTGGCTTACGAGCTGGCTAGTCACGGTTACATTTTGCTGAGGGAACCGAAGGTGTTGGGAGCTTGGAAGGACTTTTTTAAGCAGCTCCCGCAATTAAAGGAGAAACGAAGGGCGATTCTGGAGAAAAGACATCTATCAAAGGCGGATCTTTAAGCGGAGGATCTATAATTCGTTACTCTCGAAAATGTCAGCGGCTCCCTATTGTTGTCTGCGTTCAAGAAAACCATCTAATGATAAGATGCGGGACATACAGTAAGATATCTAATGTTAAGGTCATGGTGTCAGCAAATCGCTCGCTTTTGGTTCTGCTCCATTTCATGATATGGCACCTCACATTGGAAGAGATTTACTTTAAGTATAACAGCAACGAAGCACATAAAAAAAGTCAATTGAAAAATTCTTACACAACTATTTAAGGCGGTACCTATGATATAATGTCGATAGATTACTATATTTGTCAGGAGCGTTGCCCGGTGGATTTAAGCATTGTCATCGTAAATTACAACACATGCCGCTTAACGGTCGATTGTCTGCGGTCGGTTTACGCGTCGGAAACGGACTACACCTATGAAGTGATCGTCGTCGACAATTATTCGCATGACGATTCGGTAGAGACGATCCGCCGCGAATTTCCCCAGGCAACGTTGATTGAAAACAGGCAAAACACGGGTTTTTCGTACGCCAACAACCAGGCGATCAAAATATCAACCGGCCGTTACGTCCTGCTGCTGAACTCGGATACGGTCATTCAAAAGGATACGCTCGACATCATGCTTTCCTTTATGGACAGCCGTCCTGAGGTGGGAGCTTCCGGGTGCAAGGTGATCTTGCCGGACGGATCGCTGGATAAAGCGTGCAAGCGCGGGTTTCCGACGCCTTCGGCTTCATTTTATTATGCTTTTGGGTTCTCCAAACGGTTCCCGAACAATCCCAAGTTCAATCAATACCAGCTCGGCTATCTGGATCCGGATGAGGAATATCCGATCGACTGCCTGGTCGGGGCGTTTATGATGGTCCGCCGGGAAACGATCGAGCAGGTCGGCTTGTTGGACGAGGATTACTTTATGTATGCGGAGGACACGGACTGGTGTTACCGGATCAAGCAGGCGGGATGGGTCAACTACTATTATCCGCGCACGACGATCGTACATTACAAAGGGGGCAGCGCGCCTCGCCGTCCGCTAAAAATCATTTATGAGTTTCATCGGTCTATGATTCTTTTCTATCGCAAGCATTATCGGAAAAATTACAACATATTCGTGAGTGCGGCCATTTACGCCGGGATCGCCGTACAATTTACCCTGGCTTTGGTGAAATCGGCATTGGCCAAACCCGCAAAGCGGCCGGCACCGGCGGCTGCGCAGAGTCAAGGGTCCGGCCGGGACGTCGGCATGAACGGGTAGACTGCCGCTCCAAGAACACGGTTAGTGACAGGCGTCCAAGGGCTTGAAGTTTATTTAGGGAGTGTAGAAATGAATTCGTCCGTTTCGATGAACAATCGCAAAATCAAAACGACCAATCTGCTGATCGCGGAGAATATCACGGCGTACAAAAAAAGGACGGTACGTTTGGAGTGGATTCTCAATTTTTTTCTGATCGGCTTCGAATATATCCTGTATGTGCTCAGCTTTTTGGCGTTGTTTTCGCTCCGCGTGCTGCCTGCTTACAACATGAGAAGCTGGTCAACGCTGTTTCATAACTTGGAGCATCTGCCCATCGCGTGGGACTACGGAGTCCTCTTGGCGGTCATTTTCGCCATTTATGCGCTTTACAGCACGCACAACGGCCTGTATAAATGGGACCGGGACATCAAGCTCATCGACGACACGTTCACCGTCTGCAAAGCCGTGTTTTTTTCCTTTTTGATCGCATTGGGACTTATCTTTTTTCTCCAAACAGGGGTAGTGTATTCCCGGCTCGTCATCTTGTCGTTCGCGGTCATGATCGTTGTGTGCGCTGTTGTGTCCCGGCTGCTGCGGATGGGTGTCATGCTCCTCCTCAAACGGACCGATATATACAGCAAAAACGTGCTGATCATCGGGGCGGGGCGCGTAGGGGAGGAGATTCGGGACAATCTGTTTGCCAGCAAAACGAACGGCTATCGTTTCGTCGGTTTTTTGGACGATTACAAAGCGGGGAACGACCACGTCATCGGCAGCATCGATCAGGTTGAAAAACTGCTGCAGCACTACCAGATTCACGAAATTTACATTACGATCCCGTCCGAGCGGAAAATCATTAACGAGCTGATCACGAAAATCCGCAAATACGACGTCCGCATCAAAATCATCCCGGAGATGTTTGAAATGGTCACTTCCGGCGTTGTGTTTGACCAGGCTTACGATTATCCGTGCATCGAGATCGTTAAAACCCCGTTGCGCGGTTTAAATCTGATTTTGAAACGAGCCGTCGATATCGTGCTTGCGAGCCTGGGGCTGATCGTCATCTCGCCGCTGCTGGCGGTGGTGGCGGTCTGCATCAAGCTGGACTCCAAAGGCCCGGTTATGATCAAACAGCGGCGCATCGGCAAAAACGGCGCTCCTTTTGGCATGTACAAGTTCAGATCGATGGTGGAAAACGCCGAATCGCTAATCCATCAGCTAGCTGCTCATAACGAAGCGGATGGACCTGTTTTTAAAATGAAAAACGATCCCCGGATCACCCGGGTGGGGCGGTTTATCCGCAAGTATTCGATTGACGAACTGCCGCAGCTGATCAATGTCGTTTTAGGCCAGATGAGCCTGGTCGGCCCCCGGCCCCCGCTGCCCCAGGAAGTGGAGCGGTATACCGATTACGAATGGCGCCGCCTGGACATCCGCCCCGGGATTACGGGGCTTTGGCAAATTAACGGGCGCAGCGATCTGCCGTTTGACGAGTGGGTCAAGCTTGACCTCTATTATATTGAGCATTGGAGCCTGGGGCTGGAGCTGAAAATTATTTTCAAAACGATCCCGATTGTGCTCAAAGGCACCGGGGCTTATTGAGGCGCAGGAAGATAAGATAGGACATCGTAAAAATACGACAGACAACCAAGATAGGAAGTTTCTTTTCATGAAAAACAAACTGAGGTATAACGCAGCAATCATCATCGTTTGTCTTGTTCTTTTGCTGGCGAGCCTGTCCGGCCGGGAGCAGCCGCAGGGGCAAGGATTTACCGCCCACCGGATGGTCGCGCACGCCCTCGGCGGAATTAATGGAATGACGTATACGAATACCTATGAAGCTTTCATTGCAAACTATGAAAAAGGTTTCCGCATTTTCGAAGCGGATTTGCTGCTGAGCAGCGACGATCAGCTTATCGCCCGCCATGAGTGGGGCGAAAGCTTCACCAAAATGATGGGCCAGCAGGACGAACTCGAGCCGGACCGCCATAGTGCGATCTTTTCACACGAGGAATTCAAGGCGGCCAAAATCATGGGCCAATACGAGCCGCTGGATTGGGACGACATTTTGGGGCTGATGGAGCTCTATCCGGACGTGTATTTCGTAACGGACACGAAGCAGAGCAAACCGGAGGAGATTCAGCGCATTTTTACCCAGATCGTCGCCAAAGCGAAGGCGAAGGACCCGGCGCTGCTGGATCGGATCGTGCCGCAAATTTACAATCGTCCCATGTTGGAGCCGCTGAAGGAAATTTATCCGTTCCCGTCGGTGATTTTCACGTTGTACCAGACGACTGACACGGATGAGGAAGTGGTGCAGTTTGCCAAGGAAGCGGGCATTACCGCCATTACGATGTCCGAGCAGCGGGCGAATTCCCGGCTGATCTCGGCGCTGAACCGGATCGGCGTGGTTTCTTACGTACATACCATAAACGATCCGAAAAAGATGACGGCGTTCAAAATGATGGGGGCTTACGGCTTTTACACCGACTTTTTGACCGAAGACGATGTGGCCAAGCCGGGATGGATTTTGGCTTTGGGGCGGTAAACCGGCGGAGGACTAGATTGTTGGTTGCAGTCTGAAGATTGACCCGAGCAGTTGAATAATTGCATTTTCTACAGTTGGATTTCAAGATCAACGCCTGAAGAGACGAATAGTTGCGAAAGCTGCAATTAATGATATCGAACGAGCACGGATGCCCTTATGAGCACCAATCTAACTGTATGAAATGCAACTAAAAAAGAGCTGAGAAGCAACTTCACCGCTAATAATTGTATGTTTTACATTAATCGGACTTTGCCGTTTCGGTTTGAGGAATCATGCGGGATAGGCGCCTAAGGGCGCTTTTTTTGTTCGCCTGCCATGCGAACATTGACAGGGATTCCACGGTAACATAGACTAGAAAAAGAATAAGAAACCGGGGAGAAAAGAGTCTCTCAGACGGTTTGACGAACAACGATGATTACGTTGAGCGGACGAGAACGGGGCGGAGCGGGATAGGCCCCGTTTTTCGCGGGCGCGGGACGGGTTGGGAGCCCCGGCTCCTTCGCCCCGATCCCCGCTGGTGAATCCTGTAGGCATCGATTTATTGGAGGAATTCGCTTGAATCAAATGATAGCATCCTGGCGGCACGTATTTAAGCTGGATCCGGACCGCCCGCTGGATGACCGGGCCTTGGAGGCCGTATGCCTGTCCGGGACCGACGCGATTATGGTCGGCGGGTCGAGCGGCGTGACGTATGACAATACCGTCGATTTGCTCTCGCGCGTGCGCCGGTATGAAGTGTCCTGCGTGCTGGAAGTGTCCGACCTGGAAGCCGTCGTGCCGGGCTTCGATCTGTACATGATCCCGATCGTGCTGAATGCCGGTCATCCGGACTGGCTTATCGGCCAGCATGTCCGCGCGATCGAGAAGTACAGCTATATGATCCCATGGGAGCAGTTGATCCCGGAAGGATACATCGTGCTGAACCCGGAGGCGACCGTAGCCAAGGTTACCGCAGCGAACGCCGGGCTCGACGCCGCACAGGCCGGCGCTTACGCCCAGTTCGCCGACAAGTTGCTTGGGCTGTCAATCGTGTACGCGGAGTACAGCGGCCAGCTGGGCGATCTGGAGCTGGTGTCGGCGATGCGCCGGACGCTGGAGCGCTCCCGCCTGTTTTACGGAGGCGGCATCACCGATGCCGAGTCGGCCCGACGGGCGGCGGCGGTATGCGACACCGTCGTTGTCGGCAACGCGGTATACACCGACCTGGAGCAGGCGCTGGAAACCGTGGCGGCCGTCAAGGGAACGCGATAATTTTTTTTAAGTACGTGTTCAAAAAGCCGGTTCGACGCTGAATCCGCTGCTTGGCCTGCTTCGTGATAAGACAACATCTATCGACGCACATTCCAGGAAGACAGACCGCGTTTAGCGGAAGTTTTTCTTGCGATATAAGGAAGCCACGCCCAGGAAGCCCTGGAAACATATTCTTTCTTATATCTTCAAAATATGACTTTTTGAACTACCTCTTTAAGAAAGGAAGGTGCATGAACATGCAACCTGTTAACATACAAGAGGCGGTCAACCGCCTGAACCCGCAGCAAAAGCAAGCGGTGGAGGCGACGGAAGGGCCGCTGCTCATCATGGCCGGTGCGGGCAGCGGCAAGACGCGCGTGCTGACGCACCGCATCGCTTATCTCATCGCCACGCGCAAAGCGCCGCCTTGGGCGATTTTGGCGATTACTTTTACGAACAAAGCCGCCCGCGAAATGCAGGAACGGGTATCCCTGCTTGTCGGCGGCGCGGAAGGGCGGGACATTTGGGTGTCCACGTTCCACTCCATGTGCGTGCGCATTTTGCGGCGGGACATCGAGCGGATCGGCTTCAACTCCAACTTCAGCATTCTCGATTCGACGGATCAGCTGTCGGTGATCCGCAACTGCATGAAGGAGCTGAACATCGACACGAAGAAATTTGAGCCGAAGGCGGTTCAGTCAATGATCAGCACGGCCAAAAACGAACTGATCACACCGCAGCAGTATGAGCAGAAGATCGGGGATTATTTTGAGGGCATCGTCGCGAAAGTGTACGTCATGTACCAAAAACGGCTGCGCAGCAACAACTCGCTCGATTTCGACGACCTGATCATGAAAACGATCGAACTGTTTAAAGAAACGCCGGAAGTGCTCGATTTTTACCAGAAAAAGTTCCAATATATCCACGTCGACGAATACCAGGATACGAACCGTGCGCAGTACATGCTGTGCCGGATGCTGGCCGACAAACACCATCGTATCTGCGTGGTCGGCGACAGCGACCAGTCGATCTACCGCTGGCGCGGAGCGGACATCAGCAATATCCTGAATTTTGAAAAAGACTACCCCGAGGCCAAAACGATTATGCTCGAGCAAAACTACCGTTCTACTTCGACAATCCTGGACGCCGCCAACGCGGTGATCGGCCAAAATACGGGCCGCAAGCCGAAAAACCTGTGGACCGATAAAGGCGAGGGCGACAAGATCAAGGTGTACCGCGCCGATTCAGAGCATGACGAAGGGTATTTTGTTACCTCGGAAATTCATAATAGTGTGAAAAATGGCCGCAGCTACCGCGATCACGCGATTTTGTACCGGACCAACGCGCAATCGCGGGTGATCGAGGAAATTTTGATCAAGTCGGACATCCCTTATCAAATCGTCGGCGGCATCAAGTTCTACGACCGCAAAGAAATCAAGGACCTGCTCGCTTATTTGCGGCTTTTGTCCAATCCGGACGACGACATCAGCCTGACGCGGGTGATCAATGTGCCGAAGCGGGGCATCGGCGACACGACGGTGGCCAAGCTGGCGGACGCCGCCGCAGAGCGCGGAACATCGATCTACAGGGTGCTGGAAACGGTGGACGACCTCGGGCTGGCGGGACGCACGCGCAACGCGTTGGTGGAGTTTTACGACATGATTGCCGCCTTGCACCAGATGGTTGATTACCTGTCGGTTACCGAACTCACGGAAAAATTGCTGGAAATGACCCATTACCGGCTTGAACTGCAAAACGAAAACACGATCGAATCGCGGTCCCGCCTTGAAAATATCGATGAGTTCCTGTCGGTGACGATGGAATTCGAGAACAACAACGAGGACAAGTCGCTCGTCGCATTCCTGACCGATTTGGCGCTGATCGCCGATATCGACAGCATGAACGACAACAGCGACGCCGACAAGCCGGCCGACGACGCCGTCGTGCTGATGACGATGCACAGCGCCAAAGGCCTGGAGTTCCCGGTCGTGTTCATCATCGGCATGGAAGAAGGCGTGTTCCCGCACAGCCGTGCGTTCCTCGACAACGAGGAACTGGAGGAGGAGCGCCGCCTGGCGTACGTGGGCATCACGCGCGCCGAGGAGCGGCTGTTCCTCTCGTGCGCGCAGATGCGCACGCTGTTCGGGCGCACGACGGCCAACCCGCCGTCCCGGTTCCTCGATGAAATCCCCGAGGAACTGAAGGAGGACGGCGGGGGCGCGCCGCGCGACCGCTACCGCCGCGGGCCGGGCGTCGGCGGCGCCTACAGCGGCCGCGGCTTCGGCAACGCCGGCGGCGGGAACTTCGGCCGCCCTGCCGACGGCGGCGGCCTGGGTTCGCGGTCCGCGGCAGCGCCGGGCGGACCGGCCGGGCGCAGTAACGTAATCCCTCTGCTGGGGCGGGATAACGTTACCGTGACCACCGGCGCGCCGGGAGCCGCGGCGGCCAAGGCGGCGAACCCCGGCGACTTCAGCGCCGGGGACAAGGTCTCCCATGCCAAGTGGGGCGTTGGCACGGTCGTCTCGATCAAAGGCTCCGGCAACGATACGGAGCTGCAGATCGCTTTTCCGGCGCCGGTCGGCGTGAAACGCCTGCTCGCCGGATTCGCCCCGATCACCAAGGTCACCGACGGCGAGTGAGGGGGGGGGCGGCCGGGCTGCCTTGGCTCGTACCGTGTCTGGGTCGAACCCTGCCTGGGCCGTACCATGCCTGGGTCGAACCGTGCCTAGCTCTTACCATGCCTAGCACGTGGCAAGATAAAGAAACGGAGAACTTTACCATTCCCGTAGTCTCCAAAGTATATCTCCCCCGATCTGGGGAACTGATGATAGTAGATCGCAGCAAGGACCGGTAGCAAGGGGCTGTCCATCTGCCGTGCAGCACGGGGGCGAAGCGCCGGGAGAAGTGCCGGGAGAAGTGCCGGAAGAAGCGCTTGCGTTAGATTATGCGTGTGCGGCGCTGTTGGCGGAGGGCCGCGGCAAAGCTCAGGCCGATTCACTTAAGAAAATGCATGCCGGCGGTCAGGTCGGCCGGCCGAAATAGCCGAAAACACCGGTTTATCCGGCGGCTTTCTTTGCCGGTTTTCTCTGCCGGCTGTGCCGGCTGCCCGAAATAGCGGCATTTTTTGTCGCTATCTGTCCGAACTTTGTCTTCTGAAAATAAATAGCGGCAAAAAATGTCCTTATCCGGCCAGATTGACCCGAATTGCAGCCATTTCGCGGTGTCAGCCTAAAAATAGCGGCATAAAATTCCCTTAATCCGGCGAAAACGCTCCAACCAAGACAAATAACGCCCTAAAAGGCCGCTAATATCACTAATGTCGCTAATGTCGCTAATGTCGCTAATGTCGCTAATATCACTAATGTCGCTAATGTCGCTAATGTCACTAATGTCACTAAATTCGCTAATTCGCTAATGTCGCTTTAACTCTTGCACAAGACAACTTGTTGCCCTGATACTTTTCGGATTTGCCGCAAAAGCTCAGGTTTTTGAGTGATACTACCTGCCGGAACTCTAACGGTTGCAGCAGCCGCTATTTCCCGAAAAAGATCCCTTTCTAAATTGTAACGGTTGTGAGCGCCGTTATTTGCCTGAATCTAAGCAAAATGAGCCGGGTTTCAGTGAAATAAGCGCTATGGCAACCGTTACAATTTGAAATCAACGTTATTGGAACAAATAGCGGCTGTGGCAACCGTTAGAATCTCTCGAGCATCAATGTCGGCATATGGCCATAAGCCGGTCCGCCGCACCAATGTTAATTTTGAAGCGGAGCCATTCCCGGGCCGATCCCCGAATGTTCCGTTTCTATATATATAAGGAGGGTTGTCCCTGCATGGATGCTATGCAAAAAATGAAGCAGCTCGTAGAGCAATTGAACAAGTACAACTATCATTACTACACCCTGGATGAGCCGTTGATCAGTGACAAGGAGTACGATCAACTGTACGACGAATTGACCGCTTTGGAGGCGGAGACGGGCGTGACCTTGCCGGACTCGCCGACGATGCGGGTGGGCGGCGAGCTGCTGCAGGGATTCAAGCCTCACCGGCATTTGTCGCCTTTATGGAGCCTGGATAAGGCCCAAAACGAGGAGCAACTGCAAAACTGGAACAACCGGGCAATCAAGCTGATCGCGGATTATAACACCAAAAATCCCGAAAATCCGCTCCCAGAGCCGACGTATGTCGTCGAGCTGAAGTTCGATGGACTGACGCTGAACTTGACTTATACGGACGGCAACCTGGTGCAGGCGGCGACCCGGGGGAACGGCGTTGTGGGCGAAGGCATTTTGGCCCAGGTGAAAACGATCAAGTCCGTGCCGCTGACCATCCCGTACCGTGAGGGCACGATCGAAGTGCAGGGCGAAGGCATCATGAATTTGTCCGTACTGGCCAAATACAACGAAACGGCCGCCGAACCGCTCAAAAACGCCCGCAACGCCGCGGCCGGCGCCCTGCGCAACCTGAATCCGCGCGTCACGGCGGAGCGGAAGCTGAGCGCTTTTTTCTACAACGTGGGGTATTCCGATCAACTCCGGTTCCGGGACCATCGCGAGATGATGGAGTTTCTCAAAGAGAACCGTTTTAAAGTCAATCCGTTCGTGACCTACCACAGCAGCTTCGATGAGGTGGTGCGCGAGCTGGAGCGGATCGTGGAGCGCCGCGCTTCGCTCGATTACTTGATCGACGGAGCCGTCGTCAAAATTACCGATATGCGCACCCGCGAGATTCTCGGCTACACGGATAAATTCCCGCGCTGGGCGGTGGCGTTCAAATTTGAGGCGGAAGAAACGACCACAGTGTTGGAGTCCGTGTCCTGGAACGTCGGGCGCACCGGTAAAATCACGCCCCTGGCCAAGGTCGAGCCGGTGGAGTTGGCCGGCGTCACCGTGCAGAACTGCACGCTTAACAACGTTGGCGACATCGAGCGGAAAAACCTGAAGTTTGCGCTTGGCACCCGCGTCTTCATCCGCCGTTCCAACGACGTCATCCCGGAAATTCTCGGCAAAGTGACGGAAGAGCAGGACGGCGGGGAGATCGTCTTTCCGACTGTGTGCCCGGCATGCGGCACGCCGCTGGAGCAGCGCGGCGCCCATCTGTTCTGCAACAACCGGCTGGGCTGCAAACCGCAGATCGTCGCCCGCATTACGCATTTCGCGTCGCGCGATGCGATGGACATCGAGACGTTCAGCGAAAAAACCGCCGAGCAGCTGCATGACGAGCTGAACGTTCATGAACCGGCCGACCTGTACACGCTGAAATTCGATGATCTGATCAAGCTCGACCGCTTCGGCGAAAAGAAAGCCAACAACCTGCTGGAGGCGATTGAGCAGAGCAAAGGCCGCGACCTTGCTTCCTTCCTGTTTGCGCTGGGCATTCCGAACACCGGTAAATCGACCACCAAAGTGCTTGCCGACCATTACGGCAGTTTGTCCGCGGTGATGTCGGCAACGGTGGAGGACTTAATCACCCTGCCGGACATCGGCGGCATCGTGGCCGAAAGCATCGTCTCGTTTTTCGCCGATCCGTTCCAGCAGGCGGGCATTCAGAAGATGCTGGATCAGGGCGTCGCACCGAAGGCGCCGGACAAACCGGCGGTCCCGGTGACGGATTCCTTCTTCTCCGGCAAAACCGTCGTCCTGACCGGTACGCTGCACCAGCTCGGCCGCGATGAGGCGACCGCCCGGCTGGAGGCGCTTGGCGCCAAAGTGACCGGCAGCGTGTCGAAGAAAACCGACCTCGTCATCGCCGGGGAGAAAGCCGGCAGCAAGCTGGCCAAAGCCCAGGAGCTCGGCATACCCGTGATCGAAGACGAAGATGAATTTATCCGGCTGTTAAACGAAAGCAACGGATAGCCCATAACCCCTGAAAACGGCACAATCGCCGGTTTCGGGGGTTTTTATTTTTCTGCCGGTGTTGATGATTAATATTGACAATCAGCCGGGAGTTAGCTATTATTCTTTTCGGCATTACTCTGTACAGAGTAATATGTTTGTATTAAAAATACACAAAAAGGAGCGTGTTTCCAAAGATCTGTTGAGATCTGCCAAGGTCTACCAAGGCCTACCAAGGTCTACTAAGGTCTGCAGCTAAAAGGTAAATGCAATCATAATCGGATTGAGTATTGAAGATGTTTGCCAAAAAATTCAGCCTACTGGGGTGGAGTGCGTGAGTAAGAAAAAAATTTATTTAATTCTAGTTGCCTTGGTTGTAGTAAGCGGCGGGGCGTTAGGCTGCTACTACTGGTACCAAGGCGCTCATTATGTGAAAAGCGATGATGCGCGTATAGCTGCCGATCAGTATCGAGTGATGCCGCAAATCACCGCCAAGCTGGATCAGATTTATGTTGAAGAAGGCGATACGCTCAAGAAGGATGAGATGATTGCCGTCCAGGATGTATCCGGCCTGGACTCCAGTTCCATCAGCAAAGCTGTGCTGCGTGCCCCCATTGACGGTACGGTGATTAAACTTTACTCCCATGAACAAGAGATCGCGTCGCCCAGCACCGCGGTAGCGGTAATGGTGGATATGAGCAGCCTGTATGTTTCAACCAACATCGAAGAGACCGACATTGGCCGGATCAAGCCGGGGGAAGTCGTCGATGTCACTCTGGACGCTGCGGGGGGCCAGGTCATTCAGGGGAAGGTGAGCAATGTCGGGCAGGCTACCAACTCCGTATTTTCAGCAATTCCAGCAACGAATACGAGCGGCAACTTCAATAAGGTTACGCAGCGCATTCCGGTGAAAATTGCCTTGAATATTCCGGAGGGAATGGAGCTGATCCCAGGAACAAACGTTGAAGTCAGAATTCATACTCCATAGAGGGGGATTGGCATGGATTCAAATCCGATAACCGCTGCTCCTCCCGCTGATTCATCATCCAAAGAACGTTGGCTGGCTTTCTTTGCCATTGTCGTGGGAGCTTTTGTAGCCGTTTTGAACAACAGTTTGATTAACGTGGCGATTCCGCAATTGACTACGGATTTAGGGTCGACCGCCTCGCGGATTCAGTGGGTAATTACCGGCTATACACTGGCTCAAGGAATTATCGTTCCGATCACGGGGTTTATGGAGCAGCGGGTTGGCTATAAGAAGTTTTTGCTCGGCGCTCTCTCCGTATTTACGATAGGTACGGCCTTGTGCATATTTGCCTGGAATGACCTGTCGTTGATTGCCGCCCGCATTATTGCCGGCCTTGGCGGCGGAGTTATCATGCCGCTGAGCATGACGATTGTGTATAAAATTATACCGCGCGAACAAATTGGAATGGCGATCGGGATCTGGGGAATTTCCTCCATGGCCGCGCCTGCCATCGGTCCGACACTAAGCGGTTATTTGATTGAATGGTTCAACTGGAGATTTCTGTTTATTGCTTGCGTTCCGTTTGCCTTATTCGCCATTCTGATGGTTGTCCTATTGATCAAGGAACCGCCAAAAGGTGCGCCCATCAAGTTTGACGTTTCAGGGTTTTTATTAGCCGCGACCTGTGCGGGCACATTGCTTTACGCGCTTTCCAGCGGGCCGTCCGACGGCTGGGGATCCTTTAAAATTGTTTCGCTGCTTTTTATCGCTTTCTGGTCGCTGGTGTTTCTCATTTTTGTCGAGAAGGGCAAGGATAATGCAGTTATCGATATTTCACTGTTTAAAAATCATAAGTTTACCGTTAGTGTAATTACCTCCAGTTTTGTCATGATGGGGATGTATGGAGGCACCTTTTTGACGCCGTTATTTTTGCAAAATATTCAGTCGGTATCTCCTGTCGAAACAGGAATTATTTTACTCCCGCAGGCTATAGGCATGGCTCTCATGATGCCGATCGCGGGCAAGCTGTTAGACAAGATAGGCATCTTGCCGATCGGACTCGCGGGGCTGACTTTAACCAGTCTGATGACCTACCACCTTCACTTGTTGACGCCACAGACATCGCACTTGTGGTTTGAGGGTGTGACCGCACTGCGCGGAATAGGAATCGGACTATGCATGATGCCATTGTCCACGGTCGGGATGAACGCCGTGGAGAACAATAAGGTGGGCAAAGCCTCGGCCGCGTCCAACCTGATAAGAACGCTCGCCGGCTCCATGGCCATTGCAGTTTTCACCTTCCTCATGCAGAACCGTACGGCTCTGCATACGCAGCATATTGCCGAATCCGTAACCGCGGAAGGCGCGCAAATCTTACAATCGACGCTTGGGAGCTCGTGGGCTTCTACGGTATCCGGATTAATTTCGCTGGACGCCTATTCCCGGGGGATTGCGGATACATTTCTGTTATCATCCATACCATTATTTTGTTCGATACCGCTGATTTTCCTGTTTGCCACCGGAAGAAAACGAAAAGCAGCCAAAGACGCGGCTGCGGAAATTCAAGCATAAGCACGGAGAGAAAGGGGACGGAGCATAGATGAAAGAGTGGAAAGCGACTACTGCTGTATTGCTGCTTGGAATCGGTATTTTATCCGGTTGTTCGCAAGCCAGCCAGGCCGCTCAGGAGATAAGCATAAATGTAAAGGTCAGCCAGGCGCAAAAAGGAGTAATTGGAGAAGGGGAGATATACACGGGGAAAATCACCTCATCTGAAACGGTGAATATTACTCCTAAAATTTCCGGCAAGGTGGCTGCCGTAAACGTCGACGTCGGGAGCAAGGTGAAAAAGGGACAGGTGTTGTTCAAACTTGAAGACGATGATCTTCTGAACAAATTAAAAATCGCCAAGTCCGATGTGGCGGCAGCGCAGGCAGCCATTGCCTCCGCGGAGGATTCGCATGAATCCGGTATGGTGTCTGCGAACTCAGGCGTAGTTAGCTCGCGGAACAGCATCATCTCCGCCAAAAGCGCAATTACGCAGGCACAGGGTGGGATCAATCAGGCACAGGCGGCCGTTGACCAGGCTCAAACCGGATTGAAGCAGGCCCGGACAGCCGTCTCTACTGCCAAGAATACGGTAAAGCAGACGCAGGAGGCGCTGGAGAATGCTAAAAAGAACCTGTCCCGCACTGAGTCTCTTTACGCCAGCTCGCTGGCGTCACAAGTGCAATTGGAAGAAGCACAGGCTGCTCAAGTTAGCGCTCAAGCGGCCTATGATAATGCGGTAAATGCGAAATCCAACGCTGAAGAACAGCTGGCTGCCGCTGAAAGATCATTAGCCACTGCCCAAAAAGCGTTGACCACGGCCAAGGATGCCTACGAAAATGCTAAAAACAGCTATGAAAATGCCAATAACGGCTACAAAAATGCCCAGCGTCAGTTGGAAGTGGCACAGAGCACAGCAGGGGTTGATGCTAGCCGGCAAAAGCTGGAGCAAGCACGGCTTAACGTTGAAATCGCCCAAAATTCGTTGGATAATGCGGTCATCACTTCGCCTATAGCCGGGATTGTCGGAAGCAAAAATATTGAAGTCGGTGAGATAGCTTCCGCCGCATCTCCGGCACTTGTGATCCATAATCTAGATAGCGTTAATCTGGAGATTTACGTGCCTGCCGAACGGATTAATGATATTAATGCGGGTGATCCTGTGCAGGTTCGCGTAGCCGCTTCAGGCATATTGACAACAGGCAAGGTCAAAAGCATAGGAACGGATGATGCCAATGGCAACGGGTTTCCGGTGAAGATAGCCGTTGCCAATCCGGACGGCAAACTGAAATCCGGGATGCTGGCCGATGTAAGCTTTGTGGATACAAATGCTAAAGAAGGAATCATTATTCCGGCGAAAGCGATTGAGAAAGACGGCGACCAGTCCTATGTATACATCGCTGTTGATGGCCATGCTTTACGCAAGGATATTACCGTAGGAGAAGAATCGGGTACGCAAGCCTTGGTTGCCAACGGCCTGGAAAATGGGGAGCAAATTATAATAAACAACCATGCGCTTCTTTCTGATCATGCGGCTATTACCGTTTCGCAGCCTTAAGTGCATTAAAGCAGATAGAGAAGGGGGAACCAGCCGCCTTATATGGGCGAAAGCTGGCTCCCCCTATTTTGTTTCGAGCGTGCGATTCGGTATCTCCTAACGTTATAGTGTAAAATAATTAATATCAAGTTAAAGGGGGGAGTAACCTTGTCACTGCAAATATATATCCTCGGTCTGTTGCATAAAGGAGACTATCATCCCTATGATGTCAAGAAAAGAATTTTACAGGGCACGAATAATGCGGTCAATGTTACAGATGGTAATCTATATTACAATTTTGAGGCGCTGCTTAAAAAGGAGTTCATTCAAAAATCCCAAATTATCCAAGCGGAGAACCGTCCTGACAAAATAACCTACAGCATTACCCCAAAGGGCCGGGAAGCCTTTAAAGAAGAGATTTACAAAAGCTTTAAAAACGCCAAGTCCATCAGAACATTACTTCCAGTATTGCCGTTTTTAGAGTATGTTGACGCTAAAAAGCTGTTTTTTTACGTGGAGGACGTCCTTGAACGGCTTAACAATCGAGCGAAGGAATTTGAAGAAAAAGGGCTGGCAACGGAGATTGATCCGGTTAATCCGGACTATAAAATGCTTATCGGTGAAGTGGTCACGGAAAGCATAAAGCTGGAAATCCAGATGTTTAATAAGCTTTTGCTGGTTTTAAAAACTCGCCTTTCTTCCCCCTCGTTGTAATTTACCGAAAAAGGTGACGCAAATCACGGCAAGCGGATGCTCCTTTTTTTCATCATAGGACTTAAGGGCTTTTGCCCGATGTTTCCTATTTCAAAATAAAGGATGGATCAAAATGAATTTTGACGCGTCACAGTGGAAGGCTTCGCGCTTTAATGCGCAAAGCGAGACGGATGACGGCGGCCTGATGCTGTACAACAGCTATACCGGGGCGATCGCTTCCTTCTCGTCGGCGGAACGGAATGAAGTTTTGGAGTGGCTGGCACCGGCCGCCCCTGTTCCCGAGCCGGCGCCTCCGCTGGTTGACGGGTTGATAGAGCAAGGATTCCTCGTCCGTTCGGACGTGGATGAAATGCGCCGCGCCATGTTTTTGCACCACTCCATGCATGCTCAAGACGCTATGCATTTGGTGCTGCTTGTGACGGAAGCCTGCAACTTTCGCTGCACTTATTGTTATGAATCGTTTCCGCGCGCTTCGATGCGCGAGGAGGTGATCCGCGGTCTGGAAGCTTATATGGCCGAGCGGGCCAAGACGTTGAAGCAGCTTACCGTAAGCTGGCATGGCGGCGAGCCTTTGCTGGTCCCCCACATCATCGAACGGTTGTCCAATTCCTTTATCGAAGCTTGCGACCAAAACGGCGCCGCCTACGGCGCGGAGATGTCGACGAACGGCTATTACCTGACCAGGGACCGCCTTGAACAAATGCTGGATCTGCATGTCCGGCGGTTTATGGTCACGTTGGACGGGGAAGGGGAAACGCATGATTCCCGGAGAGGACTGAACGGAGGCGGGGGAACGTACCGGACGATCGTGGATAATTTGCTGTCCTTGAAGCAGGTCGACCGCCCGTTTGAAATCAATCTGCGCGTCAATTTCGACAACGGCAACCTGGAGGCCGTATCGCGGTTTATTCCCGTACTCCGGGAGTTGTTTGCCGATGATCCGCGGTTTAAAGTATATTTCCGTCCCGTCGGATGTATGGGCGGGGAAAATGATCTGAACCTCCCGGTATGCGACGAGCGGACAAAGGATCGCGTAATTTGGGAGTTGAACGAGCAGGCGATCGCCGAAGGGCTGCAGGTAAGCTCCTTCATTTCGGATATTTTGCTGCCGACCGGCGCGGTTTGTTATGCGGCCAAGCCGAATTCCCTGATCGCCGGCTCCGATGGCGTGCTGTATAAATGCTCCGTCGCGTTGGAGCAGGACAACAACCGGCTGGGCCGGATTCATGAGGATGGGACGCTGGACCTGGATTACGACAAGCTGGCGCTCTGGACGACATCCGGCGAAGAAACGGATGAGAAATGCCAGGCCTGCTTCTTCCGGCCCGCGTGCCAGGGCAATCATTGCCCGCTGTACCGCATGCGGACGGGGAATCGCCCCTGCTCCTACGAGAAGCGGCAAATCAAGAAGACGCTGCGGACGATTTGGATGGCGGCCCGGCGGGATGAGGAGGTGATACTATGAAAATTATCCGTCCCGCGGCGCAGCCCGCATTGGTTAAAACCGGCCGGGTATCCAAGTCCGTACCGGGCAATCTGAGCTGATGGAATAAGATATCCGGGAAAGCCAACCCTTAAGGAAATATAAAAGGGTTGGCTTTTTTTGAGAAAATAGGTAACTATTTAGCGCCTGATTACGTCTAAGTAATGGGGAAGATTAAAAAAAATTCATTTAGGAGGTCATGATGAAGAACGGATTCATACATAAGGCGATATTGGTGCTGTTTAGCGGGCTGCTGCTTGCCGGCTGCACCGGCGGGCCCGCCAAAGAGACCGAACAGGTCTCGAGCCTGAAGGTAATGTTTTGGGATGAGAGTTATTTTTACAGGGAGTACGGCGATTTGTTTGCGATGAAACATCCGAATATCGATGTGGAAGTCGTCGCAACGGACCGGATTTACCGGGACAGCGACCAGAAAGATTTTGACTATGACAAAGCGTTTGCCAAATTTATCGAAGAAGAGCAGCCGGACGTGCTGCTGTTGAATACGAAGCAGTATGAAAAGTTCGCTTCCGAAGGCAAGCTGACGGAGCTTGATTCGCTGATCGCCAAGGATAAGTATAATACCGAAACGATTTTCCCGGCGATCCTGGAGATTCTGAAGGAAAAAGGCGGCGGCAAGCTGTACGGTTTATCCCCGACCTTTTACGGCTCGGTTTTGTACTATAATGCCGATTTATTTGCCAAATACGGAATTGAGGCGCCGCACGACGGAATGAGCTGGCAGGAGATTCTCGACACGGCCCGCCGCTTCCCGACGGACGGGGACGAAAAGACCCGCGTTTACGGTTTCGGTTCGGATTACGGTATGTCGCTGGAAAATTTGGCTTCCAGCATCTCTTCCACCCAAGGCTTGAATTATATCAACCCCGACACGATGAAGCTCACTCTCAATACCGATTCGTGGAAGCAAGTTTATAAGATGGCCATGGATGCCTTGGACTCCAAAGCAATTTACAATCCGGATAGTGAAGGTTTCCAGGGAGGGACCATGGAAGAGTATTACCAAAGCCAGCCGTTTATGATGGGGCGGATGGCCATGACGGTCGACGGTGCCTATATGCTGCAAAACCTGAAGGACGCCGGGGATCGGATTAAGGACTACAAGCCGTTCCAAATCGGTGCGGTTGCAGGGCCGGTAGATCCGGCCGAGCCCGATAAATCGCGGAACATTTCCATGAGCGAAATCTTGGCGGTCCGGGCGAACTCGGCCAATGCCGATGCGGCATGGGAATTTTTAAAGTTCGTAAACGGTGAAGAATTTGCGAAGATCAAGTCCAGAACCTTGAATGGCGGCTTGATGTCCCGCATGGGCGTGCAAAAGGAATACAACGGCGTAAGCCTTGATGTGTTTTATAAGCTGAAACCTAAATTGGATAACGACTCCGACAACTACGATAAAATCCCGGATAGTTTCCATGAGAAGTACTACTCCATCTTTAGCCGGGAAATGAAGCTGGTTCAGGATAAAAAGAAATCTATCGACGAGGCGCTGCAGACCGTTCAAGACGAAGGCCAGGCGGCCCTGGATAAAGCGGTCCAAGATGAAGCGGCGGGCAAAAAGGACGAGCCTGACGCGGAGGCGGATCAGGCCGGTTAACGGCACTTAGCTGATCGCCCTATCATTTTTTGGAGGTTATAATGAAGAACGGAATCTTAAATAAGGTTATGCTGCTGCTTTTAAGCGGACTGCTGCTTGCCGGTTGCACCGGCGGGCCCGCCAAAGAGACCAAACAGGTATCGAGCCTGAAGGTAATGTTTTGGGACGAGAATTTCTTTTACAGGGAGTACGGCGATTTGTTTGCGATGAAACATCCGAATATCGATGTGGAAATCGTCACAACGGACCGGATTTACCGGGACAGCGACCAGGAAGATTTCGACCGTGACAAAGCGTTTGCCGACTTTATCGAACAAGAACAGCCGGATGTGCTGCTGTTGGATGCGAACGAGTATGAAAAGCTCGCTTCCGAAGGCAAGCTGACGGAGCTTGATCCGCTGATCGCCAAGGATAAATACGATACCGAAACGATTTTCCCGGGACTCATGGAAATTCTGAAGGAAAAAGGCGGCGGCAAGCTGTACGGTTTATCTCCGACCTTCTATGGATCGGTCATTTACTACAATGCAGATTTGTTTGCCAAATACGGAATTGAGGCGCCGCACGACGGAATGAGCTGGCAGGAAATTCTCGACACGGCCCGCCGCTTCCCGACGGACGGGGACGAAAAGACCCGCGTTTACGGTTTCGGTTCGGATTACGGCATGTCGCTGGATAATTTGGCTTCGAGTATCTCATATACGCAAGGTTTGAATTACATCAACACCGATACGATGAAGCTCACTCTCAATACCGATTCGTGGAAGCAAGTTTATAAGATGGCCATGGATGCCTTGGACTCCAAATCGGTTTATAATCCGGATGGCGAGGGGTTCCAGGGAGGGACCATGGAAGAGTATTACCAAAGCCAGCCATTTATGATGGGGCGGATGGCCATGACGGTCGACAGCACCTATATGCTGCAAAACCTGAAGGACGCCCAGGATCGGATTAAGGACTACAAGCCGTTCCAAATCGGTGCGGTTGCAGGGCCGGTAGATCCGGCGGAGCCCGACAAATCGCGGAACATCTCGGTGAGCGACATTTTTTCCATCCGGGCCAACTCGGCAAATGCCGATGCGGCTTGGGAATTTATTAAATTCGTGAACGGCGATGAATTTGCCAAGGTCAAGTCCAGAACCTTAAACGGCGGCATGTTGTCCCGAATGGGAGTGCAAAAGGATTTCCATGGCGTAAACCTCGACGTTTTCTACAAGCTGAAGCCTAAAGTGGACAACGACTCCGACAATTATGATAAAATCCCGGAAAGCTTTCATGAACAATACCGTACTATTTTTGACCGGGAAATGAAGCTGATAGCGGAGAAAAAGAAATCCATCGGCGAGGCGCTGCAGGTGATTCAGGACGAAGGCCAGGCGGCGCTGGATAAGGCCATAAAGGAGGAAGCGGCCGGGAAGAAGAAAAAGCCTGCCGCGGAAGCGGATCAGGCGGGCTAACGCGCTTTAGTTGCCCCCGAAAAGGGGCTTTGTGCGAATTGCTTTATAAAATTTTTGGAGGTTAAGATGAGGAACGGAATGTTATATAAGGTTATGCTGGTTATGATATGCGGACTGCTGTTCGCCGGTTGCGCCGGCGGCCCTGCCAAGCAGGAAGCGCAGACTTCTACGCTGAAGGTCATGTTCTGGGACGAAAGTTATTTTTTCAGCCAATATGGCGACATGTTTGCGATGAAGAATCCGAATATCGAAATTGAAGTAGCTAACACGCAAAGCATTTATAATGACGAGGAAAAGGACTACGACAAGGCGTTTGCCAAATTCGTGGAAAAGGAACAGCCGGATATCATACTGCTGAACTCCAACAAAAATTACGAAAAATTCGCATCCGAAGGCAAATTAATGGATTTGGATACGCTCATCGCCAAGGATAAATACGATATCTCGACGATTTATCCGGCGCTGATCGACCTGCTAAAGGAAAAGGGCGGCGGGAAGCTGTACGGGCTGACTTCATCTTTTAATGTGAATGCGATTTATTATAATGCCGATCTGTTTGCTAAATATGGAGTTGAGCCGCCGCATGACGGGATGACCTGGCAGGAAATTATCGATACCGCCCGCCGTTTCCCCACGGATGGGGATAAGGACAGCCGGATTTACGGATACGGTGCTCGTTACGGGAAAGCTTTTGATGAATTGGCCTCTTCGATCGCCATGACACAAGGGTTGCAGGTGCTGAATCCGGATACGAAGAAAATGACGATCAATTCGGATTCGTGGAAAAAGGTTTTCCAACTGGCTCTGGATGGCGTAAAATCCAAGGCGATTTATGATCCGGGCGACGACGGTTTCTCAAGCGGGACGATGGAAGAATATTATAAGAGCCAGCCTTTCATAATGGGACGTATGGCGATGACGATCGACGGCACCAATCTGCTGCAAAATCTGAAGGATGCCAAAAACAGCGTAAGGGATTATAAGCCGTTCCAAATCGGCATCGTGGCCGGTCCGGTGGACCCGGCGCTGCCTGACTCGACGCGGGAAGTCAGTTTTAATGAAATTTTCGCGATCCGGTCCGATTCTCCAAACGCCGACGCGGCCTGGGAGTTTTTGAAATTCATCAACAGCGAAGAATTTGCCAAAGTGAAATCAAGAACGTTGAATAACGGTCTCATGTCCCGGATGGGCGTGGTGAAAGATTACGAGGGACAAAGCCTTGACGCTTTTTATAAGTTAAAACCTGCTGATAGCAGCGACGGATATATGGGGATCAGCGACGCTCCTAACAGCTTTTACGGACAATTCCAACAAATTAAGGATCGGGAACTGGATCCTGTCCAGAAGGGAAGCAAGTCGCTTGACGAGGCGCTGGAAAAGATTCAGGCGGATGGACAAGTAGCCTTGGATAAAGCGTACCAAGAGGAAGAGGCACAGAAGAAGAAGGACGGGAAAGACGATACCAGCTCATGAGATAAAACGGACGTGGACACCGGCAGCGATGACGGTATGGTTATCAAGGGCAATTAGCTGCCACCTTTAGGCCGCGGTATTATAGAAGGCTAACCTTTGCAGCTTTGGCTCGGGGTTGGCCTTCATTTGTGTAACTGTAAGTTTTATCATGCATGAAGGTTCCACCGTGCCATGCTGAGCAAATTAACCGTTTAGGACAGTTCCCGTAAATTCAAAAATGGAAAAACATACATATTGCAAAAGCTTCCCGATCGTGATAAATTATTACTTGTCGCTTCGAACGGCAGCTTGTCGAAAGGCTTGCTACAATGTCGAAAAATGAGGTTGACAAAGTAAAGTAAAGTGGTTATAATAAATAACTGTTCGACAAAAAATGATGTTTATCGAAAATGCCGGACAGCAAGTTCTTTGAAAACTGAACAAATGGAACGCGTCAATAACTTTGAACGATTTTTTTAAAATCGTCAGTAACTGATTGAGCTAATCGCTCTTTCGAATAAACTTGGATGATTCGTTCATCCAACCTTTATTGGAGAGTTTGATCCTGGCTCAGGACGAACGCTGGCGGCGTGCCTAATACATGCAAGTCGAGCGGACCTGATGGAGTGCTTGCACTCCTGATGGTTAGCGGCGGACGGGTGAGTAACACGTAGGCAACCTGCCCGTAAG
>SNQW01000103.1_pt1 | contig 81029 bp, 70 predicted proteins | sample 2580511 | NCBI WGS metagenome assembly SNQW01 (sample SAMN10953775, study PRJNA522744) | food fermentation metagenome | isolation source: 8-hour incubation of native-enriched microbial consortia from nixtamalized... | place: Mexico | collected 2017-09-24 | reverse complement strand
TCTTCGTCTGCTCTTGAACATATTTTACTGCTTGCTTTTTAAATTCCTCATTGTATCGTTGACGCTCTCCCACGACGGACACCTCTTTCTTCGTTAAGTCCTATTTTCCACATCACTTAACGTCGTGTCCACTTTTTATTCTAGCTCTATTTTTGCCTTTATTTTTCACGCTGGAACACCCCAGGCAACCTTGTTTTTGCAGATTGTCCCGGCGCAATGCCAAAGCGCGAACAGCCGGAACTATCGCTCTTCCAAGCCACTCGCGCTGTTTTAAAAATTCCTGGTCTTTCTGTCTACAAGGGAACCTAAGCCACGTTCGGCCAGCCGATCAATGCTCCTGCCAGCTGTCGAGGTAGGCGCGCTGCTCGGCGGAAAGCGTGTCGATGCCTACGCCGAGGCTTTCCAGCTTGAAGCGGGCCACTTGCTCATCGAGCTCGTACGGCACGTTTACGACCGTGCTGCCGATTTCCTTGTACCGGTCGTTAACGTATTTCAGCGACAACGCCTGAAGCGCAAACGTCATGTCCATGATCTCGGCCGGATGTCCGTCGCCGGCGGCGAGGTTGACGAGACGACCTTCGGCAAGGATGTACATTTTCCGTCCGTCCTTCAATTGATATTCCTCGATATTGCGGCGTACGGTCCGCACCGAGGCGGAACGTTCCTGAAGCTCCGGTTTGTTCACTTCCACGTCGAAGTGGCCGGCGTTCGACAAAATCGCGCCGTCTTTCATCACATCATAATGCTCGCCGCGAATGACGTCACGGTTGCCGGTTACGGTCACGAAGAAATCGCCGAGCTTGGCGGCTTCCAGCATCGGCATTACGCGGAACCCGTCCATGTAGGCTTCGACGGCTTTGATCGCATCAACTTCGGTGACGATGACGTTGGCGCCAAGCCCTTTGGCCCGCATCGCCACGCCTTTGCCGCACCAGCCGTAGCCGACGACGACCACGGTTTTGCCGGCGACGACCAGATTCGTCGTGCGGTTGATGCCGTCCCATACCGATTGTCCGGTGCCATAGCGGTTGTCGAACAAATATTTGCAGTAGGCATCGTTTACTGCGACCATTGGGAATTTAAGCTTTCCTTCCTTATCCATCGCTTTCAGGCGCAAAATGCCGGTCGTCGTTTCCTCGGCGCCGCCGCGGACATTTTCCAGCAGGTCCGGCCGTTCGGAATGCAGAATCGTGACAAGGTCGCCGCCGTCGTCGATGATCAGATCGGGTTTCGTTTCCAGCGCCTTGATCAAAAGCGCTTTGTACTCCGCCGGTTCCGGGTTGTATTTGGCATATACCGTAACCCCGTCTTCCACGAGCGCCGCGCAGACATCATCCTGGGTCGACAGCGGATTGCTTCCGGTGATCGTCACTTCGGCTCCTCCGGCTTGCACCACCTTCGCCAAATAAGCGGTTTTCGCTTCAAGGTGCAGCGAGATCGTCACCTTCAACCCTTTGAACGGCTGCTCCGCTTCAAACTGCTTGCGGATCCGGTTCAGCACCGGCATATGGGCCTCCACCCAATCGATTTTGAGGTGCCCCTCCGGCGCTAGCTTCAAGTCCGTAATCATACTGTTTTGAATCGCTGCTGAACTCATTTTCGATCTGCCTCCTATAAATATATAATTCGGTGCGTTCCCGTGATGTCATAAGGAATATCCATCAGAGCGTCAATCCATTCCACGCCAAACCGGTTCATATAATAAAATATGTTATAAACCCGCTCTTGCGGCTTCCGAAGTGGAAACAGCGAAAGTTCGATCCGCTCGAAATGGCGCAGCCCCGCTTCATTGCTTTTCTCCAGGGCGTCCTTCGCCTTGCCGCGCAAATATTCGATCTGATCGTAGACTTTATCGCGATTGGCGGCCCCTAATTTCAGCAGCCCGTTTTGGATGCCGGCCAGCTGCTCGATCAACGGATCGTACATTTCGCCAAAAGCCGATTTGATTTCGTCAAACCGGGCGTCAATCCGGATCGCGTCCTGGTTCGCCAGCCACGCTTCACGCTTTTGCCGCAGCACTTCAAGGTCCTTGACGTCGTCCCAACTGAGGCCGTATTTTTCCATATGCTTCTGCAGCGTGCCCTCTACCACGGTAAAAGATTCCCGAGCCAGCAGCAGCGGCATTTTCAAGCCCAGCTTGCCAAACGCTTTACGTATTAACGCCCAGTAGGAGATTTCCCCCGGACCCAACACTGCGCCGAGTACCGGCAAAAGGCTGTCCTGCATCAGCGGCCGGGTCAGCACATTGTTGCTGAAACGCTCCGGATGCTCGCGAAGCTCGGCCAACAGTTCATCCCGGGTGAAGGAAACCTTGCCTTTCCGGTCGGCGAAGCCGCCTTCCCGCTTGAACAGCAGCAGCCGCTCCTGCTCATGTATGTAAAACAGATTGGCTCCGCCTTCGCTCACTTCGGCTTGCGGTTCGTATCCTAGCGCGGCCAAATCGCGGGCGCTTTCGAAATAAGCCGTTTCCAGCTCGTCGTTTTGCCGGATAATCGACTCAAACACCGGGGTTTCCAGCTGGCGGAGTTCGCCATCGGCGGAATCCAGCAGCACAAGGCCGTATTTGCCGAACCAAGCCCCCATCAGCTTGGCGAAGCATTCCGACAGGCTCGCCGATTCCGCGGCGGAACGTCTGAACAGCTCCATCAAGCCGGACTTAAACTCGCTGCCCGGAAGCAGTTGCTCCAGTTCATCCGCCGCCTGCTCCCAATCCTCGCTTTGAACCTGGCTAAAGCTGACCGGCAGGCGGTTGTCCGGGTCGCGTTTAATGCGGATGCGCTTGACCTGCAAGTCCGGAGACAAAATGTAGGAATGATTCACTTCGTCCCAATCATGGTCTTCCCCGGCGATCCAAAACACCGGCACGACCGGCCGATTCAGTTTAGCGGCGGCGGTTTTGGCCGCTTTAATGATCGTGATCGCCTTGTAAATCACCAGCAGCGGCCCGGTAAACAAGCCGCTTTGCTGCCCGCCGACGATGACCGCCGTCCCCGGCTGCTCAAGCTTGCCCAGCGCCTGTTCCACCGCGGCATCCGGGTTGTGCAGGCGGTTGTACTCGCGCAGCCGGCTAACCAAGGCGGTCCGGTTTATCCGGCGATGCTCCGTTTCATCCAGCCATTCGAGCCGGCTGGACCAACTTTCATCCAGCGCCGGATCATATTCGTAAAGCTGAGCAACCGCTCCAAAACGATGCGCATACGCATCCGCAAGCGGACCGGCCGACGCCAAAGGATCTTGTACTATATTCATCAGGTTACCTGCCTCCTGTTCTTCCATGCAAACCTTACTTGATTGTACCGGATACTCCGCGTACCCGTCAAAGCTAACCTTACTTTTGTTAAATTTCTCACTTTCCGTAAGCCTAAAACGGCAAAAAACTCCCGCAGCCGGTTTTAACCGTGCAGCAGGAGTCTGCATCTGAGCAGCTTATCCTTTTTTCGGCATCGCCACAAAATGGCCTTTGGACACTTCAACCAGCTCCGAATTGTCCAGATCGAACAATCCGCCGTCGGTTTTGCCGTCCTTGGAAGTAATCGGGCCGTTCCCCGTATCCTCCAGATGAATCCGCTTCTTGTTCGCTTCGATCTCCGGGTCCGGAATCGGAATCGCCGACAGCAGCGTTTTGGTATACGGGTGCTGCGGGTTGGCGTAAAGCTCTTCGCTTTCCGCAAGCTCAACGATCCGGCCCAAATACATGACGGCTACGCGATCGCTGATATGCTTAACCATCGACAGATCGTGGGCGATAAACAAATACGTCAAGCCGAGGCGATCCTGCAGTTCTTTAAGCAGGTTGACCACCTGCGCCTGAATGGACACGTCGAGCGCCGAAATCGGTTCGTCGCAGATGATGAACTTCGGATTTACCGCCAGCGCGCGGGCAATCCCGATCCGCTGCCGTTGTCCGCCGGAAAATTCATGTGGATAACGCGTCGCATGATCGGGATTCAAGCCGACCATATCAAGCAGCTCTTCCACGCGTTTTTTGCGTTCCGCCCGCGATCCGGCCATGCCGTGGATGTCCAGCGCTTCGCCGATGATATCCGTCACCGTAAACCGCGGATTCAGCGAGGCGTACGGATCTTGGAAAATCATCTGCATATCGCGGCGCATCGCCTTCATTTTCCGCGGATGCAGTTTCGTAATATCCGTTCCGTTAAAACGAATGCTGCCGCCCGTCGGCTCGTACAAGCGAAGGATCGTGCGTCCCGCGGTCGATTTGCCGCAGCCCGACTCGCCAACGAGGCCTAGCGTTTCGCCTTCGGCAATCGAGAAGCTGATGTCGTTGACGGCTTTCAGCACATTGCCGCCGCCGACATTAAAATACTTCTTGAGCCCTTCGACTTCGATCAACGTCTTCCCAATACTCATGACGACTGTCCCTCCTTGGCCATCGGATGAAGATCCCAGCAGCGGGCCATATGCGTATCGCTGAATACGGTCGCTCCCGGATCGATGCGTTCGCAGATCTTCATCGCATGTTCACAGCGGGCCGCAAACGGACAGCCAACCGGCGGTTTAATCAAATCGGGCGGAGTGCCGATAATAGGAATAAGGGGTTCCCCTTTCTTTTGATCCAACCGCGGCATTGAGCGCAGCAAACCTTTTGTGTAAGGATGCTGCGGGTTTTTAAAGATTTCCCACTTCGTTCCGGTCTCCACCACCTCGCCGGCATACATAACGATGACGCGGTCACACATGCCGGCAACGACGCCGAGATCGTGGGTAATCAAAATGATGGAAGTACCAAGATGTTCCTGCATCTCTTTCATGACGTCCATGATTTGTGCCTGAATCGTAACGTCAAGCGCTGTCGTCGGTTCGTCCGCGATCAGCAGCGCCGGACGGCATGCAAGCGCAATAGCGATCATGGCGCGCTGCCGCATGCCCCCGGAAAACTCGTGAGGGTATTGGTTAAAGCGGGCTTCCGCATTTTTAATGCCGACAAGCTTCAGCATTTCAATGGCACGTTCTTTCGCTTCGCCCGCTGACATTTTCTGATGTTTGATTAACACTTCGGTAATTTGTCGGCCTACCTTAATGGTAGGATTCAAAGAGGTCATCGGGTCCTGAAAAATCATGCCGATATCTTTACCGCGAATGGCTTCCATTTCTTTATTGCTTTTGGTCAACAGGTTTTCGCCTTGAAAAATAATTTCACCTTGCTTAATGATTGACGGAGGGGACGGAATCAGACGCATGATCGTTTGGGCCGTTACGCTTTTGCCGCTGCCGGATTCACCGACTATCGCAACCGTTTCCCCTTTTCCCACTTCGAAGTTCATGCCGCGAACGGCTTTGACTTCTCCGCCTCTGACTTGAAAGGACACATGCAAATCTTTGACTTGTAGAATCGGCTCCATCATTCCACCTCCTATTTCTTCAGTTTAGGATCCAGCGCGTCGCGAAGGCCGTCGCCGAAAATGTTAAACGCCAGCATGATCAAGCTGATCAAGAGCGCCGGGAACAGCATGCGCCACGGGTAGTACAGCCATCCCGTCAAAGCATCGTTAATCATCGAACCAAGCGAGGCAATTGGAGCCTGAACGCCAAGACCGAGGAAACTTAAGAATGCTTCGGCGAAAATCGCTTTCGGTACGGACAACGTCACCGTTACGATGATCGGTCCAACCGCATTAGGCAGCAGATGGCGGAACAGCAAACGTCCCGAGCCTGCGCCCATCGAGCGGGAAGCCAGCACGAACTCGCGGTTCTTGAGCTGCATAATCTCGCCGCGGACAATCCACGACATGTTGATCCAGCCCGTGATCGTTAAAGCCAATATGATCGTTCCCAAGCTAGGCTCAAGTACGACAAGCAGCAAAATAGTAACCAGCAGGTACGGAATAGCGTACAAAATCTCGGAAAACTTATTCATAATTTCATCAACGCGGCCGCCAAAGTAGCCCATGATTCCGCCGTAAATAACGCCGATAAACAGGTCGATACATGCGGCTGCCAAACCTACGATCAACGAAATGCGTGCGCCCATCCAAGTACGGACGAACATATCGCGCCCGAGGTCGTCGGTTCCGAACCAATGCTGGGCGGACGGTCCCTTGTTGGTGTTCAGCAGATCGTTGGAGTAATAATTCAAACCGGTAATTTTGCCGGCGATCCATGGAGCGATGATAGCGGCAAGCGAGATGACAACAAGCACGACAAGCGCTGTCATGGCCATCTTGTTGCTGCACAAACGATACCAGGCATCACGCCAAGCGGAAATACTCTCGCGCTGGATCACTTCGGCTTCTTTTTCGTCCGTTCCGATTTTCCGGAAATCCTCGGGAGTCAGATCCGCCGGAGCCGGCATCACTTTTACGGAATTCGCATCCATCCTTTAGCCCTCCTTCCTTCCGCTTAGCTTGATTCGCGGATCTACGAATACGTAAGCGACATCCGTGATAAACCGCGCCACCATCAGCAATACCCCGTAAAAGATCGTAATCCCCATAATCAGCGGATAGTCACGGACGCTGATCGCTTGCACAAACTGTTTGCCGATCCCGCCAATCCCAAAGATTTGCTCGATGACCACCGAGCCGGTAACGATGTCGGCCGTCATTGGCCCAAGATAAGTAATAACCGGCATAATTCCGTTGCGGATAACGTGGCGGAACAAAATCGCCATCCAGCCCAAGCCTTTCGCTTTGGCCGTCTTGATATAGTCGGCATGCAGTACTTCCAGCATGCTTGAACGCGTCAGACGCGCGATAAAAGCGATCGGCTGTGCGGTTAACGCCGCTACAGGAAGCACGTAATACAGCGGCCCCTTAAAGCCCATCGTAGGGAGCCAGTGCAGTTTGGAGGCAAACACATACTGCAGCAAAGAAGCGACCACAAAGCTCGGCACCGCGATCCCTAACACCGCCAGCACCATAGCCATATTGTCGATCAATTTGCGATGGTATAACGCCGCCAGCATACCGAGCAACACCCCGACGATTACGGCAACGATAATCGCCACGAGCCCCAACTTCAAGGACGCCGAAAACGTTTGCCCGATGATTTTGGACACATCCTGGTTAATCATCTTCATGGAAATGCCCAAATCCCCATGCGCAACGTCACCCAAATATTTTAAATACTGCTGATAAACGGGCTTATCGAGTCCAAGCTGTTCATAAAGGCGCTCCTTAATCGCGGGAGGCACCTGTTTTTCCGACGTGAGCGGATCACCCGGAATGGCTTTCATCAGAAAAAAGGTGGCCGAGATCAGAATGAATAGCGAAACCAACATGTAAAAAAACTTACTCGCTACATAACGTACCATGCCCGTTTACACCTCCTTCTTTTATATTTCGACATATATCGATTTTAGGTGAAAAGAACTAGTTTGTCTATTCCATATATTTGTATAGGTACGAAATGCTTGGAAGAACCCCACACACAAAAAATCGGGATATATATGAAGTAGTCCACATATATATCCCGAAGTTGCTATTCGCTTCGTTCTTGCATGGGTCTGCCCTTTACGGATTAATGTTCGAGCAGGTACGCGCGAGTATAGTCGACAGCACCGCTAAAGTCAAGGAATACACCCTTCAGGTAAGGCTTCTCGGCCGCAACATTCGTGTAGTAGTAAAGCGGCATCACGACCATGTTGTCTTGAATGAAGATTTTTTCAGCTTTAGCGAAGGCTTCATCGCGTTTAGCCATATCATCGGTAGCTTTCGCATCGGCGATCAGCTTGTCGTATTCCGCATTGGAGAAACCGGTATCGTTGTTGCCGCCGTTAGTTACCCACATATCCAAAAACGTCATCGGATCGTTGTAGTCGGCGGTCCAGCCAGCGCGAGCCACTTGGTAATTCAGGTTTTGGCGATTTTCGACAAACACGGCCCATTCTTGGTTTTGTGTCTTCACGTCAACGCCAAGATTTTTCTTCCACATGTCGGCTACAGCAAGCGCTACTTTCTTGTGCGCATCGCTGGAGTTGTAAATCAACGTGATTTCAGGAAGTTTTGTGTAACCTTTTTCCTTCATGCCTTGCTCAAGCAGTTTTTTCGCTTCTTCCACATTTTCCGTGAAATAGTCGTCTTTGTGCTCGTTGCGGTATTCGTCGTTCACGCCTTTGATGCCCGGAGGAACGTAACCGAACGCCGGAAGCTGTCCGCCAAGGGTTACGTTATCGACGATCGCTTGACGGTCGACAGCCATAGCAAAGGCTTTACGGATATTCACGTTATCGAACGGCTCGGCCGTTACGTTAAATTCGTAGTAATACGTACTAGCAATACCTTTGATTTCCAGTTCGTCTTTCAGCTGATCTCTGAGAATCGGAATTTGGTCGGTCGGGATTTCGCCGTTCGGATGCCCGGCGCGATCCAGCTCACCGTTTTGGTAACTAGCCAACTCCGTCGCACTGCTGTTTACCAAAGACATGGTGATTTTGTTCAGCTTGATGTTGTCTTTATCCCAGTAGTTTTCGTTTTTCGTAACTTCAATCGATTGGCCTTTCACCCAGTTGGTCAGCGTGAACGCACCGTTTACGATCATTTTGCTTTGGTCAACCGCCCATTTCGGATCATCCTTGACGGATTGGTGGACCGGATAATAAGTGTAGAAAGAAGTCAAGCCCACAAAATAAGGCGTAGGAGCTACCAGATCAACTTGCAGTGTATAATCATCCACCGCCTTCACGCCAACTTGGCTGAAATCGGTAATTTTCTTATTATAATAATCCTCAGCGTTTTTCAAATAGAACAATTGATACGCATAAGGCGCGGTCGGCTGTGTGTCTGGACTGAGCACGCGCTCCCATGCAAATACGAAGTCATGCGCCGTTACCGGATCGCCGTTGCTCCATTTCGCATCTTTGCGAAGATGAAACGTGATTTGAGTACCGTCTTCATTAGTTGGCTCCCAGCTTTCGGCTACGCCCGGAACGGATTGACCGGATCCATCCTGACGCGTAAGACCTTCATACATCGTCTTAAGCACCGTGTTGGCTTGGCTGTCTTGGGCTTGAGCCGGATCGAATGTAGGCGGTTCCGCACTCAGGTTGATTTTCAGCGTTTGATCCGCAGCCAATTTTTCTTCGCCGCTGTTGCCGCTGTCGGAAGCCTTATTGTTGCCGCCGTTTGCAGCGCCGTTGCCGCCGTTCGAACCGCACGCGGAAAGCAACGTGCCCACGGCGAGAACGAGCGTCAGAAGCAGGAGTAGACTCTTACTCTTCTTCATCTAGCGTTATCCCCCTTAAAATATTGTGGTATATGTTTTTAGATTATACAACCAGCGGTCAAAAAAATCCAACATAAATTTTCGGTAATTCCGCGTTTTTCGCCAAAAAGGGCCCGCCCATGTAACAAAATCGTCCGTTATCCCATATTGACAATTGCTGTTTCTTAACAATTAACCTTGGGTGTCATGGTTTTATTCGTTATTTGGCGGTCCCTGGTTTGTATATTATAGTTTAAGCGGTCAAAATATATGTAATGAAACTGATTAAAAATAAAAGAATGTAAGCTGCCCCCGTCCCCGCAAACGCCAAGCGCCAAACCGCGCGCAGCAGTCGCCGCACGTCCACCTTGCCTTTCAGGCGGTTTTGCGCCCCGCCGATCAATCCGCCGGCAATAAGCAATATAAGCAGAATCAGGTAGAAGCCGAATGAGGAGTGAAACACATTGTTGAACAAAGCGGCCGCCCCCAAGATCAGAAATAGCGTCGTGACGTCCATCGCCAGCATAATGGCGGCTTTTTTCTCGCGTTTTGCCCCATAGTAATAGATGAAATAAACGAGCAAAAACGGAATGACCGGAATCATGGAAAACACGATAAGAAAAGTGGCCAAAACACTCAAAAACCCACCTCCTTTATGTTGGAAAAGAAAAGCTAACACAAAAAGTTAGTAACTATATTTTTATACGCATGTCAGGTTGCATCCCCCGAATCAGCTGCCAAACCAACTCATGTCCAGGGGCGGCAACCTGCTTGGCACGCGCCATTTCCGCCAGACGGCCGTTAATAAAATCGATTTCCGTCGGATTTCCCGCAAGGACATCCTTCAGCATCGACGAGGTGTTGCCGGCCGTAGAGCGGCAAACCTCCAGGATTTGCGCATAGATATCCGCGTCGTATGCGATTCCGTTTGCCCGAAAAATGCGTTCCCCTTCGTCGCACAGCTGCCGCATCGCCGCTTTTCGCGACTCCGATTCCAGCAATTGGCCGTTCGGAATCCGCCAAATCGCCGTAAGCGGATTGATAACCGCATTGATGAGCAGCTTCCTGAACATTTCCTTTCCGATGTCATTCGACAAAAAGGCGTTAAATCCTGCCTTTCGAAGCAATTTTACCAAACTTTCCCCCGAAAATTCGAGAAAATCCATCGCTTGATCGACCCCGACATGCGTTTCACCAAAACCGGCCCGGGTTATGCGGCGGCCGTCCGCTCGCTTTGCTCCCTCCGTAGTGATCGCCGCATACAGCACCTGCCCCGGGATCATTTGCCGGATCCGTTCCAAATGCCCTGCACCATTTTGAAAACAAACGATGTTGGTATGCTTTCCGGCAAGACGGCCGCAAGCCGACAATAAAGCTTCGGTAATGTGGCCCTGCTTCGTCATCAACAGCAGCCAATCCGGCTCCTCCGCCAAATCCGTTCCGGCCGTCTGTTCAAGTGCGTCCGCAGCAAACCGCTTTCCTTCTATTATATGGATCGTTCCGTCAGGCTCCGTCAGCTCGACGCCTTCCCTTCGGAGCAGCTCTGCCTGCTCGGCCGTTCTTGTCCAAAAACGCACCCGTTCTCCCGCCTCAGCAAGCTTTCCGCCAAACAACAGCCCGAGCGCCCCCGCACCAATAATATCAATTCTCATAACTTCATCATCCTTCTTAATTGTAAAACAATTCTTCCTATATGATATTATACTTCCTAGTTACTTATAAAAACGTGTTAGTAAATCTCTATAATTGACATGTTGTAATTGTTGGACTATAAATTTTTGGCTAGAGAATTGTTGGCTAGTTAGGCTTGGTCATGCATACTATTTGAGCTAGTTGGAATGCCTTTTGGTTAATGATCTGTAGATACTTCTTAACCACTTTTTCAGATAGCTTCAATCGTACAAATAGATTTCTTATACACATTCCAATTTAACTACTCTACGCATAGAGTCGGAAGGGGCTCGGAAGGGAATAAAAAAACATTCTTCTTTATGTAATGTAAGATTGTTGAGTTCTCCGTAGGAGCGACGAGAGTACTTGCAAGGATCCAGGTACCGTGTTTAAAAGAAACCGATTGGATGGTGCAGCTCGAGCATTACTTTGTGGACGGCACTAAGATCGAACCGAATGCCAACCGGTATACGTTTGTTTGAGGAAAGGCTGTGGTAAGAAGTATAAGCCAAGCTTCAGGAGAAAGTTCAGACCTTGTTCGCCGCCACCAGAAGCAAGAAGATAGAGTCAACGGAATCCGGGATCTTCCTGAGATGGTCTAGTCCTCTGCCCTCACTGGAGCAAGCCACCAAGCAATTGGAAGAGCGACTGCAGGAGAAACCGAAAGATAAGCCGCTCAAAAAGGCGGTACGTTCGCTTTGCAAAGACTTACTTCCTCGCCTTCAAAAGTATGGGACTCAGGAAGCGATTTTAGGCACGAGAAACAGCTACAGCAAAACGGACCATGACGCTACATTTATGCGAATGAAAGAAGACCACATGCGAAATGGCCAACTCAAACCAGGATGCAATGTGCAGATCGGCACCGAAAATCAATTCATTGTCGGTTACAGTTTACACCAGCGACTGACCGATACCACGTTGCCTCATCCCCGCATCTTGAAAAAAAATTGCAGTTGGGGAAGTTGCCAAGCACCGTCATCGCCGACGCGGGCTATGGCGGCGAGGAGAGTTATGATTACTTTAGAGAGGAACGAAATTGAAGCCATCGACAACTGGACCTACAACAGCGAACAAGATACATGGACGTGCGCAGGTGAAACAAACGCTCCATTTCGCCGAGTAAGCAAGGAGAAAACAGAAAACGGGTATGAGATCTAATACCGACATTACCGAAGCGCCGACGTGAGGACTGTCCACTAAAGCCGCAGTGTACAAAAGCCCAAGGTGATCGCGAGATCAAAGTCAGCATGAAGTATATTTACCTAAAGAACCAGGCAAGGCAAAAGCTCCGCAGTGAAGAAGGTTATACTCTGGCCGTAAGACGCATGATCGAGCCGGAGCCTATATTGGGCGATATGAAGAACAACTGAAGCTTTAAAAGGTTCCTGCTTCGAGGCTTACCAAAAGTAAGTGTTGAGGCTGGATAGCTTTTCCTTGCCCACAATCTACTCAAAAAAGCCGCCGTGGATGCCAAAAACCAAGGAGCTAAGTGAGAACATCCGTTAGCTCCTTGGTTCTTTACGAATACCATCTTATTTTGTTGTTGAGGGCGTTCCAAAGTTTACCTTTGGGACACCCTCATTTCTAAAAAAGAACAAAATATTATTTAAATCGAAGTGACGTTTTAATTTCATTCAAATCAATTGATTAATTTACAGATTAAATTTAAAGACTACTATTATTCAATTTTAGTTACATAACCTTCATAATTTCCCCAATAAAATCGGCCATCAGAACTTACACTGGATAGGGATAATTTTCCATACCAACCTTCTTCCCCTGTTTTTGATCCATAAGTATAAGTTTTTGGAACACTTGTCGAGTTTCCATATTTATTATTTGAATCTGAAATCCGTACATATTTTTGTGTTACCTGTATTGAGATACCTTCTTGTTCTGCCTTTGAATCATACACTGGAGCGGCAGCAGTAATTGCTGTTGGTACCAACAGACTGGCCAGAATAAAAGTAGTTGCTCCCAAAGTAACTAATTTCTTCATTTTATTAACCTCCTAAATCTATATTTAGAGTATAATAACTCTACCTCCATAATATAACATATATTATATAGAAAAGCTATATTTCTTTCTTTATTTAGATTATTTTTCTAATTTGCATTTAGATGATGCTCATATCATATTCTTTACTAACATCATAAATGTTGCATTCTCCAAAGAACGTACAGTCAAAAAAATATTAAATTGAAAATTTCCTTCTTCCTAAACCACATGAATACCCTTTGTAGTCTGCTAATTTCTTCGCTAATATCCAACATGAAGCCTTGCCTTATCACAACCATGACCCAACTTGTGGTCGAAGTAGTTGAGGTTCCTCTCCAAAAAGATGAAATATTTTATTCTTCACCACTCATACGTACGCGGACATTGAAGACTGTCTTAATTGGTAATGACTTAGGTTCTGCGAGGTGAAATGACCGCGAAGGACGGCAACGTGGAAAATTTGTTTTTGGGTGGAAAAGAAACTGCGAACAGTCGCAAAAATCGCGCCGACGTCTTTCGTTCAGTAGGCTCCAGGATATTTTTCGTTTAACATTAGTCATCCGAATGTCGAGTTCCGCCTGGTTGTTGTCAAAAGGAACACGCGCATCCCAGAGAAAATTTCAAAGGTTTTTTGAGTGGTTCACTTTAAAGTCGAGTAATCTCCGCCGTCAACTGCAGAAACCTGCTTACCCTGGCGGCGGTCGAGATAGCTATCATCCTAAAATGCTGACCAAAATCATCATCTACGCCTATAACTCAGCGGATCCACTCCTATCGCCAAAGCCGTCCGTGAGAACAAGCAAAAAGCGATGCTTCAAGAAAAAGTCCGGACGTTGATCGACACGATTGAAAAGGCCGAGAAGTAAGAAGAGCATGACAAGTCAGGACCTTGTCGAGCTTGGTGAAGCGTCCTCGCTGACTAGTGAAAAGCTGGAAGCCGTCGTTCAACAGTTAGAAGCGGAACTGCAAGAAAAACCGAAAGACAAGTCCCTTAAAAAAGACGTACTTACTCTTCAAAAAGACCTGTTTTCGCGTCTTCAAAAATACGACAGCTACAGCAAGACCGACCCTAACGCCACGTTCATGCGGATGAAAGAAGGCAACATACGTAACGGTCAACTGAAAACGGGCTACAATATGCAGATTGGAACGGAGGATCAGTTCGTTCATTATTGGCTACAGCATTCATCAGTACCCGCCGGAGACGCGTTGTTTAATAGCCTCACTTGGAGAAGGCATCGGTAAGCTTTCGAAGACGGTAACTGCAAATGCTGGATACGGCGGGGAAGAGAGCTACGCTTATCTGGAAAACGAACAAGTCGAAGCACTGGCCAAGTACAGTACCTATTCACAAAGAAAAATCAAAGAAGTGGTAAAAGGTCAGCAAGCTTGACAACTGGCAGTAAGCCGAAGATACGTGGTTGTGTGCAGCGGGGCGTAAGCCGATTTTTTGTAACTAGAGCAAGGAAACGACGGAAAGCGGATTTGAAATTCAGAAGCGACATTATCGTGGCACAAGTTGTGAAGGTTGTTCACCAAGGCGCTTGTACTAAAGCCCAGGGAGATCGAGAAATTAGCGTCAGCCTGAGGTATCAGTGCTATAAAAGCAAGTATGAGAAACTCCGAGTGAGGAAGGTTATGCATTGTCGGTTCGGCGAATGACTGAACCGGAGGGTATATTTTGGCAAATAAAGGGCATCCGGGGTTCCAACATTTTCTGCTTCGAGGCCTGTCAAAAGTGAAACTTGAGATCGGATGGCTTTCGCTTGCCCATAATCTGCTTAAGAAGGCGGCTATCGACCGAAAGCAAGAAGAGGTAGTTCAAGGATAATTCTCCTTGCACTACCTCTTCTTCATTTTAACATGTTTTTTCATCAAGTGAACTACCCGTTAAGTCGAAATTACTTTTGGAACAGCTCCGGAATAACACTACTTTAAGCCCCTACTCGATACGCTCCAAATTCCCGTTCGCGTCCATCTTAAACCGCGATTTGCTTTCTTCGTCCTCTTCGTTCAGAAAGGCAAGGCGACGAGCCCGGTCCATGATTTGGATTAAAGCTTTGTAGTCGTCGTTAACCGCTCTGTAGTCGGTTTGCACTTCATTAACCTGCGCCGAGAGGCGTTCGTTCTCCTCCTTCAGCGCGGCGATTTCTTCTTCCTTTTCCCGCAATTCCTTTTCCAACGCTTTGACATGCCGGTTCGTTTCCTGCACCGTGTTTTTCCAACCGCGCAAAAAGCGGATGACCGCGTCGATGGAAATCGTCTCTTCCGTCACGCCTTCGCTGCGGTAACCGTCCTCCGTCTCCACCGAAGCGAGGGAAGCGATGCCGGAACCTGCGGAGAGCGACGATTGCTTTTTCATATAATTCCGTTTTTGCCGCTGGGCTTTGGCTATGCTGATCGCCGCTTCATATTTTTTACGGACGCAGCTGTTCCAGCGGAACCCGCATGCGGCCGCCGTTCTGCCGATCCGTTCCCCAACCTCCTCGAATGCGGTAAGCTGTGTGCTGCCCTCCCGAATATGGCGAAGAGTCACCTCGGCCAAAATCAAATCATCTTCCGGGCTCCATGCGTCTTGTCTCACTGCTGTCATGCTATAAAAACCTCCTAACGACATCCTAGTCTTAAACCGTTTTCCCGCCGGCATACCGGCGGACGAATAAGTAAAAAGCTTCTTACTCCATTTCTATGCCTCTCATAGAGTTCATAGAATCTATTTGATACTAAAATGTATTTCCAAAATCCGGGTTCTCCATACCTGATGTATGAACGCAATGGAAAACCCTGACGAAATCCGGACAATCACCATAATATTCATCACATTTTACCAGGCAAATCCAGGTTAATTACTGACTTTTCGTTTACACTTATCGGGCTAACGGGTATAATGAGTAAAGAAATGGGACCTTCGTCGATACATATGAAAGGGGGATTTATTCGTGGCACGCATGTTCCGCGTCCTTGGTTTCTTTACCCTTGCCATTGGACTCATGGCCTTTGCCGGCGGTATGACCGAAATGGCGCTGCTGTTTTTTCTGCAAACCGCCTTTTTCGTTCTTTTCGGTTACCTGAAGTTTACGGAAAGAACGTATATCCTGCTGTTCTGGGGATATATGATCGTCGCCTTTACAGGTTTCAGCTATTGGACGGTCTTCAAAATGGGTTTGCCACTATAATCCGAATAAAAAAAGCGTTGCAAAAGGCGGTTCGACCTGGGGTCGAGCCGCCTTTTTTCATGATCCCTGCTATTTCCTCGCTTGGTAACATATATATAGTACAACTACTCACGGGAGAGGATCTTCTTTGAACAAACGTTATCCATCCTTGGTGCTGCTGGTGCTCTGCATCTTCGCTTTCCTTCTTCCGGCGGCGTCATGGGCCGAGACGCTTACGGAAGAGGAGCAGCAAATATTGGAGCAAAGCTTGTCCATCAAGGAGATCGATAGAGAAATCGCCCGCATTGAAGCAAGGCAGCAGGAGACGGAAACCGCGATCCGGAAGCTGTCAGGACAACTGGCCGGGAAAAACGAGCAGATCCGGGTCAGCCGGGAACAGGCCGGGGCGCGCATCCGGGCATATTATATGGGGGAGCGGGAAAATCTGTTCGCGGCTCTGCTGTCGGTGGGCAGCTTAAAAGATTTTTTTACCGTATTGGATTATTATCAATTGATTTTGGAGCGCGATCGCATCGTGCTGGGGAAGTACAAATCCGAATATGCCGATCTGATGAATACGAAACATGAGCTCGAAACCGTGACGGACGATCTTGCCCGGATGAAAGCGGAGCTTCAGCTTCAGCGGGAGCGCGTCGCCGCCCTGCAGCAGCAGGTGGACCGGTCCCTCGGCCTTAGCGCGGATCCGGAAAAGTTGAAGGCGATGATCGAAGATTTAATGGTTTATTGGGAAAACGTCGGACTGAATGAGCTGAGAAAATATTTCGCCGCGCTGTCCGCGGTGATGTCCGAGTTTCCCGACTTTTTGAATGAATACGAGGACAGCCTGGTTGCCGAAAAGGGCGGTTACACCCTGACGGTTCGGCAGGAGGAACTGAACGAATTTCTGCATCGCAAAAATGAACTATTAAAAGACATCCGCTTCTCCTTCCTGGAAAATCAAATCACGGTGCAGGGCAGCCGGGAAGGGCTTGAACTTAAGGTGGATGGACATTACACGGTGGAGCGGGAGCCGGAAAACTCCATTACTTTTCACGTCGACCGCTTGCTGTTTAACGGCCTGGAGCTCCCGGACACGACCCGGGCCGAGCTTGAACGCGACTTCGATCTGGGCTTTTATCCCAAAAAAATAGTCCCCTTTGTGGAAGCCACCGAAGTGACGATTTCCCGGGGAACTTTAGTCGTCAAATTGAAGTTGTCGTTCTGAATTACTGCCCGCTCCGTCCGAACTTGTCCGCCAAAGACGCGGCGCTCGCCTTTCCGTTCAAATAATTTTCCACAAGCCTGGAAAACTCCCCCAGCTCGGCCGGAAGACCGCTCCCGGCCGGCATCGCGGACTTCGCTCCCGATGCCGCGAACGCCCCGCTCCAATCCGGAAGCTTGTATTTCGCGGCCTCATCGTAGACCGCGTGCAACACAGGAAGATGACCCGTTGCTTCAAACCATTGGCTTTGGCTTTCTGAGGAGGTCATTGCCTCAATCCATTCCCCCGCGGCATCGGGGTTTTGGGAATGCGAAGAGACCGCGTAACTCCGCCCGGCGATCCAGCCCGAATACCGCCCCTGCTTCTTCTCGGGCAACATGACGTTTGTACCCGCCTGCGGATGGTTTGCGGCCTCCGAAGCCGTCGTTAACAGCATCGCAAGCTCGCCGCGCTGCAGTTTGTTCCACAAGCCCTGGTCCCCCGCCGGCGGCGAACCCTCCGATACCAAATAAGGCCGAAGCTGCTCCAGCCGCATTAGCGCGGTTCGCATTTCACCGGTAAGCGTAAATGGGGAAGCTTGTCCATTTTCCTTAGCGCCGCCGCCAAGCTGCCAAAGCAGCGTCAGGGCCGCATAAGGATCGCTTCCGTCCACGCCCAGCAAATGCTGCGGAAGCCGTTTCGGTTCGGAGCCGGAAGCTAGCAAAGCGTTCCACGCGTCCGGCGAATCCGGGGGCGCCTCCATTCCCAGCTCTTTCATCGCCTTATCCGAGAATACATATACATAAGGATCGATATCCGCAGGAACTCCCCACACGTAACCGTTCCACTCGTTTGGAACGAGGGAAACGCTTAACACTTCTCCCGACAAAACCCCCGAATAATAAATTTCCGTCGGCAGCAAATATCCGTCCGCCGCAAATTGACGCACCCAGGCATTGTCCAACAGCAAAACGTCAGGCGACTCACCGAGCTTCAACAAGTTTTGGAACGACGCGTAGGCTTCTTCCGAAGCAACGTTCGTCAATTCGACCTGGACCTTATGGCTGTCCATAAACGTCCGGGTCATTTGCTCAAGCTGGCGAAAATCGGACTCGTTCATCTGCACCGCTACCCGGATGCGCCCCGTTTCCTGGGGGACCTCGGTTTGCGGAACGCTGGCCGGCGGTTCGTCGCCGCGTACTTCGGAACGGACCAGCGCCGTTTCCTCGCTGGGGGACAAATTGATCAACGCCAGCAGAAGGAGGGCAAAAAGCACCCAATGGTTTTTTCGCTTCACACCCGTTCATCCTCTCCGCCCCAGGGGCACCAACCCCTAACCCCTGTACAGCCCTGTCATAAAGCTATCGCTATTTATTGTAACAAATCGCGAATCCGGTTGTCCCGCCAAAAATTAGAAAACCCTCGCCGCTGACGAGGTTCTTTGTCATGTAAACCCATCCGCTAAGTGCAAGGGGAGGGATGGATATGGCGTTCCCCCGCTGTTAGAGTCAGGTTAATTCTCTTTAGAAAGGCGCGAACTGGATCAGTTCGCGCCTTAATAATTTTGGGACTTTTTGAACTACCTCTTTCACAGCAAATCCGCCGCCACTTGCGCCAGCTTGGAGCGTTCGCCTTTCTCCAGCGTAATATGCCCGCTGATCCCCTGATCCCTAAAGCGTTCCACGAGACCCGTCAGGCCGTTGCTGGAAAAATCGAGGTAGGGATGGTCGATTTGCTCGGGATCCCCCATAAGCACGATTTTACTGCCTTCTCCAACCCGGGATACGATCGTTTTCACCTCATGGCGCGTCAGGTTCTGAGCCTCATCCACAATAATAAACTGCCCGGGGATGGAGCGCCCGCGGATATACGTCAGCGCCTCCACCTGGATGCTGCCGAGCCCCATCAATATTTTCTCGATATCCCCCGATTTTTTCGTATCAAACAGGAATTCCAGGTTATCGTAAATCGGCTGCATCCAGGGGCGCAGCTTTTCTTCCTTTTCCCCGGGCAAAAATCCGATGTCCTTCCCCATCGGCACGACGGGGCGGGCGATCAGCAGCTTCTTGTATTTGTGTTCGTCCTCGACTTTAAGCAGGCCGGCGGCCAGGGCCAGCAGCGTTTTGCCGGTTCCCGCCTTGCCGGTGATCGTCACCAGCGGAATATCGTCGTTCAGCAGAAGCTCCAGAGCCATCCGCTGCTGCGCGTTGCGGGCGTTGATTCCCCATACCGGCTCATTGCTTAAAAACAGCGGCTCAAGCCGGCTGGCATCTTCGTTCAGCTTAAGCAGGGCCGATTTCCCGCTGCCCATCTCATCTTTCAAAATAACAAACTCGTGCGGATAAAGGGAATAATGAAGTCCCAGCAGCTTGACCGGCAAGGAACGGTAGGTGTAAAATTCATCGATGATTGAAGGATGGACTTTAATGGTGGAGTATCCTCCGTACAAATCGCTGGGTCCGACCGTACGGTCCGATAAATAATCCTGGGCGGTCAGCCCGAGCACATCCGCTTTGATACGGACCAGCACGTCCTTGCTGACCAGCACGACCGGCCGCGGATCGGGCAGCTCCTTTTGTTCCAAATGGTAATTAAGCGCCACGGCCAAAATCCGGTTATCGTTCGTCACCTCGCCGAACATCTCCTGAACTTTGATGAAGCTGCGATGGTTTAACTCCACCTTGATCCTGCCGCCGCCTTCGAGCGGAACTCCGTCATGCAGACGGCCCGTTTCGCGCAATCCATCGAGCAGCCTGGAGACGCCCCGGGCGTTACGGCCCAGTTCGTCGGCGTTGCGCTTCTTCGTGTCGATCTCCTCCAGCACGACGGCCGGTATGACCACTTCATGTTCATCGAAGGCAAAAATCGCACGCGGATCATGCAGCAGCACATTGGTATCCAATACAAAGATTTTTTTCATCCTTATCCCCTCCACCGCGGTCATTGCAGCCCTATGACTTCATACATATTTTTCTCCGCCCCGGGAAATCTATATCTGATGAATTATCGTCGAATCAAGAGATCATTTCCGAAAGGACGGATCCAACATGCGAATATGGCTGTGTTTGTTATTGACGGCTACCCTGCTTACAAGCTGCGGAACTGTTAATAAAAAGGCATCACCCTCTCCACAGAATCAAACGGGCACCGTTCCCCGGACGCAAAGCGTAAACCCGAACGCTAATCCGAATTTGGCAAACCGAGGGAAGATGTCAGATCGGGATAGACAAGTTTATTTGGAACAGCTGGTAAAAAGAGTGCCTGGCGTCCAAGGCGCGCATTGCGTCGTAATGGGCAACACCGCTGTCGTCGGCATCGACGTCGACAGCCGGCTGGAACGCGCCCGCGTGGGAAGCATTAAATATACAGTGGCTGAAGCCCTTCGTAAAGATCCCCAGGGGGCCGGCGCCATCGTTACGGCCGATATGGACTTGAACCAGCGCCTCGCGGAAATCGGTAAAAAAATCCGGCAAGGCCATCCTGTAGCGGGCGTGGCCACCGAACTCGCCGATATCATCGGACGGATCGTTCCGCAGATGCCAAACGACACCCGGCCGCAGACGGGCGAAAGCCCAACGCGGATGAATATGGCCCCGGGCGACCAAAGCAGGCAAATCCCGCCAAGAACCCGCTAAGTTTGTCCCAATAAGGCAAAAAAAGCCTGGCGAACAAGTCGCTAGGCTTTTTTCATTGCGGCAAACACTTGGCTGTCCAGCATGTCCGCGGCACGCTGGTCGTATACTTTGGCATAAACCGGAGCGGAAACTAATTGCGCGCCGTAAAACAAGGCGTTGCGAACCGCGTCGATGCGCACATCGAAGCAGCACATCTTGAACGGAACCCCTTCTAATGGGTCCTGCACAACGGTTGCCCGGCCATTAATGGCATAAATCGTTTCTTTGCCGAACACCGAAACCGTAACTCTGGGGTTGGCCTTAATGTTGCCGACCAGCCTCGAACGATGATCCAGAGCCAGCCGCAGCGTGGCGTGATCAACGGCGTAAAGCCATGAAATGGCGCTGGACGTCGGCCCCCCGGATTCCCGATCCACCGTATTCAGCAGCACAAACGTCTCGGACTGGAGAGCGGCGTAAAGCGAATCGGACAATTGGGTGACGGTTTCTGACATCATTACCAGCCCTCCTGCACTTAAACCTTCAAGGGATTAAACTTAGGGAACTTCAGTCATCCTGTAGTTAATTGTATTATAGCACGAGGCAAAACTTGCCTTCAATCGTTCAATGACCCGTCCGCCGCCTCCGCGGCGTTATCTTCCCGGGCCGGCTGCTTGGTTCCGGCAAGCTCATCCTTCAAGGCTTGTTTGGCCGCGTCAAGCTCGTCCTGGTGCAAATATACGAAAGGGCTTTTCCAATCCCCGGTAACCGGCATGAAATCCACGTTTTCCTTGGAAATATCCCAATAGGCGGAAATCAGGTTTTTCATTTGTTCCGATTCCAGGTCCGTCTCCAGGTTTTTGCCGACGGATTGGATCACTTTGCCCGCTCCCAAAACCCCGTTAAGCGATTTGGCCTGATCGATCAAAGCATGGAGCACTTCATTCTGGCGCCGGTTGCGGTCAAAATCGTCGGAGCCTTTCGTTCTCGGTCTGCAGTTGGACTTCCGGTACCGGACATACCCAAGCGCATCTTCCCCGTTCAGGTGCTGCGCCCCCTTCTTCAAGTTGATATCCGTACCGTCGGCTCGATCCCGGTAACACATGTCGGCGTCGACATTGACATCCACGCCGCCCAAAGCGTCGACGATATCGCGAAAACCTTGGAAGTTGATCACCGTCACGTAATCGATCGAAGTATCGAAAAATTTGCTCATCATCGTCTTCATTTCCTGTTCCGCCGGAATGCCGCTTTTTTTCTCCGCCACCAGGAAGTTCGGATAAAACGCGTTGATTTTGTTCGTTTTATAGCCGTCCATTTCAAGCTTGGTATCGCGAGGCAGCGACACGATCGTAGCGGATTTGGTGTTCGGATTCATCGCAACCACCATCATCACGTCGCTGAGGTGCGTCCCGGTTTCCGGACGATAATCCGTTCCGAGCAGCAGCATCGTAAGCGGCTTGACCTTGGCCGATTTCTCCGGAGCCACCTTTCCCGATGTGCCCGTTGCATCGATCACCTGATCGGTCGTGTAGATCAAATATCCCGCATATAGCCCCGCGCCGATGATCGCAACGATCATGACCGTCAGCAGGATTTTGAAAAATGTCCTGATACCGCTAGGCTTTTTTCTCTTCTTTAGCGCTTTTTTCGTGGACCGGCTTTGGGTTTGCTTTCTGGGAGGCAAACCGCTGCGATTGGAACTCATGCAATTAAACACCTTATTTCTGTGATATTAAGCCGCATCTAAAAGACGAACCGCATCGCTGAAAAGTTACCGGTTTATTTCCCGGAAAATTATGCCGACTTGTCGCCCGAGGTCGGGTTCGCCCCATCTTTTTTCTTTTGCCGCCCTTCGACAAAATAACGGATACGCACCATCAGCATCAGCGCAACGGCAACCAGAAGGCACTGGATGATCGGCAGCTTATCGATTTGAAAAATAAGCAGCAGGAAAGAACCTATCGCCATAAGCAGATACAGAATCGCTTCCTTCCATAGCGGAAGCTTTTGCTGCGCGCGAAATACCTTGTTGTACACGAAAATGATCAGCACCAAAATCAGCAGATACGAAATGACCGGATGTTGCGCAAACCAAGCTTGCAATGGGGCGTCCTCCTTTATTACGAGTTCAAAAAGTCAGGTTTTCAGCACCGAGAAGGTTGAATGAAGCTAGGGACTGAGTAGCGGAGCGTAGGTGAGCCTACGTGAGCAACGGAAGGCCCAGCTGAATTCAAGATTCGACGTCGAATCCGTTTCCTGTCCCGCTTCGTGATCAAAAGTTGACTTTTTGAACTACCTCTTTAAAAGGATAATGCAAGTACCATTTCATTACCTTTTTATTATAAATTGGCCTCCGACATTTTGCGATGTTTTTCGGCCCGTTCGCGTTCGCTTTTGTTCAAAATCTTTTTGCGCAGGCGAACCGATTTCGGCGTAATCTCGCAGTACTCGTCGTCGTTCAAATACTCCAGCGCCTGCTCCAGCGAAAAAAGCCGCGGCGTTTTCATCTTGACCGTTTCGTCCTTGGTTGCCGAACGGACGTTGGTGAGCTGCTTTTCCTTGCAGATGTTCACGACAATGTCGTTGTCGCGCGTATGTTCGCCGACGATCATGCCCTCGTAAATTTCGGTGCCCGGTTCAACGAACAAAATCCCGCGATCCTCGATGGACAAAATGCCGTACAGCGTCGATACGCCGTTTTCGCTCGAAACGAGCACGCCTTCATGGCGTCCGCCGACCTGGCCGCCCGCATAAGGACCATAGCTGTCAAAAGCATGGTTCATAACGCCGTAGCCGCGGGTCAAGGTCAGGAAATGCGTACGGTACCCGATGAGTCCGCGGGCCGGGATCAGGAACTCAAGCCGCACCTGGCCGCTTCCGTTGTTGATCATGTTCACCATTTCGGCCTTGCGGGAGCCCAGGCTCTCCATCACCGCGCCCATGCTTTCTTCAGGAACGTCGATCAGCAGCCGTTCGATCGGCTCCATCTTCACGCTGTCAATCTCGCGGACGATAACCTCCGGTTTGGACACTTGGAGCTCGTAGCCTTCGCGGCGCATATTTTCAATCAGGATGCCGAGGTGCAGTTCGCCGCGTCCGGACACGACAAACGCGTCCGGGCTGTCGGTCTCGTCCACCCGCAGCGATACGTCCGTTTCAAGCTCCTTGAAGAGGCGTTCGCGCAGCTTGCGGGAGGTGACCCATTTCCCTTCGCGGCCGGCAAACGGACTGTTGTTGACGAGGAACGTCATTTGCAGCGTAGGCTCGTCAATTTTCAGGACAGGCAGCGCCTCGGGCTGATTCGGGTCGGCGATCGTTTCGCCGATGTTGATGTCCTTGATCCCCGCCACGGCGACAATGTCGCCGGCGCCGGCTTCCTCGATTTCCACGCGGCGAAGGCCTTGGAACCCGAACAGCTTCTCGATGCGGGCCGATTTTTTGCCGCCGTCGCGCGTCATCACGGCCACGGGCTGTCCCTGGCGGATGACGCCGCGGTTGACGCGTCCGATCGCGATCCGCCCCAAATATTCGTTATAGTCCATCAGCGTAACGAGGAATTGCAGCGGCTCTTCGACGTTTTCGGTCGGCGCCGGAATATGTTCAATAATCGTTTCGTACAGGGCCAGCATGTTGTCGTCCTGTTTTTCCGGATCAAGGCTGGACGTTCCGTTCAGAGCGGACGCGTAAACGACCGGGAAATCCAGCTGCTCGTCGCTAGCTTCCAGCTCAATGAACAGGTCCAGAACCTCGTCGATGACTTCGGCCGGACGCGCGGCCGGACGGTCGATTTTGTTGACGACGACGATCGGCGTCAAGTGGTGCTCCAGCGCTTTGCGCAGTACGAATTTCGTCTGCGGCATGCAGCCTTCGTAAGCGTCGACGACCAGCAGTACGCCATCGACCATCTTCATGATCCGTTCCACCTCGCCGCCGAAATCGGCGTGTCCCGGGGTATCCACGATGTTGATCAGATAATCTTTGTACGTGATGGCCGTATTTTTGGCCAAAATCGTGATGCCGCGTTCGCGTTCCAGGTCGTTGGAGTCCATCGCCCGCTCCTGAACGGCTTCGTTTTCCCGGAAAATCCCGGATTGCTGCAGCAGCTTGTCGACTAGCGTCGTTTTGCCATGGTCTACGTGAGCAATAATCGCAATGTTGCGGATTTGACTTCTATCATGCATAGGTTTATCTCCATATCCTTTCGTCTCTTTATTTCTATAAAAGTTGAACGAATGATTGTAGGGAATAGGGCAGCCGTGTGAAATGTTCTTACGATCGCTGCTGTTCGCGGATTTCTATGATTTTATAGATTCCAACAAGGAAGAAATCCGCTCACAAAGGCGACCACTGCCGTTTCTTCAGAATCATTTCACACTCCCCGCCTAGCTCCCGCCTTTTCTTTAGTTCAACTGCCACAAAACAAAGCGCCGGACAAAATGCCGACGCTTGACTTATCCCTTATATTATACGCGAAATCGCGCAGAATTCAAGAACTTGCATGTCGTTACCAGATGCTCCGGTTTTTCCCGCGGCCTCTCGCCACGATAAGCCAAATCCCGCCGATAATGAGCAGGATGGCAAGAACATAAATCAGCGACAGCGAAAATAACGTCCACCCCAGCAGAATGACGGAAATCGCACCGATGATCAGCGCCGCGATGAACATTCCGCTCTGGCGGCGCGGCGAAAAATAGTCGTATTCGAACAAACCGACGGCAATTCCCAAGAAAAACAGCGGCCAGGTGTATTTCAGCGTTCCCCACCCGCCGATGATGCCGATGAAGAAAACGATGCTATATACGACCAATATCGCCCCGGGCAGGAGCAGCTCGGAAGGTCCCTTTCTCCAGAAATGCCACAGGTGCAGCACAATTCCGGGAATCAGCAGAAGCAGCGGCCAAAACGCTCTTCCGAGAAAACTGAAAAAACCCAATTTCCCCAGGAGGATGACGATCCCGGCAGCCAGAATCAAAATCCCCGTCATCAGCTTGTTGTTGTCGGACACGATCCATCACACACCTTCCAGAAGACAATGAGGGACAAGCCGCAGCAAATTACGACATCCCTGTTCTCTTCCAGTTTAGCTGAAAATCGGGCAAAAAACCACTCCTCCCCCCTGCGCTTCCGAAAAATGATTTTCGCTAGGCCCGAAAGGCGACCGTTCCCTTGCTTCCAGGCGATTCAGCCGCGGCCGGCCTTATATTTTTTCATCCAGCCGAACATAATAACGAGCACGGCAACCGCGGCCGGGACGGCATGGGTCACGTTGGGCAAGGCTGCCGCCAGCGCCGGGCCCAGCTGCGGATCCTGCAGAAACATGTCGCCGGCCGTATAACCGAGGATGCCGGCCCCCGCGTAGGTTAGGATCGGCAGGCGCTGCAGCCAATCGGCGATCAGATTGCTGCCCCAGACGACGATCGGAATACTGATGGCGATGCCGATCACAAGGATGGACAAGTCGCCTTTCGCAAGCGCGGCAATGGCTAGGACGTTGTCCAGGCTCATCACGAAATCCGCGGCCAGAATCGTCTGCACCGCTTTCCACATCGATGCCGCCCCGGAAACGCGGGTATCGTCCTCATGCGCCGGAAGCAGCAGCTTGAAGGCGATCCCCGCAAGAAGAAGCCCTCCCGCTGCGTGAATAAAAGGAATCTTCAACAAAATGACGGCGATCCAGGTAAGCGCGCAGCGTAGCAGAACCGCTCCCAGGGCGCCCCACCAAACCGCCTGTTTGCGCTGCTGCAGCGGCAGGCTTTTGCTGGCCATCGCGATAACCACCGCGTTATCGCCGCTTAGCACCAGATTTATAATCAATATTTCCGACAATAAAATCAACTGCTCCACGCTCATCCCTCCCTTACAACTTGTATGAGGAATTGAGCCAAGCTATGCCATTCTGAAACATCGTCTTTCGGACAAGTGAACCCTTTTGGAGCGTTAATACGTATTTACGTTTATAAGGAAGTGACCTTAATGGAATTATTTAGTGCGGCTTTTTTCCTGTCCTTGATCAATATCGTATTTATTGATCTGATTTTGGCGGGAGACAACGCCATCGTCATCGGGATGGCCGCGAGAAAGCTCCCCCGCACCGTGCAGAAGAAGGCGATTATTTACGGAACCGGCGGCGCCGTCATTCTGCGGATTGCGGCGACCTTGATCGTCGTTTGGCTGCTCGGCATTCCGTGGCTGCTGGCTGCCGGCGGACTGATGCTGATTTTTATCGCCTACAAAGTGCTGGCCGATGAAGGCGACCGCGACAGCATCGAAGCCAAGGATAAGCTATGGCCGGCCGTGCGGACGATCGTCATCGCCGACGCTGCCATGGGCCTCGACAATGTGATCGCGGTCGCCGGCGCTTCCCAGCGCCACATGGTCCTCGTCGCAATCGGCCTCTTGATCAGCGTGCCGATCGTGGTCTGGGGAAGCACGTTGTTTATCAAGCTGCTGGAGAAGTTTCCGTGGATCGCCTACCTGGGGGCGGCCGTGCTGGCTTATACCGCAGCTAAAATGATTACGGAGGAACCGCATTTTCTTGCGTTCTTTGAGGACAACCCCGGCCTCCGATACGGGTTGATCGCCGTCGTAATCTGCGGTGTACTGCTGGCCGGCTTCTTGAAGAAAAGACGCCAGCAGAAAGAAAAGGACAACGCCAGCACTCATCCGGCAACCCGCTAAAGGCCGAGAAAAGTCAGGAGACTCGGCGCAAAAAAACGCGAGCATCGAGGGATCGCACCTCTGTGCTCGCGCTTTTGCATTGCGACCGTACCTATGTTCAAAACCACTTGCTCTGCACGACTTCCTCTTCCGCAGACGATTTACGTTTGATTTCGCGTCCCGGCCGGATCAGGATCGTCTCCGTCTCCTCGACCGCCCGATCGATCTGCTGCGGCAAATCCGTCAGCGAGCGCTCGACATTTTCCAATATCCGCAAATTCGGATTGGTCGAAGGCGATTTGGGCACAAACAACGTGCAGCAGTCTTCGTAAGGCAAAATCGACAAATCGTACGTTCCGATCTGCTGCGCCAAGGCGATAATGTCCAGTTTGTCGCTCATGACCAGCGGACGGAGCAGCGGCAGGTCAGTGGCCCGCCCAATCGCGTTCATGCTGGACAACGTTTGGCTCGCCACCTGGCCTAGGCTGTCCCCCGTCACCAGCGCCAAAGCGCCGCTGCGTTCGGCTAGCTGGGTAGCGATGCGCAGCATCGCCCTCCGCATCAGGGTGATGATCAGATTGTCCTGCCCCGTTTGCGCCAAAGACGTCTGAATGTCCGTAAACGGCACGAGATGCAGTTTGATTTCCCCGGCATATTTGGACAACACGGCGGCCAGATCGATCACCTTTTGCTCCGCCTTCTTGCTCGTGAACGGGTAGCTGTGGAAATGCACGCATTCGATTTCAAGCCCCCGCCGCATCGCGGACCAGCCGGCCACCGGACTGTCGATTCCGCCGGACAGCAGCAGCATCGCTTTGCCGTTCGTGCCCCGCGGGAACCCTCCGGGACCGGGAATGACCTCGGAGTACAAATAGGTTCCCTGCTCGCGAATTTCCACGCGCAGTTCGAGCTCCGGCTTGTGCACGTCCACTTTCAATTGCGGACACGCATTCAGGATCGGCTTGCTGACCAGGTGGTTCATTTCCTGGGAGGAATGGGGGAACGCCTTCCACACGCGCCGGGCATGCACTTTAAACGTCGTTCCTTCTTTGACGGACGCCTCCTCCACAAAAGATACGGCCGCGGCCACAATGTCCTCCAGCCGCGAGGCGGCCACCTTGACCGGGCTGATCGAAGTCAAGCCGAACACATTTTTCAGCGACTCGATGATCGCCTGGGCAGGCTCGCCGTTCAGCACGATGTAAATCCGCCCAAACTCCCTGCGGATTTCCGTTCGCGGGTAATTGCGAAGAAGCGCCTTTACATGCTTGAGCGCCACATGTTCAAAGCGGGGACGGTTCCGCCCTTTGACCGTAATTTCTCCGAAACGGAGCAGCAGCATATCGTACAACATCATAAACGTGTTCTCTCCTATCGTAAGCTTTGCAGACGCTGAACCGATTTTTTCAGCGCGGCGAGCAAAGCGTCAATATCCTGTTCGTGGTGTTCTTCCCCCAGGCTGATGCGAATGCCGGACGATGCCGCCTCCGCGCTTCTTCCCATGGCCAGCAGCACACGGCTCGGTTCGCTTCGCCTGGAAGAACAAGCCGAGCGGGTCGATACGAAAAACCCTTCCACCTCCAGCATATGGAGCAGCGCTTCCGCTTTCGTTCCCGGGTACGAAAAATGAACGATATGCGGCGCGGAAGCCCCCGGCGTATTGATCAAAAGCTCGGGCAGCGCTATCAGTCCCCGGAGCAGGCGATCCTTCAGCGCTCCGAGTTTGGCGGCCCGGCCAGGCTGCCCTTCGGTCGCAAGACGCAGCGCCTTGGCGAAAGCGACGATATAAGGAATGTTTTCCGTACCGGAGCGCAGACCGCCTTCCTGGCCGCCGCCGGCCAGCAGCGGGGACAGCTTCAGCCCTTCGCGGACGTACAGCAGGCCGACCCCTTTGGGCCCTCTTAGTTTATGCGCGGACAAGCTGTATAAATCAATCCCGGAGCCTTTGACCGCAAGCGGAAGCTTTCCGAATCCCTGCACCCCGTCCACATGGAACAACACCCGCGGCGCCTTATCCTTCAGCATCGCGCCGATTTCCGCCACCGGCTGAAGCGTCCCGGTTTCATTATTGACATGCATGACCGAAACGAGCACGGTGTCTTGGCGAAGCGCCGCCTGCACCTGTTCCGGGGCGACCAGACCGTCCGCATCGACCGGCAGATAGGTAACCTCCCAGCCCCAGGACTCAAGCTGCTTGCAGCATTCGTAGACCGACGGATGCTCGGTTTCCGTCGTGATCAGATGTTTTCCCCGGTTAGTATACTGCAGGGCCGCCCCTTTAATCGCCGTATTGTTGCTTTCCGTGGCCCCGCCCGTAAAGACAATCTCCTTAGGGTTTACCGACAGCGCCGCCGCGCACACCTCACGGGCCTTGTTCAGCAGCCTATCGCTTTCCTCGCCGAGCCGGTGCAGGGAAGACGGGTTCCCGTAATGGCGGGCCATGACCTCGGCCACCGTTTCGGTTACTTCCTTGTATGGAGGCGTTGTCGCCGCGTGGTCGAAATAAATCATCGATTCACCTTCATTCCAAAAAAGACCAAAAGAAAAAACGCCGAAATTCAAAAAGGATTCGGAGCGTTTTTCTTTGCGATCTCTAAATTTTAATAAGTTCAACTGATCAGCCTTGTAAACTTGGCATCAGACTTCGTATTTGGCTTGCGCCGTCAAAATTTTGCGGATATAGTTTTGCGTTTCCTGCGGGAGCAAATGCAGCTTCTCCATCAACTGCTCGTCGTTGCCGATACCCAGCCTTTGCAAACGCCCCGGGCCGGCATTATAGGCCGCCAGCGCCGTCTTCAACTCACCGCCGAAGCGGCTTAGCTGATAGGACAAATACCGGGTGCCGCCGTCGATGTTTTGCGCCGGATCAAACGGGTCGCTGACTCCAAGCCCCCGGGCCGTTCCGTCCATCAGCTGCATCAGCCCTTTGGCCCCCGCGGACGAAACCGCCGTCGGATTAAAAGAAGATTCCGTATCGATTACCGCCTTGATCAGGCTTTCCGGAACGCCGTAAGTTTGGCTGGCCCGGGCGATCAGCGCTTCGATATTATCTCCGCCTTTGACCGGCAGCGCCGAAGCTTCCGGGGGTTCCGCGGAAACCGCGTCCGCATAATCCATATTCGCCATGGACGGCGATAGCATGGCCAGCCCCTCCGATAGATCCAAACCGCTTCCCGGGAGGTATCCCGGTAAAGACGAATCTGAAGCGCCCGTCTCCCCCTGCTCCGCCAACATTATTTCCTGCAGCAGAATATCGAACAACGAACCATCGGTATTGGCGGCCGTCCGTTCCACCGAAGTCCCCTGCAGATCCAGGCCGTTCATCGTCTGCAGTTGAATGAGCTGTCCCAATGTGCGCGGGTCAATTTGCATGCGTGATACTCCTCTTTCCGTGTACAAGTTCGATGCCTTTATTTTACACGCAAACGCCGCCAATAACCACCACTTTTTGCGAAAAAAGCGAAAAATGAAAAAGGCCAACGTCCGGAAATGCGACGTCAGCCAGCCGTTATCGGCAAGAAACAAGAGGAAAACGGCGAAAATTATCGAGTAAACGGCATGAGGACAAAATAACTAAGCGTCGACACGATCCCCAGCCCGATCGCCCATGCTCCGGATGTTTTATTGCCTTGGCTGTATGCGTAAAAACCCATCACGGCAGCGAGCGGACCCAAAATAATCGACCACAGGAAAAGCGAGGCGATCCCCAAACCAACACCGACGTAGCCAACCGTTCGTCCGGCCGTGTTCGCATCTGTATCGGCGCGTTCAGCCCGGTTCGCATCGCCGGCTTCTCCATCCGTATCTTCCCGGCGTTCGCGAACCGCGTTTCCGCTGAATGTTCCCGCCGGCGTTACTTCGGCGGCATATTCCTCGCGGTGGTCTTTACGCGGATAATCGATCCGGCTTTGCTTTTCGGTTGACGGCAGATCCGTTTTGTCTTCTTCTTTCATGGAATCAGTCATCAATAAGCACCTCCGCTAGTAGGTTGATTTTTGCGGTTAAGACGATTTCGGTTTAAACGTATGGCAGCAGGTGGCCGAGGACGACGCTGCCGTATCCCGATGTTCCGTATCGAACGTTTCGCCGGCAAATTCCGCTTTGTAATGTCTACCCGCGTGCTGGTCAATATCGATCATAATCACATCGGCGTTGCACACGTTTTTTTCTCCCCAATACGTGCAGTTGGAGACGCTGCATTTGACCATGGGTTTGTCCCCGTTTGGCATATTGATCACCTCGGTTAACATTTTCCCCGCAGCGGCGGATCGCTATACAGACCAGAGGCTGACAAATCGGGGCAAAAAAAGAAAAAAGATGCCGAAATCGGCATCCCGTGTTCAAATCGGTGAATTCGGTTATTTGGAATGAGCGCGGTTCAAGCGAAGCTGAATCAAATAATCGCTTTCATAATAGGTCAGATCATCGCGCAGTTCCTCGAACGCCCGGGTAATGTCGAGCACGACGTCGCGCGCCGGACGGGACGGCTTCTTGCGGAAACGGATGGCGTCTTGCCCGGTATATGCATATCTTCCGTCCTCGGAGTAACTTTCGTTTTTGGGATAGAAGAAGTTATTTACGCAGTCGTGATATACATGATACAGCGCTTTTTCGGCCGCTTCCTCATCAAAGGTGCCGCGGCGAAGCACGATCCCCAGCTTCTCATAGCAATCTTCGCAATAAACGAGCAAATGCCGCAGGTCCGACAGCAACCCCTTGTAAAATAAACCTAGCTCTTCGTTTTGGCCTTCCGTAAGCTGCGGCAGCGAATAATGGTTCAAAAACGCTTCGATCCGGCCGGCCGCGCTCTTAAGCTGTTCCCTTGCAGTTTCACAAAGTTGCCTGATGTTATTGGCTTGTGGCATGCAAACAATTCTCCTTCACCTGTAATGATCGGTATAGTCATTAACGCCCTTATCGTAACACAATTTGACCATTTAAGGTATCCCTCAAGAATAAAAACGGGCAGTTCACCTCACGATATACCCATCGGCATTACGAATGTGAAGGAGGAACAACGATGAACTGGCGCAGATGGGCCGCGATCGGCTTGACGGGAGCCGCCGCCATTGCGGCGATTTCCCTGTTTCCGAGAACGGACAACGACGCAAGGCCAAGAAATCAAATAGCCAAACTCTCCGTACCGAAACCGGCGGAGGAACAGCAGTTGAAGCAAAACATGCTGCGGCGCGATGTCACCGCCACGGAACGCCTTTACCGCCTGGACGCCAAAGGGCATCTTCGCACCCTAGCTTCCGATTTTGCCCAGGCTCCATCCGGCAAGCTGCCGAATTCGGCCCGGGAGCTGCAAAAAGATCACAAGCAGTTTCAGGCGATTTTTTGGTACGATGCGGAAAACCGGCAGGAAAAGCAGTTTCGCCGCGCGGATTTCCGGCCGGACCCGGCGGTGAAAGAACAGCTCGATACGTACGTAAGTTACGCCCGCAAGGCGCTGAACAAAGCGAAGTCCTACGAATCTCCCGTGTTTCCGGCAAAACAGCCCAAATACTTTGTGTCGGCGGAGCCGGCCAAAACCGGAAAAAAGGGCGTTATCGCGATCATGGACGCCGGCATTTTGAGCCGTGTTGAAGAACATCAGCACAAAAATTTGCGGCTGATTCCCTACCCGAAGGAAGGTAAATTCAAAGTCGAATCCGTGCACGCCGACACGCTTCGCGACATCACCGTCAAAACCGGCCATGACAACGAAAAGGCAAGCCATTATTATGAGAACGAAATCGTAGTTACCTTCGACAAGAAGCCGGCACCGCAGGAAATGCGGCGGATCGAAAAAGACATCAGCGGCTCGATGACGCGGAAGCTCAACCATACGTATATTTTCCGCTCGGAAACGATGGACATGAAGCAGTTGAAGCGCTACTTCCAGAAAAAGTGGAGGCCCAAATATATCGAGCCGCATTATTTGTATCTTACCAATGAGTTCGGCGGCGGATTTTGGGACGGCGGTTTATTCAACAATGATGCGAGTACCGGGATGCAGGAGGATACGCCGGTAATTCCGAACGACCTGCTGTTCTCGGAATACCAATGGAACTTGCCGGTCACGGAGACGAACCGGGGCTGGAAGCTGTCCAAAGGCAGCAACGACGTGATCGTGGGCATCGTGGACACCGGCGTGGACCTGAAGCATCCCGACCTGCAAGGACGGCTGCTGAAGGGCTACAACGTGATTAATCCCGACAAGGCACCGACGGACGATGTCGGCCACGGCACCCATGTCGCCGGCATCATTTCCGCCAACGTCAATAACGGCGAAGGGATCGCCGGGATGATGTGGGGCGGCAAAATCCTGCCGGTCAAAGCGCTCGACAAATCCGGCTCCGGGACGACCTATTCGGTGGCCCAGGGGATCATTTGGGCGACGGACCATGGGGCCAAGGTCATCAATATGAGCCTCGGCAACTACGCGGATGCCCAGTTTCTGCATGAGGCGATCAAATACGCTTATAATCATGACGTTGTGCTGATCGCCGCCACGGGCAACGACAATACGGAACGTCCGGGCTACCCGGCCGCTTATCCGGAGGTATTGTCCGTTTCCGCCACGGACTTTAACCTGAAGAAGGCTTCCTTCTCCAATTACGGGGACTATATTGACGTCATGGCCCCCGGCGAAAGCATTGCCAGCACCTATCCGGACAATCAATACGCCGCTTTATCCGGCACCTCGATGGCCAGCCCGCATGTGGCGGCCCTGGCGGCTTTGATCCGCTCGATCAATCCCGACCTGAAAAATACGGAGGTCATGGACATTATCCGTAAAAACGTGATCGATCTCGGCGATGCCGGGCGGGACAAATATTACGGATACGGACAGATCGACGTGTACTCCGCGCTGCAGGCCGCCGGAGGCGGCAACGCTCCGCTGCAGTTCTGGCCGCAATCGATCCAGCGCAAAATGGACCGCGTAATCGATCAGAACAAGTAAAGCTATATAAATTAAGTAAGGCCCGTCCAAACCAAAAGCCTCCGCAGCGCGTATGTGCATTCACGCGCTGCGGAGGCTTTGACCATAGATATAAGTATGCTTGTGCCTTGCAGTGTTGAAAGTTTGCCGTAAGCCGGGTTCTGTACTCTTTGCGGTAATAACGGGAACTACCCTCCCGCCCTTGAGCGACAATCATCTATCTAGGCCGTCCATTACTGAACGGCTCCAGCAACCAACCCGGACGCGCCTCGAGCAAAGGCTGCTTCCTAAGAAGCCGCGTCCCATTAGGTCTTGCTCCAGGTGGGGTTTACCAGGAACGAAGTCGCCAGCGTTCCTCGGGGTCTCTTACACCTCGGTTCCATCCTTGCCTGTGCACGCCTTGCGGCGGCCATCGGCGGTCCATTTCTGTGGCACTATCCTTCAGCTCGCGCTGACTGGACGTTATCCAGCACCCTGCCCTGTGGAGCCCGGACTTTCCTCCCGCGGCCTTAAAGCCGCCGGCGATTGTCTGTCAAACTTTCATAGGCAACATTACATAGTATACAGACATTGACGGCCGCTGACAAGTGTGAATCAGCGGAAAAACTGGCGTTTCATGGTTCCTCATGATTCTTCATGGTTCTACATAAATACGAACGGTTCCGTATCGATGGCGGAAACATGCACCTTGGTGTCATATTTGCCTTCATTAAGCTTCTCCGTCAGCCACTTTGCCACTTTCCGCTTCATGATTTTTTCGGCGTTGTGCCCCGGATCGACGATGGCGATCCCGGCCATCAAGGCGTCCTGGGCCGTGTGGTAATCAACGTCACCGGTGACGAGCACATCGGCGCCGCGGAACTGCGCCTGCTTCCAATAACGGCCCCCCGATCCGCCCAGCACGGCGGCTTTGCGGACCGGCCGCTTCAGATCGCCGACAACGCGCACCATCGGCACGTCCAGCCGCTCCTTAACCCGCTGCACGAAGTCTTCCAGCGTGACTGGTTCCCGCAGCTTGCCGACGCGGCCAAGCCCCAGCGTCCGTCCTTTGAGCTCCATCGGATACAGGTCGTAGGCGACCTCCTCGTAAGGATGCTGCTTCAGCATCGCCTGAATCACTTTGCTGCGCAGGCTCTGCGGAACGACGGTTTCGATGCGGATTTCCTCCACCTTCTCCAGCTTGCCCTGCGCCCCGATATAGGGGTCGGTGCCTTCGCCGGGCTTGAACGTGCCGTATCCCTCGATGTTGAAGCTGCAGTGGCTGTAGTTGCCGATAGCGCCCGCTCCGGCGCCCAGCATTGCGTCCAGCACCTTTTCGTGATGGTCCTTGGGGACGAACACGACCAGCTTATACAGGTTGTCGGTATGCAGGTCCTCCAGCGGTGCGGCGCTTTCGATGTCCAAGGCTTCGGCCATCCAGTCGTTCATCCCGCCGTCGGTCACATCCAGGTTCGTATGGGCGATGTACACCGCGATATCGTTTTTGATCAGCTTCTCATACACTTTGCCCATCGGCGTATCGCTCTGCAGATTGGCAAGCGGGCGGTATATAATCGCATGGTGGGCGACGATCAAATCGGCGCCTGCGGCGATCGCTTCATCCGCCACCGCCTCGTTGACGTCCAAAGCGATCAGTACGTTTTTGATTTCCTTTTGCAGGCTGCCGAGCTGCAGCCCGATTTTATCGCCTTCCATCGCCACATGTTTCGGAGCAAGCTGCTCCATGTATTGAATTACCGTTTGACCTTTTGCAAACATGCCAGCACCTCCTGGAGTTGTTCCGTAAGCCGCCCCAGTTCTTCTTCCTTTTCCCGGGACGCTTCCAAGGCGGATGAGGCCACCGAACGGCGGATCTTTTCCAGCTTGCGGATTTCCGATTCCCATTTCTTAAAAAAAACATCGTCCGGTTTAAGCGTCAGCCGCGGTCCCATCAAATAAAGCAAATCCTTCGAAAGGGCTATTCCCCGCCCCTCATGATCGGTCAATTCGCGCTCCGCGTACAGCTGGGCATTCCGCGCCGCGGCATCGGCAGCCGACTCCGCCATCATCACTTCGTATATTTTGCCGTCTTCCTCCAAAATAGCCTCTTCGGCCAGGTACCAATCGTTTTCGGCAAGCCAGCGGCGCACGAGCTCTTCGCCTACATTCGGCTGCAGCACCAGCCGCTTAACCCCTGCAAGCTTGGGTTTGCCGCCGCTCAAAATCGAAACGATCAAGGCTCCGCCCATACCCGCGATCGTAATCGCGTCCACTTCGCCGGGAGCGATGACGGCCAGCCCGTCTCCTTTGCGGACGGAAATCCGCTGCGTCTCCCCGGCCTCGGCGACCTGGCGTCTGGCCGCCTCCAGCGGCCCGTCGTTGACCTCGCCGGCCACGGCAAATGCGGCCCGCCCGCTCTGCACCGCCGATACCGGCAGCAAGGCGTGATCCGACCCGATATCGGCAAAACGGCAGCCCTTTGGCAGCAGATCGGATATTAGCTGCAATCTTGCGGACAATCTCATGAAGCGATCCACACCACCCATTTTTTACGTAATACGAACAAGATTAGGAACGCCGCGGCCATTTTCAGCAGCGCCAGCGCCGCCATCCCCTCGTAGGCCGCATGCCGCAGCAGAAATACATCCGCCTCCGGCATAAACCACAGCGTAAGGGAGACGGCGAAAAACACGCGGGCCGACTGCTTGAGCCGATGGTGACTCAACCAGCTTAACCAAAACAGCAGGGCGGCAACCGGCAGCCATAACAGCTGCAGCAGCGCCCAGGACGTTTCGGGATGCAGCCTTTCGAACAGGATAGCGTACAGCAAAATGCCGCAAACGAACCCGCAGTATGTCAAAATCCCCAACCGCAGGCTGTAGCCCGCGGCAATCCACACGATCCCGCAAACGGCGATCAGCAGCGCGGCTCCGCTGTCCGCTTCCCAGCCTTGAAGGCGGATCGTCCAGCCCCCGAAACCCAGCAACAGCAAACTGCCCAGGCCCGCCGCGCACAATGCGAACAACGGCCGGTTGCGCCGCTGGTACGCCGCCAGGGAATAACAACCCAAGCAAAGCAGCAGCGCAGCCGCGATTTGCAAACCCCAAGGAAAAGCGCTAAAATAAAAAACAATAAAGAAAAAGAAGGAAATTATGCCAAATGAAAGGGACCAAAGTTTCCAGCTTCCTTGCTGAATTTGTCCCAAGGAGAAGAAGCTTCGGGAATCCCCTTCCGGCTTGTCGCTGTACAAATTTTGCAGGAAATCGCAGTACTGTTCGGGAAGCAGCCGGCTCCTTCTCCAGTGCTCGATTTCGTTCAGGATGATTGCTTTTTTGTCCTGATTCAAAGGCAGCACCTCTTTTAACAAAAATGACCTTGCTGCTTTGGCTGCAGAAGGTCAGAGCTAACACGCCTACCCGCGACGCTTATTCGAGAAAATCCTTCAACCGCTTGCTGCGGCTCGGATGGCGCAGCTTGCGGAGCGCCTTTGCTTCAATTTGCCGGATTCTCTCCCGCGTTACGCCGAACACCTTGCCGACTTCCTCCAGCGTTCTCGTCCGACCGTCGTCCAGTCCGAAGCGAAGCCGAAGCACGTTCTCCTCCCGTTCCGTGAGCGTATCCAAGACGTCCTCCAATTGTTCCTTCAGGAGTTCGTAAGCGGCGGCGTCCGCCGGGGCCAAAGCTTCATGGTCTTCGATAAAATCTCCCAGATGGGAATCGTCCTCTTCCCCGATCGGTGTTTCCAGCGATACCGGTTCCTGGGCGATTTTCATGATTTCACGAACTTTCTCGACGCTTAGATCCATCTCGGCGGCGATTTCTTCCGGCGCGGGTTCGCGTCCCAGCTCCTGCAGCAGCTGGCGGGAGACGCGGATCAGCTTGTTGATCGTCTCCACCATGTGAACCGGAATCCGGATCGTTCTGGCCTGGTCGGCAATCGCCCGCGTAATCGCCTGGCGAATCCACCACGTTGCGTACGTGCTGAATTTAAAGCCTTTTTTATGGTCGAATTTCTCGACCGCTTTAATGAGGCCCATATTGCCTTCCTGAATGAGATCGAGGAACAGCATTCCGCGCCCTACATAGCGCTTGGCGATGCTCACCACGAGGCGGAGATTCGCTTCGGCCAGGCGGCGTTTGGCTTCCTCATCCCCGTTTTCGATCCGTTTGGCCAATTCCATTTCATCATCTGCGGAAAGCAGGGGAACCCGGCCGATTTCCTTCAGGTACATGCGGACAGGGTCGTTGATTTTGATGCCCGGCGGCAGGCTCAAATCATCGTCAAAGTTAAAATCGTCATCATGCGCGGCATCCTCTTCCCCGCGCCGATGCTCTTCATCGCCGTCACCCGTGACGTCGATGCCCAAATCCGCCAATTGTTCATAAAATTCGTCCATTTGTTCCGGATCCTGGTCGAAGGGCGAGAGCTTCTCCATAATTTCTTTATATGATAATGAAGATCTTTTCTTGCCTTGCTCAATCAGCTGATCCTTTACCTGGTCCAGCGTCAATTCAGTTTCTAGTTCAGTATGCTGGTCATTCGTCATATCTGGCTCCCTCCTCCCTAGAAACGTCACCGAAAGTCCATCGTCTTACTGTCTCTCTAGGGCAATAATCTCACTTGCAATTTGCGCCGCACGCATAAAATCCCCGGCTCGTTCCGCGGACACCATTTCTTCCTTCTTCTGCTTGATTTGCGCGAGAAGCGGTACTTTGCGGATCTCCCGAATGCAATCGTCCAGCTCTTGCGCCGTCCATTCCTCCGGCGTATCCGTCATGGCGATCGAGATGACCGTCCGCTCAAGCCGTTCATCCTGAAGCGAGGAGATAAACCGGCTGGCATCCGGGGTTTTTCCCTGCGCGTAATAGGCGTATAGATAAGCGGCAATCGCCACATGATCTTCGATGTTAAAATTGGTGCCAAGACGATCGCCCACATAACGGGCCACTTCTTCGTCCTGCAGCATAAAAGAAAGCAATCTCCGTTCCGCCACCTGATAAGCGGGCAGCAGAGCCGGCATGGAAGCCTGCCCTTTTTTATGCCTACCATTATTCCACCTTTCGGGCTTATTATCCCCGGCGTTTGCCTTTTTTTGCATGGCTGTTCTTAGTTCGTTGCATTCCTGCTTCAAACTGTCGAAGGACACCTGCAAATCGGCGGACAATTCCTTCAAATAAATCTCGCGTTCGCTTGGCGAAGCCAGCGCCGCGATAATGGGCATCGCTTCTTTGATGTAAGCGACCTTTCCGTCTTCTTCTAGCAGTATATGGTTTTTTTTCAGATATATAAGCCTAAATTTGACGGATGAGACGGCGCCGTCCAACACTTGATGTTTGAATCGTTCCGCCCCGTATTTACGGATAAACTCGTCGGGATCGAGCCCCTCGCTGAGCAGCGCGATTCTGACCTGAAAACCGGCGTTCTCCAAAATCGGAATACTCTTGAGCGCGGCGGCTTGTCCGGCCTGATCCCCGTCGTAGCACACCAGGACCTCGTCCGCCAGACTTCTCATGATCGATGCGTGGCTTTCCGTCAACGCGGTTCCCATCGTGGCCACTCCGTTATGAACCCCCGCTTCCCATGCGCTGATCACGTCGCCATAACCTTCAAACAACACAATTTGCCGCGATTTCCGGATTTCGTTCTTCGCCTGATGCAAATTGTAAAGCGTCCGGCTTTTGCTGAACAGCTTGCTTTCCGGGGAATTCAAATATTTCGGCTGCCCTTCGCCAAGCACCCTGCCGGCAAAGGCTATGACTTTACCGCTCCGGTTGTGCAAAGGAAAAATGACCCGATCGCGAAACCGGTCGACAAACCCGCTCCCATCCTGTTTCGAGGACAACAGTCCGCCTTTCTCCATCGCGCCGAGATCGAAAGAACGCTTGTCCAAAAACTGAACCAGCGTATCCCATCTGGCCGGGGCGTAACCGATTTGGAACGTATCGATCGCTTTATCGGTAAAACCGCGCGATTTCAAATACTCCATGGCCGGTTTGCCGTATTCCGTATTCTTCAGCAAATAGTGATAGAACTTGGAGGTCCATTCATGGGCTTGCAAGAGCTGCTCCAATTCCCGGTTTTGCGGCGAATCCCCAAAGCTTCTTCCTTTGTCTTCAAAAGGAATATGCGCCTCTTCCGCCATGATCCGGACGGCTTCGGGAAAAGTTAATCCTTCGATTTCCATCCTGAACTTGATGGCGTTTCCGCCCTTGCCGCAGCCGTAACAGTGGAAGATTTGACGTTCGGGGGTTACCGTAAAAGACGGGGTTTTCTCCGAATGAAACGGACAAAGCCCCTTCATGTACTTGCCCTGTTTTGTCAGATGAACGTGCTTGCTGACCGTGTCGACGATATCATGCTGCCGCAAGACGGCCTCGATGACTTCTTCCGGAATGCCGCGTCCGGTGCTCATTCAAATCACCTTCATCTTTCGCAAAGAGAATTTCAACACGTCAAAATTTCGGACATTTTGAAGCTTCTCTATGACACGTAAATAGTAATTCGCTAAAACTATACATTCTCCTGCATATGTTCCAAAAGTTTTGACAGCACTTCGGCAAAATGTTTGCGATCCTCGTTCGTAAATGGCTTCGGCCCTTTGTGGCGCTGCCCTCCGCGCCTTGCTTTGGCGTGAGCATGCCGCCGCTCCAGCAAACGGTCGATGTTCCCCGGATGAAAGATTTCGCCGCGCGGCGACAAGCTGGAGCAGGATTTGGCCAGTACCAGCGCGGCAAGACCGTAATCCTGGGTGACGACGATGTCTCCCTTTACGACATGGTTCGCGATATACAAATCGGCGCTCTGACTGCTCCGGTCCACCTGAATGACGGCAACTCCGTCCGCCGGCTGCAGCGTATGGTCATAAGAAGAAACCATCACCACCTGAACGCCGTAGCGGCCGGCCGTTTCGGCGATCTCCGCCTTTACCGGGCAGGAGTCCCCGTCCACGACAACGCGCATAATCACTCGCCTCGCCTTCCCGGGAATGTACCTTGAATGCTACCCGCGAAACTATTCTAACGGTTGCCGCAAGCGTTGTTTGTTCCAAAAACGTTGATTTCGAATTCTAACGGTTGCCGTCGCGCTTATTCACTTTACCCCGGCTAATTTCGCTTGGATTCAGGCAAACCGGCGCACAACCGTTAGAATTCAGAAAAGGTCTATTTGCGGAAAATAGCGCTTGCTGCAACCGTTAGATTTCCGGCGGGCGATCGTACGACTTTGAAAACCTGAGCTGATGCGGAAAACTAGGAGTTGTCCGCTGCTCTCGCCACTACTTTAAGTCCCGTTCTACCAAACCAATTTGCCGAAATCGGCGAATGCCTTGAGATCCTCGTCGATGGCGGCGAGCAGCGCCAAACGGTTCGTGCGGATCGCTTCGTCTTCGGCCATGACCATGACGGCATCAAAGAAAACGGTGATAGCGTCCTTCAAACCACTGATTACGTCAAGCGCCTCGGCGGCATTCCGCTGGGCAAGCGCCTCGCGGTAATTGTCCGTGATCGCGCGCCATGCCTCGTGCAGCGCTTGTTCCGCCGGTTCGGCGAGCAGATCGGAACGGACTTTCTCGCCGGTCGCTTTGGCGGCCAGGTTGCTGACCCGCCCGAACGATTCGACCGTCAGCTTAAAGTCCGCTTGGGTGGTTACGGCATCCATCAGCGCATTCCCCCGGGCAACGACGGATACAACATCATCATATCCTGCGGCGATAACGGCATCTACGACATCGTAACGCAGGTTGTCGGACAGCGTTTTTTTGACGCGAAGCCCGAAGAACTCCAGCAGATCTTTCAGGATTTCCTCTTCCCCGCGTTTCAGCCCCTGGAATTGCCGGTGGGTTTCCAAGGCGATTTTGAAAATATCCGTCAGCAAAATCGGCAGCTTGTGCTCCAAAACGATCTGCACGATGCCGGCCGCTTGACGGCGCAATGCGTACGGATCCTGGGAGCCCGTCGGAATGATCCCGATCGAGAAGCAGCCGGTAATCGTGTCGATTTTGTCGGCGATGCTGACGATGGAACCAACGGTGGACGCAGGCGCCGCATCACCCGCGAAACGGGGCTGATAGTGCTCGAAAATTCCCCGGGCGACCGCTTCCGGCTCCCCGGCTTTGCGGGCGTAATCCTCGCCCATCACGCCTTGCAGCTCGGGAAACTCGTAAACCATTTGCGTTACGAGGTCGAATTTGCAAATTTCCGCGGTACGCGCGGCCGCTTCGGCCGTACCGCTGTCGGCGCCGAGCAGGGCGGACAGCTTCTCCGTATTGCGGCGAATGCGGCGGACCTTGTCGCCGATCGTGCCGAGCTCGTCATGGAACACTATGCTTTCCAGCTTGGACAACGCGTCCTTGATCGCCAGCTTTTGGTCTTCCTCGTAAAAGAACTTCGCGTCGGACAACCGGGCCCGCAGCACCTTTTCGTTCCCGCGGGCGATGACGTCCAGGGAAGCGTCGTTCCCGTTGCGGACGGTAACGAAATAAGGCAGCAGGCGCCCCTGGCCGTCCAATACCGGGAAATAACGCTGATGCTCGCGCATCGACGTGATGAGCACTTCCTGCGGAATGTTCAGGAACGATTCCTCGAACGTGCCAAACAGCACAGTCGGCGTTTCGACCAGGAACAACACTTCTTCCAGCAGATCGTCCTTCACCGCGATATGCCAGCCTTTTTCCTTGGCCAAGGCGTCGATTTGGCTTTGGATCATGTTTTGACGTTCATTCACGTCGGCGATCACGAACTGGGCGCGCAGCGTGTCCACATACGCCGCCGGCTCATTGATGATGGCTTCGGCACCGAGAAAACGATGGCCGCGCGTAACGTTGCCCGATTTGACGCCGACGATTTCCAGGTCGATCACATCCTTGCCGAACAAGGCCACTATCCAGCGGATCGGGCGTACGAATTTAAAGTCGTAGCTGCCCCAGCGCATGTTTTTCGGAAAATTCATCGCCTGCAAAATGCCCAGCAAACCTTCGGCCAAAATCCCCGCTGTCTCCACGCCGGTGCGGCTTTTGCTGACATAGACATACTCCGTGCCGGCAACCTCGCGGAACATGAACTGCTCCGGATCGGCTCCTTGGCTGCGGGCGAATCCGAGCGCCGCTTTGCTCCACCCGCCGTTTTCATCCAGCGCGATTTTGCGCGACGGCCCCTTGACTTCCTCGTGCACATCCTCCTGCTTTTCGGCTACATCTCTTACCAGTACGGCCAAGCGGCGCGGCGTGGCGTAAGCTTCAACGGCGCCGTGGGCAATGACCGACTCCTCCAGCCATTTTTCCGTCCGTTCCTTCAACTGCTCCATCGCTCCGCGGATAAAGCGGGCCGGCATTTCCTCTAAACCGATTTCAAACAGCAGATCTTTAGCCACGTGCAGCTCCCCCTTTCTGAAGCATCGGGAAGCCGAGCTTCTCGCGCTCCTCCAAATACGTTGCGGCGACTTGCCGCGACAAGTTCCGCACCCGGGTGATATAACCGGTCCGTTCCGTTACGCTGATCGCGCCTCTGGCGTCGAGCAGGTTAAACGTATGCGAGCATTTCAGCACGTAATCGTACGCCGGGAACACCAGATGCTGCTCCATCGCCTTCTCCGCTTCCTGCTCGTACATATTGAACAGCGTAAACAGCATTTTGACGTCGGAAATTTCAAATGTATATTTGGAATGCTCATATTCCGCTTGGTGGAAAACGTCGCCGTAAGTCGTACCGTCCACCCACTCCAGCTCGAACACGTTTTCCTTGTCCTGAATATAGGAGGCCAGCCGTTCCATCCCGTAGGTGATTTCCACCGCGACCGGATTCGCTTCAATCCCGCCGACCTGCTGGAAGTAGGTGAACTGGGTGATTTCCATCCCGTCCAGCCACACTTCCCAACCGAGGCCCCACGCGCCGAGACCCGGATGTTCCCAGTTGTCCTCGACAAAACGGATGTCATGCTCCAGCGGATTAATGCCGAGCCGTTTCAAGCTTTCGAGGTAAATTTCCTGGATGTTGTCCGGAGACGGCTTAAGGATGACCTGAAACTGGTGATGCTGATACAGCCGGTTCGGGTTCTCCCCGTAACGACCGTCGGCCGGACGCCGGGAGGGCTCCACATAAGCTACGTTCCACGGCTCCGGACCGATCGCCCGCAAGAAGGTCATCGGGTTGAGCGTGCCGGCCCCCTTCTCCACGTCGTACGGTTGTACGACGATGCAATTTTGTTCCGCCCAAAACTGCTGCAGCGTTAAAATCATTTGCTGAAAATTCATCTACCACATCTCCTTTGCACTATAGAGGATACCCAAAACAGAGCGGAGCAGACTCGGCCGGCGCCGAAAGGCTCGTCGTCCTGGGCTTTGGAACTTGGAGAAGCGCCGCCCGTAAAACAAGGCTCAGCCGCTCCCGTATCAGCCGATCGTAACGAAGCAAGCCAAAAAGCCCCCGCCTCCTACGCCTGCTGACAGACGTAGGGACGAGAGCTGAAAGTTCCCGCGGTTCCACCCTACTTGATTTGCAACCGTTTATCGTTCATAGGTGCGACTTGCGCCAAAGCACGAACCCGGTAGGCAAATCCTCTTTTCACGATCATTTCATGCTCCCGGGGCGCCGTTTCGCGAGACCATCCGGCCAGGCTCCCACCATCCCCAGCTCGCTTAGAGGAAGTCAAAAAGCAGGCTTTTGATCACGAAGCGGATCAAGGAGCTTATTCGGCATCGAATCTTGAATTCAGCCGGTTCTTCCGCTGCTCACGTAGGCTCCTCCTACGCTCCGCTGCTCAGACCCTAGCTTCATTCAACCTTCTCGGTGCTGAAAAGCCTGCTTTTTGAACACTCATTTAAATACAGATTCCCATCTCGCTACTTTTCCCGTTCAACGCATGGCTCCAAAAGGAGAAATTCTTATTTATAATATATGATTTAAGGCCGTTCGTCAAATCTCGTATTTATCCAGCTGATCGAGGAAATTGCGCGATTTCAGCTTAAGGCCAAGCTGCATATCCATAAAGGCCCGCATTACCGTTTTCAGTTCCTGCTTCGTTTCATCTTTAACGCTTGCGTTGCCGAGCCTGCGCAAATCCATTTTTTCGAACAGCGACAATAGCTTGTAAGTTCCGGGCGTCACTTTCATCGCCGCCGGGTCTTGGTGCCGGCAGCCGCTGCACAGCTTTCCGCCCAAGCGGGGGCTGACATACAGCGACTCATCGGTTCTCCCGCAGGCAATGCAGCTGGCGAAAGAAGGACCGTAGCCTGCGGCCTGCAGCATTTTCATTTCGAACAAATGGACGACGATTTGCGGGTCCTTCCCGGACGAAAGCGCGTCGAGGCAAGCTTTTAATTGCGTGAACCAAAAGCTCCCGACCTCCTCGTCCTGCAAGGTCCGGTCCAGCAGCTCGCAGACATAAGAGGCATAGGCCGCCAAAAAAAGGTCCTCACGCAAAGAAAAGTGAGATTCGATGATCTCACCTGAATTCAACGTTCCGAGCCCGCCGTTTTGACGGAAGAACACATATTCACCGTGCGTAAAGGGCTGGGTCAGCGCCGCATGCCGGCTTTTCACCTTTTTGGCTCCGCGCGCCAGAACCCCTACTTTACCGTGGCTTTCCGTGCATAAAGTAATGATTTTATTGCCTTCACCATAATCCATGCTGCGGATGACGATGCCTTCCACCCTGTAAAGCATGATATTTCCCCCAAACCGTCCTGGCTGCTTCTCCCCGATTCTTCGCTCCGGTCACTCGGCCTCTTCTTCCAAGACCAGCTCTTCGGCCGCGGCCTCCTCGTCGGAACTGCCGCAGGCTTCTTTATACAGCAAGTAAGCATCGACATCTCCTGTCATCGCAAAATACTTCCACGAAAAATCTCGCATTCGTATTCATCCTTTCTTCGGAAATGACGCCTGCATCTTCAAAGAATAGGATGTGCCGAAGGACCGGAACTATGCGTTGCAATAACTCCCAGTATAGAATACGCCGGACTTAAGCACAGGCTTAAGCGTCCTGGTGGAAGCCGAGATCCCGCAGAATCCGCTCCTGATTGCGCCAGTCTTTTTTGACTTTCACCCACAGCTCCAGAAAAATCTTCGAGCCCAGCAAATTTTCGATATCCTGGCGGGCCAGCTTGCCGACTTCCTTAAGCAAGGCTCCCCGCTTGCCGATGATGATCCCTTTTTGCGAATCGCGCTCGACGAAAATGACGGCCGAAATATAGACGACCCCGTTCTCCTGCACGCGCATGTCTTCGATCGTCACCGCGATCGAGTGCGGAACTTCCTCGCGCGTGAGATGCAAAATTTTCTCGCGGATCAACTCGGCGCACACAAACTGCTCCGGATGGTCGGTCACCTGATCCTCGGGATAATATTGCGGTCCCTCCGGCAAATATTTGCCGATTTGCTCGATCAGCGTGTTTACGTTGTTGCCGAGCTTGGCCGAAATCGGCACGATTTCCGCAAACTCGTACAGCTTGCGGTATTCCTCCATGATCGGCAGCAACTGCTCCGGCTCGACGCGGTCGATTTTGTTCAGCACGAGAATGACCGGCGTTCCAACGCCCTTCAACCGTTCGATGATAAAGCGGTCCCCGCCGCCCAAACCTTCCGCGACGTCGACGAGGAACAGCACCGCTTCCACCTCTCCCAGCGTGTTCAGCGCCGTCGTGTTCATATAGTCGCCAAGCTTCGACTGGCGTTTATGGATGCCGGGGGTATCCAAAAAAACGATCTGCATCGATTCCGAGGTGTACACCCCGTGGATTTTGTTCCGTGTCGTTTGCGGTTTGTCGGACATGATGGCGATTTTTTGGCCGATAATGTGGTTCATCAGCGTCGATTTGCCGACGTTCGGCCGCCCGACAATCGCTACGAAGCCGGATTTGAATTTCGCTTTTGACATAAGCCTGTTGTTCCTTTCGTGTAGTGACTTGGCAGTGACTTGGCGGGTTACTTCCCGGACTCCTCCAAATGCGAAGGAGCAAAGGCGTACGGAAGCAGTTCGCGAACCGTCGTATGGCGGACATCGCCCCGCAGGTTGCCGAGAATGACCGGCATGTCCGGACCGCACAGCTCAAGCATCACCTGGCGGCAAACGCCGCAGGGAGCGACGGGGTCGTCCGTGTCCGCGACGACGGCGATCGCCTGAAAGCTGCCGGGACGGTGCCCGTCGGCAATGGCGCGGAACACGGCCGTGCGCTCGGCGCAGTTCGTCGGGTTGTAGGCAGCGTTTTCGATGTTGCAGCCGCGATGCACTTGTCCGCGCTCATCGAGCAGCGCCGCGCCCACGCCAAACCCCGAATATGGGATATAAGCCGCTTTACGGGCCTCTATAGCTTCTTGAAGCAGTTTTTCGTATTCCATAACCATATCATCTCCTTAAATGAACAAGATAACAAGACCCAACACCAAAAACGGCGTTTGACCAAGCAATCAGGCGCACATCTTCAGGCTAACCTGTTCATCCTTCCAGTGCGATGGTACTTGGACCGAAGGGCCCCAGGCAAGCGGGATGCCGCTGAATATCAAAGCAGGAGTCCGCCGATAAGTCGGCGGCGCTATTTGGTATTGCACCGAGAAAACCGGCAAAAACCAGGCTGCCCGAGAAACTCCAGCGAAAAACTTAAGGGTAAAAAAGGGCGTTGTTTCCACTAGCGCCTGCATTAAATCCGACAAGATACATTTTCTCGCACCACATTCTAACGGTTGCCACAGCCGCTATTTGCTCCAATATCGCCGTTTTCAAATTCTAACGGTTGCCATAGCGCTTATTTAGCTAAAACCCGGTGATTTGGGCTCAGATTTGAGCAGATAACAACGCTCACAACCGTTAAAATTTAGAAAGGGGCTTTTTTGGCAAAATAGCGCCTGATACAACCGTTAGATTTCTGGCGTGATCTCAAATGGAATTACGGGCAAGGTGTACCAGAGATTTTGTGTAGGCGTTAATGCAACGCCAGGGCGTTATTTCAGCGGTATCCGTCCATTTGAGAGAAATAGAGGAAATTCAAGTCGCTATTTGCTCAAATCGTAAGGAAATACCCACGTTTGGGACCATTCATAGGTAAATAAGGACAAAAAATGTCGCTAATGGGGATCAAAATGCTGTGACTCCGGATAATAAGAACACAAAGTTCCGCTATTTTGAAGGGCGGAGGGTTCGTCGTTCCAGTTGCCGTCCGGTTCTGGCTCTAGTTGCCGGGTGTCATGCGCCGATTTCTAGGTTTCAACCGAACAAAGCGTGAAACCAGGCTATAACCGGCCTGTAGAAGATCAACACCCCGATCACGACGGCAAAAACCGCCGCAGCCAGCACTGCCCCGGCAGCGGCATCCTTGGCCAGTTTGGCGAGAGGATGCCGCTCCGGGGTGATGAGATCGACCGCCGCCTCAACGGCCGTGTTCATTAGCTCGAGCGATATCACCAAAGCGATCGTCAGCAGCAGGACGGCGATATCGCGGGGCGGAAGCCGAAAATAAAAGGAAGCCGCGATCACGAGAACGGCGGCAAAACAGTGAAACCGCAAGTTACGCTGCGTCTTCAGCGAAGCCGCAATCCCTGCGAACGCATACCGGAACGAAGCGCCCCACCCGGCTTTGGGCTTCATCAGCGGGTCAGCCCCACCTTGGCCAGCGCCGCTTCCTGCTTGCCCATCATTTCCGCTTCGCTCGCCGCATCCTGATGATCGTAGCCAAGCAAATGCAAAAACCCGTGAACGAACAAAAAGCCAATTTCGCGTTCGATGGAATGCCCGTATTCTTCACTTTGCGCCTTGGCCTTCTCGACGGAAACGATGATGTCGCCGAGCACATCGGTCAAACCGTCCAGCTCCTCATCTTCTTCAAGCTCGTAAACGATTTCCGGCTCCTCGTCCAACGACTCGTTCATCGCAAACGACAGGACGTCGGTCGGGCGGTCGATCCCGCGGTAATCGCGGTTCAGCTCATGGATGGCGGCATCGTCCACGAACGTCAAAGCGACTTCCCCTTCGGTAATGCCCTCCGCTTCTCCCGCGATCTGCAGCACCCGGTCAAGCAAATCGATCAGGTCCTGGCCGATCTCCATTTTATCTTGCTCATTGCTCCAAGCCAGTTGTAGGCCCATTTACGCCCTGCCCCCTGTCCTTCTCTTCATTCTTGTTTTCCCGGCTTTTCTTGATTTCCTCCGGATATTCGATCCGGGAATGAAAGATCCCCATGACGGTTTCCTTCAGCGTCTGGGCGATGATATCCAGCTCGCGCAGCGTCAAATCGCATTCGTTGAACTGGTGATCGTCCAGCCGGCTTTTGATGATTTTCTCGATCATCGATTCAACCTGTTCCACCGTCGGCTTACGCAGCGAGCGCACCGCCGCCTCCACGCTGTCGGCGATGCCGACGACGGCCGCCTCCTTGGACTGGGCTTTGGGCCCCGGATAGCGGAAATCCTCTTCGGTGAAGTCGGGCTCTACCCCCTGCTCTTCGGCCAGGCGCAGCGCCTTGTGATAAAAATAATGCAAAAAGGTCGTTCCGTGATGCTGCTCGGCGATATCGCGAATCGGCTTGGGGATTTTATATTCCTTCTGCATTTCCGCGCCGTCCCGGGCATGGGCAATAATGATCGATTTGCTCAGTTTCGGATCGATGAAGTCATGCGGATTTTCCATATTGTTCTGGTTCTCGATAAAATAACTTGGCCGCTTCGTCTTGCCGATATCATGGTAATACGACCCGACCCGGCAGAGCAGCCCGTTGGCTCCGATCGCCTCCGCGGCCGCCTCCGACAAATTGCCGACCATGACGCTGTGATGGTACGTTCCCGGCGTTTCCGTCAGCAGCTTGCGCAGCAGCGGGTGGTTCGGGTTGGACAGCTCCACCAGCTTCAGCGCGGACAAAATGCCGAACGTCACCTCGAAAAACGGCATCAAGCCGATGACCAGGATCGTCGTTAACAGGCCCCCCGCCACGGCAAAACCCAAATCGTACAGCGTGCTGGTTTGCGTCCAGTCGTTGTTGTCAAGCAGGGTCAGCGAAAAGACGGCAAACGAACCGAACAGGCAAATCATAATTCCCGCTTTGAGCAGCGTCGACCGCTGGCTGGCCCGGTGAATGGCGAAGATCGAAGCAAAGGAGATGACCAGGGCGAAAAACCCGAACTTGAAGTCAAAAATCTCCCCTTGATGCACATTCAAAATGATGCTCGCCAACACGCTGAACAGGATGGAGCAAATATAAGCCAGCGGCACTTCCAGCAGCAGCGTGATCAGCATCGCCCCCGTGGCGATCGGCGCCAGATAGCCGATGTACGGATGCTGCTCGTCTTGCAATAGGTTGATGACATGCATCGAAACGATCGTAATCAAAATAATCATCAGCAGCATGACGAATTGGGCGTTGTTGTATTTAAACCGGCCGGTTCCTTCCGAATGGCGGATATACATAATCAGCCCCGTCGCCATCAGCAGGGACAGCAAAGTCAAACCGAACTGCGGCGAATAGTCGACCTCGTCCTTCAGCAGCCCGTTTTTTTCCAGCAGGGTGTACATTTCCTCGGTGATTTTCTCACCCTTTTTAACGAGGACATCCCCTTGCTTAATATATACGGTAGGCGTATTTTCGCGCGCTTCGACCTTGGCCGCCTTCGTCGCTTCCTCATCGTAAAACTTGTTGGCCGTAATCGACAGGCGCGCCAGTTCCTGCACAACTTCCCGGGAGGTCCGCTTGCTCAGGGAACTCGTGCTGACCATTTCCGCCACCTTGGTCCGGGCCGTCTGAGCGTCCACGATCGGATCGGCCGTCAACCGGGCCACGATGTCGGCCGCCACCGGTTTCATTTCGTTAATGTCTTCGGCCGTCAACCGCGGAATTTTGATGAACGTTTCCTCGGAAATATGATATTGCTGTTCATCGATCCGCTGGGTAACTTCCTCAAACAAGGTCGCCGAATAAGCGCTGTTGTTGCGGTTGTTCATAATAAAAGTTTGAACGTAGTCCTTAACGCGCTGCGGCAGCTCTTCGCGGTAAATTTGGATTTTGTCGTCTGCGGACACCTGATCGTCCTGATTCAGCCGGAAAATCCGGTCCAGCAGCTGGCCGACCAGCGCTTCATTGCGAAGCGGCAGGATCGTATAAACTTGTCCGACTTTCTCGGCCGCGTCCTCCTGGGCCTTCAGCGTCGCTTTGGTGTCCGGGATGTCCATCGGCGCCAGAATCTCTTTGTCGCTGGGCAGCCCCACGGCGATGTCATAGGTTTCGGGCAGCAGTTTGGGCGCCATGCCGGCATACAGCATAACGACAAGCACCGCGTACAACAAATAACGCACCGTTGTGCTATGTTTCCATCCCGCAAAGGTGGATTGAAACGCGCCTTTATTTTGCTGATCGTTATTCGTCATAAAGACAGCCCTCCTGCTTACCCTTGATTTTCAGCAGCACGGTCATATGCAACAATGATTTTCTGTACCAGCGAATGGCGGACAACGTCCGATTCGGCAAAATAAACGAAACCGATCTCCTCGATGCCGCTTAAAACCGCTCTGGCTTCCACCAGCCCCGACTTCTTGCCTTTGGGCAAGTCGATCTGCGTAACGTCTCCGGTAATGACCATCTTGGAGCCGAAGCCAAGGCGGGTCAGGAACATCTTCATTTGCTCCGGCGTCGTATTTTGGGCCTCGTCCAAAATGATAAACGAATCGTCCAATGTCCGGCCGCGCATATACGCCAGCGGCGCGATCTCGATCAAGCCCCGCTCCAGCGCTTTGGCCGTTTGCTCCGGCCCCATTACGTCATAGAGCGCATCGTAAAGCGGCCGCAGGTAAGGGTCCACCTTCTCCTGCAGATCGCCCGGCAAAAAGCCGAGGCTCTCTCCGGCCTCCACCGCGGGCCGGGTTAAAATGATCCGTTTGACCGTTCCTTCCTTCAGCGCCGCGATCGCCAGCACGACCGCAAGATACGTCTTCCCCGTACCGGCCGGACCGACCCCAAACACGATATCCCGTTTCTTGATCGTCGTGACGTAATGCTTCTGTCCGATCGTTTTGACGCGGATCGGCTTGCCCCGGTAGGTGACCGCAATTTCGCCTTTATATAGATCAAGCAGTTGATCCGCCCGGAAATCCTTGGCGAGTTCGATCGCATAGAGGACGTCCCTTTCGGTCAACACGTACCCGTTGCGAATCAGTTCAAGCAACACCTCAAACAACTGCTCCACTTTCTCCGCCTCATGCTGTTCGCCGCGGATCGCAATTTCCGATTCGCGCAAAACGATGCCTGCGCGCAAATGCTCTTCGATTAATTTCAGGAACGCGTCTTGGGGTCCAAATAAAGCAAGGCCTTCCCCCGCGCTCTGAAGCGGTAACTTGATGCTCACCAGTTGTTCAGACAAATAGCCTCATTCTCCTTGATCTTGTACTATCGGAAGTTCTTCCGCAATGTTTTGCTCTACTTCAAAATGCACTTTCATATAAACTTTACCATTGTCTGTGTTCTCATGCAAAATTTTTTGATTCATAATGACGCTGTCCACGCCGTATTTGGCCAAAATATCCCGTTTCGCCCGCTCGATTCCCTCCTGCTTGGCCTGCTCCGCGGTCCGTTTCCATTCCATGTCCGTCGTTTCCAGCACCTTTTCGGTCATCCAGCCGATCGGCAGTTTGAACTTCCTCCAGGTGAGCGGATCAAGCTCGGTTAATGTCTCCGACTGCTTGAACGGAATTTTGCCGTAACCGGTGAGTTGGATCGCCGTATTTCCGAAATACAGGAACCCCCGCTGCTTTCGTTCCCCCGTGTACACTTTCTGTTTATGCAAAAGCGGAACCTCGATCTTGTATTCATGCCACACGATGCCGCGCACCACGCCTTTGGAGACGACGGCCTTCCCGCCTTGGAAACCGGATACGAGCACCTGTCCTTTTTTGACCCGGTCGTTTTTGCCCACTTCCGGCTGGCCTTTTTCCGCGTAAATATGGGAAACGACCGCATCGCTTTTGCTGACGAGATGGCGCGGGCTGAGCAGCGTTTGTTCCTTCGGCTTGGTCGCCTCCACCACCTGAATCGTGATCCGCGTGCCGGTCCGGGAGACGCCGACCCAGGAAGTCCCCGGAAGCTTGCGCGTCAACTCCGCCGACAGCTTGTCCTGTCTAGGCAGGCGAAAAATCCACTGAAACGGATAAAGCCCTTCCTGCTTGGCGGCGGCCAGCACGTCCTCGGTGGCGATTTTTTCGTTGCCCTGGACGTTGATGTCCCATACCAGCGAGGATAAACAAAAGATCGCCGCGATAAAAAAGGCAAAGCCGGCGATAAACGCTTTTCTTTTCCGGACCCGCGTCAAAATAAAAGGCAGCCCTGACCGTCCTTTGACCGACATCCGGCAGCCTGTCCGTTTTAAAAAGGGACGCAAGCGAAAAAAATCGGAAAGCCCCACTTTCATTTCCATTTGTCCTCCCGGCAAGGGCATTACGTCCCAGACCTCGATGCCTTGTCCGGCCAGCTCGTTGACGAGCTGTTCGATCTTCTCCCCGCGGACCAGGATGGTGACGACGCCGCGCAGCTTGGTGATGGCCGGTGATCTCACGTTTTACTCCTCCATTCCTCGATATTTAATGCCGAATATTCGGCCCTCAATAACCACTTCCTCGGGCATGATCGCTTTGATGACCAGCTCCTTGCCCTCTACCTCCAGAGTGCCTTGGCTTAGCGCCAAATGCAGCTCCTCGGGAGAAAAGTGGACGACGCCCCGGTGATTCTCTATGTACAGCTGCTGACCTCCGATCAAGGTGAGCCTCGGCAAATCGTATACAAGGTCGCTGGGCAGGTCGAGCGCATCGACCGTCCATTTGCGGATTTTGCGGACAAACCGGCTCATATGAGGCAATCCTCCTTCCCCTACTGTACAAATTATGCGGGGGTTCGCGGATTTATGAAAATGGAAAAAATCCCGCCCTCGCCAGGAGAACGGGATTAAATGCAGTGTTCAAACAGCCGGCTTTTTCAGCACCGGCCAACATAATGAAAAAACACCCTCTACATCGTCTACAACGTAGAAGGTGTTCGTCTGTGAGTTATTGCAAAAGCTGTTGAACCGCCTGGTTTACGAGCTTGCCTTCTGCCCGGCCTTTGACCTTCGGCATGAGCGCGCTCATCACTTTCCCGATATCGGCTTTCGAAGAAGCACCGGTTTCCTGGATGGTCTGCTGTACAATGACTTTAATTTCTTCTTCGGTTAGCTGTTCGGGAAGGTACTCAGCAAGGATCTCCGCTTCCGCTTTCACTTGTGCGGCAAGATCGTCGCGACCCGCTTTTTCAAATTCTTGGAGGGCATCTTTGCGCTGTTTGATTTCACGACTAAGGATATCAAGCACTTCATTATCGTTCAAAGTTCTTTTCAAATCTATTTCAAGATTTTTCATCGTAGCGCGAACCATTCGTATGGTGGAGAGCTTGAACTTGTCTTGATTCTTCATCGCTTGCTTCATATCTTCGTTCAATCGCTCGCTAAGATTCATAGCAGCTAAATCCTCCTAAAACTTTCTCTTACGAGCAGCCTCGGACTTTTTCTTGCGCTTTACGCTTGGCTTTTCATAATGCTTACGTTTCTTCACCTCAGCCAATACTCCATCTTTCGCGATGGAACGTTTAAAGCGACGAAGTGCAGCATCAATTGTCTCGTTTTTGCGAACTTTAGTTTCAGACACCAGTTTTCCCTCCCTCCGACCAGACCGTCCAAGAGCATAACACGGTTCATCAAACTTCATTATAGGGGAAAGTGAAATAGAGTGTCAACCTTCTAAATGCCCTTTACAGCGCATGCGAGTCGGAAGATTGTGCCAAGGCCCCCAGCTTCGCGCCGCCAAGCAGATGGTAATGGATATGCTGCACCGCCTGTCCGCTGTCCGGGCCGCAATTGTTGATCAAACGGTAGCCGCTTTCGGCGACGCCAAGCTGTTTGGCGATATCCTGGGCGATCCGGTGCATTTCGCCGATCAGAACAAAATCCTCCGGAGCGACCTCGTTCATCGAACCGATATGCTTCTTCGGAATGATCAGCACGTGCACGGGCGCGGCCGGCTGAATATCGCGGAATACGAGAAACCGCTCATCCTCGTAAACTTTGCTGGACGGAATCGATCCTTCTACGATTTTACAGAACAAACAGTTGTCCATCTTGATCCTCCTAATTTCGGTTGTCATTTCACGATAGATCCATCATACCGAAAAAAGGCAAAAAAAAGAAGCACCCTGCTACTCCTATAAGAGTCGCTGGTCGCACGGACGTATTGGACGGAAAAACAGGAATCTCTCCTCACCAATACGTCCGGCGGGGTGCTTGCAAAGTGATGTCGGCTTAACTGTAGTATAACAGCGGGGTGTTACTGTATCTGTGATCTGTATCACCATAAAAAACGGATTTTGCTTCGCTCATATAAACTGCCGCGTATCGTTGCTTCGGCCTATTCGGTAAAAAACCAAGCCAATCGGCAGCGGCTCCGGCGACGCTTCAAATTTTTTCCCCTTACAGCTTGACGGCATCGCCGCTGTCGAAGAAAAACAGCCACTTCTCATCCACCGGCCGGCCCGTAATCTCTTCCACCGCCTCAGCGTACAGCTCCAGCTGAAAGCGGTACGATGCCGCCAATGCTTCGACGCCGCCGCGGTGATCGAGGACCCGGTCGCTTTTATAATCCAGCAAAATCACCTTGCCGTCTACCGAAAACAGGCAATCGACGATCCCCTGGATCAGCACGGTTTCTCCTTCCAGCTGCAGCTCCGCCGGCGTATCGGCCTCCGTCCCTGCGGCTTCCAGCCCTCCAAGCTTAGAAGACGCCCGGGCAGCGGGCAAGCCATAGCTGAAGGGCATCTCGCGTTTCACCCAATCGGCCCGCTTGAGCAGCTCGCCAAGCGGGCTGTGGAGCAGCCCCGCGATTTTGGCCGGATCGATTTCCGCCGCCAGTTCGGCCGTCATAATCCTCCGCTCCACGAGCCGTTCCAATGTGGACCGGACGAGCGCTTCTCCGGGGCCGTCCGCAAACGGCAAATGCTGCATCAGCATGTGGTAGGCCGTCCCCCGCTCGGCCGGCGTGGCCTTGCGCTGTTCCATGAAACGCGGGCGGCGCAAATGAAGCCGGAACTCCACCTCGTTCTCCGGCGTCTCCCGCTCTTGCCGCAGCGCCGCCTCGGCGAAGAAGTCGCGCGCGGTTTCCTCCGGCCGCGTCAACAGGGATTTCATTTCCGTCACCGACGTTTTGGCGGAAATCCGGCTGGCCGCGGCGTAAGAGTACGTCCAATCCAGCCGGGCAGCGACTTCCCGGCGCAGCTTGGCGTCGGCGGGAGAGGCGGGCTGTACCGCCGCCGGTCCGCCGGACAGCAGCGCCTTCAGCGCCGCCGTATCCGGCAAGGTCCCTTCCGGCCCCGCCGCCATCGCTGCCGCCGCCTCGGCGCTGCCGGTTTGGGCCACCTCCCGCGAAGAGACGAACGCGACGTGCCAATCGGAAGCGTCGTCCGGCAATGCAGCGGACGCCTGCTCGGGCAACCCGGCAAACCGCCGCAGCTCCGCAGCGCTCCGGTGGCGGACGATCGCCGGCCCGATCCAGTCGAGATAACAGCGGCCCCGGGCCAGCAAATAGTCCGGCAATTGTTCGTCCGCCGCTTCCAGCGCCGCCCCCCATACTTCAACGGTTTTGCGTAAATTTTTTACCGCGGAGACGAGCACCAGCTTGTCCTTCGGACGGGTCAAAGCGACGTACAGCACGCGCATCTCCTCCGCCAGCAGCTCCATTTGCGCGCGCCGGCGGATGGCCAGATTCGGCAAAGTCGGGTAGCTGACGCGGGTTTCCGCGTCCACGAATTTCGGACCGAAGCCCATCTCCTTGTGCATCAGAAACGGCGCATTCAAATCCTGGCGGTTGAACATTTTGGACAATCCGGCCACAAACACGACCGGAAACTCCAGCCCTTTGCTTTTGTGAATCGTCATGATGCGCACCGCGTCGCCCTGCTCCCCGGAGGCCGCCGCCGCGCCGAGATCGCCGCCGTTTTCGCGCAGCCTTTCGACATAACGCAAAAAGCGGAACAAACCCGGAGCCTGCGCGGATGTCTCGTACTGCCGGGCCCGGTCCAGCAGGGCCAGCAAATTGCTTTGCCGCTGCGCTCCTCCCGGCAGCCCGTAGGCCCAGTCCAAGTATCCGGTCTCGCGGTAAATCACGCGGATAAGGCTGCTGAGATCTCCTTCCCTGGCGATGTTCCGCCAGTCGTTTAACCGCCGCAAGAAGCCGTTCAGCTTATCCGTCAATTCCTCCTTGTCCGCTTGATCCGGAGACGCGCCCCCGTCCCCGCCGTCCGCGGCTTCCGTTTCTCCGGATTCCCCTGTACCGGCGCGGGCCAGAACGGCTTCGTAAAACCTTCCGCCCGGAGCAGCCAGCCGGATTTCCGCCAGCTTCTCCTCCGACAATCCGAACAAAGGCGAACGCAGCACGGCCGCAAGCGGGATATCCTGCAGCGGATTGTCCACCACCTGCAGCAAGGAAAGCATCGTTTCCACTTCCGAGGCCTGAAAATAACCCTGGCTCAGCTCCCCGTATGCCGGGATGCCTTCCAGCCGCAGCTCTTCGATCATCGCCGGCGCCCAGGATAATGTCGAACGCAGCAAAATCGCCATATCGCCGTAACGGACCGGCCGCATGGCCTTCAGCTGCTTATCGTAAATGCGCAGCGGCGCGCCGCCGCCATCCAGCATGCCGCGGATGCGCGCCGCGATCGCGCGCGCCTCAAGGCGCACCGTTTCCTGCACGGCGGCTTCGTCCTCGGCGCCGTCGACCGCGCCGTCCGCCGCCGAAGCTTCGACGCCGCCGCCCGATTCCCCGGCATCGGCGGCCTCGCCTGGCGCCGCGTTGTCCCGGTCGATCAGCAGCAGCTCGGGACGGTAATCGTCCCCCTCGCCGTCCGGGAAGCCGTCCCCGTACACCAGCTCGGCGCGCGAATCGTAGGCGATCTCGGCCACGCTTTCGTTCATGATTTGCCGGAACAGCAGGTTGACCGCGTCCACCACTTCCCGCCGGCTGCGGAAGTTGCGGGCCAAATCGATGCGCAGGCCCGCTCCGGCAAAATCGTCGCCGTAGCTCCGGTATTTCTCCAGGAACAACCCCGGTTCCGCCAGACGGAAGCGGTAAATGCTCTGCTTGACGTCGCCGACCATAAACCGGTTGCCGGGGGCCTCCCGCGAAATGAGCCGGACGATCGCTTCCTGCACGGTATTGGTGTCCTGGTATTCGTCCAGCAGCACCTCATCGAACTGCTGCCTGTATTCGAGCGCGGCCTCGGAGGGGCGCATTTCGTCCGGCGCGGAGTCCGGATGGCGCAAAATTTGCAGGCAATAATGCTCAAGGTCGGAAAAGTCAAGCCACCCCTTGGCCACCTTTTCCCTTCGGTAACGTTCGCCGAATTCGCCGACCAGGTCGGATAACGCGCCCAGCAGCGGCGCCATTTCGCGCAGCTCCCGCAGGAACTCCTCGGCCGGACGGCCGTACAGCTGGGTGCGCAGATCCGCGATCGTTTTTTTCGCTTCCTCGCGCAGCGCCTTGACCCGCTCCTGCAGGTCCGGATCGGTTTGATCCTTTTTGCAGGGCTTCAGCTTGCCGAATTGGACCGTCTGAAAAACCTCATAAAGCGAAGCCCATTTTCCGGCGGCCACAGCCTCCTGCAGACGTTCCACAAGAGAGAGCTCCTCCTCCAGCGTCGCCGCGTACGGCTCGGGTCCGCCGGGCGCCAGCGCCAGCGCTTTGGCCTGGGACAGAAGCCCTTTGGCGCCTCCCAGCGTAAGCGCCGTATCCGCCAGGATGCTGGCGACCCATGGGGTATTTTCAAGGGCCGCAGCATCGGGGGCCGAGAATGCGGCCGAAGCCTGGCGCAGCCAGCCCTCCGGCCAAGGATGGCTGCGGGAGAATTCGTACAGCCGCAGCGCCAGGGCGAACACCGCGTCGTCGCTCCGCTCTCCGCCAAACAGATCGACGAGCGTGAGGAAAGGGCTGCCCGGTTCGGCGGTGCCGTATTTTTCCTCGAACAGCTGCTCCAGCACCTCCTGCCGCAGCAGGGCGGTTTCGCTTTCCGACGCGATCCGAAAGCCCGGATCGAGCGGAATCAGCGTATAATAGCGCTGGATTACCTCCATGCAGAAGGAGTGCAGCGTCGTGATCGAAGCGCGGCCCAGCATGGCCAGCTGTCTGCCGATTTCGGCGTTCGCCGGATCTTTGGCCAGCTCTTTTTCCAGCGCCTCCGTGATCCGCTGCCGCATTTCCGCGGCGGCCGCTTTGGTGAACGTTGCGACCAGCAGCCGGTCGACGCTAAGCGGCCGCTCCGGGTCCGTCAGCTTGCGGATAATCCGCTCCACAAGCACCGCCGTTTTGCCCGAGCCCGCCGCCGCCGCGACCAGCATGTCGCCGCCGGTCAGGGTGATCGCCCGCCATTGGTCGTCGCTCCAGATGCTTCCTTCCGGTTTTGCCGGGACCTTCATCATGATGGCGTAGCCTCCTTTCCGCTTTCGCGGGCGCTTTTTTGCCCGCCTTCGCGTGTCTCCATCCGCCGCCCCTGTTCCAGAAGCGCCCATATCTCCTGCTTCCCGGGTTTGCTCAACATTTGATAAGAGCTGCCCTCCAACGACTCCTCAAACCGGCAAACCGGCTTGTACACGCAATGCGTGCACGCCGTCTCCATCCCGATCCGGTACGGGGCAATCCGCACGTCCCCGTCGGTGATGCGCGTGCCGATCTCGGTGATCGTTTGCCGCACCGAGCGCAGCAGCGTTTGCCACTGCTCCGGCGCAGCCACCGAGGCGCTGCTGTAAAATCCGCCGTCCGCCTTTACCGCCACCGGCAAAATATCGGAGTACCCCTTTTCCAATTGTCCGTCCATTTTCGCGATGACGTCGCGATCCGCCAGCAGCAGCCCCTTCATCTTGAAGCGCTTGAGCAGTTCCTGATGGGCCTGTTCCGGGCTCATGCCGTTGCTGCTCTGCAGCAGGGGATTATGCACATGGAAGTATAAGGTGCCCGCCGGGATGGCCGGACGCCCCAGCCACGCCTCCGCCGACGACAACAGCACCTCAAGGTACGTCAGCATTTGCAGCGACAAACCGTAATACACCTCGTGCAGCCTTAGGTCGGTTTGGCTCGATTTGTAGTCGATGACCCGCAGCAGCAGGCCTCCATCCCCCTCGGCCATATCGACCCGGTCGATGCGGCCGACGATTTCCATGACGCAGCCGTTCGGCAGTTCAAACGTCAGCGGAGGCAGCGGCCGGCCCGGGCCGAAATCGAGCTCCAGCCCCACCGGCTCAAAGCTGCCCCGCCGCGCCTGCTCGCCCAGGATCAGCGACGCCCGGCCCACGATCGTTTTCAGCTTGCGGGATATGTAGCCATAACGCTTCGAGCTGAGCAAAATCTCTCCCTGCAGCTTCGGCGCCAGCTGATCCACGGCCGCATCCGCTTCGCGCAGGCACTCCTCCGGCGTCAGGGAGCCCCAGCTCCGGTTCTGTGCCTTGAACGTGACAGCCATCGCGCTCAGCGCGGCGTGGAACAGCTGGCCGATATCCGGCGCTTTCAGGCGGTACAGCTGGCGTTCCTTCAGCTTTAGCCCGTGGGAAGCGAAATGCGCGAAAGGACAGGCCGAAAATTTCTCCATCCGCGACACGCTTGTCCGCAGCCGTTTGCCGTACAACTTGCGGCTGGTCGCCGGAGTCAGTCCACGCACCCGGTTGCGGTAATCGAGCGAGCCGAGCAAGCGGGCGGTTCTTTCTTCCCACTCCGGCTTGCCTCTGTACCACTCCAGTACGCTCCACCACACCGGCGATACGGCTTCCCCCGCTTTCCACAGGCGCAGCTGCCCGATCAGCGCGGACAACGCCGGCCCCGGCCGCGACACGTACTGCAGCTGGGCTTCATCCTGGCCGGCCCCGCTTCCGGATTCGGCAACGGCTGGCGGCGCCTGACCAATGAACTGTTCCCGCAAATCCGGGAAAATCCGCCGTACATGGCGGATTACTTCGGAGGGCAGCAACGCCCCTCCATCTTCGTCCGCCGCCGCATAACTGATCCATAACGACCGGCTGGGCAAAGTCAAAGCGCCATAGATCAAAAAACGCTCATCAAGCAGCTTACGGGCCACCCCGGGCGCGAGTTCAAGACCGATTTCCGCCAGCCTGAGGCGTTCCTGGTCGCTGAACACGCCTTCTTCCTGCAATGCCGCCGGCATAATCCCTTCATTAACGCCGATCAGAAATAAATGCTTAACCGCCCCCGAACGCGTCCGGTCCGTGCTGCCGACCAGCACCTGATCCAGGGACGGAGGCACCAGCGACAGCTTGAGATCCTTAAGCCCGGTTTCCAAAACCCCGGCGAACAGCTCCAGCTCCAGCGCTTCGCCGCCCATCATTTCAACGATCTGATCCAGCAGATCCAGTACCGCCCCCCAAAGCTGCCGATGCTCCATGGCCTGCTGGGGACGGCCTTCTTGCAGCATCATGTGCGCCAGCAGATCCAAATGCCGCGCCGCTTCCGTGTCCTCAAGCAGCTGGTAGACGGCCGCGCACATCTCCGCCGCCGTCTTCGCTTTTTTAATCCGCTTCTCAAACGCCGCAAGCGGCTTCGCTACGGCCGCCCGGCATTGCTCCAGCATCTGAAGCCCCGCTTCCCCTTGGGCCGACGTCCGCCCCTTATCTTCGCCTTGTTCCAGCGACAGACTTGGCGCGGCTTTCCAAGGCCGCCCGTCATACCACCGGTAGCCCTGGATTCCGCTGGCGAGCACGTAATTTTCCAGCATGTCCATGTGCGCGCGCGTCAAGTTGCCGCCCGGCGGCAGCAAAAAACCGCTTTTGACGCAGCGGAACACATCTTCATATTTCCAGTAACCGATCACGACATCCAGCGCCGCGCGGATAAATTCGATCAAGGGATGGTGAAGCATGCTCTTTTTCCGGTCCATAAAATAAGGGATGCCGTACTCCTCCATAATCGGCGCGATCAGATGATCGTAATCATCCAAATTCCGTACCAAAAGAGCCATCTCCCGCCACCGGACGCCTTCCTCGCGCGCCAGCCGCACCATCTCGCGGGCCGCTCCCTCCACTTCGGCGCGGCGGTTGCCGGCCCGGCGAAGGGCCAGCGCCCGCCCGAGATCCTGTGGCGCTGTCGTGCCGGGCCACGGATTGCGGCGCTCATATGCCGATTCCAGATAAGACAGCGTTTCGCTTTCGCGGAATCGCGGGATTGGCCGCCGGTCCACAATCTCCGTCCGCCCGGTTTTAACGCCGGCTTCTTCGGCTATGCGGAGCAGCTTGGTGTAGGCGACCGCCGGCCCATAAAACAGGTTTAATTCATGCGGCAGCACGCCGTCGTCGTAAGGCCGGTCCAGCGTCAGCGCCACGGTGACGTTCGACGCGGCCTTAAGCAGGGCGCCGATCGCCGTGTATTCCTGAGGGGTAAACGTATGAAATCCGTCGATCCAGATTTCCGCCCCGCGCAAATACGCCGATTCCGCCGCCCCTTCCGCCAGCTTGACCACATGATCTTCGTTATCGATATAGAGCTTGGCCAGCTCGGCGTCGAATTCGGCGAACAACAAGCCGAGGTCATGCATTTTATCCACCAGCAGCCGGGATTCTCCGGCGGCGGATTGCAAAAATTGATGGTGTTCCGGTAAATGGGAAAAATCCACATTGAATTTTTTCATTTCCGTATAAAGCGCGGCAATCCGGTCGATCAGTCCAAGCTGGTCTCCGCCGCGGCCGAACAGCTTCAGCTCGTCGCGGTGCCGGCGCAGAATTTTGTACAGCAGCATTTTTTTGCCCTCGTCGTTGATCGGCACCAGCGCCGCCCCGCCCGTCTCCTGCATAACGCGCAGCGCCAAACGGCGGAAACCGAGCACTTGAGTGCGTACGGTTCCCTTGAGACCCGGAGCGGTTACGATGCTCTGCTCGATCTGGAACGTTCCCTGCTCCGGAGCGAGAATAATCAGCGGCGGACCCGCAGGATTTTCCCGCAGCCGGGCGATGACCCGCTCAAGAATCAGGCTGCTTTTGCCGCTTCCGGAACGGCCGATGATGAACTGTAAAGACATGGGATCCCCTCCTACTACCACGGACGATTCGTTCAACCAACAGTATAGCATAGATGCGATCAAACCTTCGCACCTGCTCAGTTGAACTAATGATTGTAACGGATTTTCCATTATTGAATGAAATAGTTGCAAAATGTCAGACTGTTGAGAAAGTCTTTAGACTTTTCCATAATTTAAAATTTTGTATGGTGACTCTCGCCTTTGCAAAGAAAAATCGATTTAAACGATCTTAGGACTGAGTTTTTAAATAAAACTTTCGAATTTTGGTTCAACCTAATCATTAGGGCTTGGCAGACAAGCTGGCAACAGACCGTGGCCTGGAGCGAGACTAGCTATCCGGAGGCTTTACACGATTATCCCGTTTGAGCAGGTGACCTGACTTCCTGAACCATAGGGATAATCGTGCAAAGTGGTTTGGAGAGCCCCACATCTACGTCATCATTTATTTTGTCAAACACTGATTTTGGACTTGAATCCGAATTTTGTGTTCAAATTTTAAAAAATGGACTTTCTCAACAGTCTGATGAAATGCAATTAAACAAATGATTGGGTAAGTGGATATAAAGTTAGTTGTATGATTTGTAATTAATGGTCAGAGTGGGGCCGGTCATGCACTCGTTTTGCCTACCATCCGGCCATGCGAAATCAATAGGTTAAAATTTTACTCGTACTCCGTCTGAACAGCATCAACGGTTAAGCCGATTTTGGTTCTGCGAAAGTTGAGTTATAAATTCTATAATATTTAAGCAAAACGCCATTCCCCCAAGTTTGGAGAAATGGCGTGTAAACTTCCGGTTTCACGATGCTGAATCAAAACGTTTTGCTGCGCACCTCAAAGATCGCAAATTTTAAATAGTGCCCCTCATCCACGCCGAGGATCTGCGGATGGTCTTTTCCGGCCGCCCGCCATTCGATCAGCCGCAGCACTTTTCCCGCATCCTCCGCGGCTTCCAGAATCGTCTCCAGGAACAAGTCGGGGCGCATATGGTAGGAGCAGCTGGCGGTCACCAAATACCCGCCTTCGTTAACCAGCTTCATCCCGTGCAGATTGATGTCCTTGTAGCCGCGGCATGCGCCTTTAACCGCACTTTTCGTTTTGGCGAACGCCGGCGGATCGAGAATGACCACGTCCCAGGTCCGGCCGCCTCCGGCAGGAAGCGGCACGGAGGTATCCACCATGCCGCCCGGCGCAGCCCTGCGGGCGCGCTCCTCCACTCCCTTCACTTGGCTGCGGAGATAGTCAAACGCGTCGGCGACGACAAATTCCACGCGGTCTGCAAACCCGTTGAGCTCCACGTTCCGCTTCGCGCTTGCGATCGCGTGCTCGGAAATATCGAGGCAGGTTACTTTTTTGGCGCCGTATTTGCAGGCATGGAGCGTGAAGCTGCCCGTATGCGAAAAGCATTCCAGCACCGACGCACCATCCCAGTAAGGAAAGGTGACCTCTTTGCCGTTGCGGTTGACGGGAGCAAGCCGGAAGCTGCCCTCCTCCGCCGGGAGCTCCTGCAGCTCAATCCCGCTGCGTGCGCCCCAGCCCGTCATCAAAGGCTTGATCGAGGCCCGGTTTTCGCGCTGGTCGAAAAAATATCCCGTCTTTTGCCCCTGCTCGATATCGACCTCGATCTTCAGCCCGTTTTCCGTTACGATCACATGGCGCGGCGGATTGCCGTAAACCGGCCCTTTTACCTGCTCCAGGCCCTCCATCTCGCGTACGGACACGTCGCTCCGCTCATATATGCCGACCGGCCGGAGCACTTCCGCCAGCGCCGCTACGATATTTTCCCGGCAGCGGTCCATCCCCAAGGTCAGCAGCTGAACGACAAGGACATCGCCGAACTTGTCCACGATCAGGCCCGGCAAAAAATCGGCTTCGCCGTAGACAAGCCGGTACGATTGTTCGTTCACGAACCGCTCGCGATGGCGCAGGCAGTCCGTAATCCGTTTGACGAAGAAGTCCTTGTCCATTTCGGCCAGCGGCTGATATGAAACCGCCCGGACCGTAATTTGCGAAGCCGGGTTGTAATATCCTGTCGCCAAGTATCTGTGCCGATGATCGACGATGTCCACCAGGCTTCCCGGAGCCGGATCGCCCTCGACGGATGCAATTTCATTGCGGTAAATCCACGGATGCCCTTTTTCCAGCCGTTTTTTGCGGCTTCGCTCTAAAATGACTTTGGCCACTTGTTTCACTCCTAAAGTTGTTCTGTTCTGTTGTCCCCATGTCATATATGTAACTTGTACACTTAATGAGGTTGTTCAAAAAGTTAGCTTCCTTCTCGGTGCCGAAAACCTGACTTTTTGAACTCTCGCTTAAAAAGGGGGCCTTGGCAGCATGTTTCAAGAGATTATTTTTCCGGTCACATTTGGACTGGCCCTGTTCCTGTTCGGCATGAAAGTCATGGAAGCGGCTCTGCACGCCTGGGCCGGCCCAAAGCTGATGCGGTTTCTGCACACGACGACGCGTACGCCCTGGACAGGAATGCTGTCCAGCACATTTATCACCGCCATTTTGCAGAGCAGTACGGCGATTACCGTCATGACGATCGGTCTCGTGAATGCCGGTCTGCTCTCTTATGCCCGGACGCTCGGCATTATCCTTGGCGGCAACATTGGGACCTGCATCACCACGGAGTTGATCGCTTTAAATATCGCCAGGCTTGGCGTACCGATGCTGCTCGTTTCTTTGCTGGTGTGGGCCGGGACCGTCCTCGGGGATGAAATGCTGCCCGCCTATGTAAAACGGAAGTTCCCTTTGCTTCTCCCCTTGCAGTTCGGCGCCTTGGCCGCAGCCGGGTTCAGCCTGGTGATGATCGCGATCCGCATGATGCAGTCGATCGGCCCGGCGCTGGAAGCGCGCGGCGCCATCGACTGGCTGCTGGCGCACGCCACCGGCAGCCTCCTATGGGGAGCTGTCGCCGGGGCGGTGCTGACGGCGATCATTCACAGCAGCGCGGCGGTCGTCGCCATGACGATGGGGCTGGTCGGAAGCGGCGCTCTTCCGGTTGAGTTCGGGATCGCCATGGTCATCGGCTCCAATGTCGGGACCTGTGTCACCGCGCTGATCGCCGCCATCGGGGGAACGCGTCCCGGGCAATTCGTCGCCTGGTCGCATGTTATACTCAATGTGCTGGGCGCCGCGCTGTTTCTTCCGCTGACACCGTGGCTTGAAGCTGCCGTAAACTGGCTGTCCTCGGATCTTTCCGCGCAAATCGCGCATACGCAAACGATTTTTAACGTGGTTAGCTCCTTGCTTGCGCTGCCGTTTTGCTATTTGCCGGTTTGGTCCCGGCTGGATCATTCCGGTTCGGACTCCGCGCCGGGCACGCCGCCCGCAAGGCCGATTTAAAACCAGCGCTGCGCCGGTTGGATTCCTTGTTGGGCTGGCTTGAAGCTAAGGCTGCAAACCAAGCATTCTCAGCGCTTTTTCCAAAATAAAATCGTTATTATCGTATCCCGATTTCAGCTGAAGCTTCCACGCTTCATGCGGATCGTACCAGGCCACGCTGCGGATTTCCTCCAACTGCGGGCGCAGCTTGCCGCCTTCGCATTCCACCAGATAATAGTGGACTTCCTTATCCACATTACCATACTTGGGATGCATATAAGTATAAGCAATGATATCAATCAGCTTTATAATCCGGCCGACGATGCCCGTCTCCTCCAAAATTTCGCGAAGCGCCGTTTGCTCGACGGTCTCGCCGGGCTCTCTTTTTCCTTTGGCGAACGATATTTTGCCGTACCGATCTGTAATTAACTGAATTTGCATCCGGCCGCCATCCTTGCGATAGACAACCCCTCCTGCAGAGATTTCTTTGAATGCCATTCTGGCTGTACCTCCTTTTATGGGCCTCATCCCTCCCAAACCCTCCCTTACCGTAAGGGAGGGCCCCAAGGGCCTGCTGCCCTTTGGATACCCGCAAATTGGACTAACGTGCGATTGGCTGAGACGCTCCTGCTCGCTCTCCCTGCGGGATTCGCTCTACTTCGTGCGTAGAACCACTAGTGTTCTATAACCCTGATACTTTTCAGATTTCCCGTAAATGCTCAGATTTGCGAATCGAAATTGGGCCCACCGGAAATCTAACGGTTGTAGCAGGTGCTATTTTACGAAAAAAGACCTTTTCTAACTTCTAATGGTTGTGAGCGGTGTTATTTGCCTTAATCTAAGCAAAATTAGCCGGGTTTAAGTAAAATAAGCGCCATGGCAACCGTTAGAATTTGAAATCAACGTTTTTGGGACAAATAGCGGTTGTGGCAACCGTTAGAAGCGCTCCCCCCTTTGGGGGGAGCGTCTTACTTGTGGCGCTCCGGGGTTACCTTAGGTAAGCAATGCTCGCTACCTTGCTTTTGCCCTAATGCGACAACAAGGATTTCAACCCTGGAGGGTTGAAATCCTTGCTTAACGCCCGGGCGGGCAAGAACCTATTTAAGCCAAGGCTTGCGCGGATTCGTCCAGGACGCGAACCAACTGGCCTTCGTTCGTATTGACGTCGGCCTTGGTGAGCTTGACGCGGCACATTTTGCCGGTCAAGTCCGGGGCGCCCGGGAAACGGATCTGCAAATAGTTGTCGCTGAAGCCGGTCGCGAAACCGTCTCCGGCCGTTCCTTTCTCGTCTCTTTCCGGAATGACGTCCAGCACCTGGCCGACGAATTTCTCGGCATAGGCAAGCTGCATCTGTTCCGACAAATCGATCAACTCATGCACGCGGGCATGTTTGATCTCTTCATCCACCTGGTCCTCCATCCGCGCGGCCGGCGTCCCGGTCCGTTTGGAATACGGGAACACGTGGATTTCCGAAAAGCCGATCCGTTTGATCGCTTCAAAACCTTCGCGGAACAACTCATCGGTTTCGCCTGGGAAGCCAACGATGACGTCCGTCGTGATAGCAACCTCAGGCATAAATTCACGGATCATTCTGATTTTATGCTCGTATTCCTCAATTGTATACTTTCTTCTCATGCGTTTAAGCACTTCGTTGCTGCCGGCTTGCAGCGGAATATGGAAATGACGGCACATTTTGGAAGAACCCCTCAAAACTTCCAGCATGCGTTCGTCGATTTGGCTCGCCTCGATCGAGCTGATGCGAATCCGCCCCAGACCTTCCACTTTATCCAAATCCCACAGCAGGTCCGACAGGCGGTAGTTTTCGAGATCGTCGCCATATCCGCCCGTATGGATGCCGGTCAGTACGATTTCTTTGTAGCCCGCGGCGACCAACTGGCGCGCCTGCTGAAGCACGCTTTGCGGATCGCGGCTGCGCGACAGACCGCGCGACCAAGGGATGATGCAGAAGGTGCAGAAATTGTTGCAGCCCTCCTGGATCTTCAGGAAAGCGCGGGTATGGTCGGCAAAATTCGGAACGTCCAGCTCTTCGAATTCGCGAGTTTTCATAATGTTACGCACGGCGTTGATCGGCTTGCGCTGCTCCTGGATTTGCTTCACGTAAGGGATGATTTTGTCCCGGTCCTGCGTGCCGATGACGAGATCGACGCCGGGAATGTCCAAAATTTCCGCCGGGGACGTTTGGGCGTAACAGCCCGTCACGGCCACGATGGCGTCGGGATTGCGGCGCACGGCGCGCCGGATGATCTGCCGGCTCTTTTTATCCCCCGTGTTCGTCACGGTACACGTATTAATCAAATAAACGTCGGCGGCCTGTTGTTCGAAATCGACCTGTTCGTAGCCCTCGTTTTTAAACAGCTGCCAAATGGCCTCCGTATCGTAAAAGTTGACTTTACAGCCCAAAGTGTAAAATGCGACAGATGGCATCGTTCAACTTCCCCCCATTTCTCCGGATTCATACATGATGCAGGTCAGGGCGGCCATAGCGGCCGTCTCGGTCCGCAAAATGCGGCGGCCCAATCCAACGGCCGCCGCACCCATGGCTTCGGCTTCCCGCACTTCTTCTTCGGCAAAACCGCCTTCGGGTCCAACCACAACGGCGATCTTGCAAGTCTGTCCGGGCGTCAGGCCCTGGACAAAAGGCTTCAATACGTCGCGCAGCTGCTGGCCGTGCTCCCTTTCATAACATAAGCACACCAGATCGTAGGCAGACAAAACGGACAACAGCCCGTCCCATTTCACCGGCATCTCCACCGCCGGAATTTTGCTGCGGTGCGCCTGCTCGGCCGCTTCCTTGGCAATTTTCCGCCAGCGGCCGAGGCGCTTCTCTTCCTTCTTCTGATCGTACTGCACGACCGTGCGCTCGGACAAAAAAGGAAGAAAAGCGGAAGCCCCGATCTCCGTGCACTTCTGGATCACGGTTTCCATTTTGTCGCCTTTCGGCAGGCTCTGGGCCACCGTCACTTGCAGCCACGGCTCTCCGGATGCCGCCAGCGTCTCTATAATTGCCGCAGTCACCTGCTGCGGCTCAATCGTCGTTATTTCCGCGAGGACTTCACGGGATACGCCATCGCTTACGATCAGCTTGTCGCCCGGTTTGGAACGCATCACCCTGCCGATATGGCGGGCATCCTCCCCGGCAATCGCCACTTCCCGTTCGCCAAACTGCGACGGCTCCACAAAATAACGCTGCATACTCATCCATCCTCACACAAAAAGTACACGTTCAAAAAATGGAGGTTAAGGAAGCTATTGCTTGGTCGTCTATTCTTCCTTATAGCTTCAAAAGCTGGACTTTTTGAACTACCACTAAAAATCACCAAATTACATCATACAACTTTTAATATATTTGTTCCAGTCTTTCTTCCCGCCTCAAGCCCCAAACAACAGCAGGAAAAAATGGGCTAACTGAAGATACATCGAATAAGCCGCCTGATAAAGGGGGTCGATCGTGTGCTGCCGCAAAGCGGGAATAAACAGAATGATCAAAAAGATAAAGATCGACCATTGCTCAAACTGCTGCAATTTGCCAAGCACGCGGCGCGGCACGATATCTTCCAGAATGCGGTACCCGTCCAGCGGCGGCAGCGGAATCAGGTTGAACAAAAATAAGAAAAAGTTCGTAACGTTGAACAGATAGAAAAAAATCAAAACCGCTTGCAAAAGCCGCTCGTTCGTAATCGATTCCAGAACGCCAAAATGCCCCAGCATCACATACACCACGGTCCCCACCACGCCGAGCAGCAAATTGCTGAGCGGTCCGGCCGCCGAAACGACCACGCCCATCAAGCGGGGCCTACTGAAATTGTCCCGGTTGACCGGAACCGGTCTGGCCCAGCCAAAACCGGCGATCAACAGCAGGATGATCCCGAATAAATCGAAATGCACCGCCGGATTCAGCGTTACTCGGCCAAGCAGCTTAGCCGTCGGATCACCGAATTTATTAGCGAAATAAGCGTGCGAAAACTCATGTATCGTAAAGGCAATCACCAGCGTGATCAAATAAAAAGGAAGTTGGTCCAAAGGGACGCGCAATATTTGGTTCAAAAAATCCATGCAAGCTACCTCTTTCTCGCCACGAAAGCAACCCAATCCTCTTCCCGGGCCGTTTGCTCGATCTCAAACCCCGCGACATGCAGCGCTTCCTCTACGGCTTGTTCTTTATTTTTATAGATTCCCGAAGCGATATAATAGCCTCCCGGCTGCAGGGCCTGGAACACATCGTCGATAAAAAGCAAAATGATTTCCGCCAAAATATTGGCCACGACGACCCGGACCGGCAGCGACACTTGCAGTTTGCCGCTTCCGCCGTCTTTCAGCACCGACAGCAAATCGCTTTCCACGACCTGGATCTTGTCCTCCAGCCCGTTCAGTTTCGTATTTTCGCTTGCGCTGGACACTGCCACCGGATCGAGATCAAGCGCCAGCACCCTAGCAGCGCCCAGCCGGCAAGCGCCGATCGCCAAAATGCCAGAACCGGTTCCGACATCGATCACTTCGTCCCCTTCGCGGATGACTCCCTCCAATGTGCGCAAACATAAAGAGGTCGTCGGATGCGTTCCCGTGCCAAAAGCCATGCCGGGGTCAAGCTCGATGATCTTCTCCTCCGGCGACTGGGGCGCGTACTCCTCCCAGGTCGGCTTGATCGTTAGTCTATCGGATACCTTAAGCGGCTTGAAATACTGCTTCCAGTTGTTGGCCCAGTCGTCTTCGCTCACATCCCTGACCGAAATTTCGGCCAAGCCCGGGTCGATATCATATCCCCTTAGCTCTTCGATCCGTTCCTTCACCTCGGAGATGATCGCCTCGATATCCAATCCCTCCGGAAAATACCCGCTGATTTTGGCTTCGCCTTCGGGAATGTCGTTGGGCGGAATTTCAAACCACTGGCCCAGCGAGGTATCGCGCGGCTTATCGTTGTCGGCGTGCTCTTCGATGGTTACGCCGCCGGCGCCGGCTTCATGCAGGAAATTCGAAATCATTTCCACGGCTTCTTCCGTTGTATGTATAGTTATTTCTTTCCAAATCATCGCAAGTTTTCCTCCTTGACTCATATGCATAAGGTTTATTGTACTATAGAATGCAGATGGAGACAAAAGAGGGCGGAGCGAACCGTTTTACGGGTTCCTCCGCCCTGTTCCATACCGCTTCGGGTCTACAGCCGGTATTGACCTTGCTGGCGCGCATCGGCCCGTTCACTGCGCTCCAGCGCCTCCCAATCTTCCTGATCGGCCAGCTCTTCGGAAAACTCCACGTCCTCGTTATGCCCGATCGCCATCCGCGATTTGGCCGTCGTCCGTTTCGTCCGGCGATCCTGCTCGCTTTGACTCATCCCTTCACATCTCCCTTCCGTAAATATTTCAAACTGCTAGCGTTTGCGATAATACGTTAAATCAGTCCGCCCGCTTCCTCCACGATGCGGAGCGCCTGATGATGCACCGACTCGTCGACCACGGCGGTCAGCACGATATCGTGCCCGGTCGGCCCGCCCTGGCCGCCGTGGCTAAGCCCGCTGGCGGCCGGATCCGCCGCCGACAATATCCCTGCGGAACGGTTTGTGATCGCGGCGTCCTGCGTGATGGCCGCCAAGCTGGAAATGCTCCCGGTCACCGGATTTCCGGGATCATAACCCTCTCCCGGGTAGCGGCTGAAGCGGTCGATCGACATGTCGACGACCCGTAAAGCGCTCAGCTTGCGCGCTGCGCCTTCCGCCTGCTCCGGACTTTTGAAATACGCCAAAATATTTTTTTCACCCATACGAATCCCTGCCTTTCGTTTCAGCTTGAGAATGAAGCTGCACCGCTGCAGTTCATGCTAAGTAGGATGCAAATTTGCCGATGGCTTTATGCAAGATTGCCCGGAGTAGGCCGCTGCTGAATTAATATTTTAAATTTGAAACGCTAGCGGCTCTCGTCCGTATTACTTGCTAAAGAACAGAATATACTTATCTCTATAGGAGGTTGTCCGCTTAGTATGATGAAAAAAATGATGATGATCATGATGGCATTTACGTTGATATTTGCCTTCGTTTCCCCCGATCTGGCCGATGCCAAGCGAGGCGGCTTCAAGTCCGGTCCAAGAACTTACAACCCGTCGCCCAATAAGCCGGCTACCGGCGATTACCAGCGGACCGATGGAGCGGCCACCAACAAAACCGGCGGAACAGCAGGCTCCACGACGGGGCGAGGCTTTTCTGGCGGCGGCGGCTTTATGCGCGGTCTGATGGTCGGCGGACTGGCAGGACTGTTGTTCGGGGGGCTGTTCGGCAATATGGGCTTCTTCGGCAACCTGCTTGGACTTGCCGTCAACCTGCTGGCGATTTACGTAATCATCGCTGTCGTCGTCGCTTTGTACCGGCGTTTCAAGCGCCAACCGCGCCAAGAGGATTACCGGCGTGGAGGAAGATACTAAATCATGGTTCTCGGCATGGATGAAATCATCAACGCAATTTGTCTCCATACCGCGGACAGGACGGGAGTCCGCCCCACCGACGTGCAGGTGGAACTAAGCTGGGACGAGGACACCGGCTATACCGCGGAAGTGTGGGTTAACGGCCGCAGCCGTTACCTGGTCGAATCCAATATTATGGAATCGATCATCCAATACGCCTACCGGGAATACGGCATGCGTACGTTTCGGGAAGATATTACGCTCGAACTGCACGAAGAAATCATCGCGATTATTCGGCAGGACGCTTAAATGCGACAAGGCCGCCCCAAAGAGAACGGATTCTCTTGGGACGGCCTTGTTTTGGTTTGCTTGCCGTAATGCCTTGGCTCCGCTTCGATCATTCGCCGCGGAACGCCCGTTTCATGCGGTCAAAAAACGATTGCTCATTTTCATGCGTATGTTCGCCTTCCAGCGAAGCGAATTGACGCAGCAGTTCTTTCTGCTCATCGCTCAGTTTCCGGGGCGTCATCAAGACCACTTTGACATGCTGATCGCCCTGGCCGACGCCGCGCAGGCGCGGAATGCCTTTGCCTTTGAGGCGGAAATAAGTGCCTGTCTGCGTACCGGCCGGAATCTTCAGCTTGACCTTTTCCGTCAGTGTCGGGATTTCGATCTCGTCGCCCAGCGCCGCCTGCGCAAACGTAATCGGCACTTCCAAATAAACGTCATCGCCTTCCCGCTCGAAATACTCATGATCCTTCACGCGGATGACGATATACAAGTCGCCTGGAGGGCCGCCGCGCAAGCCCCCTTCCCCTTCGCCCGTCATCCGCAGCTGAGCGCCGTCGTCAACCCCCGCCGGAATCCGCACGTGGATTTTACGCTGCTTCTTGACCTTGCCGCTGCCGGAGCAGGTCGGGCATTTCTCCTTGATGATCTGGCCCCGGCCGCCGCAGGCGGAACAGGTACGCCGGTTGACCATGCGCCCGAAAGGCGTGTTCTGCACGACCTCCTGCTGTCCGGTTCCGTGACAGACGGAGCAAACCGTCGGTTTCGTACCCGGTTTTGCGCCGGTGCCGGAGCACGTATCGCAGTTTTCGGTACGCGGAATCGTAATATCGGTCTCTTTCCCGAATGCCGCTTCCTCGAACTCGATCGTCATCGTATATTGCAAATCGTTCCCGCGCTGCGGAGCGTTCGGGTCGCGTCTGCCGCCGCCGCCGAAGAACATGTCGAAAATATCGCCAAATCCGCCAAAATCCGCGCCGGAAAATCCGCCGCCCATGCCCTGATTCGGATCCACATGTCCGTATTGATCGTAGCGGGAGCGTTTGCCCGGATCGCTGAGCACGTCGTAGGCTTCCTTCACTTCTTTAAACTTCGCTTCCGCATCCGCCGCTTTGTTTACGTCCGGGTGATATTGGCGGGCCAGCTTGCGGTAAGCTTTTTTGATCTCTTCATCGCCGGCGTTTTTCCCGACGCCCAGCACTTCATAATAATCGCGTTTTTCTGCCATCCTTCCACCCCCGTCTTGACTCTTGGGACCAGCCGCGTTATACCGTTCCCTTAATCCGGCAAAAGGAAAGTCAAAGTGCGGAAGCCGCCCGCGCTTTGACCTTCCCAGTTTACCAAAGTGTATTCAATGCTTTGCCGGTCCGTGATGCCTTAAGCTTTACTTCTTGTCATCGTCAACAACTTCGTAATCGGCATCCACGACATTGTCGCGGGTCGAACCGCCGGCCGCAGCGCCTTCTGCCCCACCTTCGGCGCCGGCTGCCCCGGCGGCTTGCTGAGCCTGCTCGTAAAGCTTGACGGAGAGCTGCTGCACGATCTCGGTCAGTTTTTCCGAAGCGGATTTGATTTGCTCCAGATTGTCGCTTTCGACCGCTTTCTTGAGCTCATCTTTCGCCGCGTTCGCTTTTTCCGTTTCGGCGGCGTCCACTTTATCGCCCAGTTCCTTCAGCGTTTTGTCGACGCTGTAAATGAGCTGATCGGCGTTGTTTTTCGCTTCGACCAGTTCCTTGCGTTTTTTGTCTTCTTCGGCATGAAGCTCGGCGTCCTTCATCATGCGGTCGATTTCTTCGTCGCTGAGGCCGCTTGAAGATGTGATCGTGATTTTTTGGCTCTTGCCGGTGCCTTTGTCCGTCGCCGATACATTAACGATCCCGTTGGCGTCGATATCGAAGGTAACTTCGATTTGCGGCACGCCGCGAGGCGCGAGCGGAATATCGCCGAGGATAAAGCGGCCGAGCGTTTTGTTGCCTGCGGCCATCTCGCGTTCCCCTTGCAGCACGTGGATTTCCACGCTAGGCTGATTGTCCGCGTAAGTGGAGAAAACTTGCGATTTGCTCGTCGGGATCGTCGTGTTGCGTTCGATCATTTTCGTAAACACGCCGCCCGCCGTTTCGATCCCTAGCGAAAGCGGAGTTACGTCGAGCAATACGACGTCCTTGACGTCGCCGGTCAACACGCCCGCTTGCACGGCTGCGCCCAGGGCAACGACTTCATCCGGGTTGACGCCTTTGTGCGGCTCTTTGCCGGTCAGTTTCTTGATCGCTTCCTGAACGGCCGGAATCCGCGTGGAACCGCCGACCAGAACGATTTTATCGATATCGGCCGAAGTCAGGCCGGCATCGCTCAGCGCGCGGCGGGTCGGTCCAAGCGTACGCTCTACGAGGTCCGCCGTCAATTCTTCGAATTTGGCGCGGGTCAGGTTCACTTCCAAGTGCTGCGGCACGCCGTCAACGACCGTAATGAACGGCAGGGAAATCGTTGTCGTCAGCACGCCGGACAATTCTTTTTTCGCTTTTTCGGCGGCGTCCTTCAGACGTTGAACGGCCGCTTTGTCCTTGCTGAGGTCGATGCCCTGATCCTTTTTGAACTCTTCCACCAGATAATCGATGATCTTTTGGTCGAAGTCGTCGCCGCCGAGGTGGTTGTCCCCGCTGGTGGCTTTAACTTCGAAGAAGCCGTCGCCCAGCTCCAGAATCGATACGTCGAACGTACCGCCGCCCAAGTCGTAAACCAGGATCGTTTGATCCTCGGCTTTCTCCAGGCCGTAGGCAAGCGCCGCCGCCGTCGGTTCGTTGACGATCCGCAGCACTTCCAGGCCGGCGATTTTCCCGGCATCCTTCGTCGCTTGACGCTGGCTGTCGTTAAAATAAGCCGGAACCGTGATGACCGCCTGGGTTACAGGTTGGCCCAAATAAGCTTCGGCGTCTGATTTCAGCTTCTGCAAAATGATCGCCGAAATCTCCTGCGGCGTAAATTCTTTGCCGTCGATGGCTTCTTTATGGTTCGTCCCCATATGTCTTTTGATGGAGATGATCGTGCGGTCCGGGTTTGTAATCGCCTGGCGTTTTGCCGTTTCCCCGACGATCCGTTCGCCGTCCTTCTTGAAACCGACGACGGAAGGAGTCGTACGTCCGCCTTCCGGGTTCGGAATGACGACGGCTTCACCGCCTTCCATGACCGCAACGCAAGAGTTGGTCGTTCCAAGGTCAATACCGATAACTTTGCTCATTTGCTTATGTCCTCCTTAAATAGGTGCATGTTTTTCTATGTGTATCAGCATGTGGTTCAGCCGCTGACTTTGACCATCGCCGGGCGCAGCACTTTGTCTTTCAACAAATATCCCTTTTGCACGACCTCGACGACGGTGCCTTCCTCGTATTCCTCGGATTCCACCTGCATGATCGCCTGATGGAATTCGGGATTAAACGGTGTACCCTCGGCTTCCATCGCAGTGAGTCCCTCCGCTTTCAGCACGCCCTCGAGCTGGCGGAAAATCATTTCCACGCCTTTCGCATACGAACTGGTATCCGCGCTTTCGCCCGCGGAGCTGATCGCTCTTTCGAAGTTATCGATCACGGGCAGCAGCTCGGTAATCAGCTTGGCGGAAGCGTATTTTCCCAGTTCTTCCTTTTCCTTCAACGTCCGGCGCCGGAAATTATCGAAATCGGCTTGGGCGCGAAGCAGCCGCTGCTGGTATTCCTCGTTCTCCGCCTGCAATTTTGCCAGTTCGCCGCTCAAAGCGGCGCCGCCTTCCGCTGCGGAGCCCGCCGCTTCGTCTTCGTTCACCTGTTCCTGCGGCTCCTGCTGAAGCGCTTCGTCCTGCCTGTTCTCTTCCGTTTCCAGGTTTTGCTCATCTTTAACGTTATCGTTCATCTCTTGTTCTTCCTCTACATTGTGATTGATGTTGTCTTGAATTGGCTGTGATTCCTTCAAGATGTTCACCTCCTTAACATGCAGTCAGGGTCAAAGTTCATGCATGTTAATGCAGCCGGGACAAAAATTTGCTCAAATCCTTCGATAAAATGTCCAAAATTCGCATCACCCGGCCGTATTCCATCCGGGTTGGCCCAAGAATACCGATCGTCCCGACCGTTTCCCCTTCAATTTGATACGTTGCGGTGATCAGGCTGCAGTTGGCGAAAGCTTCGTGGTCGTTTTCCGTGCCGATCCTCACTTGAATGCCCGAGCCGAGGGATGCCGAAGACATCATTTTCGTCAACGTCGGCGTCTCCTCCAGCAGATCCAGGATGCTCTTGACTTTGTCCACATCGCGGAATTCCGGCTGCGTCAGCATGTTGGTAGCCCCGCTCAGGAACAGGCGCTGCCCGTCCGAACCGCTGTCCAGCACTTGATCAAGCACCTTCATCAGCTCTTCAAAATGCTCGATATGCCGCTGCATTTCCTGACCGATTTCGTTATAAAGGGCGGTTTTCAGTTTGTAGATCGGCAGCCCCGCAAGCTTAACGTTAAGCAGGTTGACCACTCTTTCCATCTCCGAAACCGATACGCCGGCCGGAATGGACACGGTTTTGTTCTCCACTTGTCCCGTATTCGTGACCAAGATCGCCACCGCCGTGTTCTCGTTCAGCGACAGCAACCCGAAATGGCGCAAAGACGTATGAAAAACTTCCGGCCCCAACAGGATGGAAGTGTAATTGGTCATATGGGATAAAATCGTGCCGGCATGCTGAATGACCTGTTCCGCCGCATTCAGCTTCTCGGCAAAAAAAGCCTTGAGGGTTTTAAGCTCTTCCGGCGTAATCAGATTAAGCGGAGTCAGGTGATCCACGTAGTAACGGTAGCCTTTAATGGAAGGTATTCGTCCCGCCGACGTATGCGGCTGCTCCAAGAAACCGAGCTCCTCCAAATCCGCCATCTCGTTGCGGATCGTCGCCGGGCTGTACCCGACATCCCCACGTTTGGAAATACTCCGGGACCCCACCGGCTCCGCCGATCGAATATAGTCATCCACAATCGCAGTCAATATCATTCTTTGGCGTTCCGTTAACATGGCAATCCCTCCTGATCCAATTTATCGTCCGTTAGCACTCGTTAGCTTAGAGTGCTAATCGCTAATACAAAAATACCAAACCGACCTGACGATTGTCAAGTCAGTCCAGTATCTTAAGCACGGCTATTTCGTCGCAGCAGTGCTGCTTTGCGCAATTGACACAGTCCGTCCATACTTTTTCCGGGAAAATTTCTTTATCTACCACCGTAAAACCGTTTTTCACAAAAAATGAAACCTCATAGGTCAAAGCCATCACTTTCGGGATCGCCAGCTTCCGCGCTTGCTCCACCAGCTTCTCCACCAGCATGGAGCCGAGGCCGCGCCCTTTGTACCCTTCGGCGATGCCGAGAGAACGGATTTCCACAAGCTCCTCGCCGAGCTTGCACAGCGAGCCGCACCCCACGACCCGCCCATCCACTTCCGCGACGACGAAATCGTTGATCTGACGTTCGAGCACTGCGCGGGAACGCGGCAGCATGATCCCTCTCTTGGCATATTCATCAATCATCGTAAAAAGAGGTTCGACGTCCTCAAGTTTCGCCTGTCTGCATACGGCAACGGCTTGCATTGCTTATCCCCCTCGATCTCCCAAGTCATGTAATATGAATAAATATACATGATTAGGTATAAAACTTCAAGCCATTTCTCGCCGATCCTAAAGGTTGCGCACCAGCCTAAAACAGGCAGCCGCCTCGCTTGATATCAAGCCGGGCGGCTGCCTGTTTTGTTCATTCTGCGATTGAATATATTCGGTTATACCGTTAATACGCCGATAAACTCGGCAAACACTTCATTGCCGAACAACACGCCTTGGCGGCTGAGGCGGTAGCCGCCTTGATCCTCGTGCTGCTCCAGGAGTCCGGCCGACAACATTTTTTGCAGCGGCCGGGCAAAAATCCGATCCATTTCGCTGTCCGCGCCAAACTGAGCCCGGAAGTCCTCCTTGCGGATACCGTCCAGCATGCGCAGCCCGACCATCACGAAATCCTCCATCGCCTCCTCGCGGGACACAGCGAACTGTTCCAGCCGGGGCAGGCCTTGGCCGGCCGCTTCCACATACGGGTTCACGCCTTTAATGTTGACGTGCCGCTGTCTTGCTACATATCCGTGCGCGCCCGCGCCCAAACCGTAATAGTCTTCGTTGCGCCAATAAGTGATGTTGTGGCGGCTTTCGTAGCCCGGCTTGGCGAAGTTGCTGATCTCGTACTGCTTGTACCCCGCCTGCGCCATCCGCTCCATCAGCAGCAGATACATTTTTAGCTCATCTTCTTCGCTTGGCAGCGGTAGCTGGTTTCTCTGGTACAGTGTATGGAACAGCGTGTTCTCTTCCACTTTAAGGCTGTAGATCGAGTAGTGGGACAGCCCCAGCTCAAGCGCGCGGGAGACGCTGTAGTCCAGCATTTCCACCGTCTGGTTCGGCAGACCGAACATCAGGTCGATCGACAGATTGTCAAGACCGGCGGCGCGGGCGTTCTCCAAGCTCCGGTACACGTCGTCGGTGTTGTGAATCCGGCCGATCCCGCTCAGCAGCTCGTTCTGGAACGCCTGCACGCCGAAGCTGACCCGGTTGACCCCGCCCGCTTTCATCACGGCCAGTTTTTCACGGTCGGTCGTTCCGGGATTGGCCTCCATCGTAAACTCGATACCGCTCGCCCAGCGCGGGAAATGCTTCCGCACCGATGCCAGGAAAAACTCCATCTCCTGCGGATTCAGCACGGTCGGCGTCCCGCCCCCGACAAAAATCGTCCGGATCTCGCCGGGCGGCGTTTGGCTTACGGTCAGCTCCATCTCGCGGTCCAGCGCCTTCAGATAGTCCATCACCGGCTGATCCTTCAGCACGTAGGAGTTAAAGTCGCAATAAAAGCATTTATTGGTGCAAAACGGAATGTGTATATAAACGGCCTGGGGTGCCCGCTTTTTTTCGCTGTTAGACGCGGCGCTTTCCGCCGCCGGCTGGCCGCTTGACATAACGCCGCCCGCCGTCTGCTCAAGGTTCGGCATTCCCGGTCCCTGCCGCTTCGTCTGTTGGTCCATGGTCATGCCTCCTAAACTTTTATTTATTTCATATTATATAATAGTAGAAACATTTAAAACCGGAAATCGATTCGCCGCTGTCCGTTACTTCAGCCCTCAAGAAATAAGGGCAAAAATGCGCGTAATTCCGGCCGGCGATATCCGTTCGTTTGATAAAAATAAAGTAAACCTGTAAAACCAGGCTGCCTGAGCTGCCTGAGCAACTTTAGCGGCGAAAAATAAGGACATAAAGTGTCTTTATTTCGTCGTTCCCCGCCCATTTGAGAGAAATAGAGGCATTTTATGCTGCTATTTTCTTAGGACCGCAAGGAAATGCCTGCGTTCTGGACCATTCATCGGATAATAAGTACATAAACTGCCGTTAATGGGGATGAACTAGCCAGGGCTCCGGTAATAAGTACATAAAGTGCACTAGCGTTGCAAGAACACTAACATCAATTTTCAGCAAAACCCACATTTGGATTATTGAAACTATAAATGGATTTTTTTACAGTCATTTTTTAAGCTTAAGACCAAAAAGTCAAGGTTACCTAATGCGTA